>Ga0172362_10001462_pt1 | contig 20211 bp, 21 predicted proteins | sample LakKivs1_kivu2a2_FD_114534 | JGI IMG/M metagenome (GOLD analysis project Ga0172362, IMG submission 114534) | Sediment microbial communities from Lake Kivu, Rwanda - Sediment s1_kivu2a2 | ecosystem: Environmental > Aquatic > Freshwater > Lake > Sediment | place: Rwanda: Western Province, Lake... | reverse complement strand
TACAGGCAGCTCTATGGAAAGAAAAACTCCGCAGTATGTGCCTGTCCCTGTTTTTCAGAATTAAGTATTGTGTCCCCTTATCTTTGTGCCAGTTCCTGTTTCGCTGTTTTTCGTTGACAGCTGTTTTTCGTTGCATATTATTTACGGCCGAAGTATAATATACTAATATAATATGGCTATGGACGCGGGAACATTGGATTTTGAAAGAGAAATCGTGGAACTTGAGCGGAAAATAGAGGAATTGAACCGTTTTTCCTCCGGGAAAAACGTCGACATTTCCGAAGAAATAAAGAAGCTCAAGGAAAAAGCCAACCAGATCAAGAAAGAGGTCTATGAAAAACTGACTGCCTGGCAGAAGACGCAGGTGGCACGGTTCATGAAAAGACCGCGGACCCTGGATTACGTGGAGAGGATTTTTACAGAGTATGTGCCTCTGCACGGCGACAGGCTTTTCAGGGAAGATCCGGCGATTGTCGGCGGATTTGCCTGGCTGGATGGAATACCCGTGATAGTCATCGGGCACCAGAAGGGGAAAAACACCAATGACAGTATCTTCAGGAATTTCGGGATGCCGCACCCTGAAGGTTACCGCAAGGCGCTCAGGCTTATGAAAATGGCCGAAAAATTCAAAAGGCCGATAATTTCCTTTGTCGACACTCCTGCTGCGTATCCCGGCATAGGTGCCGAAGAAAGGGGACAGGCAGAGGCGATCGCGAGGAATTTAAGGGAAATGGCTGTTCTTAAAGTCCCGATAGTTGTGGTTATTCACGGCGAAGGCGGAAGCGGAGGTGCACTCGGGATAGCGGTAGGCGACAGGATTCTCATGCTGGAACATGCGATTTATTCGGTTATTCCTCCGGAGGGCTGTTCTGCGATTCTCTGGAGAGAAAGCAGCAGGGCAAAGGATGCGGCAGAGGTATTGAGGTTAACAGCAAGGGATTTACTGCGTTTTGGGATTGTCGACAAAATTATCCCTGAACCGCTCGGAGGAGCCCACAGGAATTACGACGAAGCTGCTGCTGCGATAAAATCAGCGGTTATGGGAATGCTCGGAGAAATTCATGCCTTGCCGGTGAAAGTGCTGATTGAGAAACGATACGAAAAATTCAGGAAAATGGGAATTTACAATGAAAGATAAGACCAAGGTGGCTGTGCTGGTTTCAGGAAGGGGCTCAAATCTTGAGGCAATAGTTGCAAACAGCGAGGCTGGCAGAATCGACGCTGATGTTGTGCTGGTAATCAGCGATAAGAAGGATGCGAAGGCTCTGGAAATTGCGGGCAAACACGGCATAGAGGCGGTCTGGGTGAATCCAAAGGAATTTCCGGCAAGGGAAGAGCACGAGAGAAAAATAATAGATCTCATAGAATCCAGGAAAGCAGGCCTTGTCTGCATGGCCGGCTATATGCGTGTTTTAACGGGTGTTTTTGTCAGGCATTTTTCCGGCCGGCTTATGAATATTCACCCCACGCTTCTGCCTTCGTTTCCGGGAAGCCGCGGACAGCTTGATGCGCTTGAATGCGGCGTGAAAATATCCGGATGCACCGTGCATTTTGTCGACGAGGGAACCGACACGGGACCGATTATAATCCAGGCGGCGGTGCCTGTGTCGGAAGGCGACACTGTGGAAACTCTTTCCGGAAGAATTCTCAAGGAAGAACATAAAATTTATTCCCGGGCAATCCAGTATTTTGCAGAGGGGAGACTGGAAATTGCGGGAAAAAAAGTCAAGATTCTCCCCGTGAAAGGAGCAGGCAGTGACAAAGGTTAAAAGGGCATTAATAAGCGTTTCCGACAAAACCGGAATCGTGGACTTTGCGCGGAATCTGTCGGGTCTGGGCGTGGAAATTCTTTCGACAGGCGGAACTGCAAAGGCATTGAGAGAAGCAAAGATAAAAGTGATTGATGTATCGGAAGTAACGGGTTTTCCGGAGATACTCGACGGAAGGGTGAAGACCCTTCACCCGATGATTCACGGCGGACTTCTGGCGCTGCGCGAAAATCCGGGACACATGGAGCAGATAGAAAAACTCAGGATAAAACCCATCGACATGGTTGTCGTGAACCTGTATCCATTTGAAAAGACAATCAGCAAACCCGGCTGTCCGCTTGAAGAGGCGATAGAGAACATCGACATAGGCGGGCCTTCAATGCTCAGGTCGGCGGCAAAGAATTACACCGGTGTTGCCGTGATAGTGAATCCGAAACACTATGGCGAGGTGCTGAATGAACTCAGGTCTGCGGGAAGCATTGGCGAGGCAATCAGGAAACGGCTTATGGTAGAGGTGTTTGCCCATACGGCAGCTTACGACAGGATAATTCACCGGTATCTTGCAGAGAAGTTCCTTGCACCGATGGTGCCGGGAACTTCCGATGAATTTGTATGGAAAGGACGCAAGGTTTCGGAACTGCGGTACGGAGAAAACCCGCACCAGAAAGCCGCATTTTACGTTGAAGAAAATGCGCATGAGCCATCTGTTTCAACGGCAGAGGTCCTGCACGGAAAGGCATTATCGTTCAACAATATAATGGATTCCGACGCTGCAATTGAGCTGGTCAAGGAGTTCAGGGAACCTGCGGCTATTGTAATCAAGCACACCAATCCCTGCGGCGCCGCGACAGGAAATGATATAGACGAGGCGTACAGGAAGGCGTTTGATGCCGACCCGCTTTCCGCGTTCGGCGGCATAGTTGCGCTGAACCGGATCCTGACGGAAAAAATCGCGGAGCATATCTCAGGCAGATTTCTTGAAGTTATCATTGCTCCGGATTTTGAGCCGCATGCCATGGAAATTCTGTCGAAGAAAGCAGACCTGCGCCTTCTGAAAATTCCGGGGCTTGACAAACCGATCAGCAGGGACGCAGATACGAAACATCTGAGAAAAGTCACAGGCGGTCTGCTGGTTCAGGAACGCGACCTGGCGGAAGTCACCGAGAAAAAATTACAGGCAGTCACGAAAAAAGCTCCGGAAGAATCGGAAATAGCCGACCTGCTGTTCGCATGGAAAGTCGTCAAGCATGTCAAGTCGAACGCCATTGTTATTGCGAAAAACTGTCAGACCCTTGGTGTCGGCGCAGGACAGATGAACCGGGTCGGATCTGTGAAAATCGCATCGGAGCAGGCGGGAGATAATGCTAAAGGAGCTGTACTGGCTTCCGACGCCATGTTTCCGAAGCCCGACAGTATAGAACAGGCAGCAGCGGCGGGAATTTCCGCAATCATCCAGACAGGCGGCTCCAAACAGGACAAGGCGGTTATCGAGGAAGCAGACCGCAGGGGGATTGCGATGGTCTTTACAGGTGTGAGGCATTTCAAACATTGATGAACAGCAAGGTCAAATGGACACTCGCATTCCTGGGAGTGATGATTCTGAGCGGATACCTGACAATGAGCCTGGTGGTGCGGGGCAGGGATGTTGAGGTGCCGATGCTGATAGGACTTAACAAATGGGATGCTGATTCGGCATGCAAAGCAGCGGAACTTTACATGCAGGAAAAATCGCCCCAGTACGACGAACTTGTTCCTGAAGGGCACGTGGTAAAGCAGGAACCACCTGCAGGAGAAATTACCAAGCGCGGAAGGACTGTCCGGGTGTTTTTAAGCAAGGGCTCTCTTCTGGTATATCCGCCGGATCTTTACCGTCAGAGTTTGAGAAGGGCAAAGATTCTTCTCCAGCAGAACGATTTGAAACTCGGACAGATTGCCAGTGTGAGCTCTGATAAGGTCGAGGCTGATTCGGTTGTTGCACAGAATCCTGCGCCCATGAGCAAGGTTGGACGCGATACAAGCGTTAACCTTCTCGTGAGCAAAGGTCCGAGAAAAATTACTTACGGTATGCCGAAATTATGCGGAAAACAGTTTGATTCCGCACGGCTGGTACTGAAAAAAGTCGGACTTAATCTGGCGCATGTGGCGTTAAGGGTAAACGAAAATCTGCCTGTCAGAACAGTTGTTGAGCAGTCGCCGATGCCCGGTTTCAGAGTTCAGGCCGGCGATAAAATTGATATTGCAGTTTCCGGCAGAGTCGACGAGGAAAGCCAGGGGCTGACGTACAGAATCATAGGTTATGAACTGCCGGCAGGAGGAAATGTGCAGAAAAGGGTGAAAATAGAATTAATTGATACCAGAGGCACGACAGTTGTTTACAACGAGATGGCAAAATCCGGAACATCCATCCAGGAACCGGTCCAGATTTCCGGGACCGCAACTTACAGAATTTATGTTTCCGGAGAACTGGTTGAGGAAAAGGAGCTGCACTGATGAAAATCAAAATAGCGCCTTCAATCCTTGCCGGGGATTTTGCCTGTCTGGAAAAGGACGTTGCAATAGTTGAAAAGGCTGGCGCGGATTTGCTGCACATCGACGTGATGGACGGACATTTCGTGCCGAACATTACCATAGGCCCGATGGTTGTGAAAGCCCTGCGGGAAAAAAGTCGTCTGCCTTTCGACGTGCACCTGATGATTGAGAATCCTGAGAAATACATATCCGAGTTTGCAAAAGCCGGGAGTGACATAATTACGATCCATATTGAGGCAAGCACTGATCCTGTGCGGGATTTGAAGAGAATTGCCGGATACGGCATAAAACCCGGGATAAGTTTGAATCCTGATACGCCGGTTTCAAAGATCGTAAAAGTGCTCGGACTCGTCAGGACTGTTCTTGTGATGACTGTCCAGCCCGGGTTCGGCGGGCAGGGTTTCATGCGCCCCGTACTGAAAAAAATCCGGGACTTAAAAAGGATTATTGACGAGAAAAAACTCAAAGTGGATATTGAAGTTGACGGAGGTATAAGCACAAAAACTGCAGGGGACGTCGTCTCTGCAGGTGCAAACATACTTGTTGCAGGAGTGGCAATTTTTCACAGCGGAAATCCGTCGACCGCACTCAAAAAATTGCGCAGCACAGCTTTAAAAACATTACAAAAAGCGGGGAGGTGATTTTTTTGGCAGTGGTGATGAGATTAACGAGAACAGGCAAACGGAATATTCCATATTTTCGTCTGGTGGTTGCTGAAAAGCATTTTCCCAGAAACGGACGTTTTATCGAGAGACTGGGCTTCTATGACCCGCATAACAAAGAAAAAGTAAAACTGCAGGAGGAGAAAATCCTCGGCTGGCTTAAACGCGGGGCAAAACCTTCTGACACGGTGAAATCGCTGCTGGTTAAGGCCGGAATCTGGAGCAGATTTTCCGAGGAGAAAAAAGCCTGAATATACTTGAAGTTAAATTACGGAGAAAAACAGATGAAGGAATTTATCGAATATGTGGCAAAGTCCCTGGTGGATAAGCCTGAACAGGTTATTGTAAAGGAAACAGAGACAGGGGATGTTTTAAATTTTGAACTTTCTGTTGCCCGCGAAGACATGGGAAAAGTCATAGGACGGGAAGGCGGCGTGATACAGTCGATCAGGACAATTTTAAGCGTTGCTGCCGCCAAACAGAACAAACGGGCTACACTTGAAATAATTGAAAAATAGTGAAGATAGATATTCTGACAATATTGCCGGAAATTTTACGGGGGTTTCTCTCTGCAAGTATAATCGGCAGGGCAGAGGAAAAGGGTCTGGTGAGGTTTAATATTGTAAACCTGCGGGATTTCACGCACGACAGGCACAGGACTACCGACGACAAACCCTACGGAGGCGGTTCAGGAATGGTTATGAAACCGGAACCTTTTTTTGAGGCAGTTGATTCTCTTGAACTGAAAAAAAATCCAGGGCGCCTTATCCTGCCGAGTCCTGCCGGACGACCTTTTAACCAGGACGCCGCAAAAGAACTGTCGCTGGAAAAACGTCTTGTATTTCTTTGCGGACATTACGAGGGAATAGACGCGAGGGTTGCACAGGGACTGAACGCAGAGGAATTTTCAATAGGCGATTATATCGTGACAGGCGGAGAAACAGCAGCGCTGGTTATGATAGATGCTGTCGTACGACTTTTGCCGGGCGCATTAGGGGATGAAAAATCCGCGGTTTACGAATCTTTTTCAAACGGATTGCTTGAGGAACCGCAGTATACCCGGCCTGCTGGATTCCGCGGGTTGAATGTGCCTGAGGTCCTGCTTTCAGGCAATCACGAGCAGGTACGTCGCTGGAAGGAAGAACAATCGTTAATGCTTACGGCAAAGCGAAGGCCGGATCTGGTAAAAAAACGTCAAAAGAAAGGGGATACAAAATGAATCTTACAGAAAAGCTCGGCGTTGAATCTTCGATGAATATTGCCGATTTCAAGCCCGGAGACGTTATCCGGGTAATGGTAAAAGTGAAGGAAGAGGACAGGGAACGTCTGCAGGCGTTTGAAGGAACAGTGATAAGCAAGCGGGGCTCAGGCCTGGACGGCAGTTTCACGGTGCGCAGGATTTCCTACGGAGTGGGCGTGGAACGGACTTTTCCGTTCCATTCCCCGGTGATTGACCGCGTCAAGGTAGTAAAAAAAGGCGATGTGCGCAGGGCGAAACTTTACTACCTGCGGGGAAAGGTAGGAAAAGACGCAAAACTCAGGGAGGAGACAGCGGAACCCGTTCCAGGTCCGGAAAAACAGGAACCGGAGAAACCGAAAGAGGAATAAATTTGGACGCAAGGAAAAAATTCGGCGCAGACGGTGAATCTCTTACTGCTGATTACCTGGAAAAGCAGGGTTACAGGATTCTGGAGCGGAATTTCAGGTGCGCTCTGGGAGAAATTGATTTGATCGCGTCGGAAAAAGGACAGATTGTTTTTGTGGAGGTGAAAACCAGGCATTCCGATGCTTTTGTTTCTCCGAAAACGGCGGTAAATGCCGGCAAACAGCGGAAGATTGCCAGGACAGCGGTTTTTTATCTGAAGGGAAAGGGCATGCTGGACAAATCCAGCAGGTTCGACGTGGTTACGCTTGTAGATGGGAACGGGGAAAAAAAGTTTGAATTGATCAGGAACGCTTTTCTTTTGCCAACAGGATAAATATGCAATGATAAATTTCTTTTTTGAAAAAATCGGTTCGGCACTGCTTCATTTTTTTGAAGTCATAGGCGGGCTCGTTGTTCTTATGTTCCAGACATTCAAGTGGATTTTCAGGAAGCCGTTGGAAAAAGAAAACATATTTGCCCAGATGAACCGGATAGGCGTTGAATCCCTGCCTGTTCTGCTTCTGATAACGACCTTCATAGGCATGGTCCTTGCGCTTCAGACAGCAATCGTGGTGGAAGCAAAAATCAAGGGATTCTCCAGGTTCATCGGAGCAACGGTCTCGATTGCCATGACAAGAGAACTGGGCCCTGTGATCAGCGCGTTTGTAATGGCCGGCAGGATCGGTTCTGCCATTGCAGCCGAAATAGGGACGATGAAAGTGACGGAACAGCTGGATGCTATGGAAACAATGGCAACCAGTCCTGTCAAATATCTGGTCGTACCGAGATTTCTTTCGGGTATTTTTATGCTTCCGCTGCTGGCTTTACTTGGCGACCTGGTAGGGATTCTTGGCGGGCTTTTTATCAGCGTCGCAATTCTTAAAACAAGCGCTGTTATTTATCTGGATAATGTCCAGATGTACCTTAAGATGAACGACATATTCAACGGTCTTCTGAAGACGGTTGTTTTCGGAGCAATAATTTCTCTTGTAGGCTGCTACAAGGGATTTCAGACCACAGGCGGCGCAGAGGGCGTCGGCCGTGCGGCAACCGAATCAGTAGTGCTTTCTTTTGTCCTGGTGGTCGTAATGGACTATATCCTTACGTCGATGATATTTTGAAATCATGATTAGAGCGGTTAATCTGCAAAAAACGCTGGAAACACAGAAGGTACTCAAAGGCCTGAACCTTGAGATTGGAAGCCGCGAAACGATTGTTATTATCGGCAGAAGCGGTTGCGGAAAGAGTGTTTTTCTGAAGCATATAATAGGCCTTATGAAACCTGATTCCGGATATGTGGAAATCGACGGTGAAAATGTCTCGGAAATGAAAGAAAGACGGCTCACGGAACTCAGGAAACACTTCGGGATGCTTTTCCAGGGAGCGGCACTTTTTGATTCGCTGACAGTTGAAGAAAATGTTTCATTTGCCCTGAGAAGGCAGACAGACATGACCCTTTCAGCCATAAGGGATGTTGTCAGGGAAAAACTTGCCATGGTCGGCTTGAAAGGCATAGAGCACCACAAGCCTGCAGAACTTTCAGGCGGCATGAAAAAAAGAGTTGCCCTTGCAAGGGCAATAGCAATGGAGCCCAAAATAATTCTTTACGACGAACCCACAACCGGGTTGGACCCGATTAACGCTGATGCAATCAATGATCTGATTATCTCTCTGCAGAAGAGGCTCGACATCACTTCCGTTGCGGTGACGCACGACATGGTCAGCGCATACAAGATTGCCAGCAGAATAGCCATGCTGTACGACGGAAAAATCATTGAAACAGGCACGCCGGCACAGATTAAAGGCAGTTCAAATCCGGTAGTCCAGCAGTTCATAAACGGAAGAGCAGAGGGGCCGATTACCGACAGCGAAGGGAAGGAAATCCGGTGAAATTTAAAACTGAAATTCACAGACCATTTACAAAAAAGGAGCAGATGATATGACATCGAATTCCGAAGTAAAAGTAGGGCTTCTGGCAGTTGTATGTGTCGTGTGCGGTTTCCTTGCTTCGGTTTTCCTGGGCGAACTTGCAATCTTCGGGGAGAAGAATTATGAGTTGAATGTCATGTTCAGTACCGTAGGCGGACTGAAGACAAAGGCAGCCGTGATGTTTGCCGAGGGAGTTTCTATCGGCAAGGTGCATTCGATCACGCTGAACGGAGAAAAGGCAAAGGTCACCCTGAGAATCAGGCAAAAAGTCAGAATCCGTTCCAATGCTGAGTTCATGATTACAACAGTCGGATTCATGGGAGAGAAATACATAAATGTCAGCGGCGGTACAGCTGATGCTTCTTTCCTTGAGCCCGGGGTGACTGTTTCAGGCAACGAGCCGGAAAGTGCCGACAAAGCTATAGCAAAACTGAGCAGTGTTTCAAGCGACTTCAGCCGGGCTTTGAAGTCGCTGAACGAGATTCTCGGCAAGAAGGAATTTCAGGACAATATTTTTTCAACCGTACAGGATGCCAGGGATACGGCAGGAGAAATCCGCGGGATGATTGAGGATGCAAAGCCGAAAATAGGAAGTTCAATCGACACTCTGAATAAAGTCCTGAATGACCTGACACAGCTGACGTCCGAACTGCGTGAACTGGTAAGCAAAGAGAACAGAGATAATGTACAGTCGACAGTGACCCGGCTGAACCAGGTTTCAGTACGCCTGGAATCGACCATAATTTCACTTGACAACGTTGCCAAGAAAGTTGAAAACGGTGAAGGACCGGTTGGCCTGCTTCTCACAGACAAGAAAATGGCGGAAGATTTGAAAGAACTGGTGGAAGACCTGAAGGCTCATCCCTGGAAGCTTCTGTGGCGGAGATGAAAGAAAAATCAAAAACAAAATTTGTCTGCCAGTCCTGCGGATATGAATCAATAAAATGGCTGGGGCAGTGTCCTGACTGCAGGGGATGGAATACCCTTCAGGAAGAAATAAGCATTGATACGCCGGCGAGCAGATGGATTTCCTCTTCTGCAGGACATCCGCCTGTTGCACTTTACAAAGTAACTTCTGAAAAGACCGAACGGACACTCACGAATATTGCGGAATTTGACAGGGTTCTGGGCGGCGGTCTTGTAAAGGGTTCGCTTGTTTTAATCGGCGGCGAGCCCGGGATAGGAAAGTCGACGCTTCTCCTGCAGGCAGCAGAACGTCTCGCAAAGGCGGATCCTGTTCTTTATGTTTCAGGCGAAGAGTCCGTGAGCCAGATACGGATGAGGGCGGAACGTCTGGGAAAAATTCCGGAGAAATTATTCGTTGTTTCGGAAACAAATGTGGAGACGATTATGAACCACATCAGCAAGGTGAACCCGGTCGCCGTGATTATTGATTCCATACAGACGGTTTACAGAAACGACATCCCTTCTGCGCCGGGAAGTGTCAGCCAGGTCAGGGAAAGCGCAGGGCAGCTGATGCATCTTGCAAAAACAACCGGTCTGCCAATATTCTTCGTCGGACACGTCACAAAGGAAGGCGCGATTGCAGGACCCAGAGTCCTGGAGCATCTTGTCGACACCGTCCTGTATTTTGAAGGAGACTACAATTATTCCTCCAGGCTTTTAAGGGCGCACAAGAACCGTTTTGGTTCAACAAATGAAGTTGCGGTTTTTGAAATGACAGAGCAGGGTCTGCGCGAGGTTGAAAATCCCTCCGAGATATTTCTCGCGCAGAGGGCCGCCCAGGTTTCCGGATCGGTCGTCGTCGCTGCTCTCGAAGGCACAAGGCCCTTACTCGTTGAGCTTCAGGCGCTGGTTTCTCCGACGAGGTTCGGAATGCCACAGAGACGCTGTACCGGTGTTGATTACAACAGGTTTATCCTGATGCTGGCTGTTCTGGAGAAAAAAATAGGACTGGCCCTTCAGGCAGAGGATGTTTTTGTAAGTGTTTCAGGAGGAGTCAGCATTGACGAACCGGCTGCTGATCTGGGCATCGTGGCTGCAGCGGCTTCCAGTTTCAAGGACAAGCCTGTCGACCCCAGGATACTGGTGATGGGCGAAGTCGGACTTGGCGGAGAAGCCAGGGCTATCACCCAGGTTGACAAACGTTTGTCCGAGGCAGCGCGGCTTGGTTTCTGCCGGTGTTTCCTGCCGTCGCACAACCTGAAAAACCTTCCACGCTTTGAAAATCTGGAAATCATCGGCGTTAATACCGTACAGGAACTTTTAAAACAGATTGTTTGATTTTGCAAGCACTCTGAATAGAGTGCAAATTCAAATACAAATTCCTCTCAAAAGAGGATCCCCAAGGAGGTTACTCCTTGGGTCTAAAGGTTTAACTTTAGAGTTTTAAGAAGCCGACGACTTTGTCGGCGGAGTGTTACTTACTATTGATGAACAGGTCCCGGAGTTTCGACGATTACTTTATGAATCTGGCCCTGGCAGAAGCGCGGAAAGCCGGAACAATCGGCGAAGTACCTGTCGGTGCAGTCCTGGTCAAGGACGGAAAGGTTATTTCCCGTGCGCACAATCTCACCAGGAAGCTGTCCGATCCTACCTGTCATGCAGAAATTCTTGCGCTGAAAAAAGGGACCGGAAAACTGAAAAATGAGCGGTTGACCGGCACAACAATTTATGTCACTGTTGAACCGTGTCCCATGTGTGCGGGTGCTCTGGTGTGGTCAAGGGTAAAACGGCTGGTATATGGTGCCGGCGACCCGAAATCCGGGGCTGCAGGTTCGGTAATTAACATTGTAAAAAACAGGAAATTCAATCACAGGATGGAAAAAACAAAGGGAGTCAGGGAAACGGAAGCCAGGCAATTGATGCGGGAATTTTTCAGATCGCGCAGGGCCAAAACACCAAAATGACCAGAAAAACTTCTGTTGCAGTGTTAACCGGACTTGTCGCGCTTACGGTTTATCTTTTAACGCTCTGCCCGACGATTTATGTGAGGGATACTCCTGAGTTTGTTTCCGCAGCTTTTAACCTCGGCGTGGCGCACCCTCCGGGTTATCCGATTTACTGCATTCTCGGAAAACAGTTCTCTTTTCTTCCTCTTGGCTCAATTGCCTTCAGGGTGAACCTGATGTCCGCTTTTTTTGCCGCTTCGGCAGTCGCTGTGCTGGTGCTTTTGCTTGAAATGCTGGTTGCGTCAGCCGGAATCAGCGTGAATATGACAGTGCTCTCGGCAGGTGCTCTGATTTTTGCATTTTCAAAAGTATTCTGGAACCAGGCAGTTGCGGCTGAAGGATATACGCTGAACGGATTTTTCGCATTGCTGACGCTATACATAGCCGCATGGACATATTACCGCGAAAAAATGTCGGGTTTATACCTCCTTGCTTTTGTTTACGGGATATCTCTGACAGGCCATCAGACGATTTCAATGCTTGCCCCGGTATTCCTTGCTTTTGCGGTTTCACTATGGCGTAAAAACAGGAAGAAAGTCAATCTTGACCTGTGTTTTGTTCTTTTGCTCACCGGAATGCTGATTTTTCTTTATCTGATTATCAGGGCATGGGCTGATCCTCCGGACAACTGGGGCAATCCCAGGTATTTCAAGAATTTCTTTGCGCATATTTTGCGGTGGCAATACGGAATTTTAACAAGACCGGCATGGACGCCGGGCAATTTCCTGAAGCAGATTTCCGCATATGGAAACCTTCTCTGGCAGCAATTCACACCTCTTGTACTGCTGGCTTTGCCGGGGATATGGTTTACGGTTAAACGTCTGCCTAAAATTGTCTGGATGGGCATACTGGCGGCTTTTTTATGTACAAGCGTGGGGCTGATCCTTCTGTTGAACTTCCGTATAAATGTGGAAAGTTTGTACCTTGTACGGGTGTTTTTCATCCCTTCTTTTGCGGTTGTCAGCATATGGATTGTTCTGGCGCTGGCCTGGCTTATTGCGCTGATCCGGATTAAACCTGCAGCCTGTATTCTTGTTCTGGTTCCGTTTATTCCGTTTCAGGCGCATTATCAGGACAACGACCTCAGCCAGCAGCATTTTGTTGAATATTACGGCAGGAATCTTCTTAAAACAATGGATGAAAATTCAATACTTTTTGCGACTAATGATGCGACGGTATTTTCGCTTCTCTATTTTATAACGGTTGAAAAAAAACGTCTGGATATAACAATTTACGACGACAGCGGACAGTTGTTCACGCGCGCGTACGGCAATGATTATCTTTTTCTTGACCCGGTAGAGCGGAGCAGAAGGGTAATTATGGCACAGGAGAAGATTGTCAGGACCACATCCAGACCAGTATATATAGTTTATGGAACAGGTCTATTTTCACGTCCTGGCAGCGTGTATCATCCTGAAGGGCTTATTTACAGGTGGGGGTATGAAGCCAGAAAGAAAAACTGCTGGAAATTTTATGATTTAAGGGAAATCTGGAATCCGGATATACTGAGCGACTACATGGTAAGATCCCTGATTGCTTCCTACCAGCTGGCACTGGGCGACTACTACCTGAGTATCGGAAACAAGGAAAAAGGTACGGAATATTATCTCAGAGCAGATAATACAGGGAAAGATGTCGTATGGGTTCAGGATAGCGTGGGTGTTTTCTGGGGAAAACAGGGGAACACAGAAAAAGCCGCTGCTACGCTTGAGCATACGCTTAAAATAAGTCCGGAGTGCACATTTGCCAGAAACAACCTCGGAATAGTTTATTTTCAGCAGGGAAATTACGATAAGGCGATTGAACTTTACCTCAAGGGACTGGATGAAGATCCGGTTCAGCCCGGGCTTTATGTGAATCTCGGCAATGCTTATTCCCGGAAGAAAATGTACACCAATGCCATTGAGTCTTATTACAAAGCACTTAAATATGACCCCACGAATCTTCTGGCGCATTTTGGCCTGGGAAGTGCTTTTGCTGAAATAAACCGGAAAGATGAAGCAGTAAAAGAGTTCCAGCAGGTTCTTCGTATTAACCCGGAACAAAAGCTCACTCATTTTCTCCTGGCGAAATTATACTGTGACCTTAAAAGAACCACCGAAGCAATAAATGAGATTGACGATGTCCTTGTGATTAAGCCTGACAATGCTGATGCGCACAATTTAAAAGGTGTCATCTTTGCAAAATCAGGCAATCTTTCGGCCGCTGTCAAGGAGTGGAAAACTACACTGTCGATATTTCCCGGCCATCCAGGTGCAATAGAAAACCTTCGCAGGGCAGGTGTTGATGTAAAGTGAACGCCCTGACCAACCGCGGTTTTCACGTCGTTTAACACAAAAAACAGGCATCGGGACCGGCGGCGGTGTATATTTTACCGACGGAGACAGCATTGGTGGGGGAGTCACGACGGTAAAAATGCCTGTAGCCCTTGACTTTCCGTCGGACTTGTGCTATAATAATTACAATTAACAGGGCGGCAGTTAAATGACATTAAGCCAGAAGGAGGTGAAGAATAACACATGGAGAAAGTAATGAAATGCGGGATAAAGAAAACAAAAGGATATCTTTATTTTATTGACAAGAAGGGCGATATATCCAGGGCGAAGATGAAGCGGGGCGGAACCAGGAAGAAGAAAAGAAGATAAAATCCCGACTTAACTCTTTAGAAAAACAGGAACTCTAAAATTCGGTTCCTGTTTTTCTTTTTAATTAAGGTGACACAATACTTAATTTGAAAAACAGGGACAGGCACATACTTCGGAGTACTTCTTTCCATTGAGCTGCCTGTACCTGCTTTTCAAGTATTATGTCCCCTCGTTTTTCATGTATTACATTTTTCATGTATTACCTTGAAACAGACACGGGTTTATGATATACTGCGGCAAATTTAAAAGGACAGGTGGAAAATTGAAAACGAAACATGAAAAACTGAACCACTGGGTGAAAAAAATGGCTGAAATGTGCCAGCCAGACAGGATTGTCCTGATAGACGGCTCTGAGGCTGAAAAACTCCGTCTGGAACAGGAGTCGTTTGCTACAGGAGAACTTATTCATCTTGACCAGGAGAAACTGCCCGGATGTATTTATCACCGCACAAATCCCAATGATGTGGCAAGGACAGAGCACCTGACGTATATCTGCACCAGGAGCCGTTCCACGGCCGGTCCCACAAACAACTGGATGTCCTCCGTTTCTGCCTATAAGAAAGCATCGGCAATATTCCGCGGGGCAATGAAGGGGCGGACGATGTATGTTATTCCTTTTTCAATGGGACCTATCGGTTCTAACTTCAGTAAAATCGGTGTGCAGCTGACAGACAGCATTTATGTTGTGCTAAATATGCGCATCATGACCAGAATCGGAGAGAAGGTTCTTGCTACGCTCGGAACAGACGGAGAATTCACAAAATGCCTGCACAGCAAGGCAGATCTGGATCCGAACCGCAGACTGATTCTGCATTTTCCCGAAGACAATACCATCTGGAGTGTCGGTTCAGGATATGGCGGGAACGTGCTTCTGGGCAAGAAATGTCTGTCGCTGAGAATTGCCAGTTATCTCGGCTGGAAAGAGGGCTGGATGGCTGAACACATGTTTATCATGGGTGTAGAAAGACCCAATGGACAGATTCAGTATATCGCCGGAGCTTTTCCAAGTGCCTGCGGCAAGACGAATCTGGCAATGCTGGTTCCGCCTGAAGGTCTGAAAGCCAAGGGATACAGGATATGGACATTAGGAGATGATATTGCCTGGATGAGAATTGATAGTGACGGAGCACTGTGGGCTGTCAATCCTGAAACCGGATTTTTCGGCGTGGCTCCAGGCACAAATGTTAAAACCAATCCAAATGCAATGGCTACTATCAGGAAAAACACAATTTTCACAAATGTATTTTTAAAGCCGGACAGAACTGTCTGGTGGGAAGAGATAGATGACTCTCCGCCTGCAAGCGGAACAAACTGGGAGGGAAAACCGTGGAAGCCGGGGATGAAGGATGCCGACGGAAAACCCGTCAGAGCCGCGCATCCGAACAGCCGGTTCACCGCGCCTATTCTACAGTGTCCTTCTGCTTCCTTCAGGCTTGAACAGCATCACGGCGTGCCTATTTCCGCGATTCTGTTTGGCGGAAGAAGGGCTCATCTGGCGCCGCTGGTCTATGAATCGTTTAACTGGCAGCACGGTGTGTATGTCGGCGCCACGATGGCTTCTGAAATCACAGCAGCGCAGTACGGCAGGCACGGAGAACTCCGGCGCGACCCGATGGCAATGCTGCCTTTCTGCGGATATCACATTGGAAAATATTTCAGGCACTGGCTGCAAATGGGTAAAAAAATGACCAGTCCACCGAAGATTTTCCACGTAAACTGGTTCAGAACAGATGAAAAAGGAGAATTTCTCTGGCCTGGCTATGGAGAGAATATAAGGGTCCTGGAATGGATACTTGAAAGGTGTAACAATACAGCAGAGGCTAAAATTACGCCGATCGGGTTTGTGCCGACAGAACGGAGCCTGGACATGACAGACATTGCACTCCCTGCAGGAAACCTTGAGAAACTTCTGGAAGTGGATAAAGAAGCATGGAAAAATGAGCTCATCAGCCAAAAAGAATTTTTTAATAAGCTGGGGAAAGAATTGCCTGATGAAATCATCGAAGAGCATGCGGCACTGGCAAAAAGATTAAAATAAGCATAGATAAGGTTTGAAAAATGCTGTCGTTTCTGCGTGTATGTCTCAGCGAATTGCAACAGTTTATAATCCGGGGCAGAGGCGAGTTTCTCTGCGATTCCTGCCGTTACGACTATCCTTCGGCCTGCCATAACCCCGAGCGCCCAAACGCCGTAACCTGCCAGAATTATAAAAAAAAGTAGGGACAGTCACCTACTTTCAGGGGGACACAAAACTTAATTCTGAAAAACAGGAACTTGCACTCTTCTGTGCGGTTTTTTCCATTGAGCTGCCTGTACCTGCTTTTCGTCTTAGAATTAAGTATTGTGTCCCCTTATCTTTGACTGTCCCTACTTTATTTATTGACAGGAGCCCTCGTATATAGTATAATACGCAAATTATGAAAAATGAAACCTTTAATAAATTCGGTTTAACCTTTGATGATGTTCTGCTTATGCCCAACAGGACAGAGATTCAGCCCAGAGAGACAGATGTTTCAACTAACCTGACCAACAAGATCGGCCTGAACATTCCGCTTGTCAGTGCGGCAATGGATACAGTGACCGAGTCAGCTCTGGCTATTGCACTGGCGCATGAAGGAGGCATCGGCATACTTCACAAAAACATGCCGTCCAGAGCCCAGGCAGAGGAAGTCAACAAGGTTAAAAGATTTGAAAGCGGCATAATTGAAAATCCGGTTACAATGTCTCCAGGACAGATTGTCAGGGATGCTCTGGAAGTTATGAACAGGTGCAATATTTCCGGCCTGCCGGTGACGGACAAAGGGAAACTGGTCGGTATTCTTACAAACCGTGACCTGAGGTTTGTGAAAAATCTCGACCAGAAAGTTGAAAAACTCATGACGAAGAAGGTAATCACTGTTCCTGAAGGTACAACACTTGAACAGGCACAGGTAATACTGCAGGAAAACAGGATTGAAAAATTGCCTGTTGTTGACAGCCATAATCAGCTTAAGGGATTAATAACTATCAAGGATATAGAGAAAAGGTTCAAGTGTCCTAATGCCTGCAAGGACGGCAATGGCCGGTTGAGAGTTGGTGCTGCCGTGGGTGTTTCCAGCGATACAGATGAACGAGTTGAAGCGCTGGTAAAGGTGGGCGTGGATGTAATAGTCATTGACAGTGCTCACGGACATTCAAAAGGCGTGATGGATACTCTTAAAAGGATCAGAAACAGATATAAAAATATCGCGATCATTGCAGGAAATGTAGCAACTCCGGAAGGGACTCTTGATTTAATAAAGTTAGGCGCGGATGCTGTAAAAATCGGCATGGGACCAGGTTCAATCTGTACCACCAGGATTATAGCAGGAATGGGTGTGCCGCAGCTGACAGCTATATACGAATGCAGTCAGATTGCCAGGCAATATAAAATCCCGGTTATTGCAGACGGAGGAATAAAGTTCTCCGGAGATATTGTAAAAGCCCTGGCAGCAGGAGCAAGCACTGTTATGATAGGAAACCTTTTTGCAGGGACAGACGAGAGTCCTGGAGAGGTGGTTTTCCTTGAAGGCAGAAGGTTCAAGGTTTACCAGGCAATGGGTTCTATCGCTGCAATGAAGAGAGGAAGCAAAGACAGATATTTTCAGGAAGATGAGAGTGCAGGCAAACTTGTGCCTGAAGGAGTTGAAGGCAGGGTCCCATACCGGGGTTCCCTTGCAGGAACAGTTCTGCAGTTGACGGGCGGTTTGCGGTCCGGTATGGGCTACTGCGGTGCCAGGACAATTTCAGAACTTCAGGAAAAAGCCAGATTTATAAGGATTACTCCTGCAGGACTGGCCGAGAGTCATCCGCACCATGTTACGATTACCAGCGAACCACCCAATTACTGGATCGGATAGCAATACTTCCGGACAATCCGGTAACAACTAAAATTTTTCAGGAGGCAACATGCCGTATTCAAGAGAAACAATTTTAATTCTTGATTTTGGTTCTCAATACACTCAGCTGATAGCAAGGCGTATCAGAGAAAGCAGTGTTTACTGCGAAATTGTCCCTTTTGACATCTCTGATGAAAAGGTAAAAGAGATAAAACCAAAGGGTCTGATTTTTTCAGGAGGTCCTTCCAGCGTATATGATTCTGATGCACCAAAACCCGCAGCAGGGATTTTTAATCTGGGTATTCCGATTCTGGGGATATGCTATGGAATGCAGCTGCTTGCACGGGTATTTGGCGGACAGGTCGCCCAGGCAAGCAAAAGAGAATTCGGATTTGCAAAGCTGCTTATAAAGGACCACAGATATATTTTCAGCAATCTGCCTGCTACACTGAATGTCTGGATGAGCCATGGCGACCAGGTGACCAGGATGCCGCAGGGTTTTGAAGTGGAAGCATATACGGAGAATTCTCCGATTGTGGCAATGCGCGAGAGGAAACGGAATATTTTCGGTGTACAGTTTCATCCGGAAGTGGTGCATACTGCCCGCGGCAGGGAAATCATTGCGAATTTTCTTTTCAAGGTCTGCGGCTGTACAGGCGACTGGACAATGAAATTTTTTATAAAACATGCAGTTGAAGAAATCAAGGCACAGGTCGGAGAAAAATATGCCATATGCGGCTTGAGCGGCGGAGTGGATTCATCGGTAGCAGCAGTACTGGTTCATCAGGCAATCGGCGACCGTCTGACCGCTATTTTCGTAAACAACGGCTTGCTCAGACTTGGCGAGGCAGAATCCGTGCCGGACATTTTCCAGAAACATTTCAATATAAGGCTGGACTATGTTGATGCGAGCAGGGCTTTCCTGGATAACCTGCGCGGAGTGATCGACCCTGAACTCAAGAGAAAAATCATAGGGAGGGAATTCATCAGAATTTTTGAACAGGAGGCAGCCAAACAGAAAAACGTTGAATTTCTTGTCCAGGGAACTCTTTATCCTGATGTCATTGAAAGCACCTCGACCAAAGGTCCTTCTGCCATAATCAAAACCCACCACAACGTGGGCGGTCTGCCCGAGCGGCTGAAATTGAAACTGATTGAGCCGTTCCGGAATCTGTTCAAAGATGAAGTAAGAAAAGTAGGCGAGGAGCTCGGCCTTCCGGAACACATTGTCTGGCGGCAGCCGTTTCCAGGTCCCGGACTGGCCGTAAGAATTCTGGGAGACATAACAGAGGAAAAACTCAGAATACTGCGCGAGGCAGACGGGGTTGTCCAGGAAGAAATCGCGCGGGCACAGATGCTCAGGTGGCTGTGGCAGTCTTTTGCGGTCCTGTTGCCTGTTAAAACTGTCGGAGTCATGGGCGACCAGCGCACATATGAGAATGTGATTGTTCTGCGTGCAGTTACAAGTTCGGACGGTATGACTGCCGACTGGGCAAAACTTCCATACGACCTGCTGGGCGCAATTTCGAATCGTCTTATCAATGAAGTTAAGGGCGTTAACAGGGTGGTTTATGATATCAGTTCCAAGCCTCCCAGCACAATCGAATGGGAGTGACAGGAGAAGGAAATGATGAGAAAAGTTTTCATAACAAGACCGCGAAAACCACGGACTTGCCCGTGGATATTTATTTTTTCAGCATTGCTGACATTTAACTTTTTTGGGGCGGCCGGCGCTGAGACTCAGTTTCAGCAGCAGTCTTCAAGCACGCTTCCCGGGCTTACAACAGAGTCTCAGGAACAGGAAGGTGTCAGTGAAGAAGATTCGAAAGCCAAGACACTCTATGAAAAGGCGCTCAAGGAAGCACAAAGAATCGAACCGGAATTCAGAGCTAATATGTCCGGTGGAGAAATCAACGCAATGCTGAATCGGATCAGGGAAAAACGCAAAAGGATAATTTATCCGATTCTTGCGGGATTAGTGAGGATAGGAGCTGTTGACCGGGCTTATGAAATTATAAACCAGCTTAATGTAATTAAGTATATCCCGAAGAGCAAACAGGAAATGGATAACGAACAAAACCAGGCAGAGACCAACAAAGCCGAGGCAGAACGGTATATTGTCCAGCAGGTAGGGATTTTTGATTTAGCCGAAGCCCGAAGGGCAGAAACCCACGGGCATGCCCGTGGATGAATGGTAAGGCGGCGATATGGTAAAATACTGGGATGAAGTACAATGTATCAGGGCACAGCGTATACAAGACAG
>Ga0172362_10001455_pt1 | contig 20240 bp, 21 predicted proteins | sample LakKivs1_kivu2a2_FD_114534 | JGI IMG/M metagenome (GOLD analysis project Ga0172362, IMG submission 114534) | Sediment microbial communities from Lake Kivu, Rwanda - Sediment s1_kivu2a2 | ecosystem: Environmental > Aquatic > Freshwater > Lake > Sediment | place: Rwanda: Western Province, Lake... | reverse complement strand
TGTGCTGTGATCAATGATCCAGATTTCGTTGAACTCGCGCACCGAGAGAAGAATCTGATCGAGCTCGGCGTTGTAGTCGATACCGTTCGCGTGTGTCCAATCCTCGGCCTGTCCGCCGCCCGGACTGAATGTCGAAACGTAGTTGATATCGATGAGCTGCGGATTCGTTTCGACCCCCGTCGCACCGTAGTAGTTGCTCTTAGTCGGATCAAACTCCTGCACCAGGTGATCCCAGACTTTCCATTCCCAGACGACCGTGCCCCCGCCATTCTCGTAGTCGGGCTCGACTTCAACGATCTTGTCCGGATACAGGTAGCCGGCGCCGGGCAGGCTAGGATCGCGTCCGGCCTGCGTGGCTTCCGCTTCACTGCGATATTCCCAGGCAATGATCAGCAAGTTGCCATTGGGCATGATGTCAAAATCATGATGTGCCAGGTACTGCGGACTGTCGTAGGAGAACTCCCAGATCTTGTTCCCTTCCCAGTCGAAGCGTTCAAACAGGCCCCCCGCGCCCACAGCATTGATGAAGCCATTGCCACTCTGACCATGTGGCGCGGCGTCGCGAATCAGGCTTCCGTCTGGCAGCAAATAGCCGAGTAGCCCAGGCAGATGTTCGGACTCCCAGGTGTTGACCACCGTACCTTGCTTGTTAATCAGGAATGTCTTGTCCGACGTATTGGGCGCGAACAGCACGTAACCGTCGGCCGCCTCGGGCTCATTAAAAAACAGACCTGTCGTCTGTGCGAGAAGCAGCCGCGGCTCAAGAATTTCCGCGAGCAAGCTGGTTCTTCGTTCGTTCCTGGAAGGCAGGGCACGGACGGGGCGTAGCGCATGCTGCCTGGCGCGCGTGGTCGATTTCATCGGTGCAGGCCTTTGCTGTGGGGGAGTGGGCCAATCGTCCGCGACGTGCGGTCATGTTAACAGACCGCTAGGTCAGGGGATAAGGAATTCCGGCCCGCTTGGCGCAGAATGTTTCGCACGCGGCTTTGGAGCACACTACCCGGCGGCTCGCGGAGCGTTGGGCAACTGGCCGCCGCAGCGCGGGCAACGGTTCAACCTGCCCTGTCGCTGCGGGGGAATTTTGAGCAGCGCCTGGCAACTGGGACAGCGCAGGCGAACGTAGCCCGCGCCGGCCAGGTACGCGTCAGAGGCCTCGCGCAGCCGCGCCGTGGGCTGAGGTGGAACGAAATCGGCGGCTATCGGCTCGGGGGCATGCGTTTCTACCGGCTTCGACTCGGCCAGCGTGCGCCGGCCAATCACGTGTCCGCCCGCAACCTGTTGATAGGCCCGATCGTAGGCCGCGAAGTCGGCCGTCTTGCCCATCGCGCGAAGAATGCGGATCCGCTCTTCGAGTGGCGGATGTGTGGAAAGCGCGGCGGTAAAGTTACGATGTTGCCCAGGCGCGAGCGGGCGAACGATGTACATCGGGGCCGTTACCCGGCTTTGATCGGCCTGTGGGGTCCGCGAGGAGCCGAGCTTCTGGAGTGCCGAGGCGAGTCCCTCGGGCCAGCGCGTGAATGCTGCCCCGGAAGCATCGGCCAGGTACTCCCGGCGCCGCGAGAGCGCAAAGTAAATGAGCTGCGCGAGGATCGGCGAGAGGACCAGCAGCACGATTGCGACCAGCGCCGAAATTGCCTGGCCTCCGCCCTGGTTGTTGTCGTCCCGCGAACGCCGCGCTCCGCCGCCGAACCACATCGCCCGGGTGCCGATATCGGCCAGCAGCACGATTGCACCCAGCATGATGCCGGCCGTGGTCATCAGGGCTACGTCGCGATTCTTGATGTGTGCAATTTCGTGGGCTACCACGCCTTGCAGCTCATCGCGGTCCAAGATCTGCAACAGACCGATCGTCACAGCCACGGCGGCTTTCGTAGGATCGCGCCCCACGGCGAATGCGTTCGGCGCGGGGTCGTCGACGATGAACACCCGCGGCATGTGTGGCAGTCCCGCGGCGATGGTCATCTCCTCGACGATGTTGAAGAGCTGCGGATGATCTCCCTTGGCAATCTCGCGAGCGCCGGCCATCTGCAACAGGGCGTTGTCCCCCTGGAACCGCGCAAACAGCCACATCACCATCCAGACGCCGAGCGCGGCGGCCCCGCCTAGGATCGCGCCCCCCTGGTCGTTCGTCAGAAACATGCCGAGCGACAGACCGACGGACACCAGCAGTACACCCATTACCACAACGATCAGGGCGCTGCGTCGGCGATTACTTTCAATTTGTTCCAGCACGGCAGACGATTCCAAGGTCCTAAAGTGCCACGAACTAGCTGAGCTTCACTTGCGGTGCTTCGCGCTGCGCCGCGACGGTGATCTCGAATAGTTCGGCCGGTTCGAAGCTGCCGGCGATCAGGTTTGCCGGGAAGACTTCGCGGGCGTTGTTGTAGCGCGTCGCGGCGTCGTTGTAGTACTGCCGCGCGAAGCTGATCTTGTTCTCGGTGCTGGCCAGCTCTTCCTGCAAGGCAAGAAAGTTTTGATTGGCCTTCAGGTCCGGATAGGCTTCGGCCAGAGCGAAAAGTTTTCCAAGCGCTGCGCCCAAGAGACCTTCGGCCTCTCCGCTGGCGGCGGGACCCTTCGCGCTCACTGCCTGATTCCGAGCCTGAACCACGGCGTCGAGTGTCGATTTCTCGTGCGTTGCATAGCCCTTCACCGACTCGACCAGATTGGGAATCAGGTCGTGCCGGCGACGCAGTTGCACGTCGATCTGAGCCCAGGCGTTGCGGGTTTCGTTCCGCTGCCGCACGAGGTTGTTGTAGATTGCGATGAAGTAAATCGCCGCAATCGCCACCAGGACGATCGCAGCGCCGATCGCCAGTTCACCAATTCCGAGTCCCATGTATAGGTCTCCAATGTGTGTTGGTGGGCTAATGCTCGGTCTGGCCCGCCGACTTGGCCGGAACCATGAACAAACCCAAGTACCCTCGGACTTCTTCCAGCGCCTCTTCGCTGCCAAGCGACATCCGCAATAGCGCCTCGAGCTCGCCGGCATCAAACCAAATGCCATGCTCATAAGGGCATTCGTCGAGAATCAGGTCATCCTTGACCGATGGAGCCCGGACCGGCTCCAAGCGGTGGCGGCAGCGAGGACAGCGGCGGCGCGGCTCTGCGTGTGGAAACCGGTCGAGCTGATCCTCGAGCTTGTGGTAGGCGGCACCCGCCCCCGCCAGCTCAAACATCTGCTGAAGCTCCTGCGCATCGAACCACAGCCCATGACAATCAGGGCAAGCATCGAGCTCGATGTCACGATACTCGACGATGACCAGCGGCTGGCGGCACTGCGGACAGAGCATGATTGGAAACGCCGCGAGTGGTTAGTCCGAAAGACGGATGACTGACGATACATGATCAAAACTACGCCCGGCAGGATTTGAACCTGCGACCTACGGTTTAGGAAACCGTTGCTCTATCCCCTGAGCTACGGGCGCTTGGAATCCGGCTGCTGCATTCTACTGCGCTTCGAATAACTTCAATAGACGCCAGACTGCGAGCACATACGTGGAGTTTTTGCTGCTATTCCAACTTCACCAACAGTGTCTCCACACCCCGCGTGCCTGGCTGATTCGACCAGCGAACTTCGGCGGCGGGCGCGGCCAGCGTCATATTCCGAAAGCGCATGAACAACCGCTCCAGGGCCACTTCGGCCTCGACCACCGCCAGCTTCCAACCCAGGCACACGTGCGGGCCCGTGCCGAAAGCCAAGTGCGGGTTGGGGTCGCGACGCAAGTCGAGCCGTTCGGGCTCCGCGAATTGCTGCGGATCGGCGTTCGCCGCGGCCAGCATCGCCACGATCCGATTCCCTCGCTTGAGCTGCTGACCGCGCCACTCCATGTCGCGGACCGGCGACATCGGCTTCGTGGTTTGCACCGGCGAGAGATAGCGCAACAGCTCGTTCACGGCCAGCGTCACCTGCGACCAATCGGCGAGCAGCGATTGTTTCTGCTCCGGTTGGGTGAGCAGCGTGTAAATTCCCGCCCCGATGAGATGCACGGTCGTCAGATGTCCGGCGAAGAGCAGTAGCACGATCATCGCCAGCATTTCGTCCTCGCTGAGCCGCTGGCCGTCGTGCTCTGCCGCGACCAGGGCGGAAATCAGCCCGTCGCGCGGCGCTCTCCGGGCCTGCTGAATCTGCTCGCGGGTGTACTTCACAACATGGTTGATTCCGCGCAACAGACCGAACACTCCCAGCAGCGATGGGCCGCGCGACATTGCCTCGGCGTGCGCCACGAACATCGGTCGATCCGCTTGCGGCAAGCCCAACAGCTCGCAGATCACGGCCAGCGGAAACGGCCGCGCGAGGCCCGCCACCAGGTCGACCGGCTTGCCAGTGCGGCGCTGCTCCGCGGCCAACTCCGAAATCATCTCGTCGGCCATCTGCTCGAAGCGCGGGCGAAGTTGCTCGACGTTTCGCCGGACAAAGGCCTGCTCTACCAGCGAACGCAGCCGGCGATGGTCCGGCTCGTCGCGAATGATCATGCTGTCGCCCATCGCCCGTAGCGAGCGAGGAATCCACCAGGGGAGATTCGCGCCCTTCTTCTGTCCCGCCGAGCGCGGATCGCGAACGTAGGTGTGATGCTCGCGCAGTAGTTCGCAGGCCGCGTCGTAAGAGGTCACCGCCAGAAAACTGCCCACCAGCGGATAGCGAATCCGGACGATCGGGCCGGCTTCGCGCATGTCGGCCAGCGTGGGATAGGGATTCCGCTTGTAGTCCTGCGAACTAGTGTCGAACGTGGGAAAGGACATGCGCATTCCGGCTGGGATTCGCGAACAGCGACCACGCGGGCTGCATTATAATGCGGTTGCGGGAGGCCGAGGGAGATCGACCTGACGGCGCGTTTCGACTTTCGAGGTACACCGATGTTCTGGAAAGCGACTTCCGACGCGGAAGTCATTCAGCGGGCGCGGAAGAATTTGCGGCAGCTCGAACGCTGGGGGCGGTGGTTGACGGTGTGGTATTTAGTGATCGCCATCGCCATGGGATTGGCTCTCGCGTGGGCAGCGAGAACAATTGTCGCCATGGTCATCGCCGGCGCAGCTGCCCAGAACCGTTTTGAGCTTGTAATCGGAATCATTGTGGGGGTGCTGTTCGGCACCATGCTGCATCAGGTGTTTCACGGAATTGTTACCGCCCGACTTGCCAACGTCCCCGATCAGCGCGACCGGTTGCTGGTCCAGTATCATGATGCGCTCATCGAATGCGTTCACGGCCGGAGTGACGAGTATGAAGCTTCTGATATGGAACCGCCAGACTCACTCGAGCGATTCGAGGCAGGAGCTGGCCATGACCCGCTGGTGAAGCGATGAGAACTTTTCTCTGGTTTAGCACGGTGATCGGTTTGCCGCCGCTGATGCTGCTGGCAGTCCTTCATCTGGTGCTGCTCGCGCTCGTTTATTGGTCGAGCCGCGATCCGGAAGTGATCGTGTATGTCGGAGAGACGCGGGTCGGCGTCGGCTCGCTGAAAGCGGTGCACCTGTCGAGCAGCCCGTGGCCGGCGGTCCTGATCCTGCTGGGAGCGAGCATGCTGGTTGTGGGTCTGTGGTTTCTGACTCAGCCGCCAGCACCAGTGCCATGGTAGCCCGACGAGCCGGCGGCCATTGCACACGCAGAGCCCCCCGCCGAAGCCGGGGACTGAAGGAGAATGGCGTCGTACGGCGACCCGGCTACCGCAGCACGCCCAGCTCATCGAGCGAGTCGAGCAACTCCGCTGCGTCGCGATAAACGCGAAATGCGCCGGCCCGGGCCAGTTCGTCTTCGCCGTATCCGCCGGTGAGAAGGCCGATGCTGAGCATTCCAGCCCGACGTGCGGCCAGCAGATCCCACACGGCGTCGCCGATCACATAGCACTCGCCGGCAGCAACGCCCATCCGCGACTGGCAGGCCAGGAACAAGTCGGGCTCAGGCTTCGCGCGCTCCACGTCGCCGCGCTGAATGATCACGACGCCCTCTGGCACGCTCAAGGCTTCGAGCGAGGCGTCGATGTCCGGCCGGCGACCGCTAGTGGCTATTCCATACGGGATCGAAAGCCTTTCGAGCTCGCGCAGCAGGGCGACCGCGCCCGGCAGCGGTCGGCGCGTGGGCAAAAACTCGCGAAAGAAACGACTGTGGCCATCCTGCAAGCGGCGCACCTCTTCGTCGCTGAACGTGCGGCCGAGCTCTCGCGCCGCAGCCCGCACGAACAGTCCACCGCTCATGCCGATCCGACGATGGATCCGCCAGCCATCAATCGCCAGGCCTTCGGCCTCGAGCGCCCGCTGCCAGGCGAGCACGTGGCCATAAACGGTATCGATGAGCGTGCCGTCGAGATCGAAAATCAGAGCAGGCATGGCAGTTGGTTTTTCCAATAAAGTTGGTAGTGCTTCCGCGCATGACATTCTCCAGGCAATCGCACGGCTTGCAAAGCGCACTCACCTAAAATGCACAAAGGGGCGTCCCGTCGATACGGGACGCCCCTTGCCGTTGTGACGAGTCAACGCTTCGCAGTCTACTCAAACACTTCGCCCGAGATCACTTCGTTTCCCTTGCGGGTCACCATCCGGGCGTAGACGCGGATCTCGATGTCTTCGTTCAGCAGGTGCACCGAACCATCGCCGAACAGGATGTTCGCGCCGCCGGGATGGAAGGCATACGTCTCGCTGGTGCCGTTCGAGCCATAGAAGGGATAGGGGAACGAGCCCTGGTTGTTCGGCGAGCCACTGGTGACGTCGAAAATGTCTTCGCCGTTGATGTTGTTGATCGCCAGCGGGCCCGGGCACTTGCCCGCCGTCGTCGAGCCGTCGAGGCCGAACTCGCTAGCCGGGCGGCACCAGCCGCCGCCATTGACGCGATGATCGGGCAGATCGCCAATCTGGGCGCCCTTGCGATACATGCGCGGCCGGCCCGCCGACTCGGCGAGCATGAGCGTCTTCGAAGTTCCATCGGTCACCTGCCGCAGGCTGGCGACCGTATTTCGCAGGAGCATGCCGGTCTGATCGCCCACGGCGTCGACCAGGCCGGTGTCGACGAGCCGCTGTTCAACCTGGTTGATGGGGGCGTAGTCGGTGGGGGCGGCGCAGCGGCTGGTCGTCCAGTCCGTTAAGCTCTGCGACCACCATTGCGGGTCGCCATCCAACCGATCGTTCGGTTCGGGAGTCGAGGCGCATTCAAAGACGGGTAATCGCTGGCCGACGACTTTGAAGTTCGGCACGACTTTCTCGTTCACCGCTGTCGGCTTGCTCCAGTTGCTCTTGAAGTCGTACAGGTCGTAAGTGTTCTGCTCTTCGAAGTAGGGGAGCAACAGCGTCGCCCAGGCGTAGCGCGGCGCATTCGTGGCGCCGGCCGCGCGATTGCTCGTGGGCAGCTTTTTGTGCGAATCGTGAAAGTTGAGGATCGCGATCCCCAGGTTCTTGAGGTTATTCGTGCAGGAGGTGCGGCGGGCCGATTCGCGGGCAGCCTGGATGGCCGGCAGCAGCAAGCCAACCAGCACGCCGATGATCGCGATCACGACCAATAGTTCCACGAGCGTAAACGCTCGATGTCTTATAGTATTGCGGCGAGACATTGTAAGGATCCTTCTATTGCAGTGTGGGGGGAGTGTTTCGGTTAAAGCTGAGGGATGGCAGCGACTAGCGGATGATCTTGAGCGGCACCGTATTGGCGCCATCAGCCACGCGAATGTTCAGCTTCGTGGTGCCGGGCTTGCTGTACTGTTCCGGTAGCAAATTCGGCCCCTGTTGAAACTCGCCGTCCTTCTCGATGGTCTTGCGAAGGACGACCGTCACGGCATATTCGCCCACGGGCGCACCGTCGTCGCGAGTGTATGTGCCGAGTTTGAAGTTACCTTGCTTGTCGACCTCGGCGGTCGGCGGCGGAAACTTGTCCTTCTCAGTCTTCGCATGAAAGACCACGAAGGCGCCTGCGGCTGGTTTTCCTTGAAACGTCACCTGGCCGGTCACCGGTTGAACGGCAATGCGCTGGGGCTCGGCCTTGCCACAGCCGCTGACAAGCCCGGCGAACAGGAGCAGTAACGTGCCAAGCGAGATGGTGCGGCTGGTCACCTGGCGGCCCGGGGCAACACGGACTTCGTTGACCACACGGCGGCCCTCGGCGGCCCGCTCGGCGGTGTGTTCGAGTACTTGCCAGGCATAGAACGAATTCACTTCGCCGCTGAGGACGACGTACTCATCCCCGGCCAGAATATGCACCTTGCGCAATGACGGAATGTGAACGCCGGCCAAGAGCGACGACAGCCGCTTGAGCAAGTTGTCGTTGGGCGAGTTGGAATGCTGGTGAGTATCAGTCGACATGGAAAAAGTCCCTTGATCTTGACGAATGCTGAAATCAGGCCGAACGGATCGCATCCAGGCCGCCAAATCGCCGACAGCCGCGAGCGTGGTAGGGGCGCTCATACGACAGCCGGGCGAGGCGGCTAACGACACGCGCACGCGAGCGGGGCAAGTTGCGTGCAGGCGATGGGAAGAGGGCTGACTCGGCAAACCGTCATGGCGTGGGACTCGATCGAAAGACCGGCTCCGCCTCTGGTGTTCCAGTCAGCGATGCGAAAGAGGGTAAATTCTGTTGCCTCCCGAATGACACCGGGTCGGCGTGCGTCGGCGCTTGACGAGCTTCTCGACTGTTTAGTGCTGGCCTTTGCGGAATCGGCGTCGTTCGGTGCGCTCAAGCTGCACGACAACTCCGTCCTGCAGCACGACAGTCACTTCGCCGAATTGCAAACCCACGAGCGCTTCGCGGATCGATTGCAATGCCACATCGATCGACGATGGGTCGCGGCGGGCCACTTCGGCCGAGTTCACATGCGATTCATCACTCACGGCGATGCTCCTCATTCCCGCCTCATTCTCCGTTGGCGAACAAACTAAATCACATACTCGGGCGTAAAGACGCGCACCTTGCGAGGCGCGACGTAGACCGTATCGCCCGTCTTCAGGTTCAATTCGACGTAGCGATCGGCGCTAACCTCGACATTCAGTCCCATTCCGCCCTCGAGCGACGAAAGAAACACCTTGGCCACCGGCCCCGCGGCATTGATCCGGTCGACGCGTGCCCGCATGCTGCCGCCCCCGTTCGGAGAACGCTCGATTTGCAGTTCATGCGGACGGACGTACAAGGTGGCCGCCCGTTCGTCTCCGTGATCGTGCTCAGGAAACAGCCACTCCAGCGAACCGAAGCGAGCCCGGCCATTGCTTACCTGGGCCGGGATCACGTTGACATTTCCGAGAAAGTCCATCACGAATGCGTTCGCGGGGTTCTCAAAGACTTCGGCCGGCGCTCCTACCTGCTCGACGCGCCCGCCATTCATGACAACCACGCGGTCGGCCACTTCAAAGGCTTCCTGCTGGTCGTGCGTGACAAACACGCTGGTAACGTGAATTTCGTCGTGGAGCCGGCGGAGCCAGGATCGCAGCTCGTCGCGCACCTTGGCGTCGAGCGCTCCGAACGGTTCGTCGAGCAGCAGCACTTTCGGGCGAATTGCTAGCGCGCGGGCCAGAGCCACACGCTGCCGCTGCCCGCCCGAGAGTTGCGAAGGATACCGCTTACCGAGCCCTTCGAGTCGCACCAGGTGTAAGAGTTCGGTCACGCGGTCGTGAATTTCTCGCTTTGGCGCCTTCCGCACGCGAAGTCCGAAAGCGATGTTCTCGTACACGCTCATGTGCCGGAACAAAGCATAGTGCTGGAACACGAAGCCCACGTTGCGCTCGCGAGCGCTCGTTTGTGTCATATCCTCGTCTTCATTCAGCACCCGGCCTGCGTCGGGCGGCTCTAGTCCGGCAATTACACGAAGCAGAGTTGTCTTGCCCGACCCCGAGGGGCCGAGCAGCGCGAGCAGCGATCCGCCGGGCACTTCCAGCGAGACATTGTCGAGCGCCGTGAAGCTGCCGAATCGCTTGGTGATACCTTCAACCTTGATGCTCATCAGGCACCTCCTGTTGGCGCGGATTCTCGGGCGGCCTCTTCCAGATCACGACGAGTCTTGCGCGCCACGACGACCTTGAGTACGAGCGTCACGAGCGCGAGCAGCGTCAGCAGTGACGCCACGGCGAACGACGCCGGATTGTTGTATTCCTGGAACAGCTTCTCGACCCGCAGCGGCATCGTGTCGGTGCGGCCGGCAATGTGCCCGGAGACGACATACACCGCACCAAACTCGCCCATCGCCCGGGCGTTGCAGAGAATGACGCCGTATAGCAGGCCCCACTTCACGTTCGGTAGTGTCACGCGCCAGAGCATCTGCCAACCGTTGGCGCCGAGGCTCACCGCGGCCACCTCTTCGTCCGAGCCGATAGCTTCCATGACGGGAATAAGCTCGCGGGCGATGAACGGCAACGTGACAAACGTCGTGGCCAGGATCAGTCCCGGCCAGGCGAAAATGATCGAGATGCCATGCTCGCGGAGCCACGGGCCGAAATGTCCTTGCATGCCGAACAGCAACACGAGCATCAAGCCAGCCACGACCGGCGACACCGAAAACGGCAGGTCCACCAGCGCGGTCAGCAGGGAGCGGCCGGGAAACTTGAACCTTGCAATCGCCCAGGCAGCGGCCACGCCGAACACCAGATTGGCAGTCACGGCGATCGGCGCGATGATCAGCGTCAGGCCTATCGCGTGCAGCGTATCCGGATCGCCGACCAAGTTGTTGAAGTAACCCCGAAGTCCGGGGGCGAGAGCTTGATAGAACACGTTTACGACCGGCACGACGATGAGCAGCGTGAGCGATCCGACCGCAAACAAGATCAAGGTCCAGCGGACCCAGACCGGATCGCGACGGGCAATGGTATGGCCGGCCGTGTTGTGAGTGACGGCGGTAAGTGGTGCATTATGCATAGAACCGCTTACTCCATCGCTCGAGCAGATTGATCGCGACGAGCAGGGCGAACGACATCGCCAGCAGCATCACCGCAATCGCCGTCGCTTCGGCATAGTGAAACTCTTCGAGCTGGGCCACGATCAGCACCGGCGCGATCTCGGTCTTGAAGGGCATGTTGCCCGAGACGAACACCACCGAGCCGTACTCGCCGATGCCGCGGGCGAGAGATAGCGAAAAGCCGGTGATCACCGCCGGAATCATGGCCGGAAGGATCACGCGGAGAAACGTTTGCAGGCGGTTTGCGCCGAGCAGGTAGGCCGCTTCTTCCGCATCGGCTTCGAAGCTTTCGAGTACTGGTTCGAGGGCACGAATCACAAACGGGACGCCCAGGAACGTCAGGACCAGCACCACGGCCAGTCGCGAATAGGCCGCCTCGATCCCTAGCGGCACCAGGAACTGGCCCAGCCAGCCGTTGGGGACATACAGCGTCGAATAGACCAGCCCCGCCACGGCGGTCGGCAACGCGAATGGCAGATCGACCAAGGCATCGAACAGCCGCTTGCCCGGGAACTCGTAGCGAACGAGCACCCAGGCCACGACAAACCCGATCACGATGCTGGCCAGGCTGGAAGCAATCGAAGCGCCAAGCGTGAACTTGTAGGCCGCGACGGCTCGCGGCGTCCAGGCCGCGGCCCAGAACTCGCTCCATGAAAGCGTAAACGCTTTGCTGAAACAGGCCACCAACGGCACGAGCACCAGGAGGCCCAGATACACGAGCGTGAATCCGAGACTCGAGTGAAAGCCGGGCAGAACGTGGCGGTTGGAAGAGCTCATGGAATACTAAGTAGTGGTGAAGTTCAATCTTGCTGTTCGACAACCGCGGTTACTTCGCGGCATCACTTGTGGGGCCATAGATCTGATCGAAGATGCCGCCGTCGCTGAAGAACTTCTGCTGAGCGTCGTCCCAGCCTGAAGCAATCTGCTGAATCGTGAACAGCTCGACACCCTGAAAGTCCTTGGAATGCGCCCGCAACACATCGGGATTCGATGGGCGGAAGTGTTGGCCGGCGATGATTTCTTGCGCTTCGGGCGTGTAGAGGTAGTTGAGGTAGGCCTCGGCCACTTCGCGGGTCTGGCGAGCGTCGACGTTCTTGTCGACCACGGCGACGCGCGGCTCGGCCTTGATGCTGATCGAGGGGTAAACGATTTCAAGCTCGCCGCCCGATTCGGCAACCTCGAAAAACGCTTCGTTCTCCCAGGTGAGATGCACGTCGCCGATCCCCTTTTGCGCAAAAGTGGTCGTGGCGCCGCGCGCACCGGAATCGAGCACTGGCACGTTCTTGTACAGTTTGCTGACGAACTGCTTGGCCTCATCTTCCGAGCCGCCGCGAAGCGTGATGCTGCCCCAGGCGGCCAGCAGGCTCAGCTTGCCATTGCCCGAGGTCTTGGGACTGGGCGAGATCACGGCCACGTCCTCGCGGATCAGATCGGGCCAGTCCTGGACCTGCTTGGGGTTGCCTTTGCGCACGACGAACACGATTGTCGAGAAGTACGGCAGCGCGCCGTTCGGCAACCGCTCTTGCCAGCCTTCGTTGATCAGGCCGGCTTTGGCAATCGCATCCGTATCGGTGTACATCGCCAGAGTCACGACGTCGGCAGGCAGGCCTTCGATGACCGAGCGGGCCTGGCTGCCCGAGCCGCCGTGCGACTGCTCGACGTCGACCTGGATGCCGTTTTTCTTGGCGTAATCAGCGGCAAAGCTCTTGTTGAGTTCCTTCCAGAGCTCGCGCGTCGGGTCGTACGAAACGTTCGTCAATTTGACGCTCGCGTCCGAGCCACGATTGCACCCGCTGGTCACTCCGATTGTCGAAACGAGAACCGCGAGGATAGTCACGTGCTTCATGTTCATGACCGGGATCCACCAATAGATTAGTTTGTTGATCATGCTGACTATGATCGTCAACAAGATAATCTTTGTCAAGAAGAAGTTCGCGCGTCTGCTTGGGTTTTCGTAACTCGTTTTTTTGATTGTTGTTATGCGATTTCTTGAGTTGAGACTAGCGCCGGTGGAGCGGCGGATTCCTTTCAAACTGCGGCAAATGACCAGAGTTTGAGCATTATGCCGCAAGTGGCGATTGCGAGAGGACGATTGAATTTGCAGCCTTAGGCGCTGTATGTCCAATCTATAGAACGCGATGCATCGTTTGCGGACGCTTCCGTTTCTGCTCATGGCGAGCCTGACGCTCGTGTTTGCGCCGCACGTGCGCGCTGCCGACGACAAACCGTCTAGCGAATCACCGCCAGCCACCCTCCCAACCGCCGTCGCGGCCCCGCTCCCCACAGGCAAGTCAGAACGCTTGCCGCCGGTAGTCGGAAGCAGTCCGGGACTGATCGAACAGGCTTCTTTTCTGGCTGCCGCGAACAACAACACCACGGCAAATAGTGCCGCAGCGCAGCAAACGGAAACGGGCATTCCCAACGATCCCAATCGGTTCGGCATGCTGGGGTTTGCCTTTCAGGAATACGTCGATCGGCAGCGAAATCCGCCCGGGTTTCCGATGGGCAAACCAACGCTCGTGATTGGCGGCCAGGTGCAAGTCGACAGCGTGTACTTCAGTCAGGATGACGACAGCATTGCCGCGGTTGGAGACTTACAGGACGCGACCGACTTCCGCCGAGCCCGCATCGTGATGCAGGGCGTTTCGCACGAGGTGTATCGCTATGTGTTCGGCGTCGACTTTGCGCTGGGGGGCCGCCCCAGTTTCCTGGATATGTATCTGGAGCACATCGACCTGCCGTTTTTCCAGAACGCGCGAGTCGGACACTTCTTCGAGCCTTTCAGCCTGGAGCGGGTTACGCAGAATCGCAATAACACGTTCATGGAACGATCGCTGGTCGACACGTTCGCGCCGGCGCGCAACACGGGCGTGATGACCAACGGTGTCACCGAGAACGAGCGTGCCACCTGGCAGATCGGGACATTCCGCACCGCGAGCAACGATTACGGCAACGATTCGTTCGACAGCGGACAAGCGCTGACGATGCGCGGCACCTGCCTGCCCATGTACGATGAGGGAAGCGACGGCCGGTACTACATGCATCTGGGCGGGTGTTACAGCTACCGCGACACCTACGAAAATCAAGTTCGGTTCCGCAACTCGCCGGAAATTCGCATCCAGGAACCGAATCAGCCGTCCAACTTCGGTCCCATCTTTGTCGACACTGGAAACATTCCCGCCAATCACTTCCAACTGTTCGATGCCGAGTTCATCTGGACCCTGGGATCCTTCTCGGTTCAATCGGAGTACGCCTGCTCAACCGTCGATCAGATCGGCGGGCCGGGGCTGTTCTTCGACTCCGTGATGGTCCAGGCGAGCTACTTCTTGACGGGTGAGTATCGCCCGTACGATCGCAAGCAGGGTATCAACCAGCGGGTCATTCCGCATTCCAACTTTTGGATCGTGCGCACCGAAGAAGCGGGCGTGTGCAGCGGTGTTGGCGCCTGGGAACTTGCGCTGCGGTTCTCGATGATCCGGCTCAACGACGAAAACATCGACGGCAACGACCTGCACGATTTCACGGCCGGCGTGAACTGGTATTTGAATCCCTATGCCCGTGTGCGGTTCAACTACATTCGCGCGTTCCTGAATGATCTGGCCGTGGGCACGAGCGTGACGGACATCTTCGGCATGCGGCTCGACTTCGAGTTCTAGTGGATCGGATGTTCGGCCGTGACGTGGCAGATGGGCTGACCTTGGGTATACTCGCACCGAGCCCCAGGGCGGTGCTGCACCGGCAGTCTGCACGTCCCGCACCTTCGCGCTGACATGATTGAGAGCCCTCCATGACGGACGCCACTTTCCGGCCAACTCTCTTACGCAGTGGCGTCGCGATTGCGATTACCGCGATCCTGGTCTTCGTTTGTTACTTCTTCATCGATCGGCCGGTCGCGTTCTATGTGCACGACCACGGGCTGGCGCAGTACCAGTTGTTCAAGTGGCTCACCTACCCGCCTCCTTGGGCGCAGGACTGGTCGCCTCTGGTCCTGACATTGCTCGTAATCCGACGAGCGTGGGGACCGTTCACACGCGGCGAGAAGGCGCTGTTCGTCGCGCTCGTCAGCTTGATCATCGCGGATCAGTTTCGCACCTCGCTGGGCGACGTCTTCGGCCGCTACTGGCCGGAAACCTGGCACGACAACAACCCCTCGCTGATCGGCAATGGCACCTACGGCTTTCATCCGTTTCAACTCGGCGACGACGTCGGCAGCTTTCCCTCGGGCCATTCGGCACGGATCCTTGGCTTCGCCTGGGTGTGGTGGCTGGCGATGCCGCGTCTGAGAGTGTTGCTCGCGATGGTCTGCCTGCCGATGCTCGCGAGCCTTGTGCTGATGAACTACCACTTTGTGGGCGATGTCGTGGCCGGCAGCGTGCTGGGGGCGGTTGTGGCGACCTGCGCCTGGGTGCTAGCAGATACGTCGCCGGCAGTAGCACGCTAGTAATTACTGGCCGCCACGCGAGCGATCGGCGTTGCACGGCACACCCCTCGTCACTACTATCCCGTCCCCGATTCGCACCTGCGCAGGCGAAGCTGCTTGCAGCGCGTTCCGTTTCATGGAGATGAGGCTGTGACCGAGCGATTTGCCGCGCGTTTTTACGCGATCATTGGACTGCTGTTGATTGTGCCGACGCTATTCGGATGCGCCGCGGTCAAAGCGACTGAACAGCCTCCGAAGCGCAATCTCGGCGTGCTCGATGCAGGCGTTCCTCGCACCCACGTGATCGGCGAACTCGGCGCGCCAACATGGAGCGACGAGCGCGACGGCGAAACGGTCGACGTGTTCAAGTTCAAGCAGGGCTATGCCAAAGAAACCAAGGCGGTCCGGGCGTTCGCACACGGGGCCGCGGATGTGGCGACACTTGGTCTCTGGGAAGTCGTGGGAATTCCGTTTGAGTCCATCGCCGACGGCACGGAGGTGCAAGTCGAAGTGCTCTACGGCCAGGACCAAAAGGTGCGCAGCGTCGACGTCATCAAGGGCGACCACGTCGTCCATCCGGAACCGAATCTCCTGTCGCGGACCTTCGGCGGCAAGCATACGCGTCCCGATGCTGCCGAGAGTAAGGTCGCAAATCGTCCGCAGACACGGTCGCGCAAGGCAAGGATCACAGGCGAGGACTCTTCGGAGGTCCTGCCCGCCAGCGATGAAACGACGCTTCGCTGACGCGCCCGTTCACCTGGGGAGTCCCCGCGAAGCGATCCTCCGGCAGCGGCCAGATGATTTCTCTCAGCCGGCGAGCTATTATGCATCCCCGGGTGTTTCGCCGGGCGCATTCGTTAGCGTCACGAGTGCACCGCACTCCTGGTTCTTTCCACTCGAAGGTGGTGTTGCATGAATGTGCCGGCCTGCTGGCTTGCCCTGATCGTGTGCTTGGCGGCAAGCCTCGCCGCGCTGGCCGAGGAGCAATCGATCCATTCTCCGGCCGAGCTTTGGCAGGGTTACGACCCGGAGGCCTTGCCGCTGGAAATCGAATCGCTCGAGCGCTGGACCGAGGATGGCATCCAGCTGGAGAAGCTGCGATTCACGTCCGAAGTGTTCGAAGGCGGCAAGGCGCGGGTACTGGCGATAGTCGGCAAGAAGAGCGGCGACAATCAGCAGCCCGGCGTGTTGCACATTCACGGAGGCGGTCAGACGCTGTCGCTCGACTGGGTCAAGTTCTGGACCAAGCGAGGCTACGTATGCGCGACGTACGATTTTTGCGGGCAGTGGGAAGGCCGCAAGGAGTTCACCGACTGGGGGCCGCTCAAGCACGGCAACATGGCGCACGCCGCGGGCGGTTTTCAAGTCACGCCCACGCCCCGCGAGTCGAGCTGGTATCACTGGACGATCGCGGCTCGCCGCACGCTGACGCTGCTGACATTACAGCCCGAGGTCGATCGCGAGCGGCTGGGGATCTTTGGCATCAGCATGGGCGGGACGCTCTGCTGGAGCGTGGCGGCATCGGATGCACGCGTGAAAACCGCGGTGCCAATTTACGGCTGCGGGTACAACGTCGATGGCCAGCGAACGCAGTGGGGCTTTCCGAAACTCACGCCCGAGCTCGCCCTGTTTCAGCGAGCCGTTTCGCCGGAGGCTCATGCGCCCTACATCACTTGCCCGATTCTGTTCTTGAACGCGACCAACGACTTTCACGGCTGGATGGATCGCTCGTACGACATCCTGGCAGCGACGCCGAGCCCGCGTTGGCAAGCCTACTCTCCCCGGTTCAATCACCACATCGCTGCGGCGCAAGGCGCCAACCTGCCGCTGTGGATGGACTATCAGCTCAAGGATGGCGCAGCGTTTCCGCGGTCGCCGGTGATTACCCTATCGCTCGATGCCGCCGGCGTACCGCAAGCGGACGTGGACGCTGCGGATTCGCCCGAGAGCGTCGAGGTGTACTACACGCTCGGCGAGCGGCCGGCGCCGAATCGCTTCTGGCGAAGTGCCGTCGTCTCGGGCGATGGCTTGCACCGGCAAGCCGAACTGCCCGTGGTGGATAGTTGGGAGCCGATTGCCGCGTTTGCCAATGTGCACTATGCATCGGGCGTGTGCCTTACGACAAACCTCGTTTCACGCGTACCCGGAACCCTTGGCAAAGCGAGGGCGACGCTGTCTCCGGACGTGCCGCTCGATGAGCGGCTCGCTGCCGAGTCTTGGGTATACGCCCGAGCCCATACCGATCCGTCACTCGAGCGGACCTACCTGCTCGTGGAGCACACGTCCGAGCGGCCGCGGGTGGTGAGACTCAACCCCGCGGTGTTCGGCGAGGCGCAAACCATTGATATCTCGTCGCACGTGGTCGGTGATCCGCAATTTAGAGCGCCGGCCGGCGCGCGGCTGGCGTTCGACTACGCGGGAGACTTCAGCGACGAAGGCCTCCGCGTCACGGTGACCGAACACGACTGGACGCCGCTGGCGAAGTCTTACGCCGCCGCGATTCCTGCGAAAGAGCCGAGTGATGGTTGGCGCACCGCGGAACTGAGCCTCGCGGACTTCAAGCTCAAGGATGCCGGCGCGCCGCTCGCCAGTTGGAACGAGTTGGACAAGATCAATCTGCAAGGCACGACGAAGTCGCGACCGTTTCGGCTGGCGAACCTGCGGTGGATCGTTGAACCGAAGCCATGAACGGAGCTTCCTGTTTCGTAGACTTTTGGTGCGAGACGCCTAGCTCATGGCTTACTATGCCGACCAGATGCGCAAGGCACTGATTGGACGCACGGGGGACTGGCTCGCGCGTCATTCCTGGCCGTACGCGACGATGTTCCTTGCGTTTGTCTTGTCCTTCTGGGCTGCCTACCAATGTTCGCACCATGTCTTAGGATGGGGTGGTTTCTCGATCCGATTCAGCGTCAACTTCCTCGCCGGGCATTTCGTTTTTGTCGCATACCTCAGCCTCTGGCTGTGGACTAAACCGTCGCTCGACCAATCGGTGTTGCTTAAGGGCGCTTCGGATGCGATCGAGACTCAAGATCCTTGGGACGACGAAGCGAATGAAAGTAGGCAGCGGATCGTCGAGGAAACGACCCGATCCGCGATACGCGAGTCGAGAGGGGATGGTGTGCAGGGGCTAATCGGACTATCGGTTCTTGCCATGATTGTCGGAACTCTGTTCGTTGCGATGCACATGATGTGGTACGCTCGCTGGTACTTGGGAAACCTGCTAGTGTTGGGCGGCAAGGTTCGCCATCGGACACTGCAAGACATCACGGCCGTGCCATGGCTCACGGCTCCAGTGCGGCTGACAGTCTGGGCGGCCGTGATCCTATTGGTACACTACGCTCTCCTTGGGCTGCTACTGCAGTGGGCTTTCCCTGCCGCCACGACAGTCGCCGATATTGTGCGCCGTTGAATTGTTTTGAGAGCGAGCAAGGTCGGGCCCTGTCCCCAGATCGAGATACGTCATGAATCACTTCACGATTCGACCAGCTCGGCCAGACGATCAGGCCGGCGCGTACTATGTGTGCCTCAAGACCGGCGATCACGGCCGCGACGGCGAATCGTTCTACCAAGATGACCCCGACGCACTCGGCCGAATCTTTGTGGGACCGTACATCGAATTCGAGCCGCAGCTCAGTTTGATTCTCGAAGATGCGGAAGGCGTCTGTGGATACGCGCTGGCGGCTTTGGATTCGCGATCGTTCTACGAGCGTTATGAGCACGAGTGGCGGCCACGTCTTTGCCAAGAGTTCCCGATGCCTGGGGGCGCGCCAAGCACTTGGACGCGAGCCGAGACCGTTCACTCCTGGTACCACCGGCCGGACTACTTCTGTCCCGAGCCTTACGAGCAATACCCCTCGCACATGCATATTGATCTACTCGAACGCGCCCGCGGGCAAGGAGTCGGCCGGCGGATGATGGAGCAACAGATGGTGAAATTGCGCGAGCTTGGTTCTCCAGGCGCGCATCTGGCGGTGAGCGTGCGGAATGCGGCGGCACTTGGTTTTTATGCGTCGCTGGGGTTCCAAGAGCTGACTCGAACGGGAACTGCAGACGATGGTAACATACTTCTGGGCAAGCACTGGACGAGCATTTCCTAAGTATCGCGATGGCCGCCGAAACGATTATCGCTGCACAGGTAATTTCAACGCGAACGCACCCGATCGTGCATCAACTCTTGCGCAAGTATGATTGGCGAATCCCGGCCATTGCTGTTGGTTTATTTGTAACGGTATCGCTGGTCACGGGTTTATGGCTATTGGTAATCCCGCTCGTCTTGCTGATCGGCCTGCTTGGGGCGGCTTCCTATTTCGTGTTCGAGTATGGCATTAGGAACCTGGCTATCGAGGTGTGGGATGCTGGTGACCATTTACAGATCGAGCGTCGAGGAAGTATCGAGCGAATTCCCCTCAGCCACTTGCAAGAAGCCTGTTACCTAGGACATCGAAACCCACCCCAGGTTCGACTACGCCTGCGAATTCCCTGCCGCTGGGGTACGGAAATCAATTTTCTGCCGGACATTTCCAGCGGTCGTGACCACTCGCGACGTGCTATCAAAGTGTTGCAGCAACGAATTGATAGGGCCAGGCCCGCATAGCCCCGGGGACAGATGCGATCTGACAGCAACCGGCAAGCGACCAAGTTGCGCGAAACCTCTCATCCAGTCAAACTAAGGGAACAACCATGACGAACAATACTTGTGCTCGCACTGCGATCTGGATCGCAACCGTGGTCGCGCTGGCATCGCTCGTCCAAGCGAGCGAGCCGCAAGCGGTCGCCGAGCTAACGGAGTTCACGTCCGCGGCCGGCAAGTTCAGCGTCCTGCTGCCCGGAGACCCCATGTATCCCGCATTTCCCAGATGACCTCTCGATCTTCGGCACATGATTTGCGCCAGACCCTGGAAAACCAGGGGTATTCTGCCGTTTCATGTCGAACTGACCGAGGAACCCGATGGGTGACTGCC
>Ga0172362_10001451_pt1 | contig 20271 bp, 19 predicted proteins | sample LakKivs1_kivu2a2_FD_114534 | JGI IMG/M metagenome (GOLD analysis project Ga0172362, IMG submission 114534) | Sediment microbial communities from Lake Kivu, Rwanda - Sediment s1_kivu2a2 | ecosystem: Environmental > Aquatic > Freshwater > Lake > Sediment | place: Rwanda: Western Province, Lake... | reverse complement strand
ATCAGGATGATTATGACACTTATTTTCGTTATCGGATTTTTTCATATGTCTAAATTTTTCACCTCCAGAGCATAAGTTTGGATAAAGTTCCGGCGCGGCTCAACTTCATCGCCCATTAATATGTTAAAGATATTGTCTGCTTCAACCGCGTCTTCAAGCGTAACCAGGCGGGTTGTCCTTTTGGCAGGGTCCATTGTTGTTTCCCAGAGCTGTTCAGGGTCCATTTCGCCGAGTCCTTTGTACCTCTGGATTGTCATTCCCCTGCGCCCGAGCTTTCTTATCAGGGGTACAATTTCTCTGCAGCTTTTAAGCATATACTTTTGGCCGTCTTCTTCTATCTTGTAAAGGTCTATTTTCTGCGGCTGCAGCAGTTCCTGCGTAAAGTCCAGTTCGTTCTGGATAAGCTCCTGTATGTAGTCTTCAAGCTGGCGCAATTCCCCTAATTCTTCGAGGTTAATGATAACAGGCTGCTCGTCCGGCTGTAAGGGTTTTAATTTTGATTTTGCCGGAGGGTCCTTCAGCTCCTTCAGCAGGGATTCAAGTTCTTCATCGCTGTATGCATAGTAAACTCCAGAGCGCGTCCTTATCTGGCAAGTCGGAGGAGATTCTTTTTTCTGCAGCAGCAGGTAATTGTTGATATCCATCCGCTTTTTTTCGAGTATGGAAAACAGCCGTTCTATTTCCGTGAGGCCGGATAAAATCGTTTTCAGCTTCTGCTGGCTGTAAATGATTTCTTCTTTTCCTTTTGCGTTCAGCTTGCTCATAATCGCCTCGGAAATGACCTCGTCGATTAAAAACCTGTCCATTTCCTGGTCGTCTGTCAGATACTGCTCTTTTTTTCCTCTTTTCACCCTGTACAGAGGCGGCTGGGCGATGAAAATATTGCCGCTTTCTATCAGCTGCTTCATATGCCTGTAAAAAAAAGTCAGGAGCAGCGTGCGGATATGCGAGCCGTCCACATCCGCATCTGTCATAATCATGATTTTTCCGTACCTGAGATTGGCAATGTTGAAATCATCCTGTCCTATTCCTGTTCCGATTGCTGTAATCATTGTCCTGATTTCTTCATTGGAGAGTATCTTGTCAAGACGCGCTTTTTCCACATTTATTATTTTGCCTCTTAAGGGCAGTATTGCCTGGTAACGGCGGTCTCTTCCCAGTTTTGCAGACCCGCCTGCTGAGTCGCCCTCGACCAGGTACAGCTCGCACAGTTCCGGCCTTTTTTCGGAACAGTCAGCCAGTTTTCCGGGCAAAGAGCCGCTGTCCAGCGCTCCCTTGCGCCGGGCAAGGTCCCTTGCTTTTCTGGCAGCTTCCCGCGCCATTGCGGCATTTACCGACTTGCTTATAATCTGGCTGGCAGTGGAAGGATTTTCCTCAAAGAAAGCAGAAAGCCCGTCGTTGACTACTGACTCGACAATGCCCTTGACTTCGCTGTTGCCGAGTTTCATTTTTGTCTGTCCCTCGAACTGCGGGTCAGGAAGTTTTACGCTTATTACAGCGGACATTCCTTCCCTGATGTCATCTCCCATAAGAGAAACATTGTCGTCCTTTATTACTCCTCTTTTCCTGGCATAATCATTCGCCACCCTGGTCAGGGCTGTCCTGAAACCTATAAGGTGGGTTCCGCCTTCCCGGGTGTTGATGTTGTTCGCAAAGCAGAAAATATTTTCGTTGTATCCTTCATTCCACTGTATGGATATTTCCACGATGATCCGGTCTTTTTCTTTTACGAAATATATCGGCTTGGAATGCAGGACCTTTTTGTTCTGGTTCAGGTATTCAACAAACGAAATTATGCCGCCGTCGTACTGAAACACGCTTTCTTTTTCTTTTTCGGAACGCTCGTCCTTCAGCGAGATTTTTATTCCTTTGTTGAGGAAAGCCAGTTCTCTTAACCTGTTGGAGAGCGTATCAAAGCTGGATTCTATTTTCTCGAAAACCTCCCGGTCTGCCTTGAAAATTACCGTGGTTCCCCTGCCTTTTGTCTGCCCGAGTTTCTCCACTTTTGTCACCGGCTTGCCGCGTTTATATTTCTGCCGGTATAACTGCCCGTCTCTCCTTACTTCCACCTCGCACCATTCTGACAGGGCATTGACCACAGATACGCCGACGCCGTGCAGTCCTCCTGAAACCTGGTAGGTCTTGTGGTCAAATTTACCGCCTGCGTGGAGTATTGTCATTACAACTTCAAGAGCGGATTTTTTCTCCGTGGGATGCATTTCTACCGGTATTCCCCTGCCGTCGTCAATCACTGTGACGCTGTTGTCCCTGTGGAGAATCACCTGTATTGTATGACAGTAGCCTGCCAGGGCTTCGTCTATTGAATTATCTACAACCTCATAGACCAGATGATGCAGGCCGTCAGGACCTGTTGTCCCGACATACATTGCCGGTCTCCGCCTGACCGCATCAAGCCCTTCCAGAATCTGTATGTGGCTGGCATCATAATTGCCGTTTTGCGAATCTGAATTTTTATCTTTCATTGCCTATTCTCTGCAGTTTGAAATGAATATCCTTGACTATATTCTTCCCTGTCTCCTGGTTGATCTTTCTTATCAATTTTTTCTTTATCAAATGCAGTTCGTTCATCCAGGCTGAACTGTCGACGCCTATCAGCAGCTTTCCTGCAATAATCTGCTGTGGCCGGGCATGTCTCGCTATTTTCTCGCCCGCCGCCTTTTGCCAGAAAAGCCATACGCTGTATTCCTGTACCTTCCTTTCCAGGCCCAGCCGCTCAAGGGTTCCTTTTATAACCTCTCCGATTTGCAGTGTTCTGCCTGTTCGTCTGAAATCCGGCCTTTCCTTCATATCCGGATAGGCATTACCATACAGAGCTGGTCGCTTACTCCTGCAGGGGTAACCATTATCTGGCTTGCAGGGTCAATAACATGTATTTCCGCTTTTTCCGTGCTTATTGTTTTAAGTACATCTATTAAATAATTGGAATTGACGACTATCTGGAATTCTGCGCCCTGATAATCCGCCGCACTTTCTTCCTCTGCTTCTCCTGCGTCGGGTGATACCGAAATAATAATAATCTGGTTGTTGGATACCTTCAGCTTTACCGGATTGGCTTTTTCAGTCGAAAGCAGGGCAATTCTGCGGACAGACTCTTTGAAAGATTCCGTCGGAATTTTTACTGTTTTTTCAAATTTCTTTTTCAGGATTTTATCATAATTCGGGAATTCCTCGCTTATAAGACGCGAGAAAAGCGTGGTATCTTTAAAGTTCATCACTATCTGATTGTCCGTTATTGTTATAGATACATCCTCGCTGTCTTCTGCCAGAATCTTGCTTATTTCGTTAAGCGCTTTAACCGGGATTGTTATGGTTCTCCTTTTATCTATCTTTGTTTTTTCCGATATTCTCAAATAGGCAAGCCTGTGACCGTCCGTCGCCACCATCTGTATCTGTGTACCGTCAATATCAAAGCAGGCGCCGTTCAGACCGGGACGCGTTACCTCGTGCGAGGCGGCATATATTACCCTGCCAATCATATCCCTTATGGTCGATGCTTTGAGATTGAAAGTCACTCCCTTTTTCGGCTCCGGCGGCAGAGGAAAGTCGGAAGTCGGCAGGCCGAATATTCTGAACTTTATTTTTGGATAAATAATTGAAATTTTGTTGCTGCTGTCCGCATTGATTTCTATCTGCCCTTCGGAGGGTAGCGACTGTATAATATCCCCGAATTTTCTGGCGGGTATCGCAACCCCTCCTTTTTCTTTTACGTCCACTTTTATTTCAGAACTTATGCCGACCTCCAGGTTGGTTGCGAACAATCTTGTTTTTCCGGGTTCTGCCTCAAAGAGGATATTATTCAAAATAGGCATTGTTGTCTTCAGGCTTATTACATTTTGAACTGTCTGGATGCCTTTCAGTAAATCGTCTTTTTTGCATATAACTTTCATTTTCTTCCTCCTTGGAAATTTGATTGTAAAATTAGAGAAATTATACCATTATTTCCGCCATTTTACGAGTAAAATTCTCTGTTTTTATACTTATAATATATATTTTATATTAACTATTAATAGTAGTACCTGTGTATATGTGGAGAACCCCCCGTTTTAAATTATTTTTAGCATAAATGACACTCCGCCGACTTATGTCGGCGGCTCCTTAAAAGCTCGGAGGAATTTGTTTTGTATTTTGCACTCTTTCATCACCAGACAAATGTCTGGTGTTTTCAGAGTGCTTGCAAATAAGCTGTTTATATGTATGTGGATAACTCCATCGGTAATCAACACAACTAACCGCCGGACCAAAAATTTTTATTATTAACACTATATCCACACCTTATCCTTTAATACTGTTGATTAATTTTTGTATCTCCGCAGAGAAAGCCGCATCACTTTCCAATTTGCTCTTGACAGTTTCATAAGCATGAATGACCGTGGTATGATCCCTTCCCCCGAAATTTTCTCCTATTTCAGGCAGCGAGCAATCCGTCAGCTCCCTTGCAAGATACATGGCGACCTGTCTTGGAAATGCAATTGCCTTGGTCCTCTTTTTTACCACCATATCAGCCGGCTTTAAACCGTAAAACTCAACCACTTTCTTTTTTATGAGGTCAATTGTCACCCTTATGTCATCCGGCTCACCCTGCAGAATGTCTTTCAGCACCTCTTTTGCCAGGTCTGTTGTAATCGGACTGTGTGTCAGGGAAGCATAGGCAACCACCCTTATAAAAACACCTTCCAGAACCCGGATATTGGTGGTAAAGTTATTTGCCAGGAAAATCGATACGTCTTCAGGCAGAGCGACCTTCTCCTGAATGCTCTTTTGCTGGATGATAGCGCGCCTGAGTTCAAGGTCAGGAACCTGAATGTCGGCAACCAGCCCCATTTCAAACCTCGACCTCAAACGTTCCTCGATCTTGAGTTCTTTCGGATGAGAATCGCTGGAAGCAACTATCTGGCAATTAGCATTATAAAGGGCATTGAAGGTGTGAAACAATTCTTCCTGGGAACTTTCTTTACCCTCAAAGAACTGGATATCATCAATCAGAAATACATGAACATTTCTGAAACGGCTCCTGAAAGCCACGAGATTGGCGTCGATAATTGCTTTTACCATCTGGTTTAAAAATTCTTCTGATGTAATGTAAACTATTTTTGCCTGGGGGTTGCTGTTCTTTATGAAATTACCGATGGCATGAAGAAGATGCGTTTTGCCAAGACCGGATTTCCCGTAGATAAAAAGAGGGTTGTACGCCTTTCCCGGTGCTTCTGCGACTGCCTTTGAAGCAGCCAGAGCAAAACGATTGGGAGTTCCTTCAATAAATTTGCTGAATACATATTTGGGATTCAGCGAGGACTCGCTCACGATTGTTGTTTCAGCCGGAGATTTGTTTTCAGGCAATACCTGCTGGGGAACAAAATTTTCGATTATTTCAATATTGATCTTGCAGGGTTGTCCTGCTGCTGTTGAGAGAGCTTCAGGAAGCATAGATTTATAATGTTCAATAAGCCAATCTCTTAAGAAAGAGTTAGGTGCTTTAAGCGTTATAATATCACCGTTTATATGACCTGGTTGAAGAGGTTTAATCCAGGTTTCAAACTCCTGCAAACTTATCTGCTGCTGGATAAGTTGTAAAGCCGCATTCCAAATTTCATTAATAGTTTTATCCATGGTTTAGTAAATCAGGTTATTTATCAACAGAATTATTCACACCTGTTAGTAACATAAATTCCTACTAAGAATAAAAGAGTTAACACCTGTATATATCCCCATAATTTTTTAAATTCAATGTCATATTAACAGCTTAATAACTGATTATTTTCAATTTATCCCCAGATTATCCACCGGAATTTTCTAATGCATTATACACAATGTCTTGCAGAGTGTCAAGAAAAAAACTTTCAGGGGACACAAAACTTAATTCTGAAAAACAGGGACTGCCACAAAGAAAAGGGGACACAATACTTAATTCCCAGATAAAATATCATGATAATAATTTTGAATTAAGTTTTGTGTCCCCTAGCTGTCTGTCCCTGCTTTTCAAGTGTTGTGTCCCCTTAAAGTCGCTTTACCGGCAATGATGAAAAAAATCTCTGAACCCTCTCACTTTTTCTTGACAATAAAGCACGTATCTTATATAGTAAGGACATTATGAAAAGAACTTTTCAGCCAAACGTCAGAAGGAGGAAAAAGAAGCACGGTTTCAGACGCAGAATGAAACAGAACACCGGAGTTATCCGTTCCCGGCGTAGAAAGAACAGAAAAAGACTCAGCGCCTGATTCAAGATGAAAAACCATGGATTTCGGCGGTCTGAACATTCCATGTCAGACGAAGAAATCAGGCAGGTGCATAACCAGGGTAAAAAACGGGCGGATTCTTTTGCCGTTCTCTATTATTCAGACATTCAGGGATTTTCCGGAAAAATTGCTTTTTCTGTAAGCCGTCGACTAGGCAATTCGGTTATACGGCACCGGCTCAAACGGATATTCCGGGAGATTTACCGGCATAACAAACAGCGGATCAGAAATTCGATCGCCATTTTTGTTGTGGTAAAAAAGCCTGCACTGGATGCGGATTTCCGGGATATTGAAGCATCTTTTATAACTCTCTGCGATAAAGCAGGTATTTTGTTAAGATAACCCAGGATAATTGATGAAAAAAACAATTATAGGATTGATTAAGATTTATCAGAAATGTATGTCTCCGTTCTTAGGACAAACATGCCGGTTCTATCCTTCCTGCTCCAGGTATTCGGAGCAGGTCATATTAAAATACGGACCGGTTAAAGGAACCTTTCTTTCCTTTAAAAGAATAATGAAATGCCATCCCCTGCATCCAGGCGGTTATGACCCGGCAGACTGAAAGGAAATAAGAATGCAAAAACGGCTGATATTCGCAATGACTTTGTCCATACTGGTTCTTATTGTTTTCAGCATGTTTTTTCAGAAACCGACGACAGTTCCAGCTCCGCAACAGACAGAACAAACGCCTGCGACGAAATCCGAAACAGCAGCTCCTTCTCCTGCTCCGGAACCCAGGCACAGAGAAACAGCTCCTGCAGGCGGAGAAAATATTATACTGGAAAACAATGCCTTCAAGATAATTATGACTTCCAGCGGCGGAAGAATCAAATCCTGGCAGATGAAAGGTGAAAAATTCCGCGACAAAACCGGGCATCCGGTTGAACTTGTCAGACCGGGCACTTTTCCTATGGCATGGAGAATAGGTACGGAAGAATTGTTTCAGGAATTAAAATCCTCAGCAGCCGGAATAACGGTGACTGACAAACCAGGAGAGGTCATCCTGAGCGGAAAAATTCCCGGAGGATTGACCGCAACCCAGAAGCTTACAGTTTACCCCGGGGAATACTGGATTGAAGCAGAATTCACTCTGGGAAATACGGAGAAGAAGCAGAAAAATCTTTCAGGCCTGGAAATCAGCATGGGACCCGGATTCCAGAGTCTGCCGGCATCTGAAAATGTTAATGGCGGCTGCGCAGGAATCCCCGGCGGCAGCGGAGCAGGTGCAGCCGGATGCGGAGCCTGCGGCAGTCCGGCTAAACCGGAAGACCAGGAGCTGTCTATTTATGCGGCTGTTTCGTATATCGACGGAAAATATCAGGCAATTGCACCGTTGAAATGGAATACGCCGGAAACATCCAGGGTCCAGAAAGGAAATGTCGCCTGGGCAGGACTCAGAGACCGGTATTTTGTTTCGGCAATTATACCTTCCGACTGGCCGACTGAGATGGCGGTTATAAAGAAAAACCTCTCAAGGCATATAAGCATTGGAATCAAGACAATGCCGGTTAATATCAAACCAGGACAGTCCCTGACGTATCGGTACAGGATTTACGGCGGGCCCCAGATTCTGGAGAAACTTCAGAAAATGGGGGTAAGAATGGACAAAACCCTTGATCTCGGTACTTTTTCATGGCTCGGCATATGGATGCTGATTATTCTGAAGTTCTTTTTCCGTCTGACGCACGATTTTGGAGTTGCAATTATCCTGCTTACCGTAGTGGTTAAAATTGTGCTCTGGTGGCCGAATCAAAAGAGTTTTGTATCCATGAAAGCAATGCAGAAATTAAACCCGCACCTCAAAGCCCTGAAGGAAAAATATAAGAATGACCCGGCGCAGTTAAATAAGGAAACCATGCGGCTCTATAAAGAAAACAAGGTCAACCCCCTGGGAGGGTGTCTGCCAATGATTCTTCAATTGCCGATTTTCATAGCGCTGTGGGTTCTGCTTTCCAATGCAGTTGAAATGCGGGGAGCGCCGTTTCTGGGCATTATCAAGGACCTTTCGGCACCGTGTTATCCGTTGGCAATCCTGATGGGAGTGACAATGTTTGTCCAGCAGAGAATGACCCCTTCAACCGACCCCACGCAGGCAAAACTTGCCTGGCTTATGCCTATAATCTTTACTGTTATGTTTATAAGTTTTCCTGCCGGAATGATTCTGTACTGGACAGCGTTGAATATTTTCTCGGTGGCACAGCAGTATTACGTGAACAAAACAATGTGATAATCGACAAGGAGATAAAATATGGAATATACAGAGGAAGAAGATCTGACCGTTGATAAAGCGGTCGCAAAGGCCCTGGAAAAACTGGGAATCACCAGAGAACAGGCGGAAATTTCAATTATTGATAAAGGTAAAAAAGGAGTCATGGGAATAGGGGCAAAACCGGCAAAAGTAAAAGTAACCCGCAAAACCTCCGCTACCCCTCCTCCTCCCCCTTCCCCGGCACCAGAAAAATCTTCCGGGGTGCAGCCGGGACCAGAGGTTGCTGCCACGCCTGCCGACGCTGAAAAAGCCGGGGAAATACTGGATAAAATACTGAAACTGAATAAAATGGATGCGTCTATTTCAAGCCGGCTGGAAGGAAATGAAATCTGGCTTGAAATAAGCGGAGCCGACAATGCGATATTGATAGGACGGAAAGGCCGGACAATCGACTCTCTGCAGTTTCTGGTTAACCGGCTGGCAAACCCTGGCCGCGCACCAGGGCATCCAAGAGTGGTCGTGGACATTGAAAATTATCGCAAAAGATTGATGGAAAGAATACAGCACAGGGTTCTTGAAGTTGTGGAGGAAATCAAAAAAACCGGCAGAGAAGTTGAACTGGAACCGATGAATGCACGCGACCGCCGGCAGGTGCATCTCCTTCTCAAGGACAACCCTGCTGTAGCAACTGTCAGCCGCGGAGAAGGTGAAAAGCGGCGGGTTGTCGTGCTGCCGCGTCCGGGATACACGCCTTCAGACGCGGATAAATGAACCTCTGAAAAATAATGTCTTCCACTATTGCCGCAATTGCCACGCCTTTCGGCGAAAGCGGAATAGGCATTGTCAGAATAAGCGGTCCTGAAGCAGTCAGAATTGCAAACACGTTGTTCAAGCCGCATTCCGGAACAGACCTCAATATTGCAAAATCCTTTACAATGAACTACGGCTGGATCATCGACCCTGCCACAGGGAAAAATGTCGACGAAGTTCTGGTGTCGGTGATGCGCGCGCCGAAGACCTATACCCGCGAAGATATTGTGGAGATAAACTGTCATGGCGGCCCCATACCTTTGCGCAGGACCCTTGAACTTGTGCTGAAGCACGGAGCACAGCTGGCATGTCCGGGCGAATTTACGAAGCGGGCGTTTCTGAACGGCAGAATAGACCTGGCCCAGTCAGAAGCGGTGTGCGATTTGATAAAAGCAAGAACAGATTTAAGCTCCAGCGTGGCTTTAAAACAGATATCCGGAGGAATATCGGAAAAAATAAACAGGATTATCGGGGAATTAAAAAATCTCTGGGTCGAAATTGAAGCGCCGGTAGATTTTCCCGAAGAAAACATTCCCGAACTTCCGTTTGCCGAAATGAGCTCCAGGTTGAAAAAAGTCCGTGACGAACTGGACGCATTGCTCCGTTCCGTCGGTGCCGGAAGAATAATCAGGGAAGGCATACCCGTGGCAATAGTCGGCAGGCCCAATGTCGGAAAATCCAGCCTGTTTAACGCTCTTATAGACGCAGAACGGGCGATTGTTACGGATATTCCGGGGACGACACGCGACTGGCTTGAAGAGGTTATTACGGTCGACAATATCTGCATCAGGGTGATAGATACTGCGGGCTTGAGGAAAAGCAGAAATTCTCTGGAGAAAATCAGTATTGACAGAAGTGTTAAAATTATCGATGAAGCGGAAATAGTCCTGGTTGTGCTGGACGGTTCCACCCGGCCGACAGATAAAGACAGGCGGATAATGGAAACAGTAAACGGAAAGAAAAAAATATTTGTAATTAACAAGTCGGATTTACCCCGGCTAATTTCGGAAAAAGACATCCGGAAACTGGAACCCGGAGCAAAAACAGCGACTGTGTCAGCGCTGAAAAAAACCGGCCTGGGAAAATTAAAAAAAGCCGTACTTGAAACAGCACTGGAACATACGAATTTTACCTTTGAGGATGTCCTGACTGCGAATATCAGGCATATGGAATGCGTTAACAGGGCAAAACAGTCGGTTTTAAGGGCACTGGAGAGTATTGGAAATAAAATGTCGGCAGAATTCATAATTCTTGACATGAAAGCAGCTGTGGATAACTTAGGAGAAATTGTGGGTAAATTTGTGTCAGAAGAAATACTCGACAGTATATTTAAAGGTTTTTGCATAGGAAAATGAAGGATTGTGGAAAAACAGTGGACAATCTATGTGGAGTAAAAACATTAAAAATAAGCGTATTTTGTATATTATGTCCCAAAAAATCATTGTTTTCAGGCAATACATAGCGGTAAATATCGAAAACTACGGACAATCGTTTTTTAAAAAATATAAGAACTATTTATCCACAAGACAATGGACAAATTGTTACTAAATAAAGCAATTCAAAAGATTGATTTGAACCTATCTGGACTCCAGATAGCGAAATTCGAAAAATATTTCAATGAATTAAAGTCCTGGAAAAAATCCAATTTAACGGGAATTACAAACGAAAAAGACATCATCCTCAAACATTTTGTTGACTCACTGACCTGTTCATTACTGCTCTCCCCTTCCCCTGGAAAAAAAATGATAGATGTTGGGACCGGAGCAGGTTTTCCGGGCATACCCTTGAAAATTTTTGAACCATCAATTGACCTGACCCTGCTTGACTCAACCAGGAAAAATCATATTTTTCTTGAGCATTTGTTGAATGCACTTGAAATAAAAGACGTTCACCTGGCATACGGCAGGGCAGAGACTTTTGCCAGAATCAGCGAATACAGGGAAAATTTTGATCTTGCTGTTTCAAGGGCAGTTGCTGAGATAAACGTCTTGCTTGAGCTCTGTCTGCCGTTTGTCAGACCAGGCGGGTATTTTCTGGCAATGAAAGGAAAAAATTATTCAAAGGAACTTGATTGCGCCGGAAATGCGCTCCGCATTCTGGATGCAGAAATTACCGGAATAAAAAATTTTGTTCTTCCTTTTGCAGAAGAACAAAGAACGCTTATCCTTGTGAGAAAAAAAGGTACTACTGACAACAAATATCCAAGGAAACCAGGAATTCCCCAGAAAAGACCTTTGTTATAACCCTGGCGCGCAAAAGAGCGTTCCTCCTGCAGCCTGTGGATATCTGGGAATGAATTGTTTCACGTGAAACAATCCTTGCCATTTATATAAAAATTGTGTTATAATTTCCATAGAAACGCAATGGGTAAAATAATAGCAATTTCAAATCAAAAAGGCGGTGTCGGCAAGACAACAACAGCAGTCAATCTTGCGGCCTGCCTGGCTGCTGCTGAAAAGAAAGTACTTTTGATAGATATGGACCCTCAGAGCAACAGCACAAGCGGTTTAGGGGTAAATCCGTATAAAATTCCAAAAAGTATTTATAACGTATTGATAGAAGATATTCCTGTAAAAGAGATAATTTTTAACTGCGAAATACCATTCCTGTCGCTGGTGCCTTCAAATCTGGAACTCACAGGCGCTGAGATTGAACTTGTACCGGTATTGGCAAGGGAAAGAAAACTAAAAGATGCTTTATTGCCGGTAAAAAATGATTTCGACTTTTTAATCATTGATTCTCCTCCCTCCCTTGGATTATTGACTGTAAACACCCTGACTGCTTCAGATACTGTTCTTATACCGATTCAATGCGAGTTTTATGCCCTTGAAGGATTGAGCAAGTTGATGAACACCATTGAACTGATAAAGAAAAGCTTGAATCCAGGCCTTGAAATAGAAGGGGTTCTTCTGACAATGTTTGACAGCCGGACAAGCCTGGCACAGCAGGTGGCAGAGGAAGTCAGGCAATATTTTGACAAAAAGGTTTATAATGTCGTCATTCCAAGGAATGTCAGGCTTAGCGAAGCGCCAAGCCATGGTAAACCAATAATTTTCTATGACATTAAATCCACAGGGGCCCAGACATATATGTCCCTGGCAAAAGAAGTAATAACCAGGAACTCTTAGAGTTCAGGAGGTATCAAGATGAACAGAAAAGCACTTGGATTGGGCTTAAAGGCGTTGATCTCTTCCGGAGAAGTTGTGGAAAAAGGAGCAGTAAATGAAATTCCCATAGACAAAATAAGATCAAATCCATATCAGCCCAGGAAAAGATTTGATACCGAGGAATTAAACGACCTGGTAAATTCCATCCGGGAAAAAGGGATAATTGTTCCGGTAATGGTGAAGCAGTTAGGCAATAATGAATATGAACTTATTGCCGGAGAAAGACGACTGCGTGCCTGCCAGGAACTCGGCTTTAAGTATATACCGGCAATATTCAAGGATGCGGCTAATGCAGAAATATTAGAGATTGCCTTGATTGAGAACATCCAAAGAAAAGACCTGGATCCAATAGAAGAAGCCCAGGCATACCAGATGTTAATCGACGAGTTTAAATTGACCCAGGAACAGCTTGCAGAGAGGCTCGGCAAACAAAGAACAACTGTCACCAACACTCTGCGGCTCTTGAATCTTCCGAAGGAAATCCAGGAAGATGTTTCACGTGGAACAATTTCATCAGGCCATGCCAGGACCCTGCTTGGTTTGCACTCAGCGACAGAGCAGAAGGCATTGTGGAGGAGAATCATCAGGAATGACCTGTCGGTCAGAAAAACAGAAAGCCTTGCAGACTTAAGAAAGAAAACAGGCGCTGCAGCAAGAAAAACAGCAAAGATAAGTCCTGAGTTGCAAAACGCAGAAAACGACCTGAAAAGGGTTCTCGGTACAAAGGTTAACATCAAGGGGACCAGTCACAGGGGAAAAATAGAAATTGAGTATTATACACTTTCTGATCTGGAAAGGATAATAAAGCAAATAAGCAGATAAAAGATGTAAAAATGGAGCAAACCTGTATAAAATGACAAAAAATACAGGCATAAGTGGAGTGTAAAATACAGTTTACGGTGGTTTTTTAATGAATATTCCCAGAATATAAGGAATTTATGAAAACTTTCAAGGAAATTATCTGCATCACCACAAAAAAAACAGAAGAAGTTATGAATATAACTTCTACGATAGAAAAACTCTGCCGGCACAGCGGAATAAAAAACGGATTTGTCCTTGTACACACACTTCACACAACAGCGTCTGTTTTTATAAATGATTCCGATGAAAGGATTACCGACGACATAATGCGTGTGCTTGGGAAAATTGTTCCAGCCAGCGATAAATACATGCACGACGAAACCGACTTTAAAAAGAATGCTTCAGGACATATCCGCGGGAGCCTGCTCGGACACAACATTGTGCTTGCAATTTGCGACGGAGAATTGGAACTCGGGAAATATCAGACAATTTATTACGCTGATTTTGACGGGAAGCGTCCCAAGGAAATTCTGGCCAAAATTATCGGTGAATAAAAGGTGAAAAACATTATTTCTGCAAGCCGGAGGACAGACATTCCGGCGTTTTACGCGCAATGGATGCTGAACAGGCTGAAATCAGGATCTGTCCTGTATGCGAATCCGTATTCCGGAACAATACACCAGGTTTCGCTCAAACCGGAAGATGTCACAGCAATTGTGTTCTGGACAAAGAATCCCGAAAAACTGGAGCCGTATCTCGGTGAAATCGACACTATGAGATACCGCTATTATTTTCAGTTCACAATAACAGGGCATCCCGGGAAACTTGAGCCGAGAGTCGTCGACACAGAAAAGGCAATAGATTGTTTTAAAAGATTGTCAAAGCGTTTAAGCCCGGAGCATCTCCAGTGGAGATTCGACCCGATTCTCCTGACGCCAGAGCGGGGGAGGGAGAAACACCTGGAAACTTTCAGTCATATTGCCGCAGAACTCGAAGGGTTTACCCGTCGCTGTTACATAAGTTTTACGAAATTTTACGGGAAGGTGAAAAAGAACCTGGCAAGGCACGGAATCAATGCTCTGGAGCCGGATTCCGGGGAAAAAATCGATTTCAGCCAGAAACTCGCTGAAATCGGACATGGGCACGGAATCAGCCTGTATTCATGCTGCGATGAAAGCATTGTTTGCGGAATGGTTAAAAAGGGACATTGTATCGACGCGGAAATCATAAAGAATATATGTTCGAACGGGTTCAGGGAAAAAATAAATCCGACAAGACCCGGGTGCGGGTGCCAGGACAGCCGCGACATCGGGGCTTACGATACCTGCAGACACGGATGCGTTTACTGTTATGCCAGCAGCGACCCTGAGGCGAGCCCGCTTCGCCAAGAGGCAAGTGGCGAATCGAGGCGAGCCCGCTTCCCTCGGCTTCCCTCGGCTTCGCCGAGAGGCGAGCTGTAAAAGGCAGAAACCTGTGAGTCCTGAAAGCCGGATACTTGAGACATTTGCGAAATGAAAGAAAAGAATAAACAGAAAGCAAAGGAAAGCGCGGTAAAGCCGAAATTCTGGTTCTGCATACTGCTGGCTGTTTTTATTATCGCCGTCTACAGCAATGTTTTTAAAAGTCCGTTTGTCTTCGACGACGAATATAATATTATCAACGACCATGCGCATATAAGGGGCCTGTCGTATTATACCTCCCCGGAAAAATGGTTTAAATGGCGGGCTGTGACAAATTTTACATTCGCCCTTGACTACAAATTGGGAAAGTTCAGCACTTTACCTTATCATCTGACAAACATTTTTATTCATATAATAAACTCACTTCTGGTTTATTTGGTGTCGCTGACCCTTTTTCAGACATGGTTGAACCGCTCGATTATCAAACCCGTTCAGTCCGTACAGACCATGTCTGCTTTTGCTGCGCTGATTTTTGCAGGGCATCCTGTCCAGACCATGGCGGTAACCTACATTACGCAGCGGTATGCTTCCATGTCTGTTTTATTTTACCTGCTGTCGGTATTTCTGTATCTTAAAGCCAGGCAGGCGGAGCAGAAGAGTTCAGGCGCACTCTGCTTTGCCGGATCCTTGGTGTCGGGTCTGCTGGCGTTACTGTCAAAGGAAAATGCCGCAAGTCTGCCGGCAGCAATAGTTCTTGTGGAATTTCTGGTTCTTCAAAAGCCGGGGGAAGGGAGGAAGAAAATCCTGACAGGCCTCGGGATTGCTTTTATATTCTGGATTCTTTTTGCCGGGTATACTATTTCAAATGCAAAATCCAACCTGACATGGCTGAACCAGAATGCAACAATCGGATTATGGGACTATCTGTGCACCCAGTTTAATGTCCTGGTCATTTATCTGAGAATTCTGGTTTTACCGGTTAATCAGAATATGGATTATAATTACAGATATAAAGCGGGTTTCATGGACGGAGCAACTCCCCTGGCATTTCTGGTCCTGGCAGTGCTGATTGCAGTGGCAATAATTAATTACCGGAAAAGACCTGTCGTAACTTTCTCCATTTCCTGGTATTTCATAGCTCATTCAGTTGAAAGCATGATGCCCCTGACCCTCAATGCCATGTATGAATACCGGCTCTATCTGCCGATGTTCGGCTTTGCGATTCTGGCCGTGTATTACCTGGAACTTCTTTTGCGGCGCAGTAAAAAGCTTGCGGCGGTTCCGCTTATACTGGTTCTTGTGCTCGGAGCAGCGACCTTCAGGAGAAATTTTGCCTGGAAAAGCGAATGGTCGGTATGGCAGGACGTTTATGAAAAATCGCCCGACAATCCCAGAGCGCTTGTTTCGCTTGGGTTTTTATTCGGGACCCAGGGCAAGCACGGACAGGAGATTGAATATTACCAGAAAGCGATACAGCTGAAACCCGACTATGCCAAGGCGCATTATAATCTGGGTGTTGCTCTGGCTGACAAGGGAGAGCTCGGCGAGGCGGAAAATCATTTTGCCCAGGCAGTCAGGTTTGAGCCCTACAATATTTCAAATCATATCAATCTGGGAATGGTTTTAAAAATGCAGAAAAAATACGATGAGGCGGAAAAAGCTTTCAGCGACGCAATAAAAACAAATCCGGGTGCAGCAGAACTTTATTATCACCTGGGCCTTGTCCTGGGCGAACATGGGAAAAATGATTCCGCAATCAGGCAGTTTTCCGAGGCATTGCGGATTCAGCAGGATTTTGGCAGGGCGCATTATGCATGGGGAAATGTCCTGCTTTACCAGAACGATCTGGAAGGGGCTAAGAAGCATTTTTCCGAGGCAATCAGGATTAATCCGGATGACACCGACTCGCATAACAACCTGGGAGTGACCCTGCTCAGGCAGGGAAAGAAAAAAGAGGCAGTGAAAGAGTTTCAGGAAGCGCTCAGGATAAACCCGGGTTTTGACCGGGCCCGGCAGAACATTGAAATGGTCAAAAAATATTTTTAACAGCCTTAAATCAAAATTAACAAAACCGCACTAAAAAGCACATATTATTAAACAATATTTGCATTTATTGCCATTTTATTGTATAATCCCGGCTTGTGACCAGGATAACAGAAAAACTGCTGCGGTGTCTGTGGGCAGAAAAGGCGTGGAAAAGGAAGGATCTGTCGGACACTTCCGGAATGCCGGTGAAAGTTATTTCCCCGGGCTGGTGGAACCTGGAAGCAGGACCTGATTTTCATCAGGCAATTGTCAGGATTGGAAAAGTGCTCCGCGGCGATGTGGAAGTGCACAGAAAAAGTTCCGACTGGATAAAGCACGGGCATAACAGGGACGCGAATTACAACAGGACAATTCTTCAGGTGGTTTTTGAGCAGGATATGCCGCGTGATGCGAGAACAGCAGCAGGACGCCTTATCCATGTTCTGATCCTGGGAAAATATTATCCTGCGGATTCTCCGGTTTTCAAATTACTGCAAAAAAAGATAAATCAGTTTCCCGCAGCATCATGGTCGGGACTCAATTGTCCTGTCAGGGCTTTAAGAAATGTTTCAGGCAACCGTGAGGAATGGCTCGCCGGGCTCGGAGAAAAAAGGCTTGAGGCAAAAGCCCGGTGGTTCGGCCAGCAGGTGGAAGAATGTTCGAAAGACCAGCTGCTTTACAGGTCTTTGCTCATGGCTCTGGGATTCAAAAAAGATAAAAAGCAATTCAGCAGAATATCGGTTCTTGCCCCGTACGCATCAACCAGGGCTTATTTTTCTCCGTCGCTGTTTTTAGGACTCGCGGGCTGGCTGGAGAAGAAGTATGAAAACAATCCGTATTTTGAAAAACTGGTAAAAGAATGGAAAAACCTGCCTGAAACATTGCGAGGCAGAACAATGGTCTCAGACGACTGGCGCATAAGCGGAGCCAGGCCTGCAAATTTTCCGGTCAGACGCCTGGCTGCTGCAGGAATTCTGTTCGCAGGCATGCCGGAACAGTTGTTCGCGACTTTTTACCGCATATGGAGCAGAGCCAGGGACCCGGAAAAGGCATGGTTGAAGATAAAAAAAATGTTTACTTTACCGCAGGACAAATACTGGTCGTGGCACTATACATTGTCAGGAAAAAAACTCGACACAGCCTGCTGTCTTATTGGGGAAATGCGGGTCAGAAGCATCATGATAGATGTTCTTCTGCCGCTGTTTCTGGCAAATGCCTGGGAGAAAAAAGATGCGGAACAGGAAAAGAAAATCCGGCGGTTTTACAGGACTTTTCCGAAATCAGCCAGCAATTACATCACCAGACTGATGTGTCAGAGATTGTTCGGAAAACCGGAAAAAGATGTCGACATTCTCAAAACCGCCTGCTCACAGCAGGCACTGATACATCTTTTCAAGGAATACTGCAAAAAATGCGGAGCGGAAAAACCCTGTCTGAGTCTGGAAAACCTACCGCACGATATTGCCGGGTAAGATTGCCGGATCGGTAAATAAAACTGTCGGCTTTCCTGCCTCGTCTACCGCCAGAATCATGCCCCTTGATTCTATTCCGCGCAGGGTTTTTGGCGCCAGATTTGCGACCACGATTATATTCTTGCCTGCAAGGTCGGAAGGTTTATACTGCTTTTTGACCCCTGCAACCATCTGGAGTTTTTCAACGCCGACGTCCACACTTAGCTTCACAAGCTTGTCGGCGTCCGGCACATCTTCAGCACTGATAATCTTGCCCACCCTTAAATCCACCTTGGAAAACTCATCATAGCTTACTGCCGGCTTAATCGGTTCCATTCCCATGTTTTCCTCCTTTTATCCTTTTCGTTAAGTGTTTTTCACGATAATATTGCATATAACATTTGCCGCTTCATCACACCGGTCTGCTGCATTGCTTAAATGACGGTAAATTTCCCTGTGCTTGAGCATTGTCACCAGGTCCTTGCCCTGGAAAAGTTCGACCAGCGCCTGCCGGTAAATATGCTCAATATCGTTTTCCGATTTTTTCGCCTCAAGAGCATGCTGATAAGCCACCATGGTATTTTTCTTGAGCCGGAGTATCGACTGGTGAATCTGGTCGATGCCGTTAAAAAGGATTTCAGCCATTTTCACGAGAAAGAGGTTGGGTCTGACGTTAAACAGCGACATTTCTTCCACCGTGGAAAGCGCGTAATCCATCACGTCGTCTATTGCCCTGGAGAGGTTGAAAATATCCTCGCGGTCGACCGGCGTTACAAAGGTTTTGTTCAATTCATCAATCAGAATAAGACGTGCCTCGTCGGCGTCTTTTTCCAGATCGATTACCTGCTGTGCACTTGCACTTTTCTGGTTCAGATATTCCGCAAGCGCCTTGATGCCCATAGAGGTTATTTCGGATTGTTTTTCAAGAAGCTGGTAAAAGTCCTGCTTGTTTTTTCTGAACATTCCCATAACTTTTTCTCCTTTTACATGAATAACGGTTTTACCAGATGCAGCATTGTTATTATGATTCCTCCGAAGATTGCCGATACAGGCATGGTGATTACCCATGCACCGACCATTTCCTGCGCCACTGACCACCGTACATGACTCCTGTTGGCAACATAACCAATACCCATTATGGATGAACTGACAACCTGGGTGGTGCTGACAGGTCCTCCGGCTAAGGCGGCTCCGAGCACAACCGTGCTTGCCGCGACCTGGGTATCGAAACCATGCACAGGACGGAGCCGGAAAAGTTTCATGCCGACCGTCCGGATTATTCTCCAGCCGCCAGAAGCAATTCCAAGGGATAGAGTCGCTGCGGAAGCAGCCATTACCCACCACGGCACCGAGAAACTTTTCAGAAGTCCCAGGGAAACCAGCGACATCGTAATAATGCCCATTGTTTTCTGAGCATCGTTGGCGCCGTGGCTTAATGCCAGCAAAGCAGAGGAGAATATCTGTGCGGTTTTGAAAAATCTGTTGATTTTCGGAGTCGCGTTCCTGAACACCGCGAGAGTGAATTTAAGCAGCAAGTAACCGGCGATGAAGCCTATGACCGGCGAGATGAGTAAACTTAAAAGGACCTTTACCAGTCCTGTGGCCTGAATCTGCCCGAAACCGACAGAGACAATAACTGCGCCGACCAGGGCGCCGATAAGAGCATGGGTTGAACTGGAAGACATGCCCAGCCGCCAGGTAATCAGGTTCCAGACAATGGCTCCTGATAAACCAGAAAGCACTACCTCAAGCCTGATGACTTTCGGGTCGATGATGTTCTGTCCGATTGACACCGCTACGGCAGTGCCGAAAAGAAAAGGACCTGCAAGTTCCGATAAAGAGGCAATCAGCAGGGCAATTCCCGGAGACGTCGCCCTGGAACAGATGATTGTCGACACGATATTGCTGCTGTCGTGAAAACCGTTTGTAAAATCAAAGGCAAGGGCAAGGCCGATAACTATCACAGCAAGAGTAAGATTGTTCATCAGAAATTCTTTTATCACATATTTTACATACTGTCAACCGGTTGATCTTCCCCCAAAAAAGTGGACACAACGAAGAGTTGGTAGTAGTATAGCTACCGGCTCATAAATCGGAGGTGTTCCATGGGAGCAGAGAATGGGAAAAAGAGGCGATTTGACCGGGAATTT
>Ga0172362_10001447_pt1 | contig 20315 bp, 16 predicted proteins | sample LakKivs1_kivu2a2_FD_114534 | JGI IMG/M metagenome (GOLD analysis project Ga0172362, IMG submission 114534) | Sediment microbial communities from Lake Kivu, Rwanda - Sediment s1_kivu2a2 | ecosystem: Environmental > Aquatic > Freshwater > Lake > Sediment | place: Rwanda: Western Province, Lake... | reverse complement strand
TTGGAAAAGATTAAACAAGAGGCAAAAGATCTTCAAAGAAAATTTGGTCAAGTAATAAGAATTTACAGAGAAAAACATCCAGAAAATAGACCAACACATTTATTTTTGGATTATCCTCCACAACTTAGTGATAAAAAAGATGAAAATATATTAATGGCAATCCTAGATGGATATTATATAAATTTATTGAAGAAGACTGGTGAGAGAAGATATACTAATTGTTTTCCTCCAGTAAAAACAACAGCTGGATTAACAATGGATTCATTATTCGCAGGTGTCAAAACAAAATACAAATACGCATTGTATAGTGAATTGAAGGGAATATTTGGAAGAATAAATTATTCAATAGTTTGCAAGGTACCTCCATCATTAATTAAAAAAATAATGGAGAGTAAAAGAGGTAAATACGTTGAAGATTGTTTTAAGAAAATGGAAGAGGAGAAGCAAGAAAAGAAAACCAAAAAAAGTAAATATCGAGGGAAAAGTAGGTCTAGAAGTAGAAGTAAGGGTAAATCTAGAAGTAGAACTAGAAAATAAAATCTTAAATAAAATATGATTATAGTCTATTTTATTATTTTTCTTCTAATTATTTTAGGGATATTTTCAATTCAAAATAAATTTAATCGTAAAAATAATTTATCTTATGTTTGCATATTATTTGTAATATCAATTACTGTAATTTTCATAATTAGTAGATCTTTTCCTAAAAAAATTGAGAATTTTAAAGTTGAAAAGATATCAGGAAGAACTATTTGGCTTTTATGGTTACCTGGTTGGGATAAAGCTCCATTAATTACTAAAAAAGTAAAAGAATCCTGGGAAAAATTAAACCCAGAATGGAAAGTTGTTTTATTAGATGAAAATAATTTTAAAAATTATATTGATATCAACTCAAGTATCAAAGATTCTAATGAGAAAAAAAAAGATTTTTTAAAATTAAATATTCTTGCTAAGCATGGGGGTATCTGGGCTGATCCGCAAGTATTATGTATGATACCAGTTGATGATTGGATATACGATGTTCTTGACCCAACTGGTTTTTGGATGTATCATGGTGATAAATATGGAGTGGGACCAGCATCATGGTTTATTATTACTATTAGACAATCTTATATTATCCAAAAATGGTGTTATGCTTGTGATGAACTTTGGGGAAGAGGTGAAAAAATTAATATAGATAATGTTTTCATAAATTTATGTAAAATAGATAAAAAATTTTCTCAAGAATGGGATGATACTCCTTATCTTTGGTGCCAAGATAAAGGTGGTGCAAATACTTTGATAAAAAATATGAACGACATTGATCAAAATAATAAAAAATTAATAATGACAAATCCACCCTATGTTATTAACAATGTATTTGGGATAGACAACTTAAATAAGGGCACTAACATTTGGACTGCGATAGAAGAGGCATTGGGACAAAATCATGCTCCATATCCTATGCATAAATTTAATTACTCAAATAAACCTAAAACTTTTAAAGATAAAGTCCATGTGGCTGCAGATTGTGGTCATGATGATGGAGTAAAAATAATGAGTGATATTTGTAATGCTAATAATATTGAAATGGTAATATATGATAAATGTAATTTTTGCAAACACATTCCTGATGGAATTTACTGTAGACCTTTAAGGAATACAGGAAGGGAACAAGCAACATATTTATATTTTGTTATTAAACATTACAACAATTTGCCAAATATTATATTCTTTTGCCCAGCAAATACCAAGCATGATAGAGTTAAAAAATTAAAAGCTATGATTGAAAATAATGGTTTAAATTGTGGAAATGGTACAGTTGATCCATCTGGAGGAAAATTTATTATTAATGAATATGAGGGTAAAAAAGTTGATCCAGCATTCATAAGACCATTTAAAAACTGGTTCGAGTATTATATAGATGATCACAGTAAAGCTGAGAAACCTTGTTGGAATGGTACAATGAGGACAAGCAAGGAGAGGATACTGCGAAATCCATTATATAAATTTATAAATTTATACAAAACTTTGATTGATACAAATAATCCTGAGTCTGGACATTTTATGGAGAGAGCAATGGCAAATGTTTTCTAATTTCAATATTTTTAATTTTTAGATATTTAAAAATATTTTAATATTATAAACAAATGACAGATTTAAATAATGCCAAATCAATTATAACAACAATCTTGACAAATAAATTAAATCTTGAAAATAGACGCCTTTATCAAGAAATTTATAATGTTATGTCTGGAATACAAAATAATTACGAAAATAAAGTTTTTAAAAAAGATAAATATTCTGTTTTGATGGAAAAATTGGATGAAGTATTAGTTCATTATAGAGAGATAAATGATCTTTTAGATTATTCTTCCCAATCTTCCATTGAAGAATCATTAGATAAAATTTATGAATTACGTAAAAAGGTTGTTGAAATTACATCAGAAGGTGGTTGCAAAAGAATATCTCAAATATTATCTTTATATTTAGGTTATGATTATGAATCAAATATCTCTGATAAATATTTAAAACTTTTAGAATTCTATGATAATTTTTTTGTTCCAACATCTTCATCGATTGAACAAGAAACTGTAATAACAAGTGTTGAAATATTACCTTATCCCAAGAAAAATAATAGTGTAAATAAATCTTTTTTAGAAAAAATAGAAGGAGCAGATATTTATTTTCCCTTTACGAATAAAAATATTGTAATAAGTGGATATTTTAACAAAGATCCATTGAATATTACTAGAATTGGAGGAACAATTGGAGATAAGTTGAAGAAAACACAAGACCAAATAAAATTTCTTTCAATTGAAGATAATTTCAAAAATGGATTCTTAAATCAACTTTCATTGAGAGATTTTTTGTTGAATAATGAAGTTGAGATAAGCGATATGATTGTGAACGCTCATAAAGATTTACTAAAATATCGTACAAAACCTCTTTCTCTTCTTGTAAAAGAATTTATCACAGGGAACACTGAGAAACAAAGATATATTTTAACATTATTTTTGTTGAGCGACAGCGAGGATCAATTTCTAGCACATATTATTTATGATATGATTTGCAACACAAGTGAACTTTTAAAACCACAACCAATGGCAGAAGAAATCTATAGAAGTCTTCATTATACTGTACAAAAACTTTTTAGAATCGCTTTCAAGAATGTTGAGAATAAGGTTCAACAATTGCATACTTTAACTGAGGATGACATTCCTTATGAAAAGAGAATTGCGATGATGAAAGTTACTGATAATGTAAAATCAAAAGCATTGGATAAATTGAAAGAAATGAAGGGAACTAGAGAGAGTTCTGCGAAAGCACAGCAATTTTTGGACGGTTTATTAAAAGTTCCATTTGGCGTTTATAAGAAGGAACCTGTTTTGAGTGGATTGGAAGAATACTCAATTAAATTGTGTGGAGTTGTTAGTAATAGTTTGAAAAGATTGGAAGAAGTGGAAGCCAAAACTGATTTAGAAAAAGTCATATTAGAGCAATTAACATCTCATTTGAAATCATATGTTAATGAGCATATTGAAAGTACCATTGAATCTTTCTTGAAAAATATGGATAAAATCTTACGAATGATAAGTTCAAAGGATGATTTGGCACCAAGTGATGAAAATATTAAAAAGAATTGTGTAATCGTTATTGAAGAATTGGGCAAAATGGAGAAAATAAGTGATATGATAGAAAATGGAGAAGAACCACAGGACAATGTATTGGAAGAAAAGGTTGAGGAAAAAGAGGATGTTCATGTTTTTGTTTCAATTGCCAATAATTTTTTGAATTTATGGAAGGAGTGGACCAAATATAAGAAATCGAAGAAAGAATATTTGGAACAAGTAAGGAAGACATTGAATGATTGCGTGTATGGTCAAGAAGAAACTAAAATGCAATTAGAAAGATTAATTGCACAGTGGATGAATGGAAAAATGGAGGGAACTGTTTTTGGTTTTCAAGGACCACCAGGTGTTGGAAAAACTACTATTGCTAAGAAAGGATTGGCGAAATGTTTTTTAGATGAGGATGGAAGTCCAAGACCATTTGGATTCTTACCATTGGGTGGAAGTAGTAATGGAGCAACATTAGAAGGACATAGTTATACTTATTTGGGATCTACTTGGGGAAGAATTGTTGATATCTTAATGGAAACGAAATGTATGAATCCAATTATATATATTGATGAAGTTGATAAAGTTTCAAATACTGAGCACGGAAGAGAAATAATTGGAATTTTAACACATTTAACTGATTTTTCACAAAACCATGAATTCCAGGATAAATATTTCTCGGGTATTAAATTTGATTTAAGCAAAGTATTATTTGTATTTTCATATAATGATTCTCAAGCGATTGATAGAATTCTTCGTGATAGAATCACTGAGATTAATGTTAAAGCTTTAACAATGGTTGAAAAGATACATGTTGTTCAAAATTATTCTTTACCAGAGATTTTAGATACTGTTGGATATAAGAACACAGATATAACAATTAATAAAGATGTCATCAAATATATAATTCAAAATTATACGAATGAAGCGGGTGTGAGAAAATTGAGAGAAAAATTATTTGAAATTATTCGAGAGATCAATTTGAGGAAAATTACCGATGATAATATTGTTTTACCATTCGATGTTAGTGAAGAATTCGTCAAAGAATTATTTAGTGATAAACCAAAAGTTCATGTGAAAAAGATTGCAAAGGAGCCTCAAGTTGGATTTGTGAATGGTTTATATGCAACTGTAACTGGCACAGGAGGATTAACAATTGTTGAATGTGTCAAAACACCAAGTGATAGAAAATTAGCATTGGAGTTAACAGGACAACAGGGAGATGTTATGAAAGAAAGTATGATGTGCGCTAAAACTTTAGCGTGGAATTTAGTTCCAAAAACAATTAAAAAAGAGATAAACGAGGAATTCGAAACCTACGGTAATTTTGGATTGCATATTCACTGTCCTGAGGCAGCAACACCCAAAGATGGTCCAAGTGCGGGAATTACTATTACTACAGCAATCGTGAGTAGATTATGTAATATCAAAATAAAGAATGATATTGCAATGACAGGAGAGATAGATTTACACGGGAATGTTCATCCTATTGGAGGATTGGAAGCTAAATTGGAAGGAGCTAAGAGAGCAGGAGTTAGATTATGTTTAATTCCAAAAGATAATGAGGAAGATTATGAAAAGATTTTAAGGAGAAGGAGAAATAATGGTTGCGCCAGTCCAGGTGGAAATAATGGTGATTTACCGGAGGTAAAGATAGTTAATAATATCATGGAAGTTATACAAGAGGCATTGGTTGAAAATGATTTAGAATTTATAAATATAATGAAGAATTAATAATATTATATAAAATATGAATGAATTTAATATATTTATTATTTTTTTGGTAATCTTTTTTATAATTTGGATAATATCTATGATTGGATGCACGAAAAAGAAAGATGAAAAAAAAATAAGCGTTTTATTTGATTTTAAGGATACTAGTAATAGATATGATACAACAATTCAAGGACCGCAATTTTATTATCCAGGGATGGGAAATATGTACACATAATACAATAAAAATAAATTTTTTATGGCTTACCATAAAAAATAAAAAATATAGTAAATTATGGTTAAAGAAAATATTTTAGAAAACGCAGAAACATATACATTATCAGATTTTCAACAGTTAAAATTAGCTGAATCATACAAAAAATTATATGAAAATACTATTTTTGAAAATAAAAAAAGACAACAAGAAAAATATAACAAGAGAGTTTATAATCTTTCTATCAAAACACTTTTCGAGAATTTTTTTACTAATTGGACTTATATTATAAATGAAATGACAGAATTAATATATGATCAAGAAAATAACAAGGATATTAATAATTATATTATTATTTTAACAAAGGATAATAGAATATTATATGTTGGAATAATGTTTATTATACTTTCATTAATTATGTATTTTATTTTTCTCACTAATTAAATAGATGGATCAAAATATTATAATTAAAGATTTTTTACATACTTTGGCTGAGAATAATGCACGAACACAAAGTAAAAATAAATTAGACGAAATATTCTCTGATATAAGTCCATTTAAGTTATTTAATATTTTAGGTAAAAATCAATTATTCTCTTTTGCTTTAGTACTAATAATATTGTACGCGTGGTTTATTCGAGCAAATATCTCTATAGGAGCACTATTTGGATTTCTTGTATTAGGATTTGTATTTTATTTGTATTATCGATATACTTACTATAGTGTTCGTGATTTTACATTGGACAAGCAAAATAAAGTACAACTTTTAAGTGAAGTATTATCCGAGACTAATTATTATCCAACTGAGGGAACTCTACCAACGAGTGAAAATTATTTTAATTTGAATGATGATAATAATAGAAATTATTTATATTTTAATCCAGCGATTGTTGATTTTTATTACGCAAACAAAGATTTCTTGGCATTTGCTTACTATAATTTTGCGAAATCATTACAATATGCGAATTACATGATTATATTACAAAATCAAATTCTTCTTGGAACAACAAATAGAGGTAATCAATTTACTGAGTTAGAATATTTGAGACAACAATGTTTGAATTATTGGCAGGCAATTATCCAGTCTATGCCAAGTGCTAGAACAAATTATTTGAAATTTAAAGATAGTATAAAAACATTAACTGAATTGACTCAAAAAATAATTGATAATGCTGAGTTAAAAATTAAACAGCAAAATGCCACACAAGGAATTAATATGGAATATTATCCTATTGTTAAGAGTGGTCCAAAGCCAAATGACATTGGAACATATGGATATAATGCAGGATTTGATTTCTTTACTTAATTTTTCTTACTCTTCTTATTTTTCTTTGAAGTTTTTCTCTTTTTCTTGCCTCCACAAGTGTCGTTGTAAGCAAGAGGATAAGGATTGGGATCCTTAGCGTAACCAGTTAAAATTGGAGCAGCAGCAAATTTAAGCATTGAATTTGGAATAAACTGAGCAGTCTTTGTGAAGTATCTAAATCTATCCGCGGATGGACCATCAGGATAGTTAGCTGGACCACGAGAAGCAAGAGTCAATGCGAAATCAGAGCCAACACCACCACTGTCGCCATCACCACCACATTTGTTTAAGTTCCTCTTACTGAGTTTTTTTTTTCCACCCATTTGAGCTTGTATAGCTTCAGATGCAGCATTTCCAAGATTGCTCTCAACAACATCTCTCAATCCACGCATCTTATTTAAATCACCGTACATTTGATCCTGTGCTCCTTGAGCAACGTGAGTGGAAACACCAAATGGTACTGGATTATCCAAAGGGATATCCTGATCTCTTCCAACTTTTCCAGCTGTTTCTGCTAAATTTGCAGCACCTGCACGCTGTTTTCTTCTTCTTCCACCTCCAACAAATGATTCCTTAATAAAAGGTATTTCACCGGCTTTAGGTTGGATAGAACCTGGAACATTTTCAAAAGCGACATTTCCTACCTTTGTTCCAACCTTTTTAGCAGATTCAAGTAATGATGCGAGAATATCACCACCCTTTTGTTTTCTTGAGCGGGATTTCGAGCGAGATTTAGATCTCGACTTTGAGCGAGATTTGGATTTTGATTTAGAACGCGATTTAGCTTTAGTCTTCTTCTTACCACCTGCTGCATTGAAATACTTAGGAGTTAATTCCTTGGGAATGTTATCATTACCAGCACTAAGAACTCTTGAGGCAATATCTCTTGCAGAGTTAAACAAAGATGTAACTACGTTGCCTCCTTTTTGTTTTCTTGAGCGTGAATTTGAGCGAGAACGAGAACGATTCTTTCTACGACCACCATTCATAGTTCTATCAAAATTGGCATTGATGTTTCCTGGAAGGTTATCCTTTAACTCATTAGTTAAAAATCCACCTAAATCTTTTGTCCCTTTAATGACGTGGTCACCAAATCCCATTTGAACTTGAACACCTGCAGGATCATGAGTAGCAACCCCAAAAGGAATAGCGCCAGGAGTCTTTATTTCTTGACCACCCCTCTGCTTGCTACCACTACGTTTCTTGCTATTGCTTCTCCTTTTTCCTCCTTTAGTGTATTTCCACTCGGGATGAAAAATAGTGCCAGTTGAAAAATTGGAAGGAGTATCAGGCTTATCTGCTCCTCTATATTGAATACCACCACCAGCCGTAGCTTGATTTAATCTCCCTAAAGTACCATCGGCACGATTTGGTTGGAGATTGCCAGCTGCGTCATTGACTGCATCTCCACCTAGAATCTTACGCTTTCTTTTTCCAGCGCACTGTTGGGGTGAATCTGTAACATCTGCGTACATATTTTTAGGAGAATATGATCCAGTTAATTTATCAGTGTAGTACTCCGCCGCATTAGCACCTCCTTTTCTATGCTTTCTTTTACCACCAGCTTGAGTAGCATAAGTTATTCCCATATTTGTAGATGAGAAATTATTATCACTTGAAGAGCTACTTTCTTCACCAAACATATTAAATTTTGCTGGAGAATAAGAACCACCTTTTTGTTTTCCTCCCTTGATCTCTTTATCAGTTACATTGAGATTAACACCATTGGAATAAATAATATTTTCACCTCCTTTATGTTTTCTAGTCTTCCCTCCAAACATTTTAGTGTATGGAACTCTATAATAATTCTCGGGATATAAAGGATAGCAAGTGCCTTCTCCTGATTGGAAAGGAGTATAAAAATCTATAGAAGGGTCTTTCATAATATTTTATAGTGAGATTAAAATTCGTTCTATATTTAAAAAAATCTTAACAATCTAAATATATGAAGCGCCAAAAAGTTTCAACAAATGAAGGAACATTAGACGATTTTATTGATAGGTTAGTATCTTCCCCTCCTCAAAATCCTAGTTCAATTAAATTGGAATTATTAGAAGAAGAAACAGATAATGCGACGGTCTTTAATGTTTTAATTGAAATTTTTAGTAAATCAATGAAATATATTTATGGAGATAGTAGTGGAAGAGTAGATTTGGATGTCTTAGGTGAAGAAGAACTTTTGAAGATGTCTAAATATTTCAATAGTTTTGGGTTTAACATCTATGTTGAAAAATTTGAGGGAGGTAACAATAGAAATAAAACTTCTTTTGGAACAACAGAGGAGAAGCCTATAAAAGAGCATGAACTTAAAGCTCATTGCTTGAAATTCCAAACACCAAATAATTTATTCGTTATTTATTTCGATGCACTTAATCCATAATTTTTTTATCTAATTATGTTAGATAAATGAAAATAGCATATTTGGCATGGGGATCCTTATTATGGGATTTCTCGAATCTTAAACTAAAAACAAAATGGAAAGAATCTCATATATTGTTACCATTAAATTTTTCAAGAGTGTCTGATAAAGGTAAAGGTAGATTAACACTTGTTATAGATAATCAAACTGGAACTCCTAATAATATTTTTGTTGCCAAGACTAAATTTACTAATTTGAACAAAGCTATATCTGCGATTAAAACTAGGGAAAAAACTCGCAAATCAAATATTGGATATATTAATTTGAAAGACGAATCATTTCGAACAAATAATTTGAAATTAAGTCAAATAAACGATGTTACAAATTATGCCAAAAATAATAATTTAGACGCTATAATTTGGACAGATATCTCTCCAAATTTCGAAAAAATAACTGGTCAAAAAATGACAACGAGTAATGCTATAAAATATATAGAAGAAAAACAAAATAGGAAAAAAATGTACATAAAAATTATTAAATACATATTTCTTTGTAAAATTTATGGCAATATTCGTACTCCAGTTTCAAATACTATAATAAAAAAATTAATGTGTAATCAATGTTTGAAAAATTAGGAAAATTCCACTGTGATTTTGACGTTATGTTTACTAACACTTTTCGAGGCGGATACTGAGAGCTCATGACGCTTTCTCCTCTTCTTTTCTAACTCCTCTATTTTCTCAACATCTTTCGCTTTTGTTTCACCTGATCGTAATGAACTGTTCATATCGCACTCGATTTCGTCCAATCGTGTACTTATGTAATCGATTATGTTATTTTCTATAGCCCAGCGGAAAAAATTAAGTTGACCGACGGTTGTCAAAAGTTCACAACCTTTACCGTAGATAAAATTGATTCTTTCACGTCGACAAAAAGGATCGAAATTTCGTTTGCTGTATGCCTTTAGCTGGTTCTTGTAGTCCAAATGTACAATTAATTTTTTTTGTCGTCCTTCCTTTTCATAATTGATAACAGTATTATGTTTTTTGCAGTAATTAGTTACAAACCAATCAAGAACTCTTAGAGATATCTTTGAACATCCTTGGACTATTGGTAATAAAATATTAATATTTTTATCATCCGCATAGAACTTTGATAGGGATGTCATTAATAAATCTAATTTGGATATAACATTACTACGTGGTTGAATAGAACTATCTGTGAGAACTTCCATTTTATAATTCTTTATTAATTTATCTTTAAATATCTTTTAAAGATTTTTTCCATGTAAGTATATATTTCCCTTAGTGCAAAACAATTTTTATTAATTTTTATTGTGTTTCCCATTTAGCAAACGTAAAATAATTCGAATTTTTTATCAATTTTGTATATAATTATAATATTTAATAATAAATTAAAAATATTTTTAATAATTATTTATTTTAACTGGAAATAAGTCAATTTATTTGTTTTTGCTTTAAAAAACAAAAGCGTTTAAATAGTGAAATTTTACTTTAAATAGTGATTTTTTGTTTCTGTTTCCTGGAAAAAAAATAATTTAAAGATATTTTACTTTTTATAAATATAAAATGGAACTAGATATAGTTGAACTTATTGAGAAAAACCCACTAACTCGTTTATCTGGGGATTATCAGGGCAAATTGCTAACAAAAATCAAGAATAAATTTTCTGATATTGAAATGCAATTTTTTTTAGCAAGTTTTTACTGCACATTAAATTATGACCAATTTAAAGATTTTGTGATAGATCTTGATGATTTATGGAAATGGCTAGATTTTAACAAAAAAGAAAAAGCAAAAGAATTACTTGAAAGAAATTTTACAAAGGATATTGATTATGTTATTTTGCTCCCCCATAAGGGGGAGAAAAAAGATGGTAGAGGAGGTTCTAATATTATTAAGTATTTTTTGAATATCAAAACTTTTAAATCATTTTGTCTCAAAGCTGGAACAACAAGAGCTGAACAATTACATGAATATTATTTAAAGCTTGAAGATATTGTTCATGAAATTACAACTGAAGAGAATGAAGAACTGCGTAAAAAATTAGAAAAAAATCAATTAATGCTTGAACTTTCAGAGAAAGAAAAAGAAAAAATTATTATTGATTCAAAAAAAGAAAAGGAGGTTCTTAGAGAAAAAACTCTACTAGAGCAATTCCCCAAAAATAGGCAATGTGTTTATTATGGTTTAATCGATAATAAAAGTGTTAGTGGAGAAAAACTTATTAAATTTGGAAATTCGAATGATTTGGTGACTCGAGTCGATGCTCATAAGAAAGTATATTCAAATTTTTGTCTAGTTAATGTTTTCAAAGTATCCAATCAAATTCAAATTGAAAATGCGATTAAAAAAAATTCTATATTGAAAAAATTAAGAAGAAATATCATTATTGATGGTAATAATTACACAGAGTTACTCGCAATTGATAAGTTAACTTTTGAGGAAATCGATCAAAATATAAAAGAAATTATTAGAGACCAAGAATATAATATCGAAAATTACAATAAATTATTGGAAAAAAACAATGAATTGGAAAATAATCTTACTCGTGTAATAAATGAAAATGAAAAATTGATTGAACAAGTAAAATCTCTTGAAGGTAAATTGGAGGAACTCTCTCCAAAACAAACAATCAATGAAAAATATAAGGTTCAATATCAAGGAATAGCTGCTGCATCGCATAAAGGATATTACTTATATGCATTTGAGTGTAAAGAAAATCGTTTTAAGTTTGGATTATGTAGATTGGCTGATTTGGAAAATCGAAAGAATTTATATAAAGAAACTGATCCAAATGGCGATATGAAGCACTTAGTAAAAATTTCTTTCCCAGTATTTGAAAAAATTATGGGATTTTTACTAAAAGAAAGACTTACACGATTAAGAAATGACATGGTTGATGGTTCATTAGAAGAAGTTAAGAAAATTTTGAATATTACTGAGAAATTGGAAGATATCCTAACAGATGAAAAATTATCATTGGATGATATACATAATATTTTACATAATAATCTAGTTGTGAAAAATATTGAAGAACAAAACCCTGAAGTTCCAGTCGTAAGGAAGGCTCAACGACCAATTGACCAAATAAATGTTGAATCTGGAAAAGTAATTGCAAATTATAAGAGTATTGAAGAAGCCGGTAGAATAATTGGATGCACTGGATCTGCGATTGGAATTGCGTTACGAAATAAGACATTATGCAAAGGTTATCTTTTTAGATACGCTGGAATTAGTGATGATGATCAAATGAAAGATCAACCGGTTATAAAAATATGTTGCTCAAATGGTGAAAAAATTTATTTTCCAAATATGGCTGCAGCAGGAAGAGACGCTGGAATATCTGCTCCTGCATTAAGGCAAAGAATCCTTACAAAAGTTCATATAAATGATCATCATTGGATTTTCAATAAAGAAGCAACACATTATAATCAAAAACCTCTTTAATTATAATTCCTATTTAAGGTTTCACAAACCCAATTCTTTCGTATATATCACTAATCAATATTTCTTGTTCACAATTCACATCAACATTTTCAAAATTTTCAACAATTTGGTCAAAATTATCGTAATTTTCATTCATGTATAAATACTTCAAATTCTTTGGAAGTTTTTTGATAATTTCACATTTAACTAGGCACCAATAATATTTTCGAATGACCTGTCTTTTTCCTTCAAGTTCTTCTCCTTTAAAATATCCCAATGCAATTACTTCAACTGAATCAGGTAGTTCCTGGATTGAATGACGATAATTATTTCCAATTGTAATAAATTTAAGTCCTTCTGGTAATCCAATAAGAGGTTGTGAATAATTAAATCCAGTGTATATCACCTCAACTGATGGGGGAATATTGCTCAGGCTTTGATTGAAAAAATCACCAAATTTAAGTAATTTAACATTTGGCGGTAAATGATCTACTTTTTCCTTGAATGATTCTCCAAACTTAAGATACTTTAAAGAAACCGGTAAATGATCTACTGGTTGTTCAAAATATTCTCCAAAAATTAAATGTGTAATTGTTGATGGAAGATTATCAACTCTTTGATTAAAAAATTTTCCAAATTTCAAAAAAACTAAATTTCTTGGCAAACAATTTTGTGTTTCCATCAATCCATAATCTTTATCATCTTCTTTTATACCAATCGGCTTATTAAAATTGCTTCCAAAAGTAATGTGTGTAATACAATCCGGTAATTGCGGTAAAAATTGGTTAAATAAATCGTTGAATTTTATCTTCTTACATTTCAAAATCATTTTCATTAATTTCTCATCAATGGGCGCATTAAAACGGGGACGTAAAATTAAAGTATCACCTTCAATAGTTGTCATTTTTAGTTATAGTTAATTGATTAAATAACATTCAATTTTTTTTTAATTTGATAGTCAATCCTAAAAACCATAAGTTTTTAGGAGTTAGGTAGGTGTGAAGTGATTCTAACTCCACCACATGTGAGGTTCTTTTATTCCTCAAATTATACTAACATCTTTTTTCTTATTTTTGAACGCACTTATTGGTTATTTTTTCCAATTTAATTTATAAAATTAAATATGGTTCACTTTGCTCTTATCCAAATCGCTAAGAAACATACTGAAATTTTAGGAACCTTTATTGAAATAATTTTAAAGAATAATTGGGACTTAACAATTTTTTATAATGTAGATGCTGATGAATATAATTTTGTTAATTTTTACAGTAATTTATTTTCAAAACAAATAACAATTAAAAACACAAGTCAAATTATTATGGAAGCTGATAATATTGATTTTTTTATTTACGGGTCAAGCACTGATGATAGAAGGATGCCAGATATTTTTAAAAATACAGATTTAGCATTAAGAACTATTTATGTTCATCATCAAGCTGAACATTTAAAAAGCTATATGTTAAAAAGTATTACAGTATCTCCAGTTATTAAATCCAATGATCTACAAGCATCAATATATGAATGCATTCTCCCAATTTATAAATCTTATAAGAAGTTGCACTGGAAACCAGAGAAAGATAAGAAGACAACAATTTTTGCAGTAATTGGAGGAATAAGAACTTTATCCAATGGGAAACTTTTTGATAAAAATTTAGAATTAGTTTTTGAATTATTGAATAATCATCCAGATGGAGATTATGAATTTTGGTTCTTTATGAGAAAATGGGATTGGATTTGGATTTGCAAAAAATATAAAATTCTTGAGAATCACCCTAAAATTTTAGGTTTTCCTGGGTTGAAAACTGAGATTATGATAAAATCTTTACATAGGGCTAAATTCATCTTGCCTCTTGCTAAGAAAAAAGGATGGTTTTACTGGCAACGATTAACTGGTACGATTCCTTTAGCAATCAATTTAAATATTCCAATGATAATGGATAGAGAATTAGCTGAAATATACAGAATGGAAAATTATTCATTATGTTATGAGAATTCTTTGTTAGAAATATACGATAAAGTAATTGAGATGAAAGATGATGATTATTATAAATGGGTGGAAAATAGTGTTAAATATAAAGCGAAAATTTGCAAGGAAAATGAGAAGAAGCTAATTTCATTATGCTTAAAACAGGTTTCTCCAAACATTCGAAAAAATTATCCTCAAATTTCCAGTAATTAAGGTTATCAAAAAAAAAATTAGTTATATTATAATGAGTCCAAAAAATTATCTAAATTTAGATATTTTACCAAATGAAAAAAAATTAGCTGAAATTGTTAATAAATGGGAAAATTCTAAGAAAAATAGAAATAATTCCAATGAAAATAAAGAAAATAGAAAAAAAAGAAAATTTGAGTATGAATCTGTTGAAGAAGGAATTTCATCTAAGAAAAAAAATGCGGTTCTTCTCTCTGAGGAAGCTAGAGAAAGACAAGAAAAAAAAGCAAAACTAGAACAAGCAAGAATTAAAGAAGAAATGCAAAAAATAGCTACTAATAAGAAGGCAGCTGAAACAATTGTTTTTAGTGAAGAATTAACCGATAAAAATTTTGATTATATGCTATATTTATGTTGTAGTAATAAATCAAATAATGATATAGTAAAAAGATTAAAATCAAAAATCACAACTGACTTACGCAATATAGCGAATATTTGGGATAGTTTAAATAGTAAAGAGCAAGATAGAATAAATAATTTATTAATTGAAGGACAACATATTTCTGACAATAAATTTAGGGAAGCTCTAGCATTAATAGATCCATATTTAACAAAAAATCCTTTACTTGCTATGCTTTCAAGAAATTTAAGAGGTACTTTAAAATATGATTCATTAATTGAAAGTTTAAATGAAGTATCATCACAATATGATGATGAAATATCACGCTATTTTGACACTATAAATAATACTGTAAATAATAAATTAGGTTCTAATCAAAAATTTTTTGAGTCAAAAATTGAAAATATGAATCCAAAATTATTGCTAAAATTTACTACCCCTGATGCTTATGAAGGATTATTTCGAGATAGCGCTAAGCGTGAAAAATGCTTATTAGGAACATTGAAAATAATGTTGGACAAAGGTGCCTTTAAAAAAGAGGAAAAAGATTTTTTAATAGATCAATATAAATCTTGGTGTTCAAATGGCTATAAATTAGATAATATGATATATAAGGCATTAATTGACAAGATTACAGATATATCTGTTAAATTTATTAAATTTTACAAGTCATTACAACAAAAAGGTGGTGTCGGAGAAATAATGAATGTATCAAGCAGGAAGAAATTCATAAAAGATTTAATTGAAGCATTGAATGAAGTTTATTCTACATTAGATTATATTGATAATTATAATGAGAAGTGTAAATATGAAATTGAAGAGGTAATTAATAAAGACATTTTATTTCCAACGAGGCTATTTGATATGCTTGTTAATCAAGATTTAACTAAATGTTTAAATAAATATCAATATATTTTGCTAATAATTAAAAATTTTAATATTTTGAAAAAAGATGTAAGTAAATTTCAAATAGATGATGAAATATGCTCATACGAGCAAATAAAAAGTAACGAGAATAAAAAACAGGAAATAAGAAGTATGTTTAATTTTATAAAAGAAAAAATACCAAATTCTTTAATGATAACTAATTCAAATAAAAACAAAAATATGCAATTAGTGCTAAGAAAAAATGCCCCATTACAATTAATCCAAAAATTTACTAAAATAAGCTCCCCAAATTACTTAAAATTAAACAATAAATCTAAAAATAATGCTAGTAGAAAATTAAAAGAACAAAATCTATTATTACAGCAAGAAAAACAAAGAGAAGAAAATGAGGAAACAAAGTTATTAATAAAGGAATTATCTCAAGAAATAAAAGATAATATTAGTAAATTGAAAGATTCAAAAAATTCATTAAAAAAATTACAGCCCCTTATCAAAAAAATAATGAAACAAATTGGACAGTATGACGATCTACTATCTAACTTTGAAAATAAAGGCAATCGAATAACTGGGGATAAATTGATGAAGAGATTGGAAAAAGCTTTATCAAATAAAAAATAATATTCGATTTTGATTGTATTTTTTTTATAATTATATAATATGGTTATATGTGGATTATGTAAATTATATGTTGAAACAAAAACACCAAATTATATACATAATGATAATTGTGGATGTGATTTTCACTATACTTGCTATAATCAACAATTACCTAATTATTTTTCAATAACTATGCCATCTTGTCCCAATTGTTATAAATTATTTAAAAAGGATCAATTGAAACATTATGAAAATATAAATTATGAAGAATCTTATAATTGTTGGATTGGAAATACAAATAAAACAAAATTTATTTGTAGTGAAAAAATGTGTTTTAATAGATCCCATAATAAGTACTTCAATATGTGTGAAAAACATTTCTATGAATATGTACCTAAATTTAAATTACTGGATGCCTTATCAAAAGTATTTAAATTATGTATTGGATTAAATCCTGAGAAAAAACTAAAAGTTTTTAAGGAGCTTCTTTTGGTATAATTCTCTTGAATTTATATAATTGATCTTTTTCTTCTACTATTTCAAATCCATATTTAGAAAATAAATGAGTTGCTCTTTCATTTGTTTTTTTAGTATAAAAATAAATCTGTGATTGATCAATAAATTGGGTGAAATATTTAATGGCTTCTTCTAAAACAATTTTTCCCAATCCTTTATCCCTTTCTTCTTTTACAATAAAAAATTTTTGAAACATTTCTTTTTTGTATATATCCATAAATCCAATAAATTCTTCATCCCTTAAAATAATATAGTAATCGTGATCGTTTTTCACTAATTTATAATTATCGAAAGATTCTTTGATTTCATCTATCAAATTGGAAATTTCATCATGGCTAACTTTTTTAAAAGTAATACTCATAATTTAATTTAATATTATAGTTTTTGAATTTATTCTAAAAATGTTTTTATCATTAATCATCAACTTTATATATAATGACATTCCTGAGTTATTTGATGGAATAAAATAATCAGATTTCAATATGAAATAAATATCTTTTAAGCAGTCATAAATTTGTTTAAATTTATCTTTTGTTTCACTATGAATATTTCTTATAACTTTTTCTGCAGGTATTGTATATCTAATAAATTTTACATTTGGATGTTTTTTACATAACTTATCAAAAGATTTATAATCATCACTTGCCCAATATACTGTATTTATTTTAGTTGTCATAATTGCTCTTTTTATTCTAGTCGAAAATTTATCAAATGAATTTTTGATATCTGTGTTCCTAAAATGAACTGATATATATTTATCATTAATTTGTGGCTCTTTATTTAAAAGAGACATTATATTATCATTAACTCTTAGGTTTCCAATTAATTTATTCCCTCCAGTTCCTCCATAAATTACTATATCATCATTACTTCTTTCATCAAAATCACTTATAATATATCCAAAAATATAATAAGATCTATTATCGCAAGATATTTTTTGTTTTCTTAATTCATCTATTGTAAATCCTTTAAAATTATAAGTAGATGGAATAATATCATAGTTATCTGAGTATTTTAATCCATCTATTTTGAAAAAATCGTTAAAATTACATCCAAAACCTTTATTACATTTACAATCTATTATTAAATATCTTTGTGTTATATTTGCTAATTTTATGCAATGAGCTAATCCTCTTAACATATGAGCTAATCCACCAGAGCCCTTGTAAATAATAAATTTATTAGACATCTAAAATAGAAAATATTTATTATTTTGCGTTCAATCAAATTATTAAAAAAATTTTTTTTATTAATGATTATTATACCTTTAGGAGGAATAGGTCAAAGATTTAAAAATAAATATAATATACCCAAAGCATTAATACCAATTTATGGGAAACCAATTATTTTTTGGTTATTAGATAATTTATCATGTGATGAAGTTCTAATTCCTTACAATAAAGAATATGAAAAATATGATTTTGAAAATATACTAAGAGAAAAATATCCCAATATTAATTTTATATTTTTAGTTTTACAAGAACAAACTAGAGGTGCAGCAGAGACATTAAAATTAGCGATTGAAAAATATATGGAAAAATGCAGTAATGATATTCCAGTTTTTTCAATTGATGCCGACAATTTTTACTTAGAAAATATTGTAGAATTATGGGATAAAAAAAATAAAGTTATTGTTTTTGAAGATAAAAATAATAAACCGTTATTTTCTTATGTAAAAGTTGATAAATATATTGTTGAAATAAAAGAAAAAGAAAAAATATCGAATTACGCAAATTGTGGTGCTTATGGTTTCGAATCAATAAAAACATTATATAAGTATTGTTGTAAAATTATTGATAATGATATTAGATTCAAAGATGAATTTTATATCTCGACGGTTATTGCAGAAATGATCAAAGATAATATTAACTTTGAAATTAATTGTATTGATACACATAAATATATATCATTAGGAACTCCTGAACAGGTTTCCAATTTTGAAAATTTAACATTTTTATTTGACTTAGATGGAACATTAGTCATTACTGATAATATATACTTGGATGTTTGGAAATCCTTATTATCTAAATTTGGATTATGCGTTGATGAAGCTTTTTTTAATAATTTTATAAAAGGTAAATCAGATTGTAATTTTCTAAAATTTCTAATACCAGGAATAAGTGATCAAGAAATTTTAGAAATATCTAATGAAAAAGACGATAAATTTATTGAATTATTGGTAAGAGGTCAACAAAATATTTTGATAGATGGAGCTATAGAATTTTTAGAAAAAATAAAAAATAATAATATTGCAATTGTTACAAATTGTAATAAAAAATCAGCAGAATTTATAATAAAATATTGCAGCTTAGAAAAATATATAAATCTATTAATAACAGCAAATGATTGCAACAAACCTAAACCAGATTCAGAACCTTATGTAAGGGCAATGAATCTACTAAAAGCTGATATAGACAGGACTGTAATATTTGAGGATTCTGAAACTGGATTATTATCAGCAAGAAGAAGCAACATAACAAATATTGTTTTATTAATAAGAGATGATTCAAACGAAGATTTATTGAATAATAATTACTATAAAATAAAAAATTATAATGAAATTAATTTCAATAAAATATTATTCAAAAATGTAGTAAAAAAAGATAAATATGAGGACTTAATTAAAAATGAGCTATCATTTTTACCAGTGAAAAATGTTAAAATAAATCCAATATCTTTAAAAACTGGTTATATTTGTGATATTTTTTGCTATGATTTAATTTACAATAGTGGGGAAGATAATTCTATTGTTCTTAAAATAAGCAATCTTGAAAATGAATTATCAAAAACTGCTACAAAATTAGATATGTATAATCTAGAAGTATATTTTTATAAGAATCTATCTCATATTGTTGGAAATTTTATTGAAGTACCCAAATCTTATGGTATTATTTATGACGGTGAAAAGAAAGGTATCATCATGGAAAATCTTCTTAATTATACTGGACAATTTAATATAAATTTGGAAACCAATATAAAAATGTTATTGAAAGTTGTGAATAAGATTTATATTATGCATAATATTTTTTATTTCAATAATGAGAATGAATTAATTGATGTTGTTAAACCATTAAAGACTGCTAATAAGATTTATTATTATAGTGAATTAATAAGAAATA
>Ga0172362_10001446_pt1 | contig 20324 bp, 15 predicted proteins | sample LakKivs1_kivu2a2_FD_114534 | JGI IMG/M metagenome (GOLD analysis project Ga0172362, IMG submission 114534) | Sediment microbial communities from Lake Kivu, Rwanda - Sediment s1_kivu2a2 | ecosystem: Environmental > Aquatic > Freshwater > Lake > Sediment | place: Rwanda: Western Province, Lake... | reverse complement strand
GTAATATGACATTACCACTGAAGTTTGCAGTGTTACCACTTAGTTCAGTGTTGACTGTCAAGTTAGGTAATATGACATTACCACTGAAGTTTGCAGTATTACCACTTAGTTCAGTGTTGACTGTCAAGTTAGGTAATATGACATTACCACTGAAGTTTGCAGTATTACCTGCAAGTTCAAGATTTACAGTTACGTTGTTTGATACGAGATTGCTTGCAACATTGATATAGTTTGCATAAGCAAGATTACCAAGATTTGCATTATCAACTTGTATGTTACCAGTTAGTGTTACGCTATTTGCTAACTTATCGAATGTGAATGCATTACTACCATCTACAAGACCGGCGTCTGAGAATAGTATAGTAGTATTTGGAGCAGTGATGTTGATGTTGGCTTGTACGTTACCTACAAGTGTACCAACTGTTACTGTACCGCCTGCTGGGAATGTAACATTTCCTGTGTTATCATAAACAGTGCTGAAACCATTTGATGTTAGTGTTAGATTACCACTACCACTGTTTACATTTGGTGTTATTAGTGTATTGGTTACGTTTGCATTACCGTTTACAGTCAATACATTTGTTGTATCATTGAATGTAAAGTTTGCGCTTGCACCAAAATTACTGTTACCGTCATTGTATTGTATTTGTGTGTTGCTACCTGCTGCTTCTTGCAAGTCCCAAGGTTGACCGTTAGCATACAATAGATTATTAGTGCGTAAGTTACCTACGTTAGCAGTATCCGTAACATTTAGGTTGCTTGATACATTTACAAAGCTAGCAGTTGCTAGGTTACCAAGATTTGCATTACCTGCAGAAATATTGCCTGTAAAGTTTGCAGTATTTCCAGATACTGCTAGGTTAACGGTTAGGTTAGGTACAGTAACGTTACCACTAAAGTTAGCTGTATTGCCTGAAATTTCGCTATTAACTGAGAGATTATTTGTAACAAGATTAGATGCAACATTTACAAAATTAGCAATAGCTAAGTTTCCAAGATTAGCATTATTAAACTGAGCATTGCCGATTACTGTTAAAAGATTAGTAGATGGGTCAAATGTTAGATTTGCGCTTGCTGCAAAGTTACTATTTGTGTTGAACTGTATTTGATTATTGCTACCTGCAGCTTCTTGTAAGTCCCATGGCTGACCGTTGCTATAATATAAGTTGTCTGTAAGAACGCCCCAGCTAGCGTTCGCGTTTGAAATAAGTAAGTTGCCACTAAATGTAGCAAAATTTGCAGTAACGTTACCATTACCGTCGATGATTGTTTGTGGTATCTCGCCGACGCTAAAGCCGCCGACGGAATTGAGTGGTCTAAGTGCCATGGTTGCTAATCTCCGTTATACTATATTTATCAAAATCAATCATAATAAGCCGTTATCATCATTTTATGTGTCATTAAATTGCCACTTTGAGGTGTCAAAACCAGTTGAATTGTTGCAGGTGTAATAACATTTCCTGCGCTATATTGTACCTGAAAATCACCTGTATATCCGTTTATTGGTAGCGTGCTGTATTCTACATAGTTGATAGTAGAGTTCATACGTACACATGAAATCTTTATGAAATTTCTAATAATATCGTCTGTAGAAATAATAGTGTAATCGACTGCTGCTATATTGCCACCACCTACACCGTTATCTGCTTCAATAGCAAGTAATACTTGGTTAGGTGACGTGCTGTTAGTAGTTGCAAAATATACATTGCTATAACTAAATTGGTATATACCTGAACCTACTGTGATACCATTAGCTATTAGGTTTCCTGCGATCTGTACGTTGTTTGTATTCTCATTGAATGTAAAGAATGCACTACCGCCAAATGATCCTGCATCATTGTACTGTATTTGCGTGTTGCTTCCACCAGGAGTGCCGTTGCCCCCTCCGCCCCCTGCAGTCCAATATAAGTTACCTGCACCATCAGTAGCAATCACATATCCATTTACACCGCCGGATATATGTACGTTTGTTATAGCACCTAAGGATACATTAGCTGATTGTGTAAAGTTTACATCCCCGAAAGCTCGTAAAGTAGATCCGGGACTAGTGTTTGCGTTACCGCTTATAGTTATATTAGTGACAGATAAAGAACCACTGAGCGATGCATTACTGCCGCTAATATTACCAGCTACAGATAAACTTGTTAATGTTCCTACACTTGTAATATTAGGTTGAGCAGCATTAGTCACATTGCCGGCATAACTTGCAAAGTTAGCGTTAGCTATTGTACCTACTATATTTGCTGCAGCTATACCAAATAACGGATTACCGTTACCTGCAAAGTAGTTAGAATATATCCAGTTGGCATTATTGATGTTACCGGATAAGTTAAGTTCTGTTAATGTTCCTAAACTAGTGATATTGGGTTGTGCGTTATCTACTACTGTGTCCGCAGTCGTTGCATGTGCGGCAGTGACATTAGATATATTAGATCCGTCTCCGTATAGGTAGTTAGCAACTACTACATTAGCATTGACATCCCAGTTACTAACGATATAGTTTGCTGATATATTACCTACATTGATGTCTTTTACAGTTAAAACATTAGTGTCTTTATCGTATATAAAACCTGCATCGCCGCCAAATTCGCCAGCATCATTGTACTGAACTTGCATATTGGCGCCGCCGGGACTGCCATTACCGCCGCCCCCATTACCACCGGCTGCCCAAGTTAGATTTCCATCACCGTCAGTCTGTAGGAAGTATCCGTTTATACCACCAAATATTCTTACATTTTCAACGTTTCCTAAGTTAGAGATATTTGAAACAGCTATATTCTGTACTGTTAGTAAGTTGCTAGCGCTATTGAAAACAAATGCAGAGCTAGCCCCAAAGTTACCAGCATTATTATATTGTACTTGGGTATTTGTGCCGGCAGCATTTGTTATTATAGATATGCCGTTAGCATATAGGTATGCATTAGCAAATATTCTGTTAGCTGTAACATTAGCCGCTGGCGCGTTTACATTGGTAGTTATGTTACCGTTACTATCAACGATTGATACCGGCGGTATTCCTACTGTATATCCGCCTAACGAATTAAATGGTTCAGCAGCCATCAACGATCCTCTATTTTAATATTTATCAAATATGCAAAATCTAAGGTATGGAAAAAAGACCCATGGAGAACTTTTTTCTAAATATAATCATGCTAACAAAACAAAAATCTAGACCTGTTTGTAGCCATTGCGGAATAGTCCCAGCAAAATATAATGGAAAAAGTAAACTAGGTTATAAAAAATGGCACAAATATTGTGTCGATTGTAGCAAGATGCTTTATAGCGATAAGCATAAGCACCTGCAACATAAAGAAATCAAGTGTGAGTTTTGTAATTTCAAAGCACAAGATAAATGTCAAATGGATTTAGTTTTTAAAGACGGTAATAAAAAGAACAAAAAAGAAAGTAATCTAAAAACATTATGCGCCAACTGTAGCAGATTATATCAAAAACGATTGAAGAAGGGCCGTAAATCTGTTATGAATATGACAGTTGATAGTGATATACGTATATCATAAAAAAGAAAGGGCGCATATGCGCCCAATCTTTTCGAACTGATCGATCCAACTATTATTGGAAAGTCAAATTCTGTACAGCGATCTCACCAACGTAGTCTGCTGCGTTGCCGAAGCTGCTTGCAGTGTTAGTCAATTCGATATAACCATAACGAGTCATAAATGACACGACTGGTTCGAATGTTGATGGATCTAGAACAACGCCGCTTGACATCAATGGGATGTATGGGCAGTAGAATGCTGCTGCGTCTGTCTCACTTGATCCCTTATAACCAACCAATACTGGCTGAGTATCTGGAGCATATGAGTTGACGAATACACGCATTGCACCGTTCAATGTACCAACAAACTTAGTGTTAGTTGGTGCTTCGAATGTGCCTTCAGTTGTTCTTGCGAATGCTGAAGTTGTTGCTGACTGTAGAACAGTCAATGATGCTGGACTTACAACTGCCCAGTTACCTGCACCGCGACGAGTGCGCTGTGCAATCAAGTTTGCAACACGATTGATTAGAACAGCTAGAGCAGCGTGTTCGTCACCAACGTATGTAGCAGTACCTGATACTGTTGCTTGGTTGTATGTGAATTCTGTTGCAGCTAGAGTTGCTAGTGACAACAAGATTTCCTGATCGATTTCAGCAGTGATTTCTTGGGCAAGTGCTGCCATGATTTCTGCTTCAACGTCAATACCATGTTGTGACTGCGCATCTTGTGCAGCTTCGAACGTCCAACGTGCTTGCAACTTACGTGATTTGGCTTCAACAGCCTGACGTAAGATTTGTACGCTGATTAACTTACCACCGTTACCTTCTAATGCAGCAGTATCATTTGCACTGTAATAGCTTGATGTTGTTGCATTTTGTGGTGAACGTGAATATGCCTGAGCAATTTTGAATGGGCTCAATGCTTCTTCACCAGCAGTTACAGATGTCTGTGCTGCTGAGTTGTCAGTCAATGACTGAGCGTAGCGTACACGTAATGTGTGGATCTGACCAACTGGACCAGTCATTGGCTGAACGCCGACTAGCTCGTTAGCGATAACAGTTGGCATAACACGACGGATTACTGGAAGAATAACGCGATTTAATGTTGCGATATTACCAGCAGTAGTTGTGCCTGCTGAAGATTCAGCTAGCAACTGCTTGCGAGTGTTTTCTAATACAACACCCATTGTTGAACGGCGAGTTCCTTTCAAGCCTTCTAGTAGGGCTTCCTTGGTCTCGTCCCAACGGCTTTCTAAGAGTACTTTTGACATTTTCATTATCTCCTAATATATGTCTTACTTAAGCCCTGCCAGACGCTTGATATCAATGACATTATCTCTGTCACTTGTGTCAACTTCATTTTTGGCAGTTTCTTTATCACCAGTCACTTCTTTAATAACACTTTCTGTCAAGGCTGTTTTAGCGCCAGTCTTTTCAGATGTTGTGTTTAGAACTGCTGGTAAATATTTGTCGAAAGCTGACTTCAGTTTTGGTGTCTGAACGCTTTCTAGTAAGCTTCTCATTACTTCAGATTTCTCTTTGTTTAGAGGCGCTAGAAGTTCTCCTAGTGTCTTTTCACGCTGAGTTGATTCCTTGATAATGCGAACCTCACGATCCTTTGATTCTACTAGCTTTTCAGCTTCTTCAGCTTTTGCTGTAGCTTCAGCTAGTGCCTTTTCTTTGGCTTCGATTGCTGTCATTAGCTTGCGAGCTTCTGCCTTATCATTTAGATAAGTTACAGAGTATTCGCTAGCGAATGCTTCAAACAACTTGCGTCCAAAGTTATTTTCACGGGCTGATTTGATGTCTTCTTTAAGTTGTGATAGCTCACCTTTTAAATGACCTGTCACAGCAATATTGATGCGTTTGGCGCTTTCACTAACAAACTTGTTCTTGAGTGCCTCCAACTGCTTCTTTCCTTCTGTGACTAGCTTGACGCGGGCTTCTACAACTGCCTTCTTGTCCTGTGAGAACTCTTTGATTTCACGGGCAAGTGCGTGTACAATGAACTTTTCAAGCTTTTGCTGATTTTCCATTTGTACTTTACGGTCGTTGCGTAGTTCACGGATTTCTTCGGCTAACTTCTTAACCATGAAATCATTGAACTTGGCTGCGCTTTCTTGTAGCTTTACCTTGGCTGCTACACGATCCTCATTGATTGCTTTCTTTTCTTCGTGAAATTCTGCAATCTCTTCGGACAAGCTTTCTGTAATCATCTTGTCTAGGGCTTCAACCATCACACTACGATCATGCTCGTATTTTTGTGCATACTCTTCGCGGAGTTCTGCACGTACTTGTTCCTTAGCTTCATTCAATTTAGTTTCCCAAGCTTCGTTAAGAGACTTGGAAACATCTTCATTGATTAAACCAGAATCAAGTAATGGTTTGATAGCATCTAACATGCTCATATCCCCTATTATTTTATTTTAAGTTCCTTGATGAGGCGTTTTACTTCCTCACCCAAGTAACTTTGTACCTTCTTGTCGCCCCTTACATCCCTAGCGATATCTAAAACTTTATGACCATGCTTCATATTCATGAGGCTTTCGTATATTGCTTTAGGATATGCGTTAGGTGCGCTTGGTTGTGCGACGATATCAACAGTGATTATTTCGAAATCACTTACCTTGCCGTCCATGTCGTTTACATTACCTGATCCACGACTTGAAACGCCTAGTTTTACACCACTCTCCAACATAGTCTTTACAAGTTGACCCATTGGAGTTGGTAAAATCTTTAGTTTACCGAAACCGTTTGCGCCATCCATCCACATACTTGTGATCATATGGCTGACGCGGTCTAGGTTGATTTTTAAATCATCTGGATGATCGACTTCACCCAATACGCTGTAACCCTCTTGTATTTGATTATTGAGAGTGCCTACAGCAGTTTCTATTTCGGAAACGGGGTAAACACGCTCGTTCGCATTCTTTACCCCGCCCTGAATGAAGATGCCCTTCATGTAGAGGGTCTTCAGATCGTTTCCCTGTTCTGCAACAGACTCAACGACCATATTTGCTCTATCAAAAGTTAAATGTTCCTTGAGATACAAAGCCATTGTCTCCAGTTACTTTAACTTACTTGGCTACCGGACTCTTAGTGCCTGATGAACCATCCTTTGTTACGGGTTTTGGTGCAGCACTTAGATCGACCTTAGCCTTTCCGCCTGGGACGTTCTTGAACTTACCAGCTCCTGGTAAATCTTTCTCGCCCTTTGTATATGCATTGCTTGGAGCTTTAGGACCGTTTGGTACAGTCTCTGAGCTACCTGCGAACTTCACAGGCTTGCTGTCCATACCTGCTTTGCCTGAGTTCTGTGGTACTGGGCTCTTTTTCTGTGCGCCGTCATCACCGTGACTTGGAGCTGCTACTTTTTGAAGCTGTGTTGCTTCCATAACTGCATCCATTTCTTCTTCGCCACCTTCGTCTCCCATGCCTGCGTCATCACTGCCGCCCATGATTGATTCAAACTCAGCCATTAATTCGTCTAGCTTATCTTCGATTTGAACTACGCGGTCTTCTAGATCACCTTCATGCTCTTCGCCGTCATGTGCTGCTTCTAGATCCCCTGTTAAATCGTCACCTGCTTCTTCAGCTTCGTCATCAAACTCAATGTCTGCTTCATCATCTTCGGTCATGCCACCGGCTTCTTCTGAGTTAATTTCGTCAAGTAGGTCGCCTACTTGTCCGCCCATTCCTTCGTCCGTGTCATCCATTGATTCTTCTAAAGAATCTTCTTCTGAGTCTGCAGATTCTTCTACAGCCTCTTCTTCATCATCTTTAGCTTCCATCATCTCTTCATCCATGATTGACTCATAGATTTCGCGTGACTTTTCTACTACGATTTCGTGGAATAGTTCGCGGGCTTTATCTTCGTTCTCATTGATTATAAGCTCAATGAGTTGCTCAAACTTTTTGTTTTCCATTATAAATCTCCTGGTTAGAAATGGCTTTGTAGAAATATTTAGTGCGCACTTATTAAAAGCACTCAATAAGTGCTATTTTTTTACGTTTTTAATGATTTATTGTCGATTTTACAGACTTGGAGTTTGTTGCTGCTGATTTGCTGCGCTGTATTGATCTCTTATTTTAGATAGATATTGTTTCTTTTCATAGTTTCTAACATCTAACATACGTCTTAGTTTACGTATTTGTTTAAGCGTAAGCTTAGTTTTTCTGCTAGTTCGCCATACAGGTTTGCTATTATCAGAGTTTGTATCCTGATAGCCTGCTACAGGTGGGTCAAACATTTCTAACAGTTTCATAATGTTATTTATCTTAAGCTGGCGGACTGCCGGGTGTTGCCGGGCCCGGAGCTGGCATGCCTTGCCCGGGTCCTGCTACTGGACCTGCTACACTATCCGGGGCTAACGGTTCGCCTTCAGGCGGAGTTTCTAGGTTGTCGCTAGTCTGTTCATCACTTTCAATATCGCTAGTAGATACACCTATGCTACGTAAGTCAGTGCCCTTAGGATCTTCTACTTCCGCCTTGTCATTCTCTTCACGCCATAGTTTTTCGTTTTTAGCTATTTCTTCTTCAGTTAATCCTAAAAATCTTTCTAGTGCAAAGCGTTTGCTTATATAGGGCAACTGTTCCATAGATGTAAATGTCTGCACTCTAGCAGTGTCTAGCTCACTTTGACGATAAGCAGCAAAATTTTGAGGCGGATTAAACTCCGTTGTGAATAATCCTGCATCAATATTAAATCCTCTCCAACGCAAGAAAAGCTTAAACTCTTCATCTAGTTTTTGAGAGATATAGTTTTGCAATCTTTCGCAATATTGATTGAAGCGATATTCTTGTATCAATGCTGTACCAACGCGACCATCGCTTAATGGTCTGTCGCTGTCATCAGGACCAGTTGGTAAGTATGAACTTGGTACACGTAATCCACGTGCTAATCTATTGTTGAAATAACGTAGATCGTCGATCTCGCCTAGATTTTGTCCACCTGGCATAACTTCTACTGATGATCCGCGACCGTCTGCGGTGACTGGAAAGAAGTAATCTTCATTCATTGACAGTGGATTATATGTAGCGTCAACTATTGATGCTCCACCATAAACACTAGGAATTCTACGTTGGTGTATCTCGTTTTTGATACGTTCTACGAATGCCATAGCCATATGACTTGGCATGTTCCCAACGTCTATTTTAAACAATCTACGTTCTGGTGCACGTTGTACACGATAGATTAAAACTGCATCTTCTAATAGTTCTTTTTGTTTGTAAACTTTAAAGATGTTTTCTAATATTGATTGACCAAAAGGCCAAAAACGATCTAGTCCTTCTGTTAAACTTAAATGTACTATATGTTTCGCGTCAATAGCACTTTCACTTTGGCCTAATGTGAATCTGCTACCGGACGTATTATATGGCATTGCTGGAACTGTATATGGTGTATTAGTTCCACCGCCTGTACCACCTAATCCTGTTGCTGGATTAGCGGCAAAATCTGTGTTAGTTTTTTGTGCAACTGATAAATTTTGTAGATTAATGTTTAAATCTTTTAGTACGTACTGTTCTGGTTTCTTGCCTTCGCTTTCATTGACGATGACTTTGATAACCTTAACCATGTCCACCCAATATAACTTAAAGTTTTCTGGATCACGCACAAATACTTGATCACCGTATTTGATGACATTACGGAATATTTTGAATATTCTTACATCAAACTCATTGAGTTTACACCATTGCTGTAGCTGTGTCTTAAGCAACTGCACTTCATGATGTGTAGGTTCTTCTTTAAAATTAAGGCTGAATGGTGTTTGATTATGTTCGTTTTTCTGCGTGCTGAACTCAGATATAATATCTAAGCAAGCATTGATTTCAGCATCAACATCCATCATTTCGTATTGATTATAACGTTCGATACGATTAGGATGCCCTGTATAGACTTCTGGAAGTCTACTCATGTAGTTACGATAGCCAAACTGATCATTGTTCCAGCCACCAGTTTGGCTGCCATTTTGACCCGGACTTCCGTTCCAAGCTCCGTTATTGCTGTTGGCACCGGATATCGGGCTGGTAAAACCAGACTTGTTTAAAAACTTTCTTTTATATGGCATTATTATATTTATGTTATGCTAGCGCAGTTTTGTATATTTTCTTATTGATGTCGTTACCGGCTCCTAGCTTGTCTATCATCTCATCCAACTTTTCTTGCATCATAGACATCATATCTGCATTTAATGCTACTAAATCTTGTACCGATTTGTTAAGAGCAGGGCTATCTACCGTCTGTGTAGTTGTTATAGTTGCTGCAGTTTGAATAGGCTGAGTCTCTGGAGTTTTTGCCATTTTTTCTAGTAAACTATTTGTTGCTAGTGGAACTATAGCTTCTCTTCCATGCAGCAATGCAGGGTAACCTGATTTAGGACCAGATGCTATACCTCCCATAGACCCTTCTATAATCTTGCCTGGTTTAAACCCTTCTACACGATTTATGGCACTGAGCATAGATTCGCGTTGAGACCCACTTAATTCTTTTAATAGTGTCTGGCTATTTGCACCTGTAGCTTCCATGATCTGACGAATATACATGTTAGTATCGTTTTCATGGGGAGGAGCATATTTGCTTATTGCCTGAGCTATGCTTAGATCAATATAACGGTTACCAAATATTAGATCGCGTTTAGCTTCCATTCCATCTTCAAGAGTTGGAAATACTGCAAATCTTCCATCAGTACCTACTGCATCTTTACTTTTTGCATATCTACCAAACTCAAGATTGCCTGGGTTATTATTTCTCCAGTTTCTAACGCCTTCACGTTTTTGTACAGATCCGTCTTCTGTTTGCACGGTAGTGAAGCCCGGTCCTGCATCTACTACTTTTGCTATAGGTTTTTCAGCACCCGGTTTTCCTTGAGCAAAATCAGGTATTGAAACTCCCGATTCGGCAGAGCTTCCACCGGGTTCTGTGCCGGATGCACTCATTCCTCTAGTAGTCGGCGCAGCACTTGCTAGATTTGGTTCTGCAGTAGCAGCGGGGGTAGCTGTAGATGGTGCTGCTCCCGGTCCCGTCTGTGCGCTTGTACCAGAAGGTTCTTTGCTCTGTGTATCCCCGCTAGATACCACTGCTCTATTAGCTAATCTTCGCAAATCAATCATAGCTACAGCGAGATTATTTTTAAAATCATTTGCCATAGTCTCAGCGGGACTGCGAATATCACCTTCTCCGGTTAGATCACCTACCATCTCTTCTAATCCAAAATTAATCTCATCAAAGTTTTTGTCTAGGGTAGTTACATTTCTAGAGAATATATCTAATGAGGTTGATAAGTTTCTAAAATTGGTTGATAATCTAGATGATTCGTCTGATAACTTCTCATCTTTATCTTGTTTCAAAGCATCTGCAGGTTTTATATCTTCTTGTTTTTCTTCTAGTTTAGTATCAAGTGTTCGACCTATCAATCCACCTGCCATTATTCCTAATGGTCCACCCAATATACCTAATGCCATTCCACTTATTGTGTTTTTATTTCTTTCAAACCATGATTTTTGTTTTTGATCTTCTGCATTAGGTGTTTCTATTTGTTGGATAGAATCTGCTGCTTTAGTAGTGTAACCTTGATCTTTCCTTAAAGTATCAAAAAGTTCTTTTCTAGTTTCTAATGACGCTCTATCAAAGTAGCTGCTAGTCAGTATATTTTCTGGGTTCATACCCATTGACTTGTATATACGTGCTGCTTTTTCTATCTCGTTTGAAGTAAGCTCATCAAACTTATATTCAGGAGTTTCAGCAGGTTTTACAGTAGGTACCGCATCTTTTATTGTTGTTGTCCCCGCCGGAGTTACCACACCTGATGCTACGTCTTGTTGAAGTCTTAACTCTGCTATTGTTTTGGCTTTTGCTCTTGCTCTAGCGTCATCAAAACCTGATTTTTCCATCTCTTCATTGATATATTTTTGAAGTTGTTCAGGATAATCGTTAGCATTGAATCCTTGTAATGCAGCCGTAGTTTGCGATGCTGCCGCTACAGGTAATGCTGTTTCAAGTGCAGGAGCAATGCTCGGCACCACCGGCTGTGCTTGTTGTCCGGAATCTACTCCAAGTTCAGAAGCAACGTTTGGCAGCACCGGCTGTGCTTGTTGTCCGGAATCTACTGCTTGATTTAATACTGTTCCTGATGCTTGAACATTTTTCAATCTTTCATTAAATGCTTTAAGGGCTGCTGTCTGATCTTTTTGTTCTGTCGCTAATCTTTGAGCATCTCTAAGGTCAGCAAGTGTAGGTGGAGGACCAGCAGGTGTAGCTTCTGCGGTCAGTGCTACCTCTTTATCTTCCGCTAGTTTTTCTTCGTCATCTCTACGTGCTACCCAACCACCTATAAATCCACCTAACTTGCTTCCAATAGTGCCGCCTATTGCTGCGCCTAATGGACCAGCTAGCATTCCTAACGCACCACCAATCACACCGCCTACTGCTTCACCGCCACCAGTGTATTTTGCTTCTTCTTTGGCTTGTTCACCTTGAACTTTAGTCATGGTGCCTTCGGCAACTGCTTGGTCTGCTGCCTTAGAACCATCCATAGCAGTCATTATACCGCTGCCTACTGACACTACCCCTGCCGCTAATCCACCAAATTTGGCAAGTGTTGTTCCACCCTTGACTAAACTACCTAGCTTACCTAATCCGCCTCTTCCTGAAGCTCCATCGATTACATCACCTGCAACGCTTGCCGTAGACATACGTGTTAATGCTGCAGTTGCAGCATATGCAGCCATTGCTAATGCGCCTGCTGCTGCAGCAGCAAATCCAAAACCCATTTGTAATGGGTTCAATGTTTGTACTATGTTGTCTATGCCTTTTTGTAGTACGATTTCTGCCTCAGTCATCGTAGCTCTAGCGTCTTTTATACCGTCAAGACCTTCTTTTTTACCTGCTGCGATTTCTGCTGCTGTTCTCTGGCGTATGTCTTTCTCGTCTCGCTCGCCCATTCTTGCGCGGGCGAGCAATGTCTCAGTAGTTACGCCCATTATTTTTCCTGTCTGTTCAGACAGTGCTAGAGAGAAGCCCATTTGTTCTTCTCGGGCGTCAACACCTTTCTTTAGCGACTCCATAAAGTCAGCAGTGACATCTTCACCGTTCTTTATTCTTTGGCTAAACTGTTGTATAGGAATGTTAAGCTGTAATAAGCTTTGTGATAATTCGGTTATCGCACCAGTAGCTAAAAACTCTTGAACACCTGCTAATAGAGCAGGATCGCCAACCTGAGACTGTATCGTATCTAATAGTTTGTTTCTTGCATCACGTTCTGCTCTTAATGCATTAGCTCTATCTGTTAATCCTAATGCTTCCGCTTCATTAATTTGGCGATTTAGCTTATTAGTTTGTATCAATGTTGCATAACCGGCTCTTGCAATCTCTTGATCTTTCTTAACTTCATCTACATTTTTACCGGTTATAGCACTTAGCTTTAATAGATTTTCTGTATACTCTAAGCTTGCAGCTTGAAGCCTGCCGTTTTTCTTCATGCTATCGGTAATCTGTACACCACTAGCTTGTTGAAGTTTTACATAATCTGCTTGATTTTGTATTAACTCTTCTTGACTGATACCTAAACGTTGAAAGGCTTGTCTTTCTTCCTTTCGTATAGCAGTCATGTTAGCAAATTCTTTTACAGCCTCTCTAGTTGTTCCTCCCAAGGTAATCAATGATGTTCCCATTGATTGTAAAGGTTTCGTGAATAGTTCTAGATTTTTGCTAGTAAGACCTGCAGCATGTCCCATATCTAGGACTTGATCTGTGGTCAACGTTCCCGTAGCACCTACTTTGGCTAATGCATCTGTAGCTTTAAGTTGCGCATCTGCTTGTTTAAGTCCTGCGCTAGCTAATGTCGTGAAACCTTTAATAGCAACGCCGGCGGCTACGCCAGCCAATCCAAAGTTTTTACCTAAATCAATAGCAGCATCACCGGCATTATCAAGCGTACCGCTATATTTGCCTAAAGTTCTTTCTGTGCTTAATATTGCTTCTTTGAACTGGTTCATGCCAGTCTTCAAAGAATACATAGCATCTTTTACATTTTCTGTGGCTTGTGCTGCTTGCTCTTCAGCTTTGGCTTGAGCTATTTGTAAGGCTGTTACTTCTTCTAACCTAGCTGTATATTCTTCTAGTGTCTCACCTGTTTTGCGAGCCATCTCTCGCATTTTGTCGAGGTCTATGTTAGCTCCTCGCATGGATCCGCCGAATCTAGGGGTCAAGACATTTAGTGTCTCTATACCGGTTGCTAGATTGTTTACAGTGACTTCAAGTCTAGCAATGCTATCAGTCAGCTGGGCGAGTTCTTCAGGTGTCATATTATTTTACGCTATTTTAGGACCCAATAAATATACTTACTTTAAAGTATTTATAGTTATAAAAATACCATAATGAGGCCTTTATGAATGATAATCCATTGAAACAGTATTTCCGTAGACCTGCAGTATATCTAAAACTACCTAGCGGTGGTCATGGATATCCGCCGGGGGTAGTTGACATGCCTGAAACCGGAGAACTACCTGTCTACCCCATGACCGCTATAGACGAGATTACTGCAAAGACACCGGATGCATTATACAACGGCACAGCAGTGACTGAGCTTATCAAAAGCTGTGTGCCGTCAATAAAAGACCCATGGCAACTAAGTAGTGTAGACCTTGACAGCATATTGATCGCTATAAAGGCTGCAGGTGGAAACAGCAATCTAGAGATAGAAAGCAAATGTCCAAAATGTAATGCAGAAGGAACATATGGCGTAAATCTTGTGGCTGTATTAGCTACATTGAAATCAGGAGATTATTCTAAAGAACTTGAACTAGGTGACTTAGCTATTAAAATCAGACCTTTATCATATAAAGAGATGAACGCAGCTAGCATCGGGCAGTTTGAGCTACAGAAGCTTTTCCAGCAAGTAGAAAATACCAAAGATATAGATCAGAAAAACAAAATCACAGAAGAAGCACTTCGTAAAGTCACGGAACTAACTATGGAGATTTTGACACAAGCCATAGAATATGTTAAGACACCGAACACCGTAGTCGATAATAAAGATTACATAGCAGATTTCCTGCAAAACTGCGACAAACAGACATATAATGCAGTGCGAGATTACAATACCGAACTCAAAACGGCTACTGAACTAAAGCCATTAGAGATAACTTGTAGTGAATGCTCACATCAATATAAACAACCTTACACTTTAAATCCTACCGATTTTTTCGGGTAATGCTTCTTAATCTACCGCCCGATAGATTACAGAAGCTTATAACAGGTTACGAGAACGAAGTTACAGATATAAAAAGAAATGCATTACAAATGGCATGGTATATGCGCGGATCCGTTTCCTATACTGATGTACTTAATATGAGCCTAGAAGAAAGGAAACATATTAATACTATAATAGAACAAAATCTGGAAACTACCAAAAAGACTCAACTACCATTCTTTTAAAGTTGTCCTTCGGACAACTACTTCGTTCGCTATCGCTCACTCAGTATTTTTATATTATATGGATTTATATTACTTGCCGCTTTGAAGCCATGGTAGTGCTATCACAGCACTACCAAACGTTGGACTTGCCTGCCCATCCGCCATGTCGTTTGTTCCCGTATAACTACCCTTTTGTGATGTTATACGCTACCGGTTATACTGTAAAGTTTATGGACTGTAGTTGTAGACTCTCATCTACTATAACGCATGTTATATACCCGCAAAACGAAATAAGGTATATACTCATTGAGGGTTCGCAAACCTGTCGATTGCCCTCTCGGTATACGATACTTTAATTAAGTATCTTTACTCCAGATCCGCAGGTGACTAGTAAACTAGACTTGCTCAAGGAGGATAGGGCATTCCCTATCAAACTAGTTTTGAATATAAACGGGAGTTGTGATTAGCTGTATGCTTTCTTGAGGAGGAGGTGACTTTGTGTCTGCTGTGCCTGAACAATATCTTTTTAATAAATCTGCATTATGCTTAAAAAAGTTATCAAACTCTAGAATAAGCCAGTCTTTATGTTTAGTTGATGTGTAGTATAAAAAATGATCTGTGATCCAAGTTAATGATGATTGTACAGCGACAAAGCGACCCTTCCTATTAAACTTCATAAACAATATGTTTATATCACTAGGATCTGCAACTTCCATCATCTGATCTAACCATCCGTCTAATACCTTGCATTCTCCTGCTAGCACTAGATTAAAGGGAAAATCAGCATAACTTTTGCATTCTGCATTGAATTTCACGAAACTTTGTCCTGGAACAATGTCACCCTTGAAACTTCGTATCTGTCCCTCATGCAATATTTGTGTACGTGCTTGATTTTTACCACCCACATATGCACCTGATCCGGGCGCACGAATAAAACTCTCGTTATATAACGCGCTTAGATATCGTGCTACTTCTCTCTCGAAGCTTGAACCTTTTTGTTTCTGTGGATTAGGCATGCTATATTTTATCTTTATTATATGTGAATGAAAAATTTATATCAAATCTCTAGTAGTATTATACGTAGTAAATCCATTTTCTTTTACTACATGCAATACGCTAGGGACACGGCCTGCTAGTTCTTCACGGTGTGAGACTAGCCATACTGATTTACTGCGATTGCGTGACATATCTTTCAAGATAGCCATGCTGTTCTCTACACCGATACTATCCATACCGCTGTCGATCAACTCATCAATGAATAATGTATTGATTGGATAATATAAGCTTTCCCATACATCACGGAAAGCAAAGCTTAAGCCGAGTATTAATCTATTACGTTCACCGCGGCTTAGATTGTCGAAATCAAGCTCACGCCCATACTCAGTTATCTCAACAGATAGATCGTTTAAAAATATTACTTGATGAGGCAATCCGATTCTATCAAGGTAGTGTGTGAGCCTTGCGTTGAGATAACTGAGATTTTGATCGATAATCTTTTTACGTACAAAACTATCTTTACTTGTCAAAAGGTCTAACAAAAACTTTTGATGTTCAAGAACTCTATTGTATGTGTTGATAGTATTGAAGTCAACAACCTGTAGTGCCTGATTCTCCATCTCACCGATCTGATCAGTATATGGATTGATATCTTTATCTTTCTCATCAATCTTTGTGATGAGGGTATCAACTAGACTACGATGTTGGAACGCTTCTTGTTCTGTGTCGTAATATAGTTTTGGTTGTTTACCGACAGAGCCAAGGTCTTTCTTGGCCTTATCTAGTTGAGCCATTTCAATATTTAATGTCTCAAGTGTGTCTGTAGTGGCTTTTACGAATTTTTCGCGTTCTTTTAATAATTTGCTATGTTGATCATCATGTATGTCCTGACCGCAAGTATGGCACTTGTGATCTTGCAATGACTTTAACTCTTTTTCAGCTTTTTTTAGTGCCTTTCCTTCACGTTCGATGTCAGTTTCTGTTCTACTGACCATCTTTTCAAGATCGGCTAAATCCTTTTTCTTTTGATTATATAAAGCTAAATCCTTATGACCTTGAAGCTCTTTATCAATATCAAGCTTCCGTAACTCTTCAAGGTCATCTTTGAGCTTCTTTAAATCTTCATTGTGCTTGGCATCCCAAAGTTTAGCTCTTCGTTTTAAGTTTTCTATTTGCTCTTGTATACGTCTATTTGCTTCTTCGATTGCTTTTACTTTGTACTCTTCTTCCGTTATCTTGTCTTTAGTTGTTTTGATTTGTTCTTTTATTAGTTCTGCTTTTTCACTCAACAATGTGATGCCAAGCAACTGTTCAATGATATTACGCTGATCGTTAGCCTTCATAGCTAAGAACGGCTCGCTATAAGTATTTAGTGCCACGATATGCTTAAACATATCAGGAGTCATACCTATAGCACGTTCAATATGCTCTTGTGTTTCTTTGTTTTCACCCTGAGCATCATTAGTGCATTCTTCTTCCTTATTGTCAATATAAAACTTAAGAACGTTTGGCTTACGTCCACGCTCAATCTTATAGTCTACCCCATTGCAATGGAACTCTAGTGTAACCATCATGCCCTTAGCATTAGTACGATTGATTAGATTGTCTTTGCGTATCTGATTGATCGGAGTACCAAAGAGTACATAACTAAGACCTTGGATGAGGGTAGTTTTACCAGTACCATTTCTAGCACCATCTCCCCCTAAATCAAGATTCTCACCCAAGATCAATGTAAGCTCTTTATTATCAAAGTTCACGGCCTGTGTGACCTGACCGATACTTAAAAAGTTACGTAATGTTATATTTTTTAATGTAATCATAGATTGCGGTAAATCTCTAGCAATAGTTTTTGATCATAAAACTGACTTTCAATATTGCTTATTTGATCTAATATTATCTTATCAACTGATTCAAACTTCAACTCACCTGGGGCAAGATCAATAGCATGTTGATCAAGTTTCATAGGTATCAATGCCATCTCACGTAGTTGATGTTTAGGTACTAATGTTTCTTTTATATAGTTTGCTTCTTCATAGCTGATATCAATGTCAAGATGTACACGTATGCTACTGCGAGGTAATAGATATCCGTCTGGATTTTCTAATATATCGCTCAACTTATAAACACGAAATGTGGGTTGATTAGGCCATGATTTGAATACGGGATCAACTCCCCATTCTAATATCATCATGCCACGTGCATCATCACCCGCATCAGCATAGTTGTGCGGGAAAGCATTGCCCATGTACCAGATGTTTTTACGTGACTGTCGTTTATGGAAGTGTCCTGAGTATACTTGTTCAAATCCACCTACATGTTCATCGCTAATCTCACCATGATCTGGCATCTCAACCATAGCATTCATGTAGAAGCGTGGCAGTTCAAGATGCGAAAACAAATATTTCGTTGATTTGATCTTGAGCAGTTTCTTGTATTCATCTCCTACTAACCATGGCGCGATAGTTACATCACCTTCGGCAAACCAGTCATTGATGATATGAACGTTTGGCAAATGCCTTGCCCACTCAACACTGTGTATATCCCTGCGATCACGATAATAAAGATCGTGATTGCCTGGAATGAAATAAACTTTATCAAAATTGTCATTCAATTTTTCCAATGCACGTAATCCATATTGCATAGTGTGAATATTGATACTTGCACGATGATGATTATAATCACCTAAGAAAAAGCAAGACTCGCAACCTTCTTGTTTAGCAGTTTGTATGAACCAATCAACAAAATCGGCACAGTCTTGATTATGTTCAAGACTGTTTGACTTCAAGCCGAAATGTATGTCTGTGAAAACTGCTGCCTTTTTAAATAAGTTAGACATCAATATAGTTTATCTAAGTTCTTGATTTATATAAAGTTTTTTGGTTATTCTTCGTAAACATTGAACTTTGTGTTACTCATTTGACGAGTATAACTTGGGTTCAATCCATTCATTTCAAGAATGTCATCACGAATATTTTGATTACGCTTTTCAGTATTCAATACACGGCAGAAACTATTTGTGATAGCAGCCGTATAGTATGCGAACGGGTTTGCTGATTTAGCCTCATTGAAACGTAGTCCAACATAAGTGAGTTGAAGTATAGCACTGTTACGCATCTCATCGTTGTAAGTGTAACCACGCCAGTTGAACTTCATGGCATATTTTTCACAAAGCATGATGAACATTTTTGCTAACTTATCAGTGATCTTACCGTGATCTTTACTGAACTCACCAGTCTTGACACCACCCTTCCAATGACTTTTACCCACGCATACTGCGCTATTTTTGTCATCTATTTTGTAATGCTGGAACGGAGGAAAGTTGACCTTGACATGAACCATGTCATCTACTTCATCTTTGGTATCTTCTAGTTCTAAATCTTCGAAAAGATTTTCACTATCTAAATCTTCAAACTCTAATATGTCTTTTGCTGTCTTTTTCTTTACAACCTTTCGTGGTTGTTTAGGACTGACTGGAATATGATCCCAAGTCATGACACGAAACACTAGATCAGTGACAGGTATATCTTTTAGCTTTACTTCTTGTCCGGTCTGGTTTAGTATTCTTGCTGCTCTTGCTTCTCTAGCAGCTTTGATATTTTTCGGTCTTATTAGTTGATCTAACGACTTTTCTAATGGGCTCTGCGGCATGTCGATGATTAGATCATATTGATGATATTCTTGTCGGCTATAGCAGCAATAACTAGTTTTGCTTGCATGAATCTCTTTTAAAATATCTTTATTGTTTAGATAGTTGACAGGTTTCTTCGCTGTAGACATAATACCTCTTGTTATTTGTTGTAAAAATGATACACGACTTGACATAAAATGTCAAGCCTAGAATACAATATTGGTGATTTTTAGGGCGATAAATAATACACAGACATGCTATTTATACGCATGTGAACCCTGAACTAGAGAATAATAATGGCAGATTGTAGCAGTTTTGACGCTCAAATAGATCAAGAACTATCTATTTTAAATAGATTAAGAAGCGACTATGACACCGCGGTTGGACAAAAATCTTCTCTAACAGCCTCAGATGCCGCTAACGCACTTGCGAGTCAGTTTGGAAGTATAGGTAGTGATGCGACTAGAGTCAAAGATCGCCTAGTAGACATTAAGTATAAAGCCTTAGAGGCAAGGTGTCTAACCTCATCCAACAGAGCTGATAATCTAGCAAGTCAAGCAGGCAACGTAGCATTTAATGCAAATAGCGATGAAAGATCAACTAGGTTTAAAGCCTCTGATTTAAAAAAGCAAGAACAAGAGACACAAAAAGCAACATCAACTCAAAATAATCAAGGTACTGGAACGCCAGGATCCGCACCAGCATCTCAAGGTTCGACCGGAGCAACAGGTGCTACAGGTCCAGTCGCGTCCGGAGCCACTGGACCTCAACCAGTACCAGGAACATCGGG
>Ga0172362_10001442_pt1 | contig 20341 bp, 14 predicted proteins | sample LakKivs1_kivu2a2_FD_114534 | JGI IMG/M metagenome (GOLD analysis project Ga0172362, IMG submission 114534) | Sediment microbial communities from Lake Kivu, Rwanda - Sediment s1_kivu2a2 | ecosystem: Environmental > Aquatic > Freshwater > Lake > Sediment | place: Rwanda: Western Province, Lake... | reverse complement strand
CGCTGTGCTGCAGGCAACGGATGGCACTGAGGGTACGCACAGAGCAGCTGAGTCAGAAGGAAAATGTTCAGAGAATATTGCCCTGTAATAGTATTCTTCCTTTGACATCGGTGGATTTACCGGGAACCTGTATTTTGCATTTTTAAGCTGCTCATCAGAGACTTCGCCAGATGTAAGAGCCCGGAGGGTATCTATCCAGTTATATCCCACGCCATCCGAGAACTGTTCCTTCTGACGCCATGCTATATTTACCGGAAGATAATCTTCGGAAGCTTTCCGCAGGACCCACTTCTCCATCCGGTCCTTGGTTATCATCTTATCTGACGGATTGAGTCTCATTGCCACATCCATAAATTCCTTGTCGAGGAATGGAACACGGCCCTCAACGCCCCAGGCGGCAAGCGACTTGTTTGCCCTGAGGCAATCGTAGAGGTGCAGTTTGCTGAGTTTCCTGACTGTCTCTTCATGAAATGCCCGAGGATCGGGCGCTTTGTGGAAGTAGAGGTAACCACCGAAAATCTCATCAGCTCCCTCACCTGAAAGGACCATCTTCACTCCCATTGATTTAATTACCCTTGCAAGAAGATACATGGGAGTAGATGCCCTGACAGTGGTTACATCATAAGTTTCTATATGATAGATAACATCCCTGATTGCATCCAGACCCTCCTGTATAGTGAAATTTATTTCATGATGGACGGTGCCGATATGAGAGGCAACCTTGCGGGCTGAAGCAAGATCCGGAGAACCTTCAAGCCCGACTGCAAATGAATGAAGCCGGGGCCACCATGCTTCACTCCTATCCTGTGTCTCGATTCTCCGGGGGGCAAATCTTTTGGCAACAGCCGATACTATTGATGAATCAAGTCCTCCGGAAAGAAGAACTCCGTAAGGCACATCGGACATAAGCTGGCGGTGGACCGATGCTTCCAGTGCTTCGCGCAGATCGCTTACAGATGTTATATTGTTCTCCACAGCTTCAAATTGCATCCAGTCGCGCTGATACCACCTGGTCATCACTCCATCCCTGCTGCAGAGGTAATGCCCTGGGAGAAACTCCTCTATTTTATTGCATACTCCCTCGAGCGCTTTAAGCTCAGAAGCGACATAGAAATTGCCGAACTTATCCCAGCCTATATATAAAGGTATTATCCCGATATGATCCCGTGCAATAAGATAACAGTCGTTCTTCCTGTCATACAGGGCAAATGCGAAGATCCCGTTCATTTCCTCAAGAAAGGCAGGTCCTTTTTCGTGATAAAGAGGAAGGATAACCTCGCAGTCGGAATGAGTGAGAAATTCCCACGAATTTTCATACCTCTTCCGTATCTCCTGGTGATTGTATATCTCTCCGTTAACAGCAAGTATAAGGTTACCATCCTTACTTTTAAGCGGCTGTTTTCCTGACTGTGGATCGACAATTGAAAGGCGTTCATGAGCGAGGATAGCTTTATCACAGTAAAATATCCCCGACCAGTCAGGTCCGCGGTGTCTTAATTTCTTTGACATCTTCAGGACGTCAGCCCTGAGATCCATATGATTGATTTTCAGATCAAAAACACCTACAATGCCACACATATAAGTTACTTCTGTTAATATAAATGGCAAATATAATGAAAATAATTAATAAAAAAGGTGATTTAGATATAAAAAATAAATATAAAAATAATATTAAATTAAATATATTAATATGATAAATGTCATATTTTTCGTTTTACAGGTCTGATTTTTCGTGTTAAGAATCAGGTAGGTTGCCCATAGTTAAAAAAGATTAAAATTTGGGTTTTATGAATGAGATAAATCATACTATAATCAGACATGAAAAGGATTTTCATATATTGCGAACTTACCTTTAAAAATGAGTATTATGAAAAATTGTTTCTTAAGAATATTTGCAGTATTTGTTCTTGTAACCATCACGTATTTCTCCTTCAGTCAGGAGACAGGATGGCGCGGACCGGGCAGGACCGGTATTTATAATGAAACCGGCTTGCTTAAAACATGGCCTGCTTCAGGTCCAGCGCTTCTGTGGGAAGCGGAAGGTATAGGACCTGGTTATTCAAGTGTCACTGTTACCGATGATGCAATTTACATTACCGGTATCAGGGGAGACAAAGACGTGCTTACTGCTTTTACGCAGGACGGAAAGAAAAAATGGGATGTTGAATATGGTACAATGTCGAAAGCCCAGAATTCTCCTGAGAGCCGGTGCACACCGACCTTTGCATACGGTAAGATATTTGTCGTAAGCGGTTCCGGCGAGTTATCAGCGGTTTCACCTGCTGGAAAGATATTATGGAAAGTTGATTACTATACAAAATACAGCTCTCCAGTTCCAAGATTTGGAATTTCGGAATCACCTCTTGTTGTAGATAATAAAGTTATAGTATCACCAGGCGGCAACATTGCTGCAATGGCAGCGTTTAATGTCAATGACGGAAAAGTTGTATGGGAAACGGAATCTCTTAACGAGGGGGGACAATATGTCAATCCTTTGCTGATAGAAAGCTTTGGCAAGAAAGTCATTGTCACTCATACGCCTTCGTGGCTTATTGGAGTAAATGCCGCGGATGGGAAAATACTCTGGAAATTTAATTTTACCACCCTGGCTGGAAGAAATTTTATTCAAACACCCATTCATAAGGACGGGTATATTTTTGCCGCGAACGGATACGGAACCACCGCAGCTAAAGTAAAGCTTATAAACGGAAAGGACCCCGAACTGGTTTGGAAAAATCCTGAAATAAATCCTCATGTCGGAGGTATGGTACTTATAGGGGATTATCTTTACAGCTCAACACATGATAACAATGCGTTCGGAAGATGGATATGTGTCGACTGGAATACAGGGAAGACAATGTGGACAACCGAATGGTTCAATAAAGGATCAGTAATTGCAAATGACGGATTGCTGTATTTCTATGAAGAAAAAACTGGGAATATCGGACTGGTCAGACCCAACAGTGAAAAGCTGGATTTAATAAGCTCATTCAGGGTAGAGAAAGGCACAGGCCCGTACTGGTCTCATCCTGTGATAAATAAAGGGAGACTTTTTCTGAGGCACGGTGATTACCTGGCCTGTTATTCGATAAAGTAAGAAAAGTTTTTCAGTCTGCCGGACGGATTTCCGATGTGAGGAAGTCCGGCCTTTGACTGATATAAAGGCAGGGTTATACTGATTCCGGGCTTATATATCAATAAAGATTATCAGCCTTGATATTGTTTATTTTTTGTTTGTATTGCTGCGATGTATAATTATCTTTGAGCCGGTAAACATCCAAAACTAATTTTATGCTTATGAAGAATTATGTCAGAATTTATACATCAGTGTTTTTCATTATAATAACAGTCTGTATCAATCCCGGATGCAAATCCACGGTCAGGAGTACTGGATCAGCTCAATTGTCAGATAATCAAGCCATAAGTGAATGGAGGGAAGAGAACAGGACCGGCAATTCGGCTGAGACAGGTTTGATGAAAAGCTGGCCTGCAGAAGGCCCTGAACTTATATGGATGAACAAGGAACTTCCAAAAGGACATTCCTCAGTATCGATCGGCAACAATACTATATATATTACCGGCAATGTCGATCAGAATGACATACTGGTTGCTATTGATCCTTCCGGTAAAATTAAATGGCAGACCATATACGGCAAAGCATGGAACGCGTCAAATCCCGAAAGCCGTTGTACCCCCACTGTTGAGGGTGAGAGAGTTTATGTATCCAGCGGATCGGGTGATATTGCATGCATCGACGGAATATCAGGTGAAATAATCTGGACTGTTAAGGCAAGTGAGATTTACAAAGGGACCTTTGGCGAATGGGGAATAGCAGAATCCCTGATCGTCGACGGTGATAAGCTCTATTTTTCACCTGGAGGACCTGAGACAATGACAATAGCGCTTGATAAAAACACAGGCAGCCTTATCTGGAAATCGAAGAGCATGAATGATGGTCCTGCATATGTTTCCCCGATACTGGTAAACTATGCAGGTAAAAAAATGATAATAAATGTGTCACTGAATTATATTCTATCAATTGATGCATCCAATGGTGATATACTGTGGAGTGTAAATCATACAGAAGCACTCGACAGCAAAGCATCAAAAGCTGTTTGGCCGACTGCACCTGCAATAAAAGCAGTCTCTCCTCTTTATCATGATGGAAGAATATATGTCACCGGAGGATATGATCATGGAAGCATAATGCTGACAATGAATGAAGACGGCACAGGTGTTTCAACCGCCTGGACAGATACTGTACTTGACGTACACCATGGCGGTGTTGTGCTTGTGGACGGATATATATATGGTGCCAACTGGCTGAGCAATGCAGACGGAAACTGGTGCTGTCTTGAATGGAACACAGGTAAAAAGATGTACGAAGAGCACTGGAATTGCAAAGGCTCCATTATTTCAGCCGACGGAATGCTTTATGTATATGATGAAAAAAGCGGTAACGTCGGACTGGTTAAACCCAATCCGGAGAAATTTGACCTGGTAAGCAGTTTCAGAGTAAAAGAAGGAACCGGTCCGTACTGGTCTCATCCTGTTATAAACAATGGTAATCTGTTTGTCAGGCATGGCAATGCACTGATGGTGTATAGAATTAAGGTATAACGGTATGACGGTATGACGGTTCAAAGGTATTAAGGTGTAAAAATTCGAAATCGTTTAATAATTAATAGCAGGCTGGTGTTCAAACCGGGGGACAAAAATATCACAGCATTATCTTGGGCAGCGGTTGTTCTGTTCGCCGGGGCGTTCCTTCTGTGGCTTCTTCTCCCTGCCTCATATAATGTAGTGACCCGTGTTCCGGGGATGGACAACAGACCTCCTCAGAAAACCATATCGGACTCGGTCATAATCGGGGAATTCATGGATACAATTGGTGCCATGGATGAGATACTTCCCGGAAGCTGGCCCCGATTCAGAGGTGCAGATTTTGATAATATCAGCAAGGATCCGACTCCTCTTGCCGAGACTTGGGATACATCAGGCCCTCCTGTTGTCTGGCAGATAACTCTTGGTGAAGGTTATGCCGGTCCGGCCATTCTGAACGGACGAATTTACGTTCTTGATTATAATGAAAGAAGGAAGGCAGATATGTTAAGATGCTTTTCTTTGAAATCGGGCACCGAGCTATGGCGGAGATGGTATAATGTGGAATTCAAGAGAAATCACGGTTATTCAAGGACAATCCCCACTGTTACTGAAAAATATGTTGTCACAATAGGTCCGAGATCTCATGTAATGTGCGTGGATCCGCTAAATGGCAATATGCTCTGGTCTATTGACCTCGAGAAGGAATATGGCATTCCGGGAACTGTTAAAGGAAAAATAACTCCCGAATTCTACAGCGGACAATGTCCTCTGATCGATAATGATGTCGCAATATTTGCTCCGGGAGGAAAAGCACTCATGATTGCTGTAGACTGTGCCACTGGCAATAAATTATGGGAAACACCAAATCCTGATTCACTCAGGATGTCTCATACATCAATCTTCCCGATGACCATACGTGGTAAGAAGATGTATGTCTATGCTGCCCTGGGAGGTGTATGCGGAGTGTCAGCAGAAGGAGAAGATACCGGCAAACTGCTGTGGACGACTACAGCATGGAGCCCTTCAATTGCTGTTGCTTCACCAGTGTACCTTGGCAATAACGAGCTGATTGCTTTTGGCAGCTATGGCGCAGGTGCAGCCAGGATCAGGATAGATTACGACGGATCAGGCTACAAAGCTGTGGTAGTTGAGCAGCATAAGGCGTCAGGAGGTATTGCCAATGAGCAGCATACACCGATCCTGAAGAATGATTATCTGTGGACCGTCCTGCCTGAAAATGCAGGTCCTCTAAAAAGGCAGATTGCCTGTTATAATAAATCAGATCTTATCACACCGGTCTGGAACAGCGGCAAGGAAAGCAGGTTTGGTAAAGGAATGGGACCGTCAATAATGAGCGGCGATAAACTATACCATCTTGATGATGAAGGGACACTTTACCTGTTCAGGATTGAGAACAATAAAGCGGAACTTATAGCCAGCCATAAGATCCTTGATGCCATTGAAGCCTGGAGTCCGATTGCTATTGCCGGGAGATACCTATTAATAAGAGATGCCCATAACATGCTCTGCCTGGATATTGGCAGGCAAAATTAAAACAATATGAATAAGAGACTTGCAACAGTTACGATAATAGTTCTTATCCTGGTTCTGATAGGATATATTGTTGTTGATGTGGCATTGAAAGAGGAGTCGGTCCCGATTTCTTCCCAGGCTGCTGAAGGCGATACTCCGGGTGTTACAGATCAATGGATTGTTTCCAGGGTTTTCGAACCAGGCAAAGGCCAGCTGAATGCAGTGGCGGTATCAACTGACGGTAAGATCTTTCTGGCAGGTGAACCTTATATCGCTTGTTATGATCCCGGATTCAACCTTCTCTGGGAATATAGAACTGAAATGCCTGTCACAGCCCTTACGGTATCTGGTAATAACTTATATGCCGCGGTACAGGAGATTATCCTGGTTTTGAACACAAAAGGAGAAAAGACCGATGAGTGGGGACCTTTTGAAAACAATTCTTTAATCACATCTCTTGCCTGCAATGGAACATATCTGGCATTTGCGGATGCAGCCACCAAGACAATTTTTGTCCTGGATATGGAGGGAAACGTAAAATCGATAATTGGCAAATCAGGTGAACCTTTTATCATTCCCAGCGCTTATTTTGACATAGCTCTCGAAGGCGATAATGTTCTATATGCCGCAAATACAGGCAAAAGGAGAATTGAAAGAAGGAATATCGACGGGACAATTCTTGATTTTTTCGGCGAAGAGGGAACAGGTCCTGAAGCTTTTTTCGGATGCTGCAATCCGTCTCATTTTGCACTTTTACCAGGAGGTTTCATTACTGCTGAAAAAGGAATGAACAGGATAAAGATACTTGATCGCGGCGGGAGATTTGTCGAATATGTTTCATCTGTAAACAATTTTGTAAAGCCGCTTCCGCTGGATATTGCCTCAGCTGATGGGGAAATAATTTTCGGAGCAAATCCGGCAGATTCGAAGGTGTACGTGTTCAGGAGGAAATAATAATTGTCATGGATAGAATAGATTTTATAAGGAAACTGATTCGTTACCTGTTATTCGGGTTGCTGGCGCTTATGGCCGCTGTAACCGGAAGTAAGGTTGTGGCAAGTTCGGACTGTTCGAATTGTCCCGGAAAAGGTATCTGTGCCGGAGAATCTGATTGTTCAACATTTCTAAAAGAATAGAGATGGAAGAGCAGCAGAAGAATTCCGGATCAAGGAGAGATTTTGTCAGGAAAGCGGGAAAGCTCATCGTTGCCGCTCCCATCCTGGCGTTGCCTGTCATTCTGGCGAAGAAGACCGATGCAAAGGGTTATGTCTGGCAGATTGATCCATATAAGTGCACGAGTTGTGAGCAATGTAAGACAGCCTGTGTCATGACTCCCTCCGCTGTCAAATGCACCAATGCTTACCCGATGTGCGGTTACTGTGATTTCTGTCCGGGATTTCTCCGCCAGGGTGCAAAAACATATGATACAGCTGCTGAAAATCAGCTTTGCCCCGTGGGAGCCATAAAACGCACGTTTGTCGAGGAACCTTATTTTGAATACACTATCGATGAAAATCTGTGCGACGGCTGCTCAAAATGTGTCAAGGCATGCTATAATTTTGGAAACGGTTCGCTTTATCTTCAGATTATGCATAATCTGTGTGTCAATTGCAACCAGTGCAGGATTGCCCGTATATGTCCGTCGGATGCAGTTGTAAGGGTGCCTGCTGATGAACCATATATGAGAAAAGAGTTGAAGAAAGTTTAATAAGTTGAAGAAGTTGAAGAAGTTGAAGAAGTTTAACAAATACATACCATATATTGTTCTTGGTCTGCTTCTTATCTGGCATTCGGTGCTTTATGCTCAGGAGCAGAGGTTTCCAAGGCCGGAGTTTGAAGGAGACTACACTTTCCCGACACACCAGTTCCTTAACCAGAGGGGACCTATGTGGGAATACATGGATGTTGCCGTGCTAATAGGAGCCTTAACGGTTGCATCGTGGCTGGCATTAAAAAAACGATCCCGCCAGGGATTGATATGGGTTTCCCTGTTTTCCCTTGCATATTTCGGATTTTACAGGCAGGGATGCATCTGTGCAGTTGGTTCAGTTCAGAATATGTCGCTGGCTCTGTTCAATGAAAGCTATGCCATGCCGTTGCCTGCACTTCTGTTCTTTACCATACCATTACTCTTTGCACTGCTCTCAGGAAGAGTATTCTGTGCTGGAGTCTGCCCGCTCGGAGCGATCCAGGAACTGACAGGATTCAGAAAAGTGAGGGTGCCGAAGAACTTGGAGAGGGTGCTTGCAATGATACCTTTTGTATATCTCGGGCTTGCAGTTCTTTTTGCCGCCACGGAAAGCCAATTCCTTATCTGCCGGTACGATCCTTTTGTAGGTATTTTCAGAATCGATGCTCCATATACAATGATAATTTTCGGAGCTCTGCTCCTTCTGGTCGGGATTTTTGTCAACCGTCCTTATTGCAGGTATTTGTGTCCATACGGAGTTCTTCAAAACATATTTTCACGGTTTTCAGTGAAACACCTGACAATCACACCTGCAGAATGCCGGAACTGCCGTCTTTGTGAATCAGGCTGTCCGTACGATGCCATTCTTCAGTCAGATCCTGTTAAAGACAGGGAAATAGCTGAAAAGAAATGGAAAGGCTCTCTCCCGTATCTGCTGATGATACCTGTCCTGGCAGCAGCTTTCGCGGTTTTGCTTTATAACCTTGCTCCTGCTCTCTCAGGAGTGAATGATAATGTGAAACTAGCCAGAGAGATAAGGTTAGAAAAAGAGCAGGGCATCAAAGCTGTCTCAAAAGCGTCTGTAGCATACTATGAATCCGGCAGGACTGAGAGCGAATTGTTTGAACAGGAGCAGCAGATAATCGGCAGGTTCAGGAAAGGAGCTCCCTGGGTGGGAATATTTCTCGGGCTTTCCCTAGGGATAGGTTTTTTCCGGTTAACTGTAAGGGACATACGAACAGACTATGAACCTGACCGGGGAAGATGCTACAGCTGCGGAAAATGCTTTAAATTTTGTCCCGTTAAGATTAATAATTGAATGATGAATTTTTCAGAAAAAGAGATCAGAATTTTTAACAGAATCAGCCTCGTGGCAGGGATTTTCACAGTTGTAATTGCCATTACAATGCTTTTCAGCCTTTTGCAGTTAATGACAATAAATCCTCTCGACACTCCTGCTCTCCAGTCTGTTAAGGCTCAGTTTGACAATAATCCCGATAGCAAGGAGCTGGCAGAACAGGTGAGGGCTGTTGACCTTATGTCGAGGAAAGCTTATTTTTCCTCAAGATGGCAGGTTGAAACAGGTTCATACCTGCTGCTGGCGGGTGCCGTTATTTTTGTGTTGTTTCAACGGCTCGTTGCGGGAAGCGGGAAACCTGCCCGGTCTCTCCAGCCTGACAGACCTGATATTGCTTCTGAAAAGACCAGGAACAGAAAGTATCTTATAATATCAGCTGCTGCGGTCACTGTTCTTGCAATCGTTTCATCTTTTGTCCTGCGATCCGGCCTTCCGGCTCCGGGAAGGGCATCGGTTGGAGACGAGAGGACAGGGCAGAAACTGGCTGAATCTGCTTCTGTTGAACTGAGTGATGTCAATTATCCGTTTTTCAGGGGTGAAGGAAGTCGCGGAATTGCCGGTGGTGAAGGATATCCGACAGAGTGGAACGGGCCGGAAGGGAAGAATATAAAGTGGAAGACAAGAATCCCTAAAATGGGGAAAAACTCCCCGGTGATCTGGGGCGAAAAACTATTCCTGACAGGAGCCGGAGACGGAAAACTCGAAATATATTGCCTAGACAAGAATACAGGCGAAATTCTCTGGACAAGTTCAGGAACGGACTTTCCAGGCGCTTCACCTGAAGAACCCGAATCAGATCCTGAGGCTGGTATGGCTGTGCCCACCGCTGCAGTAACGGAAAATGCAGTATGTGCGATCTTCGGCAACGGCAACCTTGTCTGTTATGACCATGACGGAAAGCTGAAATGGGGGAAAAATCTCGGAGTCCCGGAAAATATCTATGGATTTACGTCTTCAATTTTAATATATAAAAAGGTAGTTCTTGTCCAGTACGATGGTCAGAATAAGTTTTCAATTTCCGGCTATGACCTGGAAACAGGGGATCTGAAATGGGAAACACCCAGATCCGGGAGGCTTGTAAATTCATCGCCGGTTCTGGCAATATTTGACGGAGAACCTCAAGTACTTATAAACGGAAATCCAAATGTAACATCCTATGATCCGGTAAGCGGGAAAGAGCTTTGGAGCCTACCAGGAGTATCGGGCGATATTGCACCTTCGGTTGGGGTAAACAGTAAAATGGTATTTACGGGTGTTGATTACTACAGTGTTGTAGCATTGAAACCGGGTAAAAATGGTTCAGTAATCTGGTCTGACAACACCTTCACTCCTGAAGTCGCAAGCCCCGTGGCAAATGATGAATGCCTGTTTGTTGCCACAGGTTATGGCGACGTGGCATGCTACAATACAGAGACCGGAGACACCCTGTGGAGTCATTATTTCAAGGAATCATTTTATGCTTCCCCGATTATCTGCGACAATAAAGTATGGTTACTTGACAGATTGGGTACTATGCACATTGTTGATGCAAACAGTAAGCTGAATATCATTTCATCCTCCCCTCTTGGGGAACACACTGATTGTACTCCGGCTTTCTCAGAAAAACAAATATTTATACGTGGAAGAGAGAACCTGTATTGCATTTCAGCAAATTGAGAGAGACATAAGGAAAACAGGATATATATCAGGCATTACCCGAACCGGTAATTCTGGCATTGAAATTGAGTAACCCTGATTATGAAACTGATTGTCAATATACTGTTTTTTATCGCTGTATCGGTCAGCCTTCAGTCGCAGAGCGCAGACTGGCCCTTATTCAGGGGCAATAGCAATCTAGCCGGCAAGACTGATATTGAAATACCATCATCGCCTGTACTGTTATGGAGTGTATCAACAGTTACCAGGACAAAATCCAGCCCGGTATTGAGTGAGAATCTGATATTTTTCGGAAATGAAAAAGGTACACTAACGGCAATAGATTTATCAGGTAAGACCATGTGGAAGTTTGAAACCGGGAGCACTGTAGAAGCTCCTCCGCTGGTTTTCGGTGATAAGGTAATCATAGGCTCTTTTGACGGAGTATTGCGTGCTGTCAGCAGGAACAACGGGAAACCAGCCTGGTCGTATAAAACCGATAATCAGATTATAGGGTCTGCCAATTTCTGGATTTCGGGTTCAAAATCCGGGATAGTTATCGGCAGCTATGATTATTATCTGCATTGTGTAAATCCTTCAACAGGAAAACTTCTATGGAAACTTGAAACCATGAATTATGTAAACGGGACACCGGCTGTGGCTGATAATAAAATTGTATTCGGCGGATGTGATGGCATAATAAGGATGGCAGATCCTTCGGAGGGCAGGGAAACCAGCACAGTAGAGATAGGTGTCTATATTGCCTCCTCTCCTGCCCTCTCTTCAGGGAAAGCATTTTTTGGCGATTATGACGGTAACCTGTATTGCGTGGACCTGATCCAGAAAAAAGTTGCATGGGAAGTCCCGGCATCGGAGACATCAGGATCGATACTTGGCATTCCGGCTGTCGGTTTTAATTCAGTTGTTATAGGGAATGACGACAAATATCTGTATTGCTATGAAATGAGTTCAGGAAAACTCAAATGGAAGTTCAGGACAAACGGACAGATTGCCGGATCTGCTGTCATATCATCATCAAAGGTGCTTTTCGGAAGCGGCGACGGGTATATTTACCTGCTTAGCCTTTCTGACGGAAAACAGATATGGAACTTTAACGCCGGAGCTGCAATCACAAGTTCACCAATTGTAACAAAAGACAGATTTTATTTTCTTACTTCAGACGGAAGATTGCTGGCATTCGGGGTGAAGAAATAAATTTAGCAGAATTTTTCTGTATTGAATGAACTTTTTTAGTTACGCAGAGTTACACAGAGGCCACACAGAGTGTCACAGAGAATAAATAAAAAATGAAGATAGTCTATTTGATTACAGGATCGGGCGGTTCGTTTTACTGCGGAAACTGTTACCGCGATATGCTTTTCCTGAAAGCGATACGTAAAGTACCGGGCACTGAAGCCAGCGCCATACCCCTTTATCTTCCTCCGGATAAAACAACATCCGACAGCAGTTTTGACAGTCATGTTTTCTTCGGGGCTATTTCAATGTTCCTCAGGGAAAAAGTTAAATTCCTCCGAAATATGCCGGCTTTCCTTGACAAATTTTTCGACGCCAGGTTTTTTCTGAAGCTGGCCGCAAAGCAGGCCGGAGCAACACGGACTGAAGGCTATGAAGAGCTTACCCTGAACATGATCGAAGGGGACAACGCTTTTCGGAAAAATGAGGTCAACAGGCTGGTAAAATATCTTACAGCCAGCGGAAAACCTGATATTATTCACCTGTCTAATGCTCTTATACTTGGCCTTGCAAGACAGCTTAAATCAAGAATGAATGTCAAAATTGTCTGTTCATTGCTGAATGAAGATGACTGGATTGACGATATGGCCAAACCTTTCCGTGAAAAAGCATGGGAAATGATAGCAAAGGAATCTGTTCACGTAGATGCATTTATTACGCCCAGCAAATATTACAAAGATCTCTTTCTGAGTAAAACAAAATTGAAAGGTGATAATATCCATGTTGTCCCCCTTGGATTCGATGCACAGATTCCGGAAAAACCTGTAAATATCACGAGGCCCTCTGCCATCGGGTATTTCAGTCGTGTTAACTGGCATAATGGGATTGACAAACTTGTTGATGCATTTATTATCCTGAAGAAAAGAGATCTGATTCCGGGCCTGACGCTGAACATTTGCGGAGGATATACAGGTGATGATAAACCATTTATATCCAAACAGATACAAAAGCTTAAAGATAACAACCTGAAGAAATTTGTAAGGATATATCCTGAGTTTCAGGGTACAGGAAAAGAGCAGTTTTTCCATGATGTGGATCTGATAAGCGTTCCCGTCAATAAATATGACGGATACGGTTTATATATCCTTGAGGCTAATAATGCAGGCATACCTGTGGTACAACCTGCAACAGGAGCTTTCCCTGAAATTATTGCGACAACCGGAGGAGGCATTGTCTATTCACCTGACACTGTGGAGGCACTTGCAGATGGACTTCTTACAATGCTGACAGACGAAAAGCTGAGGGCGGACCTTGGAAAAACAGGACGAATGAATGTAAAAAAATTACTGTCACTCAATAATATGTCTGAAGGCCTGGCGGAAGTCTATAATAAGCTGATACTGTCAAAATAATTACTGACCCCTGTTAAATATGCTTCGATTAATCAGTATTTCAAAATCATTTCAGCAGAGAGGCATTGTCCTTGAAAACCTTGACCTGCATGTCAGAGAGGGAGATTCGGTCGCTATTACAGGTCCGTCAGGCTCCGGCAAAACCACACTCATAAATATAATAGGCACACTTGAAAGACCTGATTCCGGTGATATTGTTTTTAAGGATTCATCTGTTCTTAAGCTGACACCTGATGAATCAGCCCTGTACAGAAACAGGAATATTGGTTTTGTTTTCCAGGATCACCTTCTTCTGAATCATCTGACTGTAAAAGATAATATCTTACTGCCGGTATTTGCCACAGGAATAACGGATGTTGCTTATAAGGAAAAGGAGGAGTATGCAGAATCACTTATGGAGAGGATCGGCATATCAGGTCTCAAGGACAAATATCCGTTCAATATATCAGGAGGTGAAGCTCAGCGGGTAACGCTTGTACGGGCATTGATCAACAAGCCCGGAATCCTGCTTGCTGATGAACCAACGGGATCGCTTGATTCAAAAAATGCAGAAATCCTTGGGGTACTCCTTGCAGATTTGAATAGAGATTATGGCATAACACTTATCACAGTAACACACTCTGCAGCACTCGCATCCAGGATGAAGACACATCTCAATCTTGAAAACGGAAAACTGACTCGGTAAGGGATGAAAAACGCATTTTTCAGAACAGCTTCCAGGTCTCTCTGGTTCAACAGGAAAGATGCGATATACCAGGTAATTATTATAGCTATACTTGCTGCAATAATCTGTGGTTCACTTCTTACAGGAGATTCCGTTCGAAAAAGCCTCGCAAAATCTCTTTCGGAAAAACTCGGTAATTGTGACTTTCTTATAAGCTCGGGACAGAGATATTTCAATTCTTCACTTGCAGCCCGGATGTCTGACAGAACCGGTGTAAGTGCAACCTCCATTATAGAGAATGACGGGTATTGCAGCAATTTCAGCACAGGCAGAACAGCCTTAGAAATAAAAATATATGGTATTTCTGATGAATTCTGTAAATTCCAGGATATGGAGCTGCCAGGCCTGGAATATGGCAATGTATACATAAACGCAAGCCTTGCAGAAGTTCTTGAAACAGGTACCGGTGATGAAATTATCGTGCACTTTACCGATGTTGATCCCATCCCTTCAAATGCTCCCTTTGCCCCTTCTGCCGGAAATGAAACCAGCAGAGTATTCAAAATTGCAGGGATTATCACAGCTACAGATGGAGGAAATTTTTCACTTGGGACGAGTCAGGAGATCCCGGAGAATATCTTTGTAAGAATTGATGATCTTGATAAAGGAAATCAGGGTACGCAAAAAGCCAACAGGCTGCTTATCCATAATACAAACGATTCAGATACACCGGACTTATTTAACTCACTGCAGCAAATTCTTGCTCCGGCAGATATAGGATTATATGTCAGAAAATCAAGCAGAACCGACGAACCTGAACTTATTTCTGAAAGGATCTTCATTGACAATGAAATTGAAGACGAAATAATCAGGATTCTTCCTGAATCCACTCCGCTGCTCACTTACCTGGCAAATACATTAGTGGTTTCAGAAAGAATGACGCCTTATTCATTCATTTCAGCTCTTCCTGAATTTATGTCCGGAGTAACGAATGATGATAATATAATAATAAGCAGATGGCTTGCTGATGACCTGAAGGCCTTAGCAGGTGATTCATTATTGATGACGTGGTATGATCCCGGCATGGGGAACCGCCTGGAAGAAAAACGCAGATGGTTTGTTATTCAGGGGATTAAAGAGGATGATTTTGCGTACTCGGATCCTTCCCTTATGCCTGATTTCCCGGGAATATCCGGCAGCACAACCTGTTCAGGCTGGGATGCGGGAGTACCTATCCTGCTGGAAACCATAAGGGACAAGGATGAAGAATACTGGAATCGTTACAGAGGCACACCTAAAGCATTCATAAAGTATGAAACAGGTAAACTCATGTGGGGGAATAACTTCGGCTCAGCAACAGCTTTCAGGTATCCGCTCGGAACGGATACATCATTCATTACCCGGAAGCTTACAGGAGCCATTGATCCGGCAAAAGCAGGATTCACAATTACTGATCTGCGAGGAAAAAACAAGGATGCTTCTTCCAGCGGGGTCGATTTCGGGACACTGTTCCTAAGCCTGAGCTTTTTTATAATACTCTCTTGCCTTATACTTCTTTCAATAGCGCTTTCACTTTTCTTCGATTCGAGAAAAGAACACATAAAGACTTATTATGCTATAGGTTACAGGTGGAGGTCTGTGTACACTATCGTTGGTTCTGAAGCATTTCTAATAACTGTTACCGGAGCTGTTATGGGCCTAATGCTGGGTTACTTTATAAATGTGTTTATTATAAAAGCACTTAATACCGTCTGGAGCGGTGCAGTTCAGACAAATACTCTTACAGCTGCATTCAGCCTCATGCCTTTACTTGCAGGATTTATTTCAACTGTATTGATATCGTCCGTTCTGATCAGCGTCAGGCTCAGAAAATATATTACCGGATTATCTGCCGGGATCAGTAAAGCAGTGCATCGTCAGCCAGTCGCGAAGAATTATTTATTGCTAATTCTATTCTTTTCAGCATCGGCACTGTTATTCTGCGTGTCGTTCATGGTCAGCAGTTCAATACTTTTCTCGTTTGCCGGAGGCACATTCCTGTTTGCAGGGCTGATAGTTTTGCTGCGCCAGTATTATACCCGGAAACCATCCGGCAGAAAGGCTGAAGATTTTTCCAGGCTGTACTATTCATTTAATCCTTCTCATGCTTTGGCTCCTGCTGTATTCCTTGCAGCAGGGATATTTGCAGTTATAATAACAAGCGCCAACCGACAGGTTGTATCCGGCAAAATGCTCCTTCCCTCAGGCGGAACAGGAGGCTATCTTCTTTGGGCAGAGTCGGCGATACCTGTAAAATATAATCTGAACAGTCCGGAAGGAAGAAAGGAATTTGGATTTAATGAACCTGAACTGAAAGAGCTGACTTTTGTGCAGGCAAAAAGATTGTCAGGTGATGATGCAAGCTGCCTGAATATAAGTCATGTGACAACACCGCCTATTCTGGGAATTGACCCGGATGAATTTATTAAAAAGGGTTCTTTTTCGTTTGCAACAAGTATCCGGGAGGCAAAGGGTACAAATCCCTGGGAATTGTTAAACGGACGGGAAGATGACAATATAATATATGGTATAGCAGATCAGACAGTCCTTCAGTGGGGATTAAAGATCAAGGCCGGAGACACGCTGAAATATGCCACAGAAAGCGGAAGGCCACTTAATATTGTGATATGTGCAGGACTTCAATCGTCAGTATTTCAGGGATATCTGTTAATTGGCTCCGCGAATTTTGAGAAATTCTTTCCCTCCGTATGGGGAAATTCAATCTTTCTTGCAGATGGCAGAAAGGAGTTATCGGAATTGTACAGAAACACTATATCTGGAAGATTATCAGGATTCGGTGTTGAAACGGAACCGGCCATCGATAAACTTGCATCCTTTTTTGAGGTGACAAATACCTACCTTGATGTTTTCATGATACTTGGCGCATTCGGACTTATTCTTGGCGCTGCCGGCCTCGGATTTGTGCTGAGAAGAAATTTCAACTCCAGGAAACATGAGTTTGCACTTATGCTTGCATCGGGCTATACTACCGGAAGGATAAGGAATATTTTGTTGAAGGATCAGACGGTAATACTTTTGTGGGGCATATTTACAGGAACAGCCTCAGCTCTTCCGGCCACATGGCCATCTATAAAGCACGGCGCTGATCTGCCATGGACATTCCTGTCGTTAATTCTGTTACTGATAATTACCACAGGTTTTCTAACATTACTGGTCTCGGTTAATCAGGTGAAAAAAGAAAAACTAATCACCCTTTTAAGGAAAGAATAGATTCACTTTCTTCCTGCTGCAAAAAGATATTTTTGTGTTCGTAAGATTATCATTCCATCAGTCAGAGCCGGTGCTGTCATGCAAACATCATTGAATGGTATCTCCGAAGCAAGTTCGAATGAATCACCTGCACGAATAATATATAAAGTTCCCTCTTCATCCACGATATAGATTTTCCCGTCAGAAGCAACTGGAGAGGCAATAAAACTCTTTGACTTTCCCAGTTTGGCATTGAAGATCTCTTTACCGGAAAGTGGATCAAGACAATTAATGGTTCCGTTCCAGTTTACATTATAAAGCCGGTTGCGGTACAGCAGCATGGTATGTATATAGGATCCGCCACGAGGAAGATACCAGGTCACAAAACTGTTCGATGTTTCGCCTTCCTGTAAAGTTATCTGGTCAGAATTTGATCTTATAATTTACCTGTATGATATGCTCGTTTCGGAGATCGGGGTGATAATCCTTCTGGAAAATGTACTCAAGTTCAAATCCGTGCTTTTTATTCAGGTTGTATTCGACACCCAGCATATATCTCTTTTTATCGGCGAACCTGTCATATTCCTTGAAGACAGGGCAGAACAGTTCAGCTGATAAGTATGGATTGAACTTAAATGACGGTATATCGTAAAGAGCTTTAAGCCGAAGCCTTATATGAGAATCGGGGATTTTATCCTCTTCATCTTCGATATATGTTTTATACCTGCGCTGAAACCTGATACGGCCTGACAGGTCGAGATCGCCGGGCGTCCAGGATCCTTTTACGTCGAAAAACAGTTTATGCTGGAGGTGATAGGAATTATCATCTTCAAGATTTTCAGTTATTCTGTAAGATGCAGATAAGGACAAGTATTTGAACAGCTTATATGTTAAACCTGCATCAAGGAATGCTTCTTCAATCTTCGAAGCGTTGTTAAATGTTCTTACATTAGGTGATAAATCAAGCTCAAGTTTTTTAACAAGCTTGAATTCAGAGTTAATGCTGTACCAGATGCCAAAATCAGTATCCTGGGAAAACAGCTTTGCAGGAAAGACAATAATGAGAAGAATGAGAACCTTTTTTATCATCTCAGCACTGGTTCAATCCCAGGTTCAGCACCGGCTTCTTATCTGGTTCCAGGGAACTAAGGACCACGAGAGCAGCCCCAAGGGCGGTAGCATTGGAGATTTCGGATGTATAAACATTCTTGGTCGGATACGCGTCCGAAATAAGTCTCAGAAAGAGCTGGTTGTTTGCAAAGCCTCCTGTGATGTATATATTTTCGGTATCATCGTCAGATGGGATGACCAGATCAATGGATTCAACCGTCAGTTCAGCAAGTTCAACCATAAGCTGGTGGTATCCTTCCTCGAATGTTTTGAAAGTGAAGAGATCATATTTCCCTTTTAATTCTCTTGAATATGGCAAATTCTCAAAGAAAAAGCGTTTTTCCCCGTATTTCTTTTTACATATCCCGAGAAGACTTTCATCAGGTCTGACAGTCTTGTAATAGTCAGGCTTTTTTCTGAAGTGTTCAGTCATGCTGTTTACAGCCGTCTCATGAAGATGACCGAGGAATAATCTCGACGATTTGACGGGCTGTTTGGTAACACTCATATAGCATAGGCAATCATGATCAAGTTGTTCGGCGGTCAGAATCTCGCTATTGAAAGGATTCATGTTAATACACCATGTGCCTGTTGATAACAGCAGGAATTTCCCTTTGCTTGCCGTAAAATAAGGCACCAGTGATGATGAACTGTCGTGAATCCCGATTCCTGCTTTTATGGTTTTGCCAGAGATGTCTATATCATAAAGCTGGTTAATATCGGCCGGTCCGGGGAGAGGCAGGTACTCTTCCCTCGTCCAGTTATGATAACTCATCGCATCGAAATCCCATAATGCCGTGTGGCAGCCTATTGAAGTGTGCTCGGAGCAGACTGAGCGCGTCAGAAGGTATGAAAGATACTGGGGAAAGTGGAGTATTGTTCCGACTTTTGCAAACACATCAGGTTTGGTGTATTTCAGTGAGGCAGCCTGCATACCTGAATTGAGCATTCCCAGCGCGGGGGAGGCGGTTTTCCTGCAGAATTCATCCTGTCCGCCATGACGTCTGTAGATGCGTTCAGGTATTTTTTCATCAATGGGTTTGAGATAATTGTATACAGGGCCAAGCCTCTCCCCGTTTTTATCGAGGTATACAATGGTTGCTCCATAAGTCGTGAAATTCACAGCGGTGAGATCAAATTCACCTGAATTCACCAGGCTGTTCAATGTATCAAATACCCAGCTCTCGATCTTTTCAATATCATCACAGGCAAAACCGTCATCATCCTTTATTTCAGTGAATTTCTCCTCATATTCCCATACCGGTTTGAGGTCATAATTAAATAATATGATCTTTTTGTTTGTCTTTCCGATATCAAATATGGCAACAACCGGTTCTTTCATGGCTTGATTACCCCCTGCCCCTTCCGCCTGAGGCGGTACAGGCCTGAAGGGGGCTTCATTCTCACCTTTTCATGAGAATATCTGTTTCATATTTTTTAATTTCATTTATATAGTCCATCCCTACAGGCACATTATTCTTCATGCAATAGTAGTCCCAGACAGCACCGTATGGCTTTGTCTTCATTAATTCGAGCAGGGACAGGCGTTCGAAGTTTTTACCTTTCTCCTCGTATTTCACAAGCGTATCCCATGGTTCGAGCATGGCAAACATGAAAGCCATCTGGGCTGCCCGCGTGCCGATAACATATGCTCCGATCCTGTTGAGGCTTGCATCGAAGAAATCAAGGCCGATATTAACCCTGCCAAGGGCCTTAGCCCTGACAATTTCCTGTGCAATCAGCAGCAACTCATCATTAAATGTAACGACATGATCGCTGTCCCAGCGGACTCCCCTTGTAAGATGCAGAAGCAGCTCATCTATATAAAGGAGTATTGATGATATCTTATCGCCAACCTGTTCTGTCGGGTGGAAATGACCATTGTCAAGAGT
>Ga0172362_10001441_pt1 | contig 20347 bp, 18 predicted proteins | sample LakKivs1_kivu2a2_FD_114534 | JGI IMG/M metagenome (GOLD analysis project Ga0172362, IMG submission 114534) | Sediment microbial communities from Lake Kivu, Rwanda - Sediment s1_kivu2a2 | ecosystem: Environmental > Aquatic > Freshwater > Lake > Sediment | place: Rwanda: Western Province, Lake... | reverse complement strand
GTGCCGCGCGACGATGCCGGAGGCGTCGCCGACGAGGCACTGCCCGTGGCGGCGCAGGGTGGTGGAGCCGCCGAGGTACAGGAACTTGCCGTCGGCGACGGCGGCGGCGCCGCCCCGCCGCACAAGCAGCGCCACCAGCAGCGCCCCGGCACGCAGATTGGAGCGCGTGGCGTCGCGCGTGACGGGCAGGAGCTTTTCGCCGGCCGTCGTGCCGGAGGAGATGGCAAGATGGCGCACGTGCCCGGGCCAGGTCACGTCGGAAGCGCCGTCGAACGCGCGGTGCCAGTCGGGCGCGGCCTGCTCGTAGGGCGTCAGGGGCACGCGCGAGCGGAACTGCTCGGGGGTGGCGATGTCGGCGAAGCCGTAGCGCCTGCCCCACTCGGTGTCGGCGGCGCGGGCGAGCAGCTCGCGCAGGACCCGCCGCTGGGCGTCTTCGGGCCGTGCGCAGGCGGCCTCGAAGGCCCGCCATTTCCGGCGGGCGTAGAGGTTCAGGATGGCGGCGGCGATTCCCATGGGTGGCACCCGGCTGCGGCGCGTACGGCTGCGTCACGCGCGGCGGAAGATACCCACTGCCCGCTTGCCTTTGACAGGGAAAAGTGTTCTATTCCCCGCGCGGAGCCGCCGGGCCTGCCCGCCTGACGGAGGCGGCAGGTGTCGCGGCGGACGCACTTGAAGTTGGCGCCGCCCCGCGCGGCGTCCGCGGCGAGACGCCGCGGCTCTGTATGAAGGCCGCCTATGCCGGATGTCTTCGACAAGTGCGTCAAGTTCATGGCCCAGTCGCGCATCGTCGAGGAGCAGCACCGCCGCAAGGCCGAGGGCGTGCTCTACCGGCGGATGCCCATCGCCAACGCCGGACCGTGGATGGACCTCGACGGGCGCAGCGTCCTTCAATTTTCCACCAACGACTACCTCGGCCTGGCCAACGACGAGCGCGTGATCGGCGCGGCCGCCGAGATCACCAGCCGCTACGGCATCTCGACGCCGATGGGCGCCCGCCCGCTGACGGGCACGATCGAGCTTCACGTGGAGCTGGAGCGGCAGTTGGCCGACTTCAAGCGCACGGAGAAGGCGCTGGTCTTCAGCAGCGGGGCCTACGCGATGATGGGGGCGGTGGCGGCGCTGGCCGGGCCGCGCGACCTGGTCGTCCTCGACCGCTACGCCCACGCCTCGCTGGTCTGCGGGGCCAAAATCTCCGGCGCCCGCATGCGATTCTTCCAGCACAACGACCTGGAGGACCTGGAGGCGATCCTCATGGAGACGCCCCCCAGCCGCGCGCGCATGGTCGTCGTCGACGGCGTCTACTCCATGCAGGGCGACACGGCACCGCTGCCGGACCTGTGCGACCTGTGCGAGAAGTACGGCGCGCGCCTGATCGTCGACGACGCCCACGGCACCGGCGTGTGCGGGGCCAGCGGGCGCGGCACCGCCGAGCTGCAGAACGTCGAGGACCGCATCGACCTGCACCTGGCCACGTGCAGCAAGGCCCTGGCGACCACGGGCGGCTTCGCCGCCGGCGACGCCCTCGTCATCGACTACCTGCGCTACACCGCGCCGACCATCCTGTTCACCAAGGCCATGCCCGCCGCCGTCGCCGCCGCCACGCTGGCCGCCCTGGCCATCCTGCGCACCGAGCACAACCGCCGCACCGTCCTGTGGGAAAACACCCGCTTCCTCCAGGACGAGCTGCGCAAAGGCGGCTTTGAGATCGGCAAGACCCAAACCCCCATCACACCCATCCGCGGCAACGGCGCCGACGCCGTCCACATCAGCGCCGAGCTCTACGAGAACCACGGCATCTGCGCCAGCGCGGTGCTCTACCCGGCCGTGCCCATCGGCACGTCCATCCTCCGCGTCATCCCCACCGCGCGGCACACGCGCGCCGACATCCAGACCCTGCTGGACGCCCTGTGCGAGGTGCGCGAGAAGTACCCCGCCTCGCGCCGGACCCGGCTGGCCGCGGCGCCATGAGCGGCCTGGAGATCATCTGCGCCGACGGCCGCGGCGCGCGGCGGCAATTCCTCGAGCTGCCCTACCGGCTCTACCGCGACGATCCCAACTGGGTGCCGCCGCTGCGCAGCCGCCAGCGCAGGCTGTTCGCCGGGCGCGGGGCGTTCCTCGAGCACGCCGACATGGCCCTGCTGCTGGCCCGGCGCGGCGGCAGGCCCGTCGCCCGCGTCGCGGCCATCCACAACCGCGCCCACAACGACCGCCACGGCGACCGCGTGGGGTTCTTCGGCTTCTTCGAGTGCGCCCGCGACGACGCCGGGGCCGCCGCGGCCGTGCTCGGCGCCGCCGAAACGTGGCTGGCCGCCCGCGGCCTGGACACGCTGCGCGGGCCGGTCAACCCGTCCATGAACGCCGAGTGCGGCCTGCTGGTCGATGGTTTCGATTCGCCGCCGATGGCGCTGATGCCCTACAACCCGCCGCAGTACGCGGCTCTGCTCGAGTCGGCCGGGCTGGCCAAGTGCAAGGACCTGTACGCCTATCTGCTGCTGGGCGAGCGGCTCGACGAGACCACCGCCCCGCGCGAGCGCCTCGCGCGCCTGGCGGCGGCGGCACGGAAACGCCACCCGGAGCTGTCGATCCGCTGTCTGGACATGGCCGACTACCAGGCCGACGTGCTGCGCTTCCTCGATGTCTTCGAGCGGGCCCGCCGCGACAACTGGGGCCACGTGCCACTCACCCGCGCCGAGGCGCTCCAGACCGCCGCCGAGCTGCGCCGCGTGGTGGACCCGGGGCTGATCTTCCTGGCCGAGGTGGCGGGCCGGCCGGCTGGAGCGTCGCTGGCGCTGCCCAACATCAGCCCCGCGCTGGCCGCGGCGGGCGGGCGGCTGCTGCCCTTCGGCTGGTTGCGCTTCGCCCGACAGCTCAAGCGGACCCGCGAGATGCGCATCTTCGGCATCGCGGCGCTGGAGCCGTACCGCCACATGGGCATCACCGGTTTGCTGTTTCTGGAGACGATCCTGGCCGGGCTGGCCCGCGGCATCCGCCGCGCCGAGGCGAGCTGGGTGCTGGAGGATAACCTCATGTCCAACCGCTCCATCACCGGCGGCCTGGCCCCCGTGCTCTACAAGACCTACCGCATCTACGAGAAGGCCATCGGCGGGCAGGCGACGTGAACCGCGGAGGCCGGCAGAAACAATGACTCTGCACAGGACAGATCGCGCATGGCGGAAGTGCGGTCCCGTAAGTCGCGACGGTCCTGCGCGGGGCGCGGACTGCGTTCGCGGGGCACAGCGCAACCGGCTGGCTCCGCACTCGCTGCCGGAGCTTGGCCCGGGGGCAGGCGGCGGCTACAATTCAGGTAGGCGTAGTGCCTCGGCGCGCGGCACGTCGTGCGGCAGATCGCAAGGAAAGGCAGGAAAACAGATGGGCGAGAGCTTCATCACGCGGTGGATCAACATCTGGCTGACCAAGCAGCAGCAGGAGCTGGTGCAGAAGGTGTTCGGCGCGTCGTTCAACAGCAGCCGGCTGCCGATCGGGCCGAACATCGTCATGCGGTACGGCATCCTGCCGCCGCCTCCGAGCATGTCGGCCCCGCCGGCGATCAAGCCGGTGTACGGCGTTCCCATGCCGCTGGGGCCGAATACCACGCGGCTGTACTTCACGCCGGAGCAGAAGCTGGCGATCCGCCAGGCGGGCGGCAAGCCGTGCGACTTCGCGGACATCCGTCCGACGATGCACCTGATGTACGGCATGCCGCTCAATATGGCCCCGCCGCCGCCGGGCAAGCCGTAGCCGGCCCCGGTCGTGACGGCATGAGTGCCTGCGCGCGGCGGGTCCGCGCCGCGGCGCCGGGCGCCTTAAGGAATCTTCGTCCGTGGTCCGCTTTCGCCATGCCCCCGAGCACTGCGTATGGGAGCTGACGCTGCGGTGCAACATGCGCTGCCTGCACTGCGGCTCGGCCGCGGGCAGGGCCCGCCCCAACGAGCTGACCGTTGCCGAGTGCCTCGACGTGGCCGACCAGCTCACGGCCATGGGGTGCACCCAGGCCACGCTCATCGGCGGGGAGGTGTTCCTGTATCGCGGCTGGGAAGGGGTTGCCCGCCGGCTGGTCGAGGGCGGCGCGCGGGTGAACATCATCACCAACGGTTTCCTGATGAGCGACGAGCAGGTGCGCCAGATCCGCCGGGCCGGGCTGGCCAACGTGGGCATCTCGCTGGACGGCATGGAAGCCAACCACAACCGCATTCGCAACGTGCGGACGTCGTTTGCGAGGGTGCTGGAGGCGATGCGGCGGCTGCGCGCGGCGGGGGTCTCCATCGGCGCAGTCACCAGCCTGCTGGACTTCAACGTCGCCGACCTGCCCGACATGTACGACCTGCTGCTCGCCCACGGCGTGGAGGTCTGGCAGCTCCAGATCGCCACGGCCATGGGCAGCCTGGCCGACGGCCGGCCCATGCTGCTGCGCCCGGAGAAGGTGCCGGGCATCCTGCGATTCATGGCTGAGAAGCGCGCCGAGGCGAAGATGGACATCTACGCCGGTGACGACCTGGGCTACTACGACGAGCGGGAGGTGCTGGTGCGCAGCCGCCGGGACTGCATCTCCGTCTGGCAGGGCTGCCAGGCCGGGCTGCGCGTCGTCGGCATCGACAGCGTCGGGAACGTCAAGGGATGCGAATCGCTCTACGATGAGCGGTTCATCGAGGGCAACCTGCGCAGCGAGTCGCTGGCGGAAATCTGGCGCAAGCCGTGGGGCTTCGCCTACAACCGGCGGTTTCGCGTGGACCAGCTCGCCGGGCCCTGCGCCGGCTGCGAGGCCGGCGCCACCTGCCGCGGCGGCTGCCGCGGTGCCTGCTACTTCACCACGGGCAACCTCTACCACAACATCTACTGCGTCTACCCAGCGGCGTGCGAAGCGAAGGGCAGGACGCACCGCCGGCCGGAAAGCCGCCCGCCGATCGTCAACGCACCGGCAGAGAGAAGCTCTGTCGCCGCCGCCGGTTGATCGGCGCTGCCGAGGCGGTGGAACGGCCGGCGGACGATGGCCCTGTTGCCCTGCACGTTGTCCGGATCGAGGGCGGCGAAGATGCGCTCCAGGTCCTCGAACGTGCGGTAGTCGCCGAGGAACCGCCGCACGTCCTCGTAGTGCATCGTTTCGGTGGGCGCCCCGAGGGCGTCGCCGACGGCCGAGCCGACAAGCCCGCCGACGATCCGTTCTTCAAGCGTGGGTGTGGCCATGGTCGCTTCATTCCGCGCCGGCAGCGGCCCTCAGCCGCCGCGTCGGGCGGCCGAGGCGTCCAGCACCTTGCCGAACTGCTGCTCGAAAAGGCTGGCGTAGAGGCCGCGTCCGGCCAGCAGCTCCTCGTGCCGCCCGACCTCCACCACCTGCCCGGCGTTCATCACCACGATACGGTCGCAGCCGAGGATCGTCGAGAGGCGGTGGGCGATGATCAGCGAGGTCCGTCCGTGGAGGAGCTTCTCCATGGCCTGCTGGATGAGGTGCTCGCTGGTGGCGTCGAGGTTGCTGGTGGCCTCGTCGAGGATGAGGATGGCGGGGTCCTTGAGCAGGGCGCGGGCGATGGAGAGGCGCTGCTTCTCGCCGCCGGAGAGGCGGAAACCGCGCTCGCCGACGACGGTGTCGTAGCCGTCGGGCAGGGCGGCGATGAACTCGTGGATGCTGGCGGCGCGGCAGGCGTCGATCATGTCGGCCTCGCCGGCGTCGCCGCGGGCGTACAGCAGGTTCTCGCGCACGGTGGTGTGGAAGAGGAACGTCTCCTGGGCGACGATGCCGATGTGCTTCCGCAGCGACTCGACGTCAAGGGTGGTCAGGTCGTGCCCGTCCAGCGTGATGCGCCCGCCGTCGGGGTCGTAGAAGCGCGGCAGGAGGTAGGTGACGGTGGTCTTGCCGGCGCCGCTTGGCCCGACCAGCGCGACGCGCTGGCCGGGGGAGACTTCGAAGCTGACGCTTCGCAGGGCGAACGGGGCGGGGCCGTCCTCGTCGGCGCCGGCATCGGCGCGGCCGGCGAGCAGCCACACCCGCCGCGGGTAGGTGAAATGCACGTTCTCGAACCGCACGTGCCCGGCCACGCGCGCCAGCGGAGTCGCCCGGGGGGCCGCGGGCACGTCGTCGGCCAGGTCGAGGCACTCGAAGATGCGTTCGAAGACGCCGACGGATGCCTGGATGTCCACGTAGACGCTGGCCATCTGCACCAGCGGGCGGTACAGCAGCGTCAGCAGCGCCGCGAAGGCGATGAGCTTGCCGGTGGTCAGTTCGCCGCGGATGACCTGCCAGCCGCCGTACCAGTAGATCAGCGCCGGCCCGACGGCGCTGAAGACGCTGAGGATCATGAACAGCCAGCGCCCGACGACGGCCTGGCGGACATTGAGGTCGCGAACGGCGGCGCTGCCGTCGGCGAAGACCGCGGCGTCGGACTGCCGCCGCCCGAAGATGCTCGTCAGCAGCACCCCGCCGGCGTGGAGGCGCTCGGAGAGGAACGCCAGCAGGGAGGCGTAGCTCTGCTGGGTCTGGGCGGCCAGGCGGCGGCGGACCGAGCCGATGATCTTCGAGGGCAGGTAGAACGCCGGCACCACCATCACCGCCAGCAGCGTCAGCCGCCAGTTCATCGACAGCAGGGCGACGGCGGTGGCCGTCAGCGTGGCGGCGTTGGCGGCGATGGTCACCACCGTGCCGGCGGCCAGGCCCTGCACGGCGTTCACGTCGTTGTTGATGCGCGAGAGGATCTCGCCGCCGCGGGTGGCGGTGTAGAAGCCCAGCGACATCCGCTGGAGCCGCCCGAACAGCTCGCCACGCAGGTCGTGCATGATGCTCTGGCCGATGCGGGCGGTCAGCGACTGCTGGGCGACGCCGATCAGCCCCGAGGCCAGCGCCAGGCCGACCATCGCGGCCGCCAGGACGGCCAGCAGAACCCCGTTGGCGTGGGGGATGGCCTGGTCGACGATGCGCGCGACGCAGAAGGGGGGCAGGACGTTCAGCCCGGCGGCGGCGGCGACGCAGCCCAGCACCACCGCCCACCGCCGCCAGTAGGGCGTGAAGTAGCCGCCGATGCGGCGCAGGGCGGCGCGGGTGACCTGCGGCGGCGGGCCTTCCGGGCCGCCTTTGGTGAAGTGCGCCTGCAGCCCGTAGGTGCGGGTCAGCCCGCCCACGGTGCCCATCGAGCCGTGCCACCCGCCGCGCATCACCCCGCCCCCTTGCGCCGCAGACGCAGCCCCCGGCGCAGCTTCGTCAGCAGGCGGATGAGCGAGCGCTTCTCGCGGTCGGTCAGGCAGCTCGCCAGCTCGGCCATCGCCTCGGCGTGGCGCGGGCCGCTGCGCGCCAGCAGAGCGGCGCCCGCCCTCGTCAGGCGGACCAGCGTCGCCCGGCGGTCGGCCTGGGCGGTGCGCTGAACCAGCCCCGCGCGCTGAAGGCGGTCGACCAGGCCGGTGACGTTCGACCGCGTGACCACCAGCCGCCGGCCGATCTCGCCCATCCGCAGCCCGCCCGCCCCCGCCGCTCGCATGACCAGCAGCGTGTTGAGCTGGGCGGCCGTCAGGTCCCAGCGTCGCAGGTCGGCGTCGAGGAAGCCGCCGAGATAGCTGTGCGTGCGCAGCAGGTTGAACACGAGCATCGTGTCCAGATCGGAGCCGATCCCGGCCCGCACGTAGGCCATCTCTTCGTCCGGTGCTTTGTGCGCCATGCCGTCCTCGCGATAGTCAACATATCGACTGTCGACATACATAGTATCCGTCGCGGGCGGACGGTTGTCAATCCGGCTGGCGCGGCCCCGGACCTCAGCGGATGTAGGGGTTGTGCGGCGGGGAGATGACCTGGATGTCCCGGGCCTGAAGGAGCGGCAGGTCCAGCCCCCTGTGGCGGGCCTTCGACACCACGCCGCGCAGGCGCACCCACGACTCGCCGGGCGGAACGCCGCAGCCGGCGGGGTCGGCCATCACGGCCGCCGGAACCGCATCGGCGGCGCAGCAGGTGATCACGAAGCGGAAAAGCACGATCCTCCCGGCAGGCACGCCATCGCCGCGATGCACCGCGGCCACGACCGTGACCGTTCGCCCCACGTTGCCCGGGTAGTCCAGCAGCAGCTCGCGCAGCGTGACCTCTTCCGGCGGCTCGTCGCTCGGCGCCGAGGCCGGGCGGGTCGCCGGCTGCGGCACCGCCGCCGTCGGCGACAGCCTGCGCCCGGTCAGGCCAAGAACCAGGTGGCTCCTCCAGAGCCGCTCGTACCCGGCCCGCAGGGCGAAGCTGTAGGCGCTGGGCAGCGGGCGCGGATTGGCCGCCAGGAATGCCACCGGCACCAGGCAGACCGCCAGCGGCAGCCAGGGCGTCCCCCGGGCCGCCGCGCAGCAGCCGGTGCGGCCGCAGAATGCCACAGCCGCCAGCAGCGCCGCCAGGATGCCCGCCCCGCCGGCCAGCAGCACCCCGTACGACGGCGCCAGGAAGACCATGTACCGGCTGCCGGTCAGCAGCCGGAGGAACGCGCCCAGCCAGGCCAGGCACGCCCCCGCCGTCAGAAGCCTTGCGAGCTTGTCACCAGCAGGATGCACAGTTCGATGACCTCGCGGAGGAACGAGAAGACCGTGACGGCCGCGAAGACCGCGACGGCGATCACGACCGCCAGGATGACGATGGCCCGCTTGCGGAAGACGCCCAGGTACATCAGCAGCAGCTTGGTGTCGAGCATCGGCCCGAGCACGAGGAACGCCAACTGCCCGCTCAGCGACACGGCGCCGCGGAAGGACGCGGCCACGAAGGCGTCGGCCTCCGAGCAGAGATTCAGCAGGAACGCCGCCGCCATCATCGGCAGCGCCGACAGCGTGCCCGACCGCCCGTAGGTTTCGATGGCGTCCTGGCTGACGAACGTGCGGAGCGTCGCGGCCAGGAAGGCGCCGATGACGAGGAATCGCCCGACGTCCAGGAAGTCGCCCGCCGCGTGGGCCAGCGCCTCCAGCAGGCGCGAGCCGAAGGCGGCACGTCGGCGCGGCGCGTGCGCATGGTCATGGTCGTGGCCGTCCTTGCCTTCGTTCGCCGGCTCGCCCAGGGCGTCCGGCACGAAGGCCTGCTCGCGCCGCAGGACGCGTCCCACCAGCAAGGCCACGGCCACCGCCACGACATACCCCACCGCCGCGCGGACCAGCGGCATCTCCCAGCCGGCGTAGGCCACGAAGGTCGAGGCAAAGACGATGGGATTGACGATCGGCCCGGCCAGCAGATACGCCACCGCCGCCGGCAGGGGCGCTCCCTTCCGCACCAGCCGCCGGACGACCGGGATGACCGCGCACTCGCAGACCGGCAGCAGCACGCCCATGCCGGCGGCCAGCAGCACCGTCCGCCGGCCCGCCCGCGAGACGATGGCGGCGATGCGTTCGGCCGAGACGAACACCTCCACCAGCCCGCCGACCAGCGCGCCCAGCAGCATGAACGGCAGGGCCTCCAGGACAATCCCGAGGAAGACGCGCGAAACCTCGGTGAGCTGCTGCTGGCGGACGTGGGGCAGCCGCGCGTAGACGACCAGCAGCCCGCAGGCGACGATGACGAACAGGAGCTGCAGCGCCTTGCCCGAAAGCATCAGGGCGATCTGCCCGGCGCGCCGGGCGGGCGCGCCCGCTTCGTGTCCGTGCAGTTGCTGCGCCTCTGGCGGCATCGTCCTCTCTCGCGGCACGGAGTGCCCCGCGCCGCCGGGCACATGGTAAACGCATCCGCCCGGCCGGGCCAGCGGATTTGCGCCCGACCGAGCCGCGCACAGGCTGTCCCGTGTTCCAATGTGAAGGCGGAAGGCGCAGTATAATGCGGCGCAGGAGGGAGTTTCTGCGCGGAGCGCGACTCGCGCGGCGGCGGACGGACGGCTCGCGGAAGGAGCGATCGGATGCGAAGCGCAACGGCGTGGACGGCGCTGGCGGCGGCAGCGGCACTGCTTGTTGCCCCGGCGGCGATGGGCCAGGACTCGTCGCTGGACGAGCTGATGAAGGACATGCTGAAGCCGAAGGCGGGGCAGAAGCCGGCCGCGGCGCCGGCGTCGGCCCGCCCGCCGCTGAAGGCGGTCAGCGACCCGAAGGTCAAGCCCCCGCCGCCGCGCAAGGGCAAGGCGCCGCCCGCGGCAAGCGACGCGCCCAAGGACTGCACCGTCGAGAGCGACTGGCGCTACTGGGACCGCGCCGAGATCGCCCAGGGCTACGACGCCGCCTGCCGCAAGGTCCTCGACCTGGCCCGGCGGACGCTGAAGCTGGTCGAGCGCGACGGTGGAGGGCCACGCTCCGTCGTGGCCAACAGCGCCGCCGAGCTGGACGTGCTGACGAAGAAGATCAGCTCCGCCGCGGCCGGGGCCGACTGGCAGGCGCTGTGGCTGGCGGCGCGCCGGCTGCGCAGGCGAATCCTCTTCGCCCACCCGCTGCTGCAGTTCGACAAGCTGATGGTGGTGCGGCGCGGCCCGCCGCTGTACAGCCACATGTGCGACCAGTACCTCGGCCGCCACAGCGTGGCCGGGCCGGGGCTGACGGTCGTCGAGGACTGGCGAAGCGACAGCCCCGCGGTGCGTCCGATGCTGCCGGAGGGCAAGCTGCCGGTCGGGTCGGTGCACCATCCGGACCTGAGCTGGGACGGCCGGCGGGTGGCGTTCGGCTTCTGCCCGCACACGGAGCAGGACCGGACGAAGCGCTGGTTCTACATCTGGGAGGCGGCCGTCGACGGCTCGTTCGTCCGCCAGCTCACCGGTGTGCCGGGGCGCGACAAGTTGGAAACGCAGGACGGGCGGCAGACGGTGTATGTGGAGGACTGGGACCCCTGCTATCTGCCCGACGGCGACATCGTCTTCCTATCCACGCGCAACCAGGGCTTCGGGCGCTGCCACGGCGGGCGCTACACGCCCAGCTACGTGCTGTATCGTTGCGATGCCGACGGCAGCAACATCCGCCGCATCTCCTGGGGCGAGGCCAACGAGTGGGACCCTTCCGTCCTGCACGACGGCACGGTCATCTTCACCCGCTGGGACTACATCAACCGCCACGACTGCCTCTTCCAGAGCCTCTGGACGACGCGCCCCGACGGCACGGCCACCGCCCACTACTACGGCAACAACACGCCCGTGCCCAACATGATCCTCGAGGCCCACGCCATACCCGACAGCCACAAGATCGTCGCCACGGCCGGAGCCCACCACTCGTTCACCAACGGCAAGCTGATGATCATTGACAACCGCAAGGGCCTGGACGGGCTGGAGCCGGTGGCCGACCTGACGCCCGAGGCGGGCTTTCCCGAGATGCACCCGTGGAATCCGACCAACGGCGGGAGCATGAAGTGCACCTGGTGCACGCCCTGGCCGCTGAGCGAGGAGCTGTACCTCGGCTCGTTCTCGCCGCAGCCGATGGTGGGCCAGGGGCGCGTCCAGCGTGTCAACGCCTTCGCCGCCTACGTGTTGGACAGCCTCGGCGGGCGCGAGCTGATCTGCCGCGACCCGAATTTCTCGTGCTTCTCGCCGATCCCGCTGACGGCCCGCGCCCGGCCGCCCGTGCTGGCCTCCACGCTGCCGCCCAAGGCTGCCCCCGAAGGCACCTACTACCTCCAGGACGTCTACCGCAGCGGGCGCGGCGAAATCCCGCCCGGCCGGGCGCGATTCCTCCGCGTCGTCGGCATCATCCCCCAGCCCACCGCGGGGGCCGCCGGACGCAGCCGCGCCGCCAACGAGGTCGTCAAGTGGGTCATCGGCACCGTGCCCATCGAGCCCGACGGCTCGGCGGCGTTTCGCGCCCCGGCCAACGAGCCGCTGCTGTTCCAGGTCCTCGACGCCAACCACATGTCGCTGTTCTCCATGCGCAGCCAGACCTACCTCCAGCCGGGCGAGAAGATGAGCTGCGTCGGCTGCCACGAGCCGGAGGCCACCACCGCCCCGCCCCAGCGGATGGCCCCCATGGTCGTCCGCACGCTGGCGCCCTCCCCCGCCCCGCGCTGCCCGACCGGACTGAGCTTCGCGCGAGTCGTCCAGCCGGTGCTGGACCGATACTGCATCCGCTGCCACGGCCTGAGCGGTGCCGAGGCGGCCGAGCCCGCCCGCGTCCGCGCGCCCAGGCAGCCGAAGCGCGCGCCGAAGAACGCGGCGGCGCTGGCCGAGCTGCGCGGCCGACCGGTCGCGACCCCCGCGGCGGGGGGCGCTGCGGCGCCGGCGCCCGCGCGGCCGCGAATGAGCCTGCTCGGCGAGCCGCGGCGGGGCTTCAGCGGCTCCTACGAGGCCCTCACCGGTCGCGGCGGGCTGGTCTGCGTCGCTCAGCGCAACGGCGAGACATGGATGAGCAAGCCGATGGACTACGGCTCCCACGCCGGCAGGCTGGCGGGGATGCTCCTGGCCGGGCACCCCGACGCCGACGGCCGCCCGCGCGTGCGGCTCGACCGCGACAGCTTCCAACGCGTCGCCGAGTGGCTGGACCTCAACGCCCAGTACACCGGCGACTACACCGGCCGCGACCGGCCGGAAAACGCCCCGCACCCGGCGGAGGCGGAGGCGGCCCTGCGCCAGGCCGTCCAGGGCGCCTGCGACAGGTGCCACGCGGGGATGTCGGCCCAGCCGTACGCCGCGCTTGTCAACAGGGCCCAGCCGTCCGCCAGCCGCGTGCTGCTGGCGCCGCTGGCGGCCGCCGCCGGCGGCTGGGGACAGTGCCAGGCGCAGTGGAAGTCCGCCGACGACAAGCCCTGGCGCGAGCTGCGGGCGAAGGTCTTCGCCGCGGCTGGCGCGCCGGTGAGCCGGGACCTTGCCTCGGGAGCAAAGAGGTAATGGCTTTCGCGCGGGCTGGACGATGGTATAACCTGGGTTGGCGAGAGGTTCGCAGAAGGAAGAGCCATGTCCACGGAATGTCGCATCAGGTGCCGCGCCCGCCGCGGGCAGTTCGCGGACGAGATGTTGGTCCGGATCAACGCGGTCGCTCCCGAGGGCGGCGTGACGGAGGTCACGTCGCTGGCGTACGCCGGCTCGGTTGAGACGGAGTCGCGACCGGACCGCACCGGGGAGTGCGATGCCCTCGTGCGTGCGCAAAGCCTGGGCCAGAAGGACGACCTGGTTGCGGTCGTCCTGCCCCAGCCGACCTTCCAGAACGGCGCCAACGTCGTTGTCCGGCGACGCGACGTGGTCCATGACGGCAAGGCCCAGCGGTGATCCTGTCCAACGCCGACATCCAGGCGGCAATGCGGGACGGGCGCCTGCTCATCGATCCCGCGCCGCCGCTGTCCCACTACAGCACCTCCTCCGTCGACCTCCGCATCGGGCATCAGTTCTGGCGATGGAAGAGGCAAAGCTCCGGCGTCAGCCTGGCCATCAACTGCTCGCTTGCCAGCGTGCCAGACCTCGTCCGGTACTCCGAAGAGGTCACGCCCGACGACGACGGCCTGGTAACGGTTCCGCGGGAGGGGTTCCCTCTGGGCAGGACCCTCGAACGGATCGAGCTCCCACCGGAAGGCCTGTTGGCCGCTCGGGTAGAGGGCAGAGGCTCGCCGGCAAGGTTGGGGCTTGGCGTTCACATCACGGCCCCGACGATCCACTCCGGATTCGCCGGCCCTATCGTCCTCGATTTCAAGAACCACGGACCGCACACCTTCCAACTGGAGGCCGGCAAGACCTGCGTCTGCCAGTTGATCATCGAGACCATCAGTTCCGCGCCCACTGTGGAGCTGGACACCGTCTTCCAAAACCAGAACGGGGCATTTGGCGGGGAAAGGCCCGTCGGCGACCGCAGCAGGAGAAGATCATGACTGCCCTCAAGTGTTGGATCGGGCTGGCCGTTTCGTTGGTCGCGGCTTCTGGCGGGTGCAGCAAGGCGCCGCAGGCGCCCGGGGCCGACGCGGCGAAGCCTGCCGGCGGATGGACGGCTACGAAGATCGGCATCGAAAGCGGCTTTCAGACGCCGGAGAGCGTGCTGGTGAACGCCGACACGGGGGCGGCATACGTCTCGAACATCCTGCTGACGACCGGCGGGCCGTGGGCCGACGACGGCAACGCCTTCATCTCCCTGCTGCTGCCGACCGGCGAGATCGACAAGCTCAAGTGGCGCGTCTCGACGCCGACGACGCCGATGAGCTCGCCCAAGGGCATGTGCCTGCTGAAGGGCACGCTGTATGCCGCCGACGTGACGCACGTGGACTGCTTCGCGCGCGACGGAACGTACAAGCGCATCGACCCGCCGGGCGCCAAGATGCTCAACGACATGGTCACCGACGGCAGATCCGCCTACGTCTCCGACACCGGCACGGGTAAGATCTGGCGGCTCGCCGACACGCCCACCGCCATCGTCGAAGTGCCCAGCGCCAACGGCATCACGTTCCACGGCGGCAAGATGCTGGCCGTGAGCTGGGGCGACCACGACATCTACGAGGTGGACCCCAACGGCGCCGCGCCGCCCAAGCCCTTCGGCCTGGCCGGGCACTTCAAGAGCCTCGACGGCATCGAGGTCATCGACGACGGCACCGTGCTGGTGTCCGACTTCACCGGCAACAAGGTCTGCGCCGTGGCGGCAGACCGGCGGACCGTCACGACGCTCATCGAGATCCAGACGCCGGCCGACATCGGCCTCGACCACCAGCGCCTCAAGCTGTTCGTTCCCATGTTCGAGGCCAACAAGGTGGCCGTGTACCGTCTGGAGCACAAGTGAGGCCGACCGTCGCCTCGCCCGCCCGCGCAGCGGCTCTCAGGGAGCCGGTTGCGTTGGGGCAGTAGCGCGGCCTGACCAGGCCGCGAAACCGCCGGCAACCAAGCCTTCGCGGCCTGGATAGGCCGCGCTACACCGGAGCCGTTGGCGTTTCTGGGCCACAACGCAACCGGCTCGCTCTCAGGTCACCTGGCGGTTCTCCGCCTCGTGGCGGGCGTGTTCGGCCTGACTGCGAGCCTCGTCCTGCCGGCGGTGGTTGATCCGCAGCTTCTTGGCGTAGAGGCGGTATACGTCCTGCGGGCGGAGGCCCAGGAGCTGGCAGATGCTCACCCAGAAGAACAGCATGTCCACGGCCTCGACGCGGGCGTTCTGCACGTCGCGCAGCTCGTGCTGCCTGCCCTCCTTCGCCTCGCGATACCAGTGCTTCCACGACAGGCAGTCCTGCAGCTCGTGGCATTCGGCGGCCAGGGCGTCGAGGTAGCTCTTCACAGCCCGGCCGACTTCGGTCCGCAATCCGCCGGCCGGCGGCAGCGTGCCGCGTCGCTCCGCCTCGGCCAGGGCCTCGCCCAGCGCCTCGGTGTCGAAGCCCGCGCGGCGGTTCAGTTCCGCCTGAAGCGGCCAGATGTCCTCCAACGATGCGATCGCTTGGTCCATTTCTTCGCTCCTTGGCCCGGCCCGATGCCGGTTGGCCGCGCCGGGGATTCTACCGCCACCGGTCGGCAAGGGCACGCGACCGCTTCGGCCTTGTTCCGGCAGCTTCCGTGCTGTACGCTACCGTTGTGGCCTTGAGGGCCGCGCGCCCGCCTGGCCCCCGGCCGGCTGGGTCCCAAAGACGGGAGCGTGTCGTGCCTGCGATCGTGCGACTGTACATCAATCCCGCCTGGCAGCTGCCGCTGGCGCTGGCAGTGCTGGCCCTGTGGCTCGGCGGCGGAACATTCCTCCTGCGGCGCGCGGTCCGTAACGTCGCGTCGCGCAGGCTGGCCTCCACGGGGCGGTGCTTCGCCGTGACGGGGCTGGGTTGCCTGCTGGCGCTGCTGGCGGCGGCGGCGGGGTTCTTCCTTGTCCGCGCGCTGGGGGCGCAGTGGGACACCTCGCTGGTGGTGCTGCCGGCCCTGACCGCAGGGGCGGCGTTCTACACCATGGGCTTCTTCGTGCCCTTCGCGACCTACCGCTTCACCGCCCGACAGACGTTCCGCGTGTTCCTCGTGGCGTTCGTCCTGCCGTCGCTGCCGGTGCTTGCCGCGGCGGTCCCGGCCGGAGTGGTCTCCTACCACTTCGGCCAGCAGGAGTTCCGGCGCCTCATGTGCCTCCAGCACCTCCACGGGATTTACACGGCCATGTGGCGCAGCTACCTGGGCCATCCGCCGCCGTCGCTGCAGCGAGTGGTGCAGAACAACGTGCTTCGCCAGGAGGAAACCGAATGCCCGGCGGCTCCCGACGGCCAGGCCGCCTACTTCTACCTGCCGACCTCGGTGCTGGTTCCGCGCGCCGAGGCGCGGACGGACGCGGCCAAGGAGGCCGCCCGCAGGGCCGCACGACGCCTGCTGGCCTGCGACCGGGGATGCTGGCACGGGGGCAGGCGCAACATCGTGTTCGCCAATGGCGATTTCCGCTCCGTGACCGAAGAGGAGTTCCGCAAGGTCCTGGCCGACCCCGAGAACGCCGAGTTCGCCAGCGCGCTCAGCGGCACCGCCGATCGGGCGCGCTGGCCCTGAAGGCCCATCGCCGACGTCCTGTCTTGTGCGGCTTCGCCGGAGAATTCGTCTTCCCGTGGCACGCCGGCGCGGGCCCCGCCGCCCGCATGGCCGACGTCGCCCTCGCCGCCTCGATGGCCGCCAGACTCACGCACCGCGGGCCCGATGAGGAGGCACAGTTCCTCTCCGCCGACGGGCGCTGCGCGATCGGCTTCCGCCGTCTGGCGATCATCGACCCGCCCGGCTCGCATCAGCCGATGAGCACGCCCGACGGGCTGCTCACCGTCGCGTTCAACGGCGAAATCTACAACTTCCGCGAGCTAAGGAACGAGCTTGCCGCCGACGGTGCGACGTTCCGCACGGCCGGGGACACCGAGGTCATCCTGCACGCCTATCGGCGGTGGGGCCGCGAGATGGTCGGCCGCCTGGAGGGGATGTTTGCCTTTGTTCTGTATGATGCTCAGCGGCAGGAGTTGCTGCTGGCTCGCGACCCGTTCGGCCAGAAGCCCCTGTGGTACGCGATGCTGCCCGACCGGGTGGTCTTCGCCTCCGAGGCCCCGGCCGTGCTGAGCCACCGGATGGTTGATCGATCGGCCGACGAAGTCGCCATAACATATTACTGTACAGTGGGTTACATTCCAGGCCCGCTGTCGGCATGGCGCGGGCTGCGCAAGCTGCCCCCCGCCAGCACGCTGACGGTATCCGGCCCGAGCGAGCGGCCGCGGCGCTACTGGACTCCCCAGCCAGGCCCGCCGCCGCCGCACAGCTTCCAGCACGCCGTGGCCGCCTTCGGCGAGATGCTGCGCGCCTCGACGGCGGCGCACATGTACGCCGACGTGCCGCTGGGCGCGCTTCTCAGCGGCGGGCTCGACTCCTCTGCCGTCACGGCCTGCATGTGCGCCGCGGCCGGGGACGCCGGCGGCGTGCGCACGTTCACGGCCGGCTTCGAGGGCGACAGCACCTACGACGAGCGCCCCGCCGCCCGGCAGGTTGCGGCGCTGCTGGGAACGGACCACACCGAGCTTGTGGTGCGCGCCCCGGCTGCGGCGGATGTGGACGCCCTCGTTGCGATGTACGCCGAGCCGTTCGCGGACTCCAGCGCCATGGCGACGTGGTTGATCTGCCAGGCGGCCAGGCAGCACGTCAAGGTCGCCCTGACCGGCGATGGCGGCGATGAGGCACTCGGCGGCTACGACCGCTACCGCGCCCTCCACCTGGCGGCACTGCTGCGGCCGTGGCAGTACGCTCTGGTGCGGCTGGCGGGCATGGCGGCGGGGACGTTTGCCCGGGGCGGCGAGCGGACGAGGCTGGCGAGGCTGGTGAGATTTTCCCGGGCGCTTCCGCATCCTCATGCGGAGCAATACTTTAGATATCGCAGGCTGTTCGGCCCCGACGATCTTGGCAGGCTGCTGGCGCCGGAGCTGCTGGAGCGGGTAACCGCCGATGCGCCGGCTGAATGGTTCTGCGGGCTCTACGAGGCCATCGAACGTGAAGGCGGCAGTGATGGCCCGGCGCCGGGCGCGGCGGCACGGGCGGGCGGGTGGCTGGACGATGCCGATGAGGTCGCGCGAGCTCAGCGCCACGACATGCTGACGTACCTGCCGGATGATCTGCTGGTCAAGTCGGACATCGCCTCGATGGCCAGCTCGCTTGAGCTGCGGGCGCCGCTGCTGAGCACGCGGATCGCGGCGTTCGGCCTTGGGCTGCCTGCGGACTGGAAGGTCGCCAGGCGCAGGGGCAAGCTCGTCCTGCGCAGGTGGCTGGAGGGCGTGCTGCCGGGCGATGTCGTGACCCGGCCCAAGCGGGGCTTCGGCGTGCCGCTGGCTCGCTGGTTGCGAGGTGAGCTTCGCGAGGTGCTGGTTGAGTCGCTGACGGACACGAGCCTGTACAGGCGTGGCATCCTTCGGCCGGAAGGGGCAATCGGCCTGCTGAATGACCACCTTGGCGGGCGTGCCGATCATTCGCACCGACTGTGGGCGCTGCTGATGCTGGCCAGGTGGCTGGCCGGGAGGGGCTCGTAGCCCGTAGCCCGTAGCCCGTAGCCCGGAACCCGGAACCGGGAACCCGGAGCTGGGAACTGGGAACCGGGACTGGGAACTGGGAACTGGGAGAGAAGGTCTCTGGTGGAGCTCACGAAGGGTTTTGCGGGTGGAGGACGATTTTTTGCTTGCTTGGGCATGTGCGGGGCGTAGAATGCCATTCGCGGCGGGAGTGTTCCACGTGGAACATTCGCCGCAGTCCGTGTGTTGAAGGCATTCGCATTCGTCGTCCCGGCCGGACTGGCGTCTGCGACAGACGGGAAAGGATGCCCTCATGTCAGATCAGCAAGCCCCGGCAGCCGCCCCCGCGACGAAAGCCCGCCTCGGCCGCGGCCTGTCAAGCCTCATCGGCCTGGCGCCCCCCGATCCGGCCGCCGCACCGCAGGGCACATACAGCCCTGAGAGGCCCGCCGCATCGAAAAGCCCCGCGGCGCTCAGCCCCGGCGGCGGCACCGTCGTGCACATCCCCATCGGCGACATCCAGCCAAACCCCCACCAGCCGCGGCAGACGTTCGACGAATCGGCCATCGCCGAACTCGCCGCCAGCATCGCCCAGCAGGGCATACTCCAGCCGCTCATGGTCGCGCCCGCCCCGGCCGCCTCGGCCAGGCCCTACGTGCTGATCGCTGGTGAGCGTCGGCTCCGCGCCGCGCACCGTGCGGGCTTGGCGGCCGTGCCGTGCATCCTGCGCCATGCCACCGACCGACAGCTTCTGGAATGGTCGCTGATAGAGAATATCCAGCGAGAGGACCTCAACGCCGTCGAACGCGCCAAGGCCTACCGCGAGTACATGGACCGCTTCAGCCTGACGCAGGCCGAACTGGCCGAGCGGACGGGGCAGGCGAGGGCCACCGTGGCTAACTACTTGCGGATACTAGACTTATGTGACGACGTGCAGCGGATGCTCCTCGCCGGCGAACTGACGTTCGGCCACGCCAGGGCCCTGGCCGCACTCGCCGGCAGGCCCGAGGCCCAGCTCGCCCACGCCCGGCGGGCTGCGTCGGCCAATCTGTCCGTTCGGCAGATCGAGCGGCTCGTCGCAGCCGGGGCCGACCCGGCCGCAGAGGCTGCTGCACCAAGGGCGCCACGCCGCAAGGCGCCTTACCTGCTGGACCTGGAGGAGCGCCTCACGCACGCGGTGGGCACGCGCGTGCGCCTCCTGCCCGGCCGGTCCAAGAACAGCGGCAGGATTGTCGTGGACTACTACAGCCTCGATGACTTCGACCGCATCGCGGCTGCGCTGGGCCTGAAGGGCGAGGAGGCGGGCGCGGCCTGATAACGAGCGAATCGCCGCACTCAATGAAACGTCGTCTCACCATCATCATCGCCGTCCTGGCGGCCGGGCTTGTCACGGCCGGGGGGATCTACCTCTGGCCGTTCATCAGCGCCCAGTTTCGCCGGGCTTGCGACGGGCGGCCCGTCGCCCGGCAGCACCAGTGGGCGCAGCGGGTGACGGCAGCCGGCGTGGATAACTGTTTCCGCGTCGCGCCGGGCCTCTACCGCGGCGCCCAGCCGACGGCCGAGGGAATGCGCTCGCTGAAGGCACTGGGCATCCGCACGATCGTCAACCTGAGGCAGCTTCACTCCGACCGCGACGAGATCGGCGGCGAAGGGCTGGCGTACGTGCACATCCGATGCAGCCCGTTTCATCCGGAGATGGAGGACGCCGTGGCGTTTCTGAAAGTCGCGGCCGACCCCAACCGCCAGCCGGTCTTCGTCCACTGCCAGCGCGGCATCGACCGCACGGGGATGATGTGCGCCGTCTACCGCATGGCCGTGCAGGGCTGGACGCACGAGGAGGCGGTGGCGGAGATGACGCGGGGCGGCTTCGGGCACGACGACGTGTTCCGCAACGTGGTGGAGTGGCTGCGGAGCGTGGACGTCGGCGAGCTGCGGCGCCGCGCGGGGCTGGGAGGCTGAGAGTTTGTGAAAAAATTGACGCCTTTGGGTTAGCCCGGTTGGGAGTTTCCTGTCGCCCCGCCGGGGCTCTTTTCGTAACTTACCATCCACCGGGGGCTTGCGCCCCCGGCTAAACCC
>Ga0172362_10001437_pt1 | contig 20364 bp, 20 predicted proteins | sample LakKivs1_kivu2a2_FD_114534 | JGI IMG/M metagenome (GOLD analysis project Ga0172362, IMG submission 114534) | Sediment microbial communities from Lake Kivu, Rwanda - Sediment s1_kivu2a2 | ecosystem: Environmental > Aquatic > Freshwater > Lake > Sediment | place: Rwanda: Western Province, Lake... | reverse complement strand
CTGGATGCCTGCTGGGCATTCCACAGGAAACTGGCCACGAAGCTGGCGGCGAAGGGCTGGCTCTCCCGCCCCTGGCCTAGGGAGTACGGCGGGCAGGACGCCTCACTCATAGAGCAGTTCTTATTCAGCGAGGTTATGGGTTACCATAGAGGGGCAGGAGTCGATCACTGGGGCATAATGCTTCTGGCTCCTACTCTCCTCGTCAGCGCAAGCGAAGAGCAGAAAAAGGAGCATCTTCCTCCTATAGCGCGAGCCGAGCTATTCTGGACTCAACTGTGGAGCGAGCCCGGCTCCGGCTCCGATTTGGCTTCCCTGACCACCCGCGCTGTAAGGAATGGAGATGATTATATCGTCAACGGGCAGAAGATATGGAGCAGCGGCGCTCATCGCGCTGACTGGGGTTTCCTGCTGGCCCGGACGAACCCCAATGAGAAGAGAAGCCGGGGATTATCCTTCTTTCTGGTTGATATGAAGACACCGGGCATTACAATCAAGCCTATCCTGAGCATGGATGGCTTCCACCTGTTCAACGAAGTCTTTCTCGACGATGTTCGCGTCCCGGCGCGCAACATGGTAGGTGAGGAGAATCAGGGCTGGATAGCTTCACAGATGACAGCGAACTTCGAGCGTTCCATGATTGCTCTCTTTTCCTATTTGAAGCGCGAGTTGGAGGAATTGACGGAGTTTTGCCGGGAGACGAAACGTGATGGCAAGCCATTGTCTGAAAACATACTGGTCAGGCACAGGTTAGCTCAGATGGCAACCGAAATCGATATAGGCCACACCTTCTCCTATTCTGTGCTCTGGAACCAGATCAAGGGCGGCCTGGTAATGGCAGCGCCTATGGCCGCCGGGGCAAAAATCCTCGCCACTGAGATGGTGCAGCGATTCACCTTCAGCGCCTGCCAGATCGTAGGACTCCATGCACAGGTAAAAGAGTCGAGATGGGCGCCCCTGAAGGGCCGGTACGAAAAGGAATATCAGCAATGCCTGGGCCTCAGCATAGCCGGGGGCACCTCTGAGATTATGAGAAACCTCATCTGCGCCATGGGGCTGGGTCTGCCCCGAAGCTGGTAGATTAGAACACGCAAAGGTCCGGAGAGCCATAAATGGAGTGGAAAACAAGAGTAACCGAGCTATTGGGCTGCAGGTATCCCATTATTGAGGCTGCCTTCGGCGGATTCGGCAGAGCAGCTCTGGCAGCCCCTGTATCCGAGGCCGGGGGATTCGGCATCATCGAAGCCACTGCGCTGGGCACTCCCGAGAAGCTGCGCAAGGATATATGCAAAGCCAGGTCGATGACCGACAAACCTTTTGGCGTGAACCTGTCTCTAATAGGGCATCCCCGAATCGATGAATTGCGAGATGTTGCCATAGAGGAACGGGTATCAGCTATATTCACATCGGCTTACAAAGCCGAAGAGCACGGTAAGCACATTAAGGAGGCGGGCATACCCTGGATTCATAAAGTGGGTACTATAAAGCACGCCCTGGCCGCGGAGCGTCACGGCGCGGATGCCCTGGTTGTGGTGGGTATCGAAGGCGAGGGCGAGAAGGCTGCCAATCATTTGACCACTATGACTACGGTCAGCATGGCAACGAAGATGTTCAAGATACCGATTATCGCAGCCGGCGGCATCGGAGACGGCCGGACCTTCCTGGCAGCGCTGGCGATGGGTGCGGAGGCGGTATATATGGGCACTGCTTTCATGGCAACGAAAGAGTGCCCCATCGCAGAACGGCACAAGCTGGCGCTGGTGAACGCCAACCCCTATGACCCCGAGGTGAGAGACAGGGTGTTTGCACCGCCGCCGCCAGGGCTGGAGGAACTGACCAGGAAACAGGAAGTCTATAAACTGGTGGGCGATGCGAAGCCGCATTCAACTTCCCGCCCCATGCCTGTTATGGGCGGCTCTATGGCGGTGGGAGCAATCACCGGAGTCGTTACCGTAAAAGAATTGATAGACAGCATCATCCGGGAAGCCGAGGAGCTTCTGGTAGGTGATGCTCCTCTCGGACGAATATTAGCAGCAAAAGGCTAGCCATTGGACAGAAGGAGGCACAGATGCCTTACAAAATGGTTATCGTTAACAGGCAGGATGGTATCGGGACAATTACCCTGAACCGCCCCGATAAACGCAATGCCTTCAATATGGAGATGATGGGCGAGATGGATATGGCATTGGAAGAATTAGCCAAGGACAAGGAAGTGAAGGCGATTATCCTGACAGGTTACGACAAAGTTTTCTCCGCCGGACTCGACTTTAACTGGGCAGCAACGATGGATACTGAGAATCTGCCGTCTATAGCCAGCACGGTTAGAGGGCGCGCTGTTGCTTACAGCGAGAGGAGCCTCCTGACCCTTGTGCTAAAGATGCAGAGTATGCCCAAGCCGGTGATAGCTGCGATAAACGGCATCACACTGGGCGGTGCCTTCGTTCTGGCTGTAGCCTGCGACCTCAAAATTGCCTCGGAGAATGCCCAACTCGGTATGATTCAGGTGAAACGGGGGCTCATTCCTGACGGCGGTGGAACATATCTTCTGCCTCGCGCCGTGGGACTGACCAAAGCCCTGGAACTGGCGCTTGTCGCCGACAGGATAGATGCACGGGAGGCAGAGAGGATTGGTCTCGTGAACAAGGTCGTGCCACACGATGAGTTGATGAACGCAGCCCGAGAAATGGCGATGAAGATAGCAAGAAACGCTCCTCTGGCGGTGGCAATGACCAAGGCAGCTATGTACAGAGGGCTCCACGAACCCGACCTGGCGGAGCACATGGACTACGAGGTCTACATAATGAACATACTCTTCGGCACAGAGGATTTCCAGGAAGGCATGAGTTCTCTTTTTGAGAAAAGGGAGCCGACATTCAAGGGCAAGTGAGGCGAGATAGAAGGAGGCAGGAATGAGGGTATTCACTGTGAACGCGGTCATTGCCAGGCCACCGGCTTATCTGCTCCGCACCTTCGCGGAGTACACGCACGTGGAGAAGCTGCACGGACACCGGAATGTCAAGGTAAAGCCTCTGTATGAGAAAGGGGACGTGAGTATATGCCTGTGGTCTATGAAGATACTCGGCTTTACCAGGTCATTCAGACAATTGCAGACCGTGTATCCCGAAGAGTTGAAGATGGTCAACGAGACAATTGATGGCTTCGGCAAGGGCACCGTTGAGACCGTTACCCTGAAGGAAGTGCCCGGAGGGTCGGAGATAGCGGAGACGGTGCATCTCAAGCTGCCTTTTTACTTTTTCTGGATGGAAGGGCCTGTCGAAAGCTTCACCAAAAAGCTTATCGCCGGATACTATGACGACCACATTAAGGATGAAGCGAGCAAGTGAAGCCCTGAAAGGAGTCCGAACCATGATCTTTCTGCAGGAAATCCATGAGGTCATCGGCGGCCAGATGGAGGACTTCTCCGAGGCCATGCGGGATAGATGGAAGCCGCTTATAGAGCAGGACGGACTTGCCAAAGTGCTCTGGTTCTGGGAACTTACCATGATGACCAATGTAAGCTATACAGCGGTCTCTATTACTGCTGTTCGAGATTGGCAATCGTGGGGCACTCTGGTCAATCGCATGGTGAGCGACCGCAAATGGAAGAAATGGAATCGGGATGTGTGCCGCTATCGCTGGGAGGTTGTGTCGAAGCTGCTTCTGCCCAACCCGTTATCGCCGCTTCAGGAGGTGGACTTCGACTCCGTAGGAACCGCGCCCGATGACGGCACGCCTGCGCTGTATATACTTGATACAGGCTGGCCCTATCTGGGCAAGATGGAAGAGTACATCGAAGCTTTACATAAAGTATATCAGGCTCAGGTCGCAGCCATACAGCCTCCGGTTATCACGGTTGTGGCTGGCTGGCGCACTTGCCCGGGAAGCGGACCCTGGCATGAGGCAATTGTGCTCTCCAAGATTCATAATTGGGAGCTATTGTCGCTGATAATCCCCCACGGCGTGCCGCCGTCGCAGCCGGGGGACTGGATGATAGAAGGGCTGAAGTATCGCGACCGCTGGGAGAGCAAGCTCCTGCGTACCGAAAGCTGGTCTCCCATCAAATAAGTAACAGCGGACTAGAAGGGAAGGGCAGCAAATATGCTTTATCTGTATGAGACCACCTACCCGTTCGCGGGCATGATGGACGAGTATGTAAATGTCATGGGCACCGATTTGATACCTGGCCTGGCCCGCCATATGATGGTGCTGGGTGTCTTCAGGATCGCCTTCCGTCTTCGCGAGAGCTTCTTCCTGTCTGAACTCCCTGAAGGTGTAGATTCCCTTGAGGGCTTGTCTAATTTCGTTATCCATGAGCGCGACGGATTGACCTGGCACCGCGAGGGGTTCAGATACCGGGACGAGTGGTTCGACAGCCTGCTTGAAGGCCTTCCTTTCTCTCCCATAGCAGCAGATATAAAGAAACGGCAGAAGCGCGGCGATTTCACAGGTAACACGCTGTATTACCGCCTTATTTATAATGTCCTTCCCGGAAAGACAGATGAATTTCTCAAGGATTTTGAGAAGGAACTGCTGCCTATGGAGGAAAAACGGGGAATCAAGCTGGCTGGCTGCTACCGCTGGTTCGGTGCTTGCGGTGAGTCAGGCGAGATTATCAGCCTGTGGGCAGTGAAAGACTGGGCGCACTGGGGCAAGATACAGGAGACCCAGCTCAAAGATACGAAATACCGGCGATGGATGGAGAAGGTATCAGGATTGTGCGCGGAGTGGAGCTATAAGTTCGTGATCCCTGCGCCTTACTCCCTGCTTCACTAATCTGGAGGGTAAACATGCTTTATCTATATGACAGCATAATGATTGTTCCCCGGCTTCAGGAGGAATTCTGGAAGGTGATGGGCACCGATTATCTGCCCGAGGCGGAGCAGAATGGGCTGCGCCTGGTCGGGATGTTCATGATAGGCATCCATTACAACGAGAACCTGGCGCTCTGGGAGCTGGACGATTGGGCAACTCTTGACCGCATACAGCAGCTTCACGATAAACATCCCTGGATGAAGGCCTGGCAGAGAGAAGCTGTTGACTACGTTACCGACTCAACAGGCAAGGTGTTGCAGCCTGCGCCTTTCTCGCCTACGTTGGCCAAGCTCAAAAAGGGCGACTACAAGTCCACTATTTACCTGCACACAGTAGCGCGGGTTTCCCCCGGCCAAGAAGATGAGTACATGAAGGCTGTAGGGAAGGAGCTTGTGCCCATGGCTAAGACCTGGGGCATGAAGCTGGTAGGCTGCTACAAGGCTGTAGCGGGCACAGCTTCCAGCGGTGAGGTCATCAACATCTGGACGGCGGGAAATGTACACGGAGAGTGGGTTAAGATACGCGAGGCCTCTTTGAATGACCCGGCCTATAAGAAGTGGGAGGCCAGTGCCGGGAAATGGCGTGCCAAGGTCGTTTACAGATTTTTATACGGCCTGGTTCCTTATTCACCTCTGCGCACTCCGTTTTTACAGGAGGCGGCGATAGAGGAGGTGAGGACAGTAGCCATGCCCGAGGTGGAATGGAAATAGGTGGTGTAACCACATCAAATTGCAAATTCAAGAAGGAGGAAAGTAATGCCAGAAGAGCTGCCCGAAGAGCTAAAAGAGTCGATTGATGAGTATTATCTGGAGATGAGCCCGGAGATAAAGGACTTAATCCATAGCTGGCTGTATCGGATAGTCGATGCAGCCTACCAGGGGATTAGCGAGCTTCCTCCGGAGTACAGAGACCAAATGCTGATGAAGATGTCTAAGGCCTGCAGCGACCAGGCTAAGATGGTGCTTGACTGCAAACCGGGTATGAGTTGGGAGGCTTACAAGAAGCACATGGGAGCGCTGCAGCCCCCCTTCGGCCCCAGGAAGATTACGCAGATAGGCGACATCGTCCACTGGACGTATGTTCCACCCAAAGACAAGAAGGGCAGGCCGATTTGCCAGTGTCCCCTTGCCATGTTCGGGATGATGAAGGGCAGGCCGGAGCTTTGCGGCTGCTCGGCGAACAGCGTGAGAGCTTATATAGAGGAGTACACCGATAAGAAGGTGGACTCTGTGGAGACATTGGGCAGCCCCCAGGTGGATGGCACGGATGAGTGCCGCTTCCTGGTGCATCTCAAGCCCTCTAGCTTCACCACCGCAAAGCCGGAGGCTAAACCTGTTAAAAAGCCAAGAGCAAGCACCCGGCGCAGAAAATCTAAATGAGTGAAATTGCAATATTAGTTGTCATGAGGTAAGGTGTAATCATAGATGTAAGGGAGGGCAAATGGCACACGAGTTTACTCCGGAGATAAAGGAATTGATTTACAAAGAGTGGGTGCCTCGCATTCTGGCAGGGGTGTTGCAGGGCGTAAGAGAGCTGCCGCCGGAGCACCGGGACCATGTAATGATGAAGATGTCCCAGACCTGTGCCGACATGGCTGTGTGGGCTCTGGGAATCAGGCCGGAAATGACCTATGAGGAGCTGGAGAAGCACCTGACAAGTATGGAGCCGCCGATGGGTCCCCGGACTATCAAGAGAGTGGGTAATATCATCCACTCGACCTATCATTGCAGTATAGGCGATGACGGCAAGCCCATTTGCGAGTGCCCCGTGGTCAAATTGGGCATCATGGAGCCGTTCCCCGAGCTGTGCTCCTGCGGGGCCAACATGGCAGCATACTATTTTGAGACTATCGGCATACCGACTGCGCGGACGGAGTTGATGGGTAGCCCCAACACTACGGGCGAGCCGGCCTGCCAGTATGTGATACATCTCAGGACGCCTCAGCATACGACGCCCGAGCACAAGATGAAGCCCAAAGCGAAGGCTAAGGCAGCCAGGAAAACGACAAGACGTGCCAAAAAGTAGCTGATGCTGTAGTTTTTGCCAATCTGAGTCGTAAAGGCTACAACTGAATGCTTTGAGGAGAAGGAAATGCCTAAAGAGTTATCTGAAGAAGAGAAAGCACAGCGAGAGTTTTTCGCCGGACTGCAAAAAAGCGAGGTCTTCAAACGGATCTTCCAGCCCGATTTCGACGAGAATGCCCGGGAGATGTGCCTCGAATGCAGCGGAAGGCTGTGCAACTCCCTGTTTATGCCCTATGCTCAGCTCAACACGGATGTTGACATAGACACATTCATACAAAACCTGATGGACGCCTTTCCCGGCGCAAGGAAGCTGGAGAGGAAAGGCGATGTCATACTCTATGACTTCTACCCCGATGTCAAAGGGGAATGCGCATGCCCCATCATAACTATAGGCCACATAGAGCCTACACCTGACTGGTGCACCTGCGGTAACTATTTCAACAAAGCCATGTGGGAGGCTGTGGTGAAACACCCGGTGCAGGTGGAGCTATTGGACAGCCCCCTCACCACCGGCTCGGATATCTGCCGCAGGCTAATCCATCTCAAACCCCCGGCGTCTGCTGTCGGCCTGCCGAGTAAGAGACAGACGAAGGGATCCGAAAAGACTCCTACTAAAACTAGAAAGAGTAGAAAAAGTTCCAAGACTTAGAAGATCTCCGGGAGGTAAGGCTATGACAACTGCGGAAAAGACTTACTATGTGGGCACCGATATGAATTGCGGCGGGGCCTGCCTGCTCAAGGTGCACGTGAAAGATGGCGTGATAACGCGCCTGGAGACCGACGACGGCGACGAGCCGCAGCTCAGAAACTGCCTGCGCTGCCGGGCCTACCGCCAGAGGGTGTACCATCCGGATCGGATTCTCCACCCCCTTAAAAGGGTGGGTGAGCGGGGTGAAGGCAAGTTTAAGAGGATATCCTGGGACGAGGCACTTGATACCGTGGCCAGCCAGTACAAGCGGGTCAAGGAGACCTACGGCCCTGCGGCGATGATATATCTCACCACAGGTGGAGACATCGGCCAGGTGCATAATACCCGGACCGCGGTACGCGTCTTCTGCCTAGCCGGAGGCTGCACCCTGATGTGGGGCGTAGCCTCGAACGAGGGCTGGATGTTCGCCTGCCAGGCCACCTACGGTTATCCGGTGGGCAACGACCATCGTGACCTGCCCAACTCCAAGCTCGTGATACTCTGGGCCATGAATCCCGCCGTCATCATCGATGGCTGCGGCACGGCCTACCATCTCGCCCTAGCTCACGAGAAAGGCACCAAATTCATCGTAGTAGACCCAAGATTAACCGATACGGCAGCAATGGTTGCCGACCAGTGGATTCCCATCAGGCCGGGTACCGATTCTGCCGCTATGATAGCCATGGCCTACGTTATGATAACGGAAGGCATCTACGACAAAGCGTTTATCGACAAATACACAGTAGGTTTCGATAAATTCAAAGAGTACGTCCTCGGCAAGGAAGACGGCGTACCCAAGACACCGAAATGGGCTGAAGCCATCACCGGCGTGCCTGCCAAGGATCTGATCCAACTGGCCAGGGAATACGCCACGATTAAACCGGCCGCATTGTTACCCAGCAAGGGTCCGGGCCGCACCGCCTTCGGAGAGCAGTTTCATCGCGCAGCTTTCACGCTTGCGGCAATGACGGGCAACATCGGCAAAAGCGGAGGCAGCGCGGGTTCCGAAATTACTCAGCGCGGCGAGATTCCGTTCGCCATGGGGCCGGCGATGAAAACCGGAGGCAACCCGGTCGATGCGGGTTCGCCGATGCGCAAAGATGCCCTGCCTACCCCGATTTCCAAGGGGCCGGGGCTGGTGGCAAGGCTGCACAACTCAGAGATTTGGGATGCCATCCTCAAAGGCAAAGCCGGCGGTTACTACAGCGACTATAAGATGGTATACATCGCCAACTGCAACTACCTCAATCAATACCCCAATGTGAACAAAGCGGTTGAAGCCATGAAATCGCTGGAGTTCATCGCTGCGCAGGAACAGTTCATGACTCCCACGGCTAAGTTCGCCGATATCATTCTCCCTACGTGCACATTCTTAGAGCGCAACGATGCCGTCTGGGGCGCCGGGCCGCATGTTGCTTATCAACCGAAGGTCATCGAGCCCCTCGGCGAATCGCGCTCCCACCTGTCGATATGCGACGACCTAGCTGCGAGACTAGGCATCTCCGGCTACAACGACAAGACCGACGAGCAGTGGCTGGAACAGATAATGACACCGTGCGTCGGTGACTTCGAGAAGTTCAAAGAGACCGGCGTGAAGAAATACTATAATCCGCCGTCCATCCCCTTTAAAAAGGAGATCGCGGACATCGAAAATAGCCCCTTCCCTACCCCATCGGGGAAGATTGAAATTTTCAGCCAGCAGATAGCTGATATGAACAACCCCTTGATACCTCCCATCCCCAGGTATATAGAGACCTTTGAGAGCTGCAACGACCCGCTGGCCAGGAAGTACCCTATCCAAATGACCAGCACGCACCCCAAGAGGCGCTCCCACAGCCAGTTCGACAACATACCCTGGCTGCGTGAGGTCGATCCCCAGGTGATATGGCTGAATGGAAAAGACGCCAAAGCCAGAGGAATAAAGGACGGAGACCTGGTGAGGGTGTTCAACGATAGGGGCAAGGTGATTATACAGGCCAAGGTGACCGAGAGGATTATGCCCGGAGTCGCCGACCTGCCCGAGGGTGCGTGGTATGACCCCGATAAGAAAGGCGTCGATCACGGGGGCTGTGCTAATGTCCTTACCATCGACCGGCGCTCCCCCGGCGGGGCGTTCACCAGCAACTCATGCCTGGTACAGGTCGAGAAGGCCTAGGAGGAAGACGACGATGCAAATAGGATTCTATTTCGACCAGACAAGGTGCACCGGCTGTTATACCTGTGTGGTGGCTTGCAAAGACTGGCATAATGTGCCTGCCGGCCCGGCGAGTTGGAGAAGGGTGAAAACCATAGAGGAAGGCAAGTTCCCGGATGTATTTGTCGCCTGGCTTGCTACATCTTGCTACCACTGCGCTAATCCTGCTTGTGTAGCTGCGTGCCCTGCCGGGGCTATCACGAAACGCAAAGAGGACGGCATTGTGGTCGTTGACCAGGCGAGGTGCCTGGGTAAAGACAAGTGCGACCTCTGCCTGCAATCTTGTCCATACGGGGCACCTCAGTTCGGTGCTGAGAAGAACGCCAAGATGCAGATGTGTAATCTATGCTTTGACAGGCTGGAGGAAGGGAAGAAACCCATCTGCGTGGCCGGATGCCCTATGAGAGCGCTGGACGCCGGCCCCATTGATGAGCTTCGCGCACAGTACGGTGATAAGACTGAGGCTGTGGCCTTCGATTATTCAGCCGACCTGAAGCCGTCAGTCATCTTCAAACCGAAACGCAAAAGAAGCCTGGTCGGGGGAAGGAAATGACGGAGCAATACGGATACGCCGGGAAAATCCTCAGGGTGGATTTATCTTCAAGAAAGATAACCAGCGTACCCACCGCACAGTATGCTGACAGGTTCCTGGGAGGAAGAGGGTTCGCGGCCAAGATTTACTGGGACGAGGTACCGGCAAACGTCCATGCCTTTGACCCTGAGAACCGGATGATATTTGTTACCGGGCCGCTGGCCGGATTCAGCGGGCTGTCCGGCTCGAGATGGCAGGTCTGCGGCAAGGCACCTGCTATGACCCCTGAGGAGTTTTCATACTGCAACCTCGGCGGCAGATGGGGCTGGCAGCTCAAGACAGCGGGCTACGATGCCCTCGTGATTGCGGGGAAATCTGAAAAGCCCGTGTATCTATTTATCCATGATGATTTGGTGGAGATAAGGGATGCTTCCGCTCTGTGGGGCAAGAGCACAGTCGAGACTCGCGAGACCCTGAAGGCCGAGTTTGGCAGCAACTTTGCCGTGGTGGCCTGCGGCCCCGCGGGGGAAAACCTCGTCTCATACGCTATTGTCCTCGCCGACAACGATGCCAGCGGCTCCAGCGGCTTCGGGGCGGTCATGGGTTCCAAGAACCTCAAGGCTATCGCGGTGAGAGGCAGTGGGAAGATTAACGCAGCAAACCCGGAAAGGCTTACTGAGGTAAAGAAGTATATACGTCAATTGCTGTGGAAGGGGCCGAACTATCAAAAGGAGATTGGCAAACCCGAGGCGCATATAGAAGTCGTATCCGGTCAGAAGACGAAGCTGGACCTTTGCCTCGGCTGCGCCGGATTCGATGGACGGATAATCGTGGAATCGCGAGATGGAACAAAGAAGGGCAAGTCACTGTGCGGCTCTTCTCTGTTCTATCTCGATAAGGTCAACAAGTACTACAGTGAACCGACGGAGACTACTTTCTACGTCAACAGGCTGTGCGATGAGTACGGGGTCGATGCGCTAGCCATGGAATCGATGATGAAATGGCTCTCGCGGTGCCGACACACGGGCATCCTGACTGACGAGAACACCGGCATCCCTCTGTCCAAGGTGGGAAGCTGGGAGTACATGGAAGCGCTGGTGAGAAAGATGGCCCTCCGCGAAGGCTTCGGGGACATCCTGGCGCAGGGCATACAGAAAGCAGCGGCCGCGCTGGGCCCGAAAGCTGAGGAGTTGGTCGGTGACTACATATCGAAGGCAGGGCATTTGCTCAGCTATTGTCCCCGTACCTTCCCGGCGCATGCCCTGCTCTACGCAATGGAGCCCAGGCAAGCCGTGAACCAGTTACATGAGATGGGCCTTGTCCTGTTCCAATGGGTTAACTGGGCCAATAATCCTGAATTCTCCTATCTCTCCAGCGAGGTATTTCGCAAGATAGCCGCCAGGTTCTGGGGCAGTGAGCTTGCGGCGGATTTCTCAACCTACGACGGCAAGGCTCTGGCAGCGGCTGCCATCCAGAACCGCGAATATGCCAAGGAATGCCTCATCCTCTGCGACTTCACATGGCCGGTTACGCATACTATGGAAGGAGATCATATAGGCGACCCCTCTATAGACAGCATGATGCTTGCCGCAGTCACCGGGCGCGATATAGACGAGCGCGGACTCTACAGAATCGGGGAAAGGGTATTCAACCTGCAGCGCGCCATAAACATCCGCGAGGGGCATAAGGGCAGGGAAAGCGACATGATTCCCGAAGCCCTCTTCACTACCCCGCTCAAGGGCAACGAGATGAATCCCAAAGCCCAGGCCCCGGGCAAAGACGGTGAGGTTACCTCGAGGGTCGGCATGGTGGTGGACAGGGCCGAGTTCGAGAGGATGAAGAGCGAGTATTATCAACTCCGGAAATGGGATGTGGCCAGCGGCCTGCAGACCGTGAAGAGGCTGGAAGAACTCGAACTGCCCGAAGTCGCCCGTGAACTGGGGCAAAGGAGACTCGCCCTGTAGCTGCTTCAGAATCCAGGAGGTGATAATGGCTGAGCAACCTCTATCAGATGTCAAAGTGCTTGACCTGACCTGGCACATAGCAGGGCCCGCCTGCACCAAGTTCTTCGCCGATTACGGTGCCGATGTACTCAAGATTGAGAGGCAGGGGGAAGGCGACCCGGCCCGAAGCCTGGGCCCCTTCTACAAAGATGACCCTCATCCGGAGAAGAGCGGCCTGTTCCTGTTCCTCAACACCAACAAACGCAGCATCACCTTGAATTTAAAAACCCAGACCGGGAAGAAGATTTTCAAAGAGATGGTGAAGGATGCGGATATCCTCGTGGAGAACTTCAGCCCCCATGTCATGCCCGGCCTCGGTCTGGATTACAAAACCCTGGAGAAGCTCAATCCCAAACTTGTGATGACCTCCATTTCTAACTTCGGCCAGACCGGCCCGTATCGCGACTTCAAGGCATCGGAGGCCATCATATATGCTATGGGTGGTGCCATGTGCAGCACCGGCGTCGGCGACTGTGAGCCTGTCAAGAAGGGCATGAACGTTATCCAGCACCAGGGAGGGTACATGGCGGCTACGGCAACCATGATGGCGTTATACGGAGCAAGAGTGCAGGGAATCGGACAGCATGTGGATGTCTCGCTTATGGAAACTCAGATGGGCGCTATAGACAGAAGGATGAGCGAGCTGCTGGCCTACGAATATAATAGGGAGCTGACCCCCAGAATGGATATAGCGGGGCTGCTACAATACCCTTATGGCATCTTCCCCTGCAAAGATGGCTATGTCGATGTGGCCGGCGGGTTCATGTTCCTTAATAGGATCGAAGGTGTGCTGAAGATGTCTCTTATGGAGACATATGGCGGGGCGAACCAGTTCGACGAGACAAGGAGAGAGGAATTTCTGACCACCATCTGGTACCCCTGGATAATGGAGCGAACCCGTAAAGAGATCGTCCAAGTATGCCAGGAAGGGCGCGTCCTGAGCGCCCCCATAAATACCACTGAAGACCTGCTGACGGACGCGCAGTTCCAGCAAAGGGGCTTCTGGACGGAGGCCGAGCACCCGGTGGTGGGCAAGCTGACCTACCCGGGGAGGCCTGCTGCATGTAAGGAACTGGCGTGGAAGATAAAACGGACAGCACCTCTGCTGGGGGAGCACAACGTCGAGGTCTATACTTCCCTGGGTTACTCGAAACAGGACCTGGTGAAACTGCGGGAAGGAGGGATTATCTGAGATGGCTAAGCTACCTCTAGAAGGCATAAGGGTTATCGGCATGACCCAGATGTGGGCCGGGCCCATCGTTGAGATGCACCTGGCCGACTGGGGTGCCGAGATCATAAAAGTGGAGTCCATTCACTATCTTGCTGTGGGCACTAGGGGGCCTGCTCCAAGGCACCCCAAATTCGCTGTTGACTTCGTCAAGGGCGGCTATGCCGCCTATCTGAAGGAGGGTTATGACGATGTCAACGGAAGGCCCTGGAACCGGAGCTGCATGTTCAATGTGCACGGCCGCAATAAGCTGTCCTGCACAGTAGACCCCGTTAAGCCCGAGGGCAAGGAAATAATCAAGCGCCTTATAGAGGTGAGCGATGTCTTTATCGAGAACAGCCAGCCTGCCGTCATGGAGGACTTCGGCCTGACCTACGACGTTATCAGCGCCTGGAACCCGAATATCATCATGCTTTCAATGTCAGGCTTCGGCCAAACGGGGCCGTACAAGTACTTTCGCTCTCTGGGCGCACACCAGGATGCTTTCCTGGGGCATACCTATCTCAGGGGCTATGTGGACAGGGATGTGACGGCAAACTCGGCAATCTATCATTGCGACGAAGCGTCGGGGACAATGGGCGCCTTCATGGTTGTCATGGCCCTGCACCAGCGCAATAAGACCGGCAAAGGAATGTTCATCGACATGGCTCAGACTGAGGCTACCATGATCCAGCTTGGTGAGGGTATCATGGACTATACCATGAACCGCCGCATCACCGAAAGGACAGGGAACCGTGACCTCTACGGCGCTGTCCAGGGATGCTACCGCTGTCTGGGGGATGACAGATGGGTATGCATCACCATCCGCACCGATGAGGAGTGGCAGGGTTTCTGCCATGCCCTGGGCAATCCCTCATGGATAGGAGACAACAAGTTCGCCGATAGCCTCAACAGGTGGCGCAATCACGACGAGCTGGACAAGCATATTGGGGAATGGACCAGCCAGCGTGACAGTTTTGAGATAATGTATATGTTGCAGAACGAAGGTGTGGCTGCCGGGCCGGTGGAACACCCGGATCTGGCATACAGCGACCCGCAGATGAAAGAACGGGGCTTTTTCGAAACGGTGACTCAGGCTGAATGCGGGACACATAGATACCCCGGCCTGGCATTCAGGATGTCGAAAGCGCCCAACCATTTCCGGCTCCCTCCGGTCCGTTTAGGCGAGCACAACGAGTATGTCTATAAGGAGATTCTCGGCGTCTCCGACAAGGAGTATGCGCGTTTAGAGAAGGAAGGGCACATAGGGATGGACCTGGTGCCCGGCATCGAAATAGGCAAGTACAAGGCAAAATAAAGTGCCCCTGAGGCTAAGGATGGCAGGGAAATGGTGAATGTTCGCTGGACGGGGGCCGCGGGTCTTGAGTTTACGCACGAGGGCCTAACAATCCTGATAGACCCCTACCATTCGAGGCTGGGCAAGTTCGATGTCTTCTTCAAACCCCTGCGTCCCCGGATAGATGCCATATCCAGGTATCTTGAAGAGCTCCCCGGAAAGCTGTCGGCAATTATCGTGGGACACACTCATTTCGACCATGCTCTGGATATTCCGGTGTTCGTTAAACGTTTCGATGGTCCTGTGATAGGGAACAGCAGCCTCCAGACGCTCATGGACATGTACGGCATGTCCAGCCGAGTTACTGTGTGCAAGGGTGGCGAGCGCATTGAACTGCCCGGCGGCGCTGTGGTGACCATGATTCCATCTCTGCATGGCCTGGTGGCTTTCGGTCGAATACCATATCCGGGGGAAATCAAGACTTCAGGACATCTCCCCTTAAAGGCCGGGGAATACAGGCACGGCACAGCTTTTATACTGAAGCTGGAGATAGCAGGTAAGGTTTTTATGCATCTGGGCAGCGCCAATTTCATTCAAGCGGAACTGGAGGGGCACCATTGCGATGTCCTGTTTATGTGCGTCCCGGGATGGAAAAAGATTACCGGATATACCACACGCCTGCTACAGATTGTGCAGCCGAGAGTCATTGTGCCATTTCACTATGACGATTTCTCCGCCCCGACATCGCTGAAGAAGCAGGCTCCGACTTTGCCATTGCAAGATATGGCTGGATTTTTAAAGGAGATATCTCGTAGTGTCCCTGATGCTGAGATAGTACAGGCGCGCACCTTCGAATCACTGAGCTTCTAATGGGGACAGGGAAACAGAGGGCGTCTTAAGCATCGCCTTTGTCGTCGAAGGCATCTAAAAAGGGCTGGGGTATCGAGGCAGAGTTCTTTTCTACCTGAATATGCCTGTTGATGAAACCCTGGCATCCCTCAATAAATCTGGCGAATGTATCGAAATCGGGGAAGGTGGCAGCGCCCTGAGCAGGCCCCTGCAAAAGCACCTGGATCTGATTATTGCTGGTTAAATAAATATCAACCTGCAGCTTCATTCGCCTTAGCTCCTCTAATATGTTCCAGCTATCTCCGATACCAGGCATCATACTAGCATATATATCACGAGTTAGACTATAGCCAAAATCGGCTTTTATGACGGCAGAATAGTACCCTGAATGGATATAGTACCAAAGGCAATATCCGGGACGGCATTATCTTCACAAAAACTAACTGGCAGTAACATTTACTCCGCCTGTGATGGCCGCAGTAAGTCAACTGTAGCCCGAATTATAAGCCGGGAACCCTGGAACCAGCATTATTTTCTGACTCGCAACAGTACCAATTTCCTATATGTCGTGACCAGGAATAGCTATTGTAAATGTCACGGGAGGTATAGTAATGTTTGAATAGGATACTTGGGTTTCCGGTAACTGATTTAGACATGTCAGCCGGGAATCCCAAGGAGGCGAGACATGACGACAAGAAGCAAGGCTGTGCAGAATAAGCCTCTGCCGACGCATGACAGGCTTCCCGAGCAGACGGAGCCCTCGGTTGACCTCTTTATAGTCCACGATGAGAGAGTTGAAAGCGCAAACACACTATCCGGCATTGTCAGTGAGCCGCCTCGCGAAACTGAGCACACCCTTCAGAAGATACTATTCGAGAACAAGATTGCGGAATTAGCGTCACATGTTGCTCACGAGTTGAATAACCCCCTCGCCACAATCCTGGTCTATGTCCAGCTTCTACAGGCCAGAGGAAATATAGATGACTTAACCAGGGAAGGTCTGCGAACAATATGCAGGGAGGCCCAGTGCGCCAGCGCCATCACCGCTGACCTGCTATGCTTTGCCCGCAGAGGCAAGCCTGAGAAGCAGCTTGTTTCCATTCAGGAAATTATCCAGAGAAGCCTTGAGCTTAACATCCACCGATTGAGAGAAGGCAATATAGAGGTAGCTGTGAGGCTGCAGCCGGATATTCCGCAAACTATGGCTGACCCCCATCAGATACAGCAGGTCTTTGCGAACATTATCGCCAATGCCGAGCAGTCCATGACAGAAGCACACGGGGGAGGCAAGCTCTATATCAAAGCCCTCGTAGCGGGCGAGCTAATTCGAATAACGTTTGACGATGATGGCCCGGGCATTCCCCGGCATAACCTCAACAGCATATTTGACCCGTTCTTTACTACCCGCAGGACAGGATTGGGATTAGGCCTTACCATATGCTGTGCCATACTCGAAGGCCACGGCGGCCGCATATGCGCCGAGAACAGGGTCGAACAGGGCGCCACTTTCGTGGTTGAGCTGCCCATCGTCGCCTGAAATCGGCCCGCGTATATTCCCGCTGAATTACCTCTGAATGGTCTTCTCAATGACCTACCATGGCCTCTCCAAATACACACATTTCTTACTTGACAGCATCTGAATTATGAAGTATGATTTGATTTGTAAATAAGATATACAAGATATACAAGATATATCACACATTGGAGGAACGATATGGAGCCGCCAGAAGGTAAAAGATTCTATGGTTCGGTAACGGTGAGCGAGCGGGGACAGATAGTCATACCTGCAGACGCCAGGAGGGATTTCGGTATTAAAACCGGTGATAAGCTGCTCGTTTTCGGAGACCTCGAAAGAGGGCTGGGCATTTCCACCTTCGATATCATGCAAAAAACGATGGCAGGCACCACGGACCTGTTTCGTGAAGTCGGGGCTACAATGAAACCTAAAAAGGGCAAGAAATCTAAGGCAAATGATTAAGGGGGTCTTAATATGCCTGCGGTTGAAGTAGATAATATAGCTAAGTCATTCAAAGATAAGCTCGCTGTTGATGCCCTTTCTTTATCCGTCTCCCGCAACGAGATATTCGGATTGATCGGGCCCAACGGCGCCGGCAAGACTACCACCATCAGAATGATGATGGACATCATTAAACCGGACTCGGGGGGAATCACCATCCTCGACGAAAAGTTGAGCGAAGCCAGTAAAAACAAGCTGGGTTACCTGCCTGAGGAGCGAGGGTTGTACCGCAAGCTGAAGGTAATAGATTCCATAATTTACCTGGCCTCTCTGAAAGGTATGGACAGACGCTCTGCGGAAGAAAAGGCTGATAGATTGCTCGGTCAAACAGGTATGCTGCCGGCCAAAAACAAGAGGATTGAAGAGCTGAGCAAAGGCATGGCCCAGATTATTCAGTTCATTGTTACCATCATCCATGACCCGGAGCTGGTAATTCTGGATGAGCCCTATACCGCCCTCGACCCGGTCAACACCGAGCTGCTGAAAAGCATAGTGCTGGATTTGCGGAATGAAGGCAAGGCCATAATTCTGAGCACGCACCAGATGAACCAGGTGGAGGAGCTTTGCGACCGCATCTTGATGATAAACAACGGACGAGCCGTTCTTTACGGGAATCTAAGGGAAATCAAAGCAAAGTACAGAAGTCATTCGGTCATAGTTGATGCCGAAGGTGAGCTGGGACAGGTGCCGGGGGTTTCCCAAAAGCGCGACCACAAAGGCTACGTTGAGATGGTCCTGGATGGAAATACGACCCCCAAACAGGTACTGGAACGGCTGGTAAGCGCCGGTATGACAATCAACCGTTTTGAGGTAGCCACTCCTTCCCTGAACGAAATATTCCTGGAGGTTGCAGGTAAGAACCATGAATAAGACATTCCTGATATTCAGACATGAATTCCTGCGCACGATAAGAAGGACCGGGTTTATTATCCTGACTCTCGCACTGCCTGTGCTGGCACTTGTTGCCATCGGCATCTTCCACATCGCATCGGGGACTCCTAGCGCCCCTGCACAGATTCAAAATATCGGATACGTCGACGAGGTCGGAGTTTTCGACCAGGTCACCACCCAGGGGAATATTAATTTTGTCCGTTTCGATACAACGGAAGCCGCCACTCAAGCTTTGCTCGATAAGGATATTACGGAATACTTCATCATTCCGCCGGATTTTGTCTCGACGGAGGTAATTGACAGATTCATCACGCAGAAAGAGTTCACCCCTTCCCAATCCATTATCGACGCAATAAAGAATTTCACCTCGAGTAACCTGCTCGCCGGAAAGGTGTCCACAGATGTTATAACTAGAGTCGAAGGCTCCTTGAACCTGCAGACCACCACGCTTACTTCAACCGGAGCCGTCGCGCCTCAGCAAGGAGGTTACGCCAACTTCATCGTTCCCGGCATCTTCAGCCTGCTGTTGGTGCTCTCCCTCATTTTTTCATCAACTTACGTGCTGCAGAGTCTAGGCGAGGAGAAAGAAAACCGTCTGATGGAAATACTGCTATCCTCGGTCTCGACACGGCAATTACTCGCCGGTAAGGTCTTAGGACTGGGGGCTGCCGGACTACTGCAGGTAATTGTCTGGGTTATTTCGCTGCCGCTCCTGCTGCATCTGGCTTCCTCAACCATCGGGGGCTTTCTCAGCAATATACAAATACCCGCCAACTTCTGGGCTTTTGGCATAATATACTTCATCCTGGGCTACCTGCTATTTGCCGTCCTATCGGCCAGCGTCGCTTCGGTCACCTCAACGGTTCAAGAGGGACAGGGAATAGCGGGAATATATACGCTTTCCGCCGTTTGGCCATTATGGTTTGTCTCCCTGCTCCTGATCTTCCCCAACAGCCCGGTCTGGGTTGCATTCAGTATTTTCCCCTTCAGTGCGCCGGTATTGGTAATGATGCGGCTTGGCCTGACCGGCGTCCCCGCATGGCAGTTGGCTACCAGTATGATTGTGCTTGCCTTATTTGTCCTTGGGGGCCTGGCACTGTCAGCCAGGCTGCTGAGGACTTATATGTTGATGTACGGCAAAAGGCCAAACCTGCGAGAGATTATCCGGGGCCTCAGAACCGCATAATGTTGGTAATTATAGGTATGATGAGCATTCATGGGGGAGGTGGGATGTGAACGTAGTAATACCTTATCGCCCTCTGGGCAGCACCGGCGAGATGGTTTCTATGATAGGTCTGGGCGGGGCGCACATAGGCATTCAGGCCGACGAAAAGGAGAGCATCGCTATTATCCGGACCGCTATCGATAACGGCATCAATTTCATGGACAATTGCTGGGACTACAATAATGGCAGAAGCGAAATCCGGATGGGTAAGGCCCTGCGTGATGGGTACCGCAAGAGGGTTTTTCTGATGACCAAGGTAGACGGCCGGGACAAGAAAACCGCTCAGAAGCAAATAGATGAATCTCTAAAGAGGCTGCAGACCGACGTCATCGACCTGCTTCAGTTCCATGAAATAATCAGGATGTCCGACCCTGACCGCATTTTCGCCCCTGGCGGGGCTATGGAAGCTTTTCGAGATGCGCAGAAAGCAGGGAAGGTCCGCTATATCGGGTTTACCGGTCATAAGAATCCGGACATCCATCTAAAGATGCTCCATGTGGCTTCCGATAACGGAGTAAGATTCGATACCGTGCAGATGCCGCTCAATGTAATGGATGCCCATTATAATAGTTTCGAGAAAAAGGTCTTACCGGTTCTCCTTGACCTGAAGATAGGAATCCTGGGGATG
>Ga0172362_10001436_pt1 | contig 20369 bp, 18 predicted proteins | sample LakKivs1_kivu2a2_FD_114534 | JGI IMG/M metagenome (GOLD analysis project Ga0172362, IMG submission 114534) | Sediment microbial communities from Lake Kivu, Rwanda - Sediment s1_kivu2a2 | ecosystem: Environmental > Aquatic > Freshwater > Lake > Sediment | place: Rwanda: Western Province, Lake... | reverse complement strand
ACATCAAGGATTTGACATTGGAAGAACTTAAGAAAACAGTTGTTCAGATGCGCGAAGCACGCTATAGAGCCAACCAGATATTCTCCTGGCTTTATCGAAGAGGTGGACGCGATTTTGCCGAAATGGACAACCTGCCAGTGACGCTTAGAGATAAATTTGGCGAGAACTATTACATAAGCGCTCTTGAGCTTGCCCAGCATCTTAAGTCAATTGACGGTACCGAAAAATTTCTTTTTAAACTCGCAGACGGAAATTTCATAGAAAGCGTTCTTATTTACGCAAAAAATAGAAAAACAATGTGCCTTTCTACTCAGGTCGGCTGTAAATTTGCTTGCTCCTTCTGCGCCAGCGGGTTTATTGGCTTTATAAGAAATCTTACGCCAGGAGAAATTACGAACCAGATACTTTTTTTGCAACAAAATCTTAAGTACAAGATAACGAATTACGTACTTATGGGTATGGGTGAACCCCTGGATAACTACGAGAATGTATCAAAAGCAATTATGATAATGAACGACCCGGAAGGAATGGCTATAGGGGCAAGAAGGATTACTATTTCCACCTGTGGAATAATTCCCGGAATGAAGAAACTCCAGGATTTAGGACTACAGGTTAATCTATCTGTGTCCCTCCACGCTACAAACAATAACCTGAGAGATGCGCTTATGCCGATTAATAAGCGATATCCCCTGGAAAAACTGATTAAGGCCTGTGAAGAGTTCATAAATGCTAAAGGAAGAATGATTACATTTGAATATATTCTAATGAAGGATAGGAACGATTCTCCTAAAGATGCAGATAAACTTGCAGTAATAGCGAAAAAATTGAAAGCAAAGGTAAACCTGGTGCCCTATAGCCCCATCCCCAGCCTGAATTTTCAGTCCGCAGGGAGAAAAACCACGAATATGTTTATGAGTAGACTTGTTAACAAAGGAGTAAATGCAACTCTCCGAGAATCAAAAGGTAAAGATATAATGGCTGCCTGTGGGCAGTTAGCAGGCAGGGCAAGAGAATGAAATACAAACTTGTAATTTTTGATATTGACGGCACAATAGCCAAGCACATAAGCTCCTGGAGATATATCCATGAAAAACTCGGATTGTGGTACAAGCAAGCATATCGCTATCAGGAGAAGTTTCTCGCTGGAAAGATAAGTTATAGGAAATTCTGCGAATTTGACGCAGCTCACTGGAAAGGATTACCAGAAAAAAAGATAAGAGAAATCTTCAAAAAAGTCCCCTATGCTAAAAACGCAGCACAGTGCATAAAAAAACTCAAGAAAATAGATTTCAAACTCGCCGCTATTTCCACAGGTCTTCAGTATATAGCCGACAGAATAAAGAAAGAGCTAAAGTTTGATTATGTGTTGTCAAATAGATTGATTTCCACAAAAGGCATTCTTACCGGAAAGGTCAGAATAAACATAACCCACGGAGCAAAAGGGAGAATTCTAAGAAAAATATTAAAGAAGTTCCGGGTAGAACCGGAGGAAGTAATCTGCGTGGGCGATAGCCGCGGAGATATACCCCTGGCGCGACGGTCAGGCTACTCCATCGCTTTTAACTCATCGGATGAATCTTTCTCAAAGATTGTGGATTATAACTGTAAGACAAATGACTTCAAAGAAGTATACAATAAAATAGTATCTATTTCCGAAAAAAACTGGAAGGGAAAGAGGGTTGGAATAAGGAGGTGAACTATGGTAGCAACCGAACAACTGAAGGGAGAGCACAAGGGGATAAAACTGATGCTGAATATTCTGGAGGAAGTATGTAACAGGTTAGAATCGCATAGAAAAGTTGACTCAAAACATTTGCAGCAGATAATTGAATTCCTCACAATGTTCGCAGACAAATGCCACCATGGCAAGGAAGAGGATTTGCTTTTCCCCGAGATGGCGAAAGCAGGGATTCCTGAAGATAGAGGACCTATTGCTGTAATGCTTAGGGAGCATAAGCAAGGTCGGGACTACATAAGGGGAATGAGCGAAGCAATAGTTAAATACAGAAAAGGTGATAAGAATTTATCATCTAAAATCGTGAAGAATGCCAGAGACTACATATCACTTTTAAGGCAGCACATAGATAAAGAGGATAATGTGTTATATCCGATGGCTGATGAGCAACTTTCAGAAGATAAACAAAAAGAACTATTTGACGGCTTTGAAAAGATAGAAATGGAGAGAATGGGAGCTGGGACTCACGAGAAATTTCATGAACTTCTCCATAAGCTCAGAGATGTCTATCTATGAAAGGAGGTATCCGAGATGAAGGTGAAATCTAATTTCCCAAAGGGATTATTAATTATTGTTATGCTTGCAATGACATTCAAGTTGACTCCCGGCACTGTTTATGCTCACTGCGATACCCTTGACGGCCCTGTAATTAGCGACGCAAAAGTAGCATTAGAAAAGGGAGATGTAACGCCAGTTCTAAAATGGGTCAATAGGAAATATGAGGCCGAGATTCGCTCGGCGTTCAACAAAACGCTCGCTGTAAGAGCGAAGGGAGCTGAAGCAAAAGAGTTGGCGGATATGTACTTCTTTGAGACGCTTGTTAGAATCCATAGAGCCGGGGAAGGAGCTCCATATACTGGTTTAAAACCAGCCGGCGCTGTAGAGCCAGTAGTAACTTTAGCCGACAAAGCTATTGAAGCTGGAAAAGTGGATGACCTGGCAGGAAAAATCTCAGGCCTTGTTTCCCAAGGAATAAGAGAGCGGTTTAATCAATTAATGGAGAAGAAGAAATATATGAATAAGAGTGTTGAAGCAGGCCGCGAATATGTGGAGGCTTATGTCAGCTTTGTACATTACTTAGAACGGTTGCATAATGAGGCCGAAGGAAAAATCACTCATCACGGAGAGCCAGAAGAGGAAACCACAAGTCACCAGGGCCGTTGACAAACCAAGAATAGTGAGGCTTTCCTCCATAGACATACCCCTGGTAAAGAAAAGGAAAAGGATAGGTTGGCTAAAGAAATATACGATATTGCCGTTATCGGTGGAGGTCCAGCGGGGATTATGGCGGCAATTCGTGCTGGACAACTCAAGAAAAATGTGGTTTTAATAGAGAGAAATGACTCCCTCGGTAAGAAAATCCTCCTCAGCGGAAAGGGAAGGTGTAATGTTACCAATATCGCGCCAATAGAAAAATTTGTGGAGAAGTTTGGCGAAACGGGTCAGTTCTTGAAACCAGCGCTTTACGGTTTCTTCAATCAGGATTTGATAGATTTCTTTGAATCAAAAGGCCTCAGGCTGAAGACAGAAAGGCAGGGTCGGGTGTTTCCAGTTACTGACAGGGCCCACTCCGTTGTGGAAGTTTTAAAAAAGTGCCTTGAGGAAAATAATGTTCAAATACTGTACGATATGCGGTTACTCGATTTAGAAATAAAGGACGGATTATTCTTATTGCACCTGGAAGGCAATAAGAGGGTGAGCGCCAGAAAAGTCATATTGGCAACAGGGGGAGCTTCCTATAAGGTAACCGGTTCTACCGGCGACGGTTTTCGTCTCGCCAAAAAATTTGGACATACTATCGTTGCTTTAAAACCAGCTCTGGTGCCTTTAAAAACAAAAGAATTATGGGTAAAGGAGCTACAGGGACTTACATTGAAAAACATCCGCATTACCTTTGAATATGGCAAGGAGAAGACACGTTCTGCTGTGGGCGAACTTTTGTTTACCCATTTTGGAGTCTCTGGACCGCTGATACTCGATTTAAGCAAGGAAATCGTCTCTGTCATTGAAAAGCATAAAGAAGTCCGTCTCCTTATCGACCTCAAGCCAGGATTAAGACCCGAACAGATTGAAAAGAGGTTACTAAATGAATTCAATGTCAGGGGAAAAAGCCAGATAAAGAATATTATGAAAGGTCTTTTACCCCAGAGATTAATGCCTGTACTTATTCGCCTGTCCAGCATAGAGCCGGAAAAAAGAGGAAATCAGATTACCCAGAATGAAAGGCGACTAATACAGGATTTATTGAAGGCTTTACCTTTGACCATTATTGGCTCTTTACCTCTGGAAGAGGCAATGGTCACTGATGGTGGCATCTCCACAAAAGAGATAAATCCCCGCACAATGGAATCAAAAATTGTTCCTGGCCTATATTTTGCTGGCGAAATAATAGACGGCTCCGCCCCCAGTGGCGGATATAATCTCCAGAAAGCTTTTTCCACCGGCTACCTCGCCGGCGAAAAAGCAGTATCTCTTAAATAAAGGATTACAGTTCGGATAGCCGAAAGGTAAAGGATATGAATGAAGAAGTAATCAAGGTTAAGAATTTATCAAAGGATTTCGGCCATTTTCGCGCAGTGGACAATATTTCATTTGCAGTAAAAGCCAGCGAGATATTTGGTTTCTTAGGGCCAAATGGCGCGGGCAAAACAACAACCATAAACATTCTCTGTACTCTCCTTATGCCTACCAGCGGAGAGGCAATTGTAAATGGATTTAATGTAGTAACTTCTCCCGATGAGGTCAGAAAGTCTATTGGCATCATTTTCCAGGACCCCAGTTTGGATGAACGGCTCACTGCTTACGAAAACCTGAATTTTCATGGGATGATTTACCATATACCTGTAAAGACAAGAAAAGAGCGCATCAAGGAAGTTCTGGATATGGTAGGGTTGTATTCAAAGAAAGACCATATTGTGCGCACATTCTCAGGCGGAATGCGCAGGAGATTAGAAATTGCCCGGGGACTTATGCATCGTCCTAAGATTCTATTTTTAGATGAACCGACCATCGGGTTAGACCCGCAAACAAGGCAGTATATCTGGGACTACCTATTAAACCTATCAAGAGAAGAAGAAATAACCATGTTTCTCACCACGCACTATATGGACGAGGCAGAAATCTGTCAGCGCGTAGCAATTATTGATTATGGCAAAATCATCGCTCTCGACAGCCCCCATCAATTAAAAAATGAGTTCAGCTTAGGTAGTTTGAATGAGGTATTTTTAAGACTTACTAACCATGGTATCCGCGACGAAGAAGTCAGTGGCAGAGAACATTTGGGTCATATTGTGCGCACAAGGAGATTGAGGTAACCCCTATGGATTTCGACGCTATACGAATGATCTGGTTGAGAGACCTTATTCGCCATTTCCGGGACAGAGTAAGATTGTTGGGGTCTATTTCCCGGCCGATACTCTGGCTTTTGATTATGGGCACAGGCCTAAGGGCTGCTTTTAATGTGCACGGGATATCTTATACTCATTTCATCTTTCCCGGAATCATTGCAATGAATCTTATCTTTGCGGCAATGCAGTCAACCATAAGCATTATCTGGGACAGGGAATTTGGTTTTTTAAGAGAAATTCTCGTCGCACCCATACCGCGCACTTCCATTGTGCTCGGCAAAACCTTAAGCGGCTCAACAGTTGCTTTTATTGAGGGACTTTTTGTTTTGGGCTTCGCGCCCGTTATCAAAATAAAGATTCCTTTACCCCATCTTTTCTTACTTTTACCTTTGATGTTTTTCGTCGCCTTTGTTTGCACCAGTCTCGGTATTGTCATTGCCGCGAGGATGACTTCTTTTGAAGGTTTTGGTGTAATCTCCAACTTTGTGATTATGCCGATGTTCTTCTTAAGTGGCGCAATATTTCCCATTGATAATCTTCCCTTTTTAATAAATATTGCCGTCCGTTTAGATCCTTTAACATACGGAGTAGACTTCCTAAGAAGAATTCTTTTAGGGATAAAAACTTTCCCGCTTCACATAGATTTTCTATATCTAACCATTTTTGCTGTGGTAATGTTAAGCATCGGAGTCTTTGAGTTCAACAAGAGAACTTAAGTCATAATGCACACAAAAAAAGAGGTTTAGAAAAGGAGTAGCAGACTTCAGCCGCGTCAAGAAAATGGTAGCCGCAGGCTTTAGCCTGCGTTTAGAAAAGGAGTAGCAGACTTCAGTCTGCGTCGAAAGGAGCGTCAATAAATGGAGAAGAGAAAACACTTTACAGCAGAAGAAGCAAAAAAAATTGGAGAAAAGTTAGGAATTAAGTGGGACAAATTTGATGTGGAGCAGTTTCGCGCCGGATTGGATGTGGAACTGGAGCACGGGACCCGTGACCCAAAGACAAATGTCTCCAACGACAATGCCTTGATGACCGGCAAAATCGCGCTCGCGCATCTCAACGAATTCCCTGATTATTACACCAGGTTGGAGAAGATGGAAAAAGAGGCCGAAGCCTTCTGGGAAAACCAGTAGTAATAGCATTAACAAAAAATTACAATAAAGACTTGACGACGTCATAAAAACTTCATAAAATACTTTAGGTCTAAGTGAGAGAACATGAAAGAAAAGGTCATCTATATTACTGATACGGATAAGAGACGATTAAAAGATTTGATAAGAGAAACCAGAGCCTCCGGTAGCGAACTTGAAATATCTCTTGAGAAATTAGAAGGAGAGCTGAACCGATGCAAGGTGGTTAAAGCAAAGGAAATTCCTGAAGACGTAATTACAATGAATTCAAAAGTTCGCCTCAAGGATTTAGATACTCAAGAGGAAATGATTTATCAGTTAGTCTTTCCCGGCGACGCTGACCCTGACCAGAACAAAATTTCGATTCTCGCGCCAATCGGAACCGCATTAATCGGATATCGCGTGGGAGACATTATTGAATGGAAAGTTCCGGCAGGACTCAGAAAGCTAAAGGTCCTGGAAGTCATTTATCAACCCGAAGCCGCCGGCAATTATCATCTATAATTTGTAATCTGCAATCTGTAATCTGTAATTCGTAATTTGTAATTTGTAATTGGTAATCTCTAATTTGGTAGTGTAGGCCTTTATAGCCGTATAAGTCTGGGCACTGTCGTATCTCCTCTCCCCAGAACTTATAGAGAGATAAATGAATATAACAATTAGACCCGAGACAAAGAATGATTATCTCGCCATCAGAGAAATCAATGACTTGGCCTTTAAGCAAAAGAATGAAGGTCTCCTTATAGAAAAGTTGAGAGAGACTTCAGATTTTATCCCAGAGTTATCATTAGTTGCTCAATTTGAAGGAAAAGTTGTGGGCCATTTATTGCTCTATCCCGTACAAGTAAATAACAAGAATACAAAACATGCTGTTCTTTCACTTGGTCCTATGTCTGTTCATCCAGATTATCAAAGAAAAGGCATTGGCAGTAAACTTGTTAGAGAAGGACTAAAACGTGCCAAAGAAAAAGGATATGGTTCAGTTATTCTTGTGGGGCATCCTGAGTATTATCCGAGATTTGGATTTAGCAAGGCAAGCAAGTTTGAGATTAAAGTCCCTTTCGATGCTCCCGATAACGCATTTATGGCATTAGAGTTAGTAGAAAATGCCTTACAAAATGTAAAAGGAGTCGTTGAATATCCAAATTCCTTTTATGAAGCACTCTGAATAAGAAAGTCTTTATCAGGACTTTCGGATGTCAGATGAACGAGCCGGATTCGGAAGTAACGGACAGGCTTCTGGAAAGGAAGGCAAGTAATAGATGGAGTCTTTTGTATTGTTAGGGAGTAAAAAAAATCCGGAGAGCGCAGTCAGAGCAGAGCCATTTTTGAAGTGGGCTGGAGGCAAAGGCCAACTTTTGAGACAGTACGAGCCTTTCTTCCCTTTGAAATTCAACAACTACTTGGAACCTTTTGTAGGAGGTGGTGCAGTATTTTTTCATCTCTATAACACAGGAAGATTAGGAGATAATAAAAAAATAATATTAATTGATTTCAATGGGGAGCTTATAAATTGCTATTTGGTTATCAAAGAAAATGTGGAAAAATTAATAAGGATATTAGACAGTGACAAATACGCAAATAATAAGAATGTATACTATGCTATTAGAGAAGAAGAACCTCGAGATAGATTTGAAAAAGCAGCGAGGACTATTTACCTAAATAAGACTTGTTATAATGGATTGTACAGGGTCAACAGTCAAGGTAAATTTAATGTTCCTTTTGGTAAATATAAAAATCCGTTAATATGTGATTCTAAGAATTTGAAGGCAGTAAGTATTGCTTTACAGAGTGTCGAAATTCTACTAGGGGATTTTGAAAGATGTTTGGAGTCTGCAAAAAAAGGAGATTTTGTTTATTTTGATCCTCCCTACCAACCTTTAAGTAAGACTTCAAGTTTTACAAATTACACTAGAGATGCTTTCAGTGAAGAAGATCAACAAAAGCTTTGTAGACTCTTTAAAGAACTGGATAGTCTGGGATGCAAAGTTATGTTGAGCAATTCAAATACTTTTCTCATCCGGAAACTCTATAAGGTTTTTAGAATAGAGGGGGTATTTGCGAAAAGGGCTATAAGTTGCAAACCACTGGGCAGAGGTGTGATAAAAGAATTAGTTATTTTAAATTATTAAAAAGGAGGTTGTATGGAATATGTAGATTTCGCTTCTAAAATCAGCTTTTATGAATTTCTGCAAACTGAATTTAAGAAACCGCATTTTAATACTACAAAATATAAGAAAGAGATTAGTTTCCTCAAGAATAAGATTACCATTGAATACCTGACTGAAATATTCGGCACTTGTCCAAAAATCATAGACATATTTGAAGAACTTTTTCAACTCAAGCGATTTACAAATGCACAATATATAAATTTTTGCTTTGATGTGAATGTCTTGAATAACTGCACACAGGAATTAATTATGAAATATATAAGGAATAGGATATTTAAATTTGAAAACGGTAAAGAGAATAAAGATTTTGTTGGTATTTATAATAAGTTAGGTACTAGGACAACCAAAGATGAAAAACAAGTAATTTTTAATGTAAAAAGAGCGATTACTTATTACATTATTGAGTGTATGAGCAAAAGAGACGTTCTGTATTCACATTTACAGAACTCAATAGATTCACGATTAAGAATTTCTAAATATTTGATAGAAAATTTAAGTGCTGATACCTATTTGTCCTCTATAAACCTAGAAAGCTTTTTGAAAATCAAAAGACACCCTATAGATACAAAAGGGCTACATGGGAATTTTGGGATCATGAAGATAAAAAGTATATTAGAAGACGCTGGATTTATAGATGTTGATGATAAGGTACCCGAGAAGACTCAAGCAATGACCAAACCGCTTTTGGATAAAGATTACCAAGATAGATTTTGCTATTTGAAAGAAAGGGCCATCGTAGGAATAGATAAGAGAAAGGACAGAAAACCTAAAGTCTTTGACTTCCTATTGTTGTTTGATCGAATACCAAAAGCCTTAATAGAGACAAATTTCTATACCACTTCAGGGACGAAAATAGGAATTAACGAAGGGGAATATGTCGATTTATTAGAAGATATTGAGCAGTTCAATAAAGCCAACCGTACAAAGTTGAAGTTCATATGGATAACCGATGGAAATTATTGGCTAACAAAGAATGCAGAAAAGAGATTCAGGAATTTAAAGAAAAATTATTTTAAAAATAAACATGGGCTTTTAAATTATAATCTTTTTAAGGAAAACTTGAACGAAATCAAGGAGGATATGAAAAGTGAATAACCTTGAAAAGCTTCACCCTGAAAAGTTCGAACTGGAAACTACCACTGTTTGGTCCTTTCAGGAGAGAGGCAGCTGGGCAACACATCAACCGTCATTCCGCGGCAATTGGGCGCCTCAAATTCCGCGTAATTTGATTCTTCGTTATTCAAAACCAGAAGACTTAGTTTTGGACCAGATGTGCGGGTGTGGCACAACTTTGATTGAGTGCAAGCTTACCGGAAGAAATGCTATCGGATTGGATATAAACCCTAGGATGGTTGAGATAACAAAGAAGAATCTAAAGTTTAACTTAGACGGTGGCATTCCTAAAGTTGATATTGAAGTTAAGGTTGGAGATGCTCGAAATTTGAGTGGTATAGAAGATAATTCTGTGGACTTGATTGCTACTCATCCCCCTTATGCAGATATTATTAAGTATGGCGATGGCAAAATTGAAGGAGACTTATCTAATATCCATAGCATTGATGAATTCTGTGAAGAAATGAGGAAAGTAGCTGCAGAATGTTTTAGAGTATTAAAATCTAGAAAATATTGTGGAATACTAATTGGAGATACAAGGAGAAAGACATATTTTACACCCATAGCGTATAGAGTAATGCAAAATTTTATCGATGTGGGATTTAAGCTTAAAGAAGATATAATCAAACATCAATGGAACTGCAAGACAACGCCCTATTGGAGCCAAAAGTCAAAAGATTATAATTTCTTACTTATAATGCATGAACATTTGTTTGTGTTTGAGAAAGTTTAATATATTTTTTGGGAATATATTTACCATTATTTCCATAGGTGTGTTTAATTCTCTAAGTATATTCTTATATAAGGAGGTATAAAGAAATGACAGGAAAATTTTCAGATACCCGGCCGTATATATTTTCAGATTTCTGTAGTGTTTATAAAAAATTTTTAGTTCCCCCTTTTCAGAGGTCTTATGCATGGAGTTCAAAACAAATAAATGATTTATGGGAGAGTATAGTTTCAAACGAAAAAGAATATTTTGTCGGAAATATAGTGTGTCTAGAGGCCACAGAAGAATCAGATAATAGAGTAGTTATTATCGATGGCCAGCAACGTCTATTTACGATAACGTTGATGCTATCAGTAATAAGAGATGAATATGGATTTATAAAATACAAAGACAAAAAAGAAAAAGAAAAAGAAAGAATATGGGAGTCACAACAGAACATTGATGATATTTTGTTTCATAAAGAAATCTCTTTTCCTTTCAGGAGGAAGTTAAGATTTTTCCCTGGTAGGAGGAATTTAAAAGATGTTTATGAGAAGCTAATAAAGGGCGAATTAAATGTAGATGACAGAAGTCAAATAAGTCTCTTGGATGATAATCAAATCAAATATGTAAAAAATTATAAAACAATTCGTAGATTAGTAAAACAATATGTTAAAACAGATTACTTTAAGCAATTAGATAATTTACTAGAAAAAGTCACTTCACTCCTTTTTATAGTCATTCTATGCAAGACAGATAATGATGCCTATAGTATCTTTGAGGGCTTAAATGCTACGGGCATTGGCCTTACTGTGGCCGATTTAGTGAAGAATGCTGTTTTACAAGCCGTTAAAAGCGAAAGTGCAAAAAATAGCGTTGAAGAAAATTGGGAGCAAATCGAGAATATATTTGAAGAAACAAGGATTTCATTATTTCCCAAATTTCTGAGGCACCAGTGGATATCTCGAGAAGGTTATGTTACCAGTAGCAAATTATACGGGAGCATCAAGAAAAATAAATTACAAAATAAAGAAAATATGGAAATAATTGATTATACAAAAGAGCTGCTGGACGATGCAAAAATTTATTCATCTTTTCGATTTGAACAAAACGCAAGTTATTTATTAAAGCATACTAAAATCACTGAGGGCATTATTAATATCATTAAGCGATTTAGATATCTAGATTTGGAACAGGTGTATGAACTTATTTTAGCTTATTATAACAAATTTATCAGCACTGAGAGATATACAGAAAAGCAGCTTTATTCGGTTCTTGAGAATTTATGGACTTTTTCTTTTAGAGCAAAGATAATCAATATTAACCCCTCAGAATATGAAAAGAAATTCGCTGACCATTGTAAACACATATCTGGCTATACAAAAAAAGAAATGGACAGAATGTCTATAGGCTTCTATGCGGAGCTCGCAAAATTGGTAGATAATGATACCGAATTTATAGAAAATTTTGTAACCGATATAAAATATAAAGAGGGTTCGGATAACTCGCTTATTATTCATCTACTTGAAACCATGATGAGAAACGAAGATCCAAGTATTAAGGTTGCAGAGCCAACGATTGAGCATATTCTTCCTAGAGATCCTTGTAAATGGGGATTAAAAAGAAATGAGGTAAAAGATTTTGTTAATGCTATTGGCAATTTGACTTTACTTAATGATTCAGATAACAAAACCCTAGGAAATGAGAAAATGAGTATTAAAGTTCAAAAGGTTTTTGGAAGGTCTGCTTTTAAAATGAATAGAGAGTTGTCTAAAAAACAGCATGAATTTGAAAAAAATCCTAAAGAAGCAATCAAGGCAAGAAGTTACTAATTAGCTAAGACTGCCATCGGAATATAGAAAAAATATTGTTAATAGCTAAGAGTCGTTTTGATATTTAAAAATTTGACCTTCGATAAAGTCAGGACAGGAAACTTGAAAAAACGATCCCCATAAATTTCCTCTCCGCAACTTCAGGTTAAATCTGAAGTTAACCGCGGAGACTTTATATCGGAAATTTAATCATGGGGATAAATAAAGAAGTGATTTTGAGAAAAGGAAGAATGGAAGAAGAATCAAAACCGTTCCGATATTTACTTACTGGAATTTTATGGAATTAAAAAATATATTAGATAAAAATGTATCTTATCAAGATAATGCATGGACTCCATTGAGTAAGGAATTAACCATAAAACAAGTATTAAACAGTATTAAAGGCACGGATCATGCTTTTCAAGTTAATAATTTAAGAAGTTTATTAAGACTAGGTAATATAGAAAATTATAACATTCATAAAAAGAAACTGCCAGCAGTTACTTTTTGTGGTACATTTGATGGAAAGAGGAGAAAGGATTCTATAAAAGAATATAATGAATTGATAGTCATTGATATTGACAAGTTAGACAAAGAGGGACTGAATAGAACCAAAAGTCTACTCAACGACGAAAACTATGTTTTTTCATATTGGGAATCACCATCGCAAAAAGGAATAAAAGGATTAGTTGCAATTAAATATAATATTGAAAATAAAGAATATGATATCGATTTTCGTCATAAATACGCATTTGAACAATTAGTCGAATACTTCAAATCAAAATACAATATCAGCCTAGATGAAAGTGGAAGTGATACAACAAGATTATGTTTTTTATCTCACGACCCGGGTCTAGTCTTAAAAAAGAGTTTTGAATTATTTGAAATCGATGAAATTGAAAATGGCAAATCGCAAAATACTAAAAACAGAGCCTCTTTAAGAAATCGGAATTTAAAACCTATAAGTCAGAAAGATTTACTATTAAACCCCAAAAAAAAGAACGACCCAAGAGATAGAAATATAATACAATCTATTATTAAATACTTATTAAAAAGGAATTTATCAATAACGAATTCTTATGAAGAATGGTATAGAGTTGCCTATGCTATTGCTAATACATTTACACATGATATTGGGGAAAAATATTATTTAAGACTTTGCCAATTGGATGGATCAAAATATGATGAGATTGGAAGCAAAAATATGCTGGGATATTGTTACGAAAATTCAAGAGGCGACATCAATTTTAGCACAATAGTGTTTTTTGCTAAAGAAAAAGGTTATAAAAACAAAAAACAAGTAGGAGGCAGTACCGAAGGCGGCTAGTACCGATGGGTACTAGTCACGAGTATTAGCTTAAAATACTTTGCCAGCAAAAGCTTGGATGGTAATTTATTAGTCCAGTATTGTATGTTTTACAGGAACTGCCTCCTATATTTTTCAACATGGAAGAATATTATAATTACATATCTCAAAATAACATAGTTTTTCACTTATGTAAAATTAGAGCAAAAATTGCTAAACAACGGAACAAAAAACATTTAATACATTTGTTAACAAAAGATATAAAATATAATTATCATAAAATAGATTTAACCGAGACAGAAAAACAATTACAACAATTATTACCAGTTAGAAAGAAATGGAAGAAATTAGGTAAAAAATCGAGATATAGAAATGGTCAAGCATTAAATTCTATCGATAAAAACATCCTATCATTATACAAAACAATTAACTACTACAAAAAAACAAACCCCTCTGAGCCATTTTTAATAAATCTCAATAATTTCATTATTGAACTTCAAAAATCCGTTGAAGATGATTGCTTTTCAATTTCGAAGCCTAAAATATATCCAAAATTGAAAAATGATAAAGAAAAGAATAACAACGTTTGTAGACCAATATCTTTATTTTCATTAAAAGACAAATTGATTATTTCCCGAACAAATAAGTATTTTACAGATTTATTTGATGGATATTTTTATGATAATTCATTGGCATTTAGAGCTACGCAAAAAATAAACGGAAAACAAAAGGTATTATCTCATCACGATGCTATTCAAAAAATAATGAATTATCGAGAAAGGCTTAAAGGGCAACGTCTATGGATAGCTGAATGCGATATGAAGAAATTTTACGACTCTGTCAATCATACGATTATTAAAAAATCTTTTCGAAGGTTAATAAATAAAGTTAAACGAGACAAACCCGAATATTATGATTCTAATGCTGAAAAAATCTTTTATCGATATTTGGATTGTTACAAATTTAACAAGAACGTTCTTCCTCTAAATAAAGCGTTAGGTTATTTTAAAAAGTATGCTATTAAAAATGGGAAATTTGGATGGGTAGAAGATGACCTAATAAAATTACGTTACTATAAATCATTAAATAATGCTAAAATAGGAGTTCCTCAAGGTGGAGCACTTTCGGGGTTAATTGCAAATATAGTATTAGATTACGCTGATAGAATGGTTTTGAAGAATGCGGACCCGGATTTACTTTACATCAGGTATTGTGATGACATGATTATAATGTATCCTAATAAGGAAAATTGCGAAGCAGCTTTAAATTCATATAAAAATGCATTAAAGAAATTGAAACTTATACCACATAAGTTCGAAAAGCTAACAAATATTTCTTTTTGGTCTCTGAAAACAAAGTCAAAGAAACCATATAAATGGTGCGAAACTGAAAATGGAGGTTTTCCCTGGATAGGTTTTGTTGGTTATGAAATACATTATAATGGTTTTATTCGTGTAAGGAAAAGATCATTAAAAAAAGAAATGCAAAAGCAATACGAGGTTGTAAACAAAGTAAAATTAGCAATAAAAGATAATAATAAAAGGGTACATGTCAAAAGAATTGAAGAATCAGTTATAAATCGATTGATTGGAATGTCTGTTGGAAGAATTAAAATCTGGAATTATCAAACCATAAATAATGATATGTGTTGGGTAAATGGATTTTCAGCACTTAATGATAATAAATATTCAAGAATCCAATTAAAGCGGTTAGATAAATGTCGTAACAAAATAATACGTAAACTAAAAAGGGAATTGTCAAAATATAAAGAAGATAAACATGTTCCACAAGAAAAAGAAAAAAGAAAAAAGCATCAAATAGTATATTATGGAAAACCATTTAGTTATTACTATCAGGTAATTGAAAGGAAAAATAAGAATAAAAAAGCATAACAAATTTTGCGATGTTGATAACGCAAAAAAGTTTTATATCAAAACTTTCAGTTGTCAGATAAATGATGTGGCTTCGAAAGTTATGGAAAGGTTTCTGGAAAGGGAGGGTTAATAGATTCTCCTGTCAATTTTTTTTGATGAGGAACAAAAGTCGAAATGCTTAAAAAATCAAAGGTGTTCGTCAACAATTCGCCTAAAGTCTTTATCAGGAGTTTTGGATGTCAGATGAATGATGCGGATTCGGAGGTTATGGGTAAACTTCTGGAGAGGGAGGGGTATGGGAAGATAGATTCTCCTGAAGGGGCGGATGTGATAATTCTTAATACCTGTTCTGTGAGGCAGAATGCTGAAGATAGGGCACTGGGTTATATGGCGACATTGAAAAGGGTTAGAGAGGAGAATCCATCTGTAGTTTTTGTGCTGGCGGGGTGTGTGGCACAGAGGTTGAAGAGTAAAATCTTTGAGAGGGCTCCTTTTGTGAATATCGTTCTGGGAACAGATAATATATGGGAATTGCCAAAATTGGTTAAAGCGGCTATCAAGAAGCCGAAAGAGAGATTTCTTGCTACTGAAGTGAGGGGAGATTTGCCCAGATTGGAGAAAGGATTCTGGAGTTCTGCGTCTTATGGTTGTGCCAGGAGTTCTGAACTGGCGGGGCTGGTGACAATCATGCGGGGTTGTGACAATTTCTGTTCATACTGTATTGTGCCTTACGTTAGAGGCAGAGAGAGGTCCAGAACTCTTGAGGATATTGTTTCAGAGGTGGAGCAGAAAGTAGCTGGAGGATGTAAGGAGATTACACTTCTGGGACAGAATGTAAATTCTTATAAATTTGATGGTTCGGACTTTGCTGACCTTTTAGGAGGAGTGGAAAAAGTAGATGGATTGGAACGGGTCCGGTTTATGACTTCTCATCCTAAGGACGTCCCTGAGAAATTAATCAATACTATGAGAGATTCAAGTAAAATCTGTGAGCATTTGCATCTTCCTGCGCAATCTGGCTCAAATAGAATATTGGAGGGAATGAACCGGGGATATACGAGGGAACAATATTTGGAATTAATTGATAAGATAAGAAGAGAGATTCCTAAGATAAGTATTACTACTGACCTTATGGTTGGCTTTCCGGGGGAGAAGAAAGAGGATTTTGAGGATACTTTAAGGTTGGTTCGTGATGTTGAATTTGACATGGCTTTTACTTTTAAATATTCGACCCGGCCAGGGACTCAGGCGGCTAAAGAGAAAGATGATGTTCCCTTGGAAACAAAAAAGGAACGTCTGGCTGAACTTAATGAACTTTGTGAGAAGATGACACTGGAAAAGAATAGAAGACTTATGGGGAAAGTGGAAGAGGTTATGGTGGAGAGGTTGGCGCGGAAAGAGAAGAAGTTGGTGGGGAGGACGAGAGGTAATAAGACGGTGTTTTTTTCGGGGGATGGGAAGGATATTGGGGAATTGGTGCCGGTGGAGATAGAAGAGGCGTATGCGTGGTCGTTGATGGGGACACGGGTTCAATAAATTGAACCCCTACAATGAGGTTTATGTGGAAAAAGAAAAAGTGATGTTGTGGGCTTTGCCTGTTCCAGAAGTATTTGGTTACCTGAGTAGTTCTGAAAAGGGTTTAACTGACGCTGAAGCAAGGAGAAGGCTTGAAGTTTACGGTGTTAATGAGATTGTGGAAAAGGAGAGAAGGCAAGGTTTACAAATATTTCTTTCCCAATTTACAAATCCCCTTGTTCTGGTTCTTATCGTTGCTTCAATTATAGCCTTTTTCCTTCGCGAGCCTATTAATGCGATAGTAATTTTGTCAATCGTGTTTTTAAATTCTCTGCTTGGCTTTTTTCAGGAATATAGGGCGGAAAGGGCACTACAAGAGTTAAAGAAATATGTAACATTTAAAGCCAAAGTCATAAGAAACGGGGAAATGTCGGAGGTGGATGATAAACAGGTTGTTCCAGGGGATGTTGTGCATCTCGCTATAGGCGATATCATTCCCGCAGATACGAGGCTTTTTAAGGTTGAGGATATGACTACGAATGAATCTTCGCTTACGGGAGAATCTTTGCCTGTTCTCAAGAACGTTGCCCCGGTTAGTAAAGATTACTCGTTGCCTCAATATCTAACCAATATGGCTTTTATGGGTACATCTGTCGCAAGTGGCTCAGGTGAGGGCGTTGTGATTGCAACTGGCAAAAACACGTTCTTTGGAGAAACAGCAGCCTATTTGAAACAGGCAGTTCATGAGGGTGATTTCCAGAAAAATATAAGAAAATTTAGTAATTTCTTACTCAAGGTAATTTTGGCTATGACTGCGTTTATCTTTATCGCAAATGCGGTCCTCGGTAAAGGAGTTTTTAGCTCTTTTCTTTTTGCTCTGGCTTTGGCTGTGGGAATTACTCCGGAAGTATTGCCGATAATAATGACCATCACTTTATCGAACGGTGCTCTCAGAATGGCTAAGGAAAAAGTTATTACCAAGAGGCTTGTTTCAGTGGAAGATTTTGGAAATATTGATACGCTCTGTTGCGATAAGACGGGGACGCTTACTGAAGGAGAGTTATCCCTCTATGATTACCTCGATGTTGATGAACAAAAAGGGGACAAATTAATTCTTTATGGCTTACTTTGCAGTTCTGTGGAAGGAGGAAAAGGCAAGAAATCGTTCGGTAACCCAATGGACAAAGCAATATGGGAGAATAAAAAAGCTAAAGAAATAGAAGCTGAGGTAGAGAACTACACAATAATTGATAGGAATGAGTTTGATTTTGAAAGAAGAAGAATGAGCGTTCTGGTCAAGGGTGGTAAAAGTAACATTCTAATTGTTAAAGGCGCACCAGAATCAATCCTGGGAGCTTCTGATTTTGCAATGGTCAGTGGGAATGAGACAAAGTTGTCCAATGATTTGGTCTCAACAATAAAGGATAAGGTTGCCGGCTATGAGAATGGTGGGTATAGAGTCATCGCCCTGGCAGAAAGGTATACAGACCAAACACAAACGACCAAGGATGATGAAAAAAATCTTATTCTGACAGGATTTTTCCTCTTCCTTGATCCACCTAAAAAGACTGTGAGAGAATCATTAAATATTTTGCGCCGGCTGGGAGTTAGCATAAAGGTCATCAGTGGAGACAGTCCTATTATTACAAGGAAGGTCTGTAATGATGTCGGTCTCGGAATTGTAGAAAATAGAGTTATCACCGGAGACGAGATTGAACAGTTAAAAGACGATGAATTTGAAATGTATAGCACAGAATATAATGTGTTCGCCAGGGTAACCCCCGAACAAAAATATAGAATAGTGTCGAACCTTAACAGGGAGGGGCACATTGTAGGATTTTTGGGTGATGGTATAAATGACGCTCCTGCATTAAGAGCAGCAGATGTGGGCATTTCTGTTGCTGCCGCGGTAGGGATTGCAAAAGAAGCAGCGGATATCATTCTCCTTAAAAAGAGCTTACGGGTCCTGGCGCATGGAATCATTGAGGGGAGAAAAACCTTTGGCAATATTACAAAATATATCCTGAACACAATCAGCGCTAATTATGGCAATATGATAACGGTTGCAATGTCGTCTCTGTTTCTGAAGTTTATCCCTCTTTTGCCGTCACAAATTTTGCTCAATAATTTCATAAGCGACGTGCCTCTGCTGACAATTTCTACGGATAATGTAGACAGAGAGTTTTTGAAGAGACCAAAAAGGTGGAATATCAGGTTTATCTCCAGGTTCATGGTATATTTTGGATTAATAAGCACATTTTTTGACCTGGCGCTTATTTTACCTCTCCTACTTATAGTTAAAGTAAGTTCTGAAGTGTTTCGAACGGCCTGGTTTATTGAATCGGCGTTATCAGAAATTGTTGTAACCTTTGCGATAAGGACAAGGGGTCCTTTCTTTAAAAGCGCACCGAGCAAGTGGTTATCAATAACATCGGTCGCAGCTGGAATAGCTGTAATAACAGTAACCTACACCGTATTTGGAAATAGGTTCTTTGAATTTGTCAAAATCCCTGTGCCAGTTTTTGCTTTAATCGGGGGGATACTCGTAGCTTATTTCATAACTGCTGAAATTGCAAAAAGATTTATCTACAAAGGATTTCAGATTTAAAAAATCATATCTATATGGCGAGTAATATCATTGTGCGTTCATATCAATCACAGGATAGGGAAGCAGTGCGGCAGATGGCCTGTGATACTGCGGATATGGGAGAGCCGGTAGAAAACTTTTTTGGAGACCGTGGGGTAGTAGCAGATTTATTAACTCGCTATTATACCGATTACGAGCCCGGGTCGCTGTGGGTAGCAGAGTATGAAAGAAAGGTTATTGGGTATCTTACAGGTTGCTTGAATACTCGGCGTTACTTTCGGGTAATGGTGTGGAGTTTGTTGCCTCGTGTTGTAATTAAGTCAATCCTTCGTGGAGTATTTTTGCGTCAAGATACATGGCGGCTGTTCAGGGCTTCAATAAGAACAGGGTGGATTGGTGGATTCAGGTGGCATATACCTCTGGATAAATATCCTGGACATCTACATGTGAATGTAGAGAAGGGTTTTCGTAGTCAAAATGTTGGCAAGCGCTTAGTAAGACGGTTTATTGAACAGGTGAAAGAAGTGGGGTTACCTGGCATCTATCTGGCAGTTCGTGAGGACAATGTAGGAGGGCGTAAATTTTTTGAACATTTGGGTTTTATTGAGTTAAGCCGGTATACTACGGTTTATGCCCAGAAAGGTCCCCACAAAGTTATTTATGCGATTGTATATGGGAAGGAAATGGTGTGAAAATGAAATTCTTCTGTTTCATCGTTATCGTGATGTGTGGTACTATGATGGCTTTTAATGGATGTTCGTCTGTTCAATCTGCCCAAAATCTGTCTTTACCTGAGGTGGAGTTGAACTCGGAAGATAGAATTCTTATCTTGGCGCCTCACCCTGATGATGAGGTTTTAGGGTGTTGTGGCGTCATCCAGAAAGCAGTGGCTATGAAACTGCCTTTGCGTGTTGTCTTTTTTACCTACGGAGATAATAACCAATGGTCATTCTTAGTTTATCGGAAGCATCCAGTATTAAGACCAAAAGCGGCAAGGGGTATGGGTCTGGTACGCCACGATGAGGCAATTGCAGCTTGCCAAACTTTAGGAGTTTCTCCCGAACAGTTAATTTT
>Ga0172362_10001434_pt1 | contig 20377 bp, 13 predicted proteins | sample LakKivs1_kivu2a2_FD_114534 | JGI IMG/M metagenome (GOLD analysis project Ga0172362, IMG submission 114534) | Sediment microbial communities from Lake Kivu, Rwanda - Sediment s1_kivu2a2 | ecosystem: Environmental > Aquatic > Freshwater > Lake > Sediment | place: Rwanda: Western Province, Lake... | reverse complement strand
GCTCTTGGGCTTGATCGCATCCTTGATCAGGATGTGCTTGCTCAGGCCCGTGCGCTTCTCGATGGCCTCAACCTTCAGGATGCCGTCGATGTCCAGGCTCATGCGACAGAGCACCTCATTTTCATCCGGGACCGGCATCAACCCCTCGACCATGAAGTTGCCCACCAGAATATCCCGTAAGGCATCCGGGTCGTCGCCCTGAAAGATCGACACATCGACCGCAGTCTGGTAGGGCGCTGCGGTGAAGTAGCGCTCCGTGCGGGTCACAGGCAAGGGCGTGTTGCGCTTGATGACAGGGCGGTAGCAGTAGGGATAGGGCGCGCCGTCGCGGAAACCCAGGAAGGACGGTCCGAACGAATAGGGGGAAACGTCCACCAGGACCCGCTCGATCTCATGGCCGGCCAGGCGCGACGCCAGCAGGCCCGCCCCCAGAGCCACGCACAGATCGGGATGCACATCCTGACGCACCGGGGCGCCGAGGTGCTCCTCCAGCATCTCGCGAACCAGCGGCGTGCGGGTCGAGCCGCCGACCAGCAGGACGACGTCGACATCCTCCGGCCGTTTGCCGGCGTCTTCCATGGCCTTGAACACGCTTTCCAAGGTGGATTCGACCAGCGGTCGGATCATGGCCTCGTAGTCCTGGCGGGACAGCTCCAGATCCAGGTGCAACGCTCGGCCGTCGGGGGCGGTCGCCAGGGCCTCCTCCCGCACGCGGGTGTACTGCTCGCTGCTGAGCCGCTTCTTGGCCTCCTCGGCGGCCCATCGCAGTCGCGCGTAGGACACCGGGCTGCGGTCCCGCAGGTCGAGGCCGTGCTGCGTCTCGAATTCCTTCAGAAGCCGGTCCAGGACCAACTGGTCGAAATCGTCGCCGCCAAGATGATTATTGCCGTGGCTGGCCAGGACTTCGGTGACGTCGCCCTCGATGGACACGAGGGAGACATCGAAGGTCCCGCCGCCCAGGTCATACACCATCGCCGTGCGGCGGGCACTATCGTCGAAGCCATAGGCCAGGCTGGCCGCCGTGGGCTCGTTGAGGATGCGGACGACTTCCAGGCCGGCGATCTGCCCGGCCTCGCGGGTCGCCTGACGCTGGGCGTCGGAGAAGTAGGCCGGCACCGTGATGACCGCCTTCTTCACGTCCGTGCGGAGCTCCTGCTGGGCCCACTGCACCAGCTCCCGCAGGATCAAGGCCGAGATCTCCGGCGGCGTGAAGGTCCGGCCTCCCAGATCGAACCGCTCGTCGGTACCCATCTTGCGTTTGACGCTGCGCACCGTCAGCTCGGGGTAGACCAGCAACTGGTTTCGCGCCGCCTCGCCGATCAGGAGCTGTCCCTGCGGCGAGAACCCCACGCAGGAAGGCAGCATCTTCGTCCCCGGTCCCAGCACGCGCGGCCGGTCGCCCACCAGAGCGGCGACCTCGGAATTCGTGGTCCCCAGATCAATGCCTACGATGGTGTCATTGTGATCCATGCTGTTCTCCCGGGAGAGCGGCAGGAGTTTGTGCCTCCCCTTGATCCTGTCCCGCCCCCTGTCGTCGCTTGGCCACTTTCACTTCCGCCGGCCGGTAGACCGTCTCGCCGCGCCAGTAGCCTGGGCGGTAAACCTCCAGAACGGCGCCCTCGGGGACATCCAACCCATAGCCGATGTCGACGGCCTTCATCGTGAGCGGATCGAACGGCCGGCCGAGACAATCGATGGGCCGAACGCCGGCCCTGGCCAGCGCCTCCTCCAAGACCTCCTGGCACAGGCTGTATCCCTTGAGCATCGACCGCACGGCCTCCTCCTGCTGCTGTATTCGGTCCTCGTCCCTTCGGCTCTGAAATCGGGCGAGAATGCCCGCCGCAAACCCCGGTGCGCGCTCGCGCCCGGGCCGTTGGAGCCAGGCTTCGGCCGACTGCGACCCTCGGAGCAGTCGGTCCCGCATATCGATCAGCGTGCCCAGAACATCGCTCCAAGCGGCCTGCCGCGCGGCTTCCGCGGTCTTCTGCTCCTGTTGATCGAGGGCCGCTTCGTAGCGCCGGAGCATGGCATCGACAGAGCCCACCGCTTCCTGCATCGGAGTCAGGCTCTCGTGCAACTGCTTGAAGGCGCGTCCCTGGAGCCGCGTCTCCTCCGCCATTGCGGTCAGTGCCGACCACATCGCGTAGGCGTCGCAGCCGGTTTGGTCCTCGCCCAAGGGTTCTGCCGACGCATCGGTCTGCAACTGCGCCAGAATCTCGGCGGCGACTCCTTCCGGGGGCTGCTCGCTATCGAGAATCTCGTCCAGCCAGAGCTCGAACCGCCGCAGGATGCGCTCGCGGACGTGCGTGCGCTCTTCCCGGTCCTGATCCGGCACCGCCGGCGGCCCCTGAGGAAGAACCGGATTGTCCCAGGCCTCGTTCTCCGTCATCTCTGTGATTCCTTGCGCTCGGATTTCATCACCGTCAGCCACGCCTCCGGACCGACAAACCGTCTGGGACAAGGCACGCTGTCCAGCAGCGATTCGAGAGGCTTGTCCGCCGGCGCCCCGAGGATCAGATACTTCGCCCGTTGATAGGGGTCCTTCAGTTGCTCGTAGGCGTCCCGGATCCTCTCGAACTCGGGGCCGGACCGGTCGGGCGGATGCTCCTTGACCTGGCGAACGTAGGCCGCGCGGATCTGCTCATCGTCCGCCTCGGGCGACACGCCCAGAACGGACCAGGGATCCTGTTCCTTCTTGGTACTGCCGGCGCTCATCGTCTCTTCCTTCGTCCTCTTCGTCTCCGCGGGAAGAAGGGACGGGTCGGCGGCTCGTCCTCCATGTCCCACGGCTCCTCGTCGGAATCGAACTCATCCAGATCATCGGGCCCGGTTTCCGGCATGTGGCGCATGACCTCCTCCAGCTTTTCCCTCAGTTCCGGATGCTTGCGCGCGAGCCGTTCGATCTCCTCCGGGCTGGTGGGCAGCTTGCCTCCACTGAGGCGAATGATCTCGGTAAAAAGGGCCGCCAAGTCCGGCGGGATCGCCCTCGGTTCGGATGGTCTTCCCCCGTGCTCCTGCCCAAGGCCCTCTTCATCCTCGTCGAAGAGATCGTCGAACAAATACCCTTCATCCGGGACCGGACGTGCTCTCCGCCGTCGCGACGTCCCGTACCCGCCCATCTCCCCGCGGGCTCGCCCGGCACCGAAGAACGGGATCCGCGATTCCTTCGGATACTTCTGCGTCTTGCGCTCGAACTCCGCCACTCGCCTGAGAGTCTCGTCATCCATACCCAGATCGCCGAGGTCCGGCGCCAGCGGACTCGACCAGCCCCAGGGACCCAACTCCGCGCGACCGGCATCCGCAATCTCGGCCACCAGATCCATGTCCCGCACCCGTCTGGCAAGTTCGGCGGCGGCATCGAAGCATTCCTGCCGCCGGACATACAGAGAACGAGGCAGGCTTCGGCCCCGCAGGAACAGGAATCGGGCCTGCTCCGGACCGCCCCGCCGCAAACCGTAGCCGCTGCAATAGTAAGCCACTTCGAGCCAGCCCGTGATCAAGGCGGCCTGGACCATCGTCAGCAAGCCCTGCACGTCGAGCTGGCAGTCCGAGTGCTTGAACCACTTGGTGAGCAGGGACTCCCATTTCGCAGGTAAGAGGATCTCGACATCGACATCCACGCCGATCGGGCACGTCCGAACGATGGCAATGACAATATCCTTCTCCTTGTACGCACTGAGCCACTTCTCCAGATCATTCGTCTCGGAGGCAGAGTACGCGCACGCACGGACCGTACTCAGGAGCAGAGTGGCTGCAGCGACCGGGCCGCCCAGAAGATCGCGGATTTGGCCGTGAAGACGATCGGCCTCGGCCCGGTTGTTCTCCAGCATGGCGCTGATCCACCGCAGCGACATGACATACGCAGGCCGGTCCTTCTCAGCGGCCTGGGGTAACTGGTCGATCTGGACGAAGTCCTTCGCCGCCAGGTTGGGCTTGGCCTGCTGGAGGTGCCGAACGGTCTTCGCCACCAGCAGGCGGAACCTGGCGCGTCGGATTTTGGGATCGACTCCACCCAACGCCTCGGCCTGCTGGATGTACTTGAGCGCCTTATCGAAGGCGTTTCGCTGCTCGGCGGACTCCGCGAGGTACAGGAGAGGCCGTCCGTCCTGTGGAAACGCCGCCGCCCATTTCTGCGCCACGTCGTCGGGCTTGATCTCAGGCCGGTCCGCTATCCGGGCATAGTCGAGCCATTCCCGGTAGAGGTTGGCGTCCGACCGCAACGCGGCGGCTCGCTCATAGAGCCGCTCCGGAAACAGGAAATACGGGTCTGGTCTCCTGTCGGAGCGAGACGCCAAATCCGCCAAGGGGCTGGATTCGTAGGCGCCGTCGTCAAACTCGTCCCCCGAGTCCATGTCCTCAAGGTAGTCCTCCTGCCATTCGGCCAAATGGTCGGGAGGAACCCGCCGGAGAAGTTCCGCCATGTGCAGATACAGGAAGGCATTCTCCGGACCCTCGGCGGCGAAAAGGCCCTCCGCGATGGCCGCAGTGCGGAAGCGGTCCCACAGGACACACGCGTGAAGCGAATCCTGTACGCCCTCGATCGCACGGGCGAAGAGCCGATAGAAATAGGCGTCGTGCACCGACGGTCCCCCCATGGCGTCCAGAACCGCTTCCGGCGGACAGTCGGCAACGGCAGCCTTCACGGCGATGTGCTGTTTGAGCCGTTTGAGAATCTGCGGATAGACGCGTTCACAGGCAAGTACCGCCTGTCGGATCTGTCGGTACAACTCGCGGGATCGCCCTCGGGAAAAGGCTTCATCCAGCGTCCGCAAGGCCGTTCGCAACTCGCCACGCGACCCCAGGACCCTCTGCACAAGATTGCGCCCGGCGTGGGTCAGCTCTTCACTGGGCGACTCTGCCAGAATCGCCCGAACCACGCTGGCCGCCTTCGCAGGTGCGGACTCCGGATCGAGGGCCGCGAGGAATCGCCGGCAATCGTCGTCCCGCCCGCGATACAGGCACTGGATCGCCCGGATCAAGTGCTTCCAGTCGGCCAGCGGGCTTCGATGCGACACCTCCGGCAGACTGACGGCCGCATCGTCAACCGCACCGGTCGTCACGTCCGCAAAGGCGCGGGCGATGGCCGCCGCGGCCGTTCGCAGGGGGTGGTCCGGCGGCAGGGCCGGACAGGTCGCCAGCGCCTGCACGTCCGTGAGCCCGTGCCGGATCGCCTGTTCTGCGGCTTGGCGCTTCTCCAGTGGCAAATCCGGATCAGCCAGAGGCGCCACCAGCGAAGCCACGTCTCCGGTCTTGGCGGCAAGGTCGCGCTGCATGTGGCCGAGCCGGTCGGCCGCCTCGGGAAACCGGGAAACCACCAAGTCCGTCAGGGCCTTGGCCTCGGCCGTGAGGTCCTTGGCCCGCATCGCTTCAATCCGTGCCAGATAGGCGTCGATCAGGACCGACTTGGTCTCGTCGCTGGGCAGTTCCTTGTAGAGATCCTTGGCTTTCTCCAAAGCGGTCTTGCTGCTCTGCCTTTCTATGGCCAGACGGATATCCTGGATCTTCGCTGCGACGGGATCCGAGGCGCCGCGCGGCCGTAGCGGCACCACCGAGGCTCCGCCGGGCTTGGCCGGCCCTTCGATGACCTCGATCCGTCCTGGTCCTTTTCTTCCCTTTCTTCCGTGACTCATGATCTGCGATTCTTCCGCAAATTCGCGCCGCTCATGCCTCCACCCCAAAGCCCGCTGCCGACGGCACAGACAGCCTTTCCACTCATGTTATTATATTCTTATCCTGCCATCTTGTGCGAGCCAAGAGGTTTCTGCATTCCGTCGGCGGAATTAGCGGACGATCCGCCGGGTGCCCATCCGCCCCGCGGCGATTCCACGGGTCGAATGTGGATTGCGCTTGACTTGCCGTTGCCGGTATGATACAATCCACACATCGAATTGGGGTGGATGGCCACATCCTCGTGTGGCAACCGTAGAATCTCTCACGGACGACCTGTAATCCTGCCGGTGGCAGTATAGCCCGGCGGAGTGCTGCCCGGGGTCCAGCCGCAGGCTGGATCGTGGGCCACGCGACGCATTGTCTTACGGGATACGGGCTATGGAGAGGGATTGGCTTTGGGGGTGGAGGATAGGGTGGGGTTTGTCCCACCGCTTGGAGCCCGGCACGAAACGCCGGGCGGACAGAAGCCATGGGGGGGCGATGAACGTGAATCGGGCATATCATCTGTGTATTATCAGACTCATCGGGCTGTTGGTGTGTGCTGGCGCGGCCGATGTGTATGCTGCCGCCGGGACCCAAGAGACCACGAACGGCGGCTCACACTCCGCCGACAGGCAGGTCGTCGGTTCGAGTGCCGGAAGCACCCGCGGGGCGATACGAGACCCATTCAATCCGCAGGCCTATATGGCGGAGCTGGCCTCGAAGATCGATTCCCCCGACGGCAGCCGTCTGCTCATGAAGGGAATCGGCACACAGAAACCCCGTGAGGGCATCCCGTCATCCCCTGCGAAGACGGAGAACGTGCGCGAAGACCCGGTTCTTCGTGGCATGGGCATCCTGCCCGTGAATCATCGGCAGGATGCTGATGCTACACTGTCTCCTGGGCCGGATGCCCGTGCTCTTCCCGCGCGTTCTGAGTCATCGAAGCCCCCTGCGACGCCACAGGTATCCTCCATGATGGTGTGGAACGGGCTCTCGCCCGACAATCGGGCGGCCCAGAAGGTGCTGCAAGACATGGGTGTCTCCCCGGCGTCCGCGGTTGGGGGAAAGATCGGCGGGACCGTGCAAGTCGCCGGCCCGAATCCGCGCGGACTGGGGGCTTTGGACCAGGCCATTCTGGCGGCCAAACCCGGTCTGACGCTGTGGACCCCGTCGGCCATGCACGGTTCCATGTTGGGGGTCCCTGCGGCAGCGTCTGCGGCCAATCTGGTGGAGACCGTGGCGCTCGATGGGCTGGCCGGCACGATGGACCCGAACGCCGGCCCGGCGGCCTCCCGGGAGCGCGCGCCGTGGACCTTGGGCAAGGATTTGGACAAGTACCGGGCCCACGCCGTCAAAGAAGGGTCGCGGGATTCCGGCGAGAGCCTCAAGAAGGCCCTCGAGCGGGCCGGCGTCACCATCGGCGACGGCGTCAACGTCTTTGTCCTGGGCTACGGTTCCGATCGGGGCAAGCCCTTCCGGGGCAACGACGGCAAGGGCCTTCTCGACGAGCCGGGCAAGGTACCCGAGCGTGCGGGGGCAACGGCCGTCAGTTTCGCGGATGGGCTGTATTCCATTGCAGACCTGATCACGCTCGATTCGCTCCCCGATCCACTTAAGGACACCTACCAGGAAAACAATCCGCTCGTGCGGCCTGTGATCTACACGGGGCGTACAATCGGCGGCGTGTGGAAAACCACCGAGGAAGTCGGCAACGCACTGACCTGGGGTTACTTCGACAACGTCACCGGGTGCGTCGGCATCGTGATCGAGGACATCCTCGAGCTCTTCAAGCACGTCGGCCAGGCCGCGACGAATCTGGTCCGAGTCCCCGTGCAGCTCCTGGCCGGCAAGAAGGAAGGGGTCGAGCGGACGATGGACTGGGTCCTGCTCGTGCCCCTCGAATTCGTGAGCAACTCCGTGGAGATGAAGGGCATTTCCAACATGGAGGGTTATAAGAATGCCTTCGAGGACAAGGGCGTCATCGGCTCGGTGCTCGAGTTCGGCGGCTCGACCTTCCTCGTCTACCGGGCCATCGATGAGCTCGTCGATGAACTGGACGACAAGCATCATCACCGGCGCAGTCAGCCGGATAATCCTCCCGACGAACCGTCCGTACCGGATGGCGACCTGCCGGGCTCGACGGGAAACGAGGTCCTGTTCCTCGTGGACGGCGAATGGCCGACGACCACGTCGCCCGGACTGATCTACTTCGAGGGACAGTGGCCGACCGTCACGATCATCGTGGAATGAGAAACCACCTCGAAACGGTGAATGTCATTGCGAAGAGCGCAGCGACGAAGCAATCTCAATCCCTCGGATGGGAGATTGCTTCGCTGCGCTCGCAATGACATACCCAACGGCAGTTTTGCGATAGTCTCTCAGGCTCAGGTCTTGAAGATCTCGCCGGCGAGGTCCTCGCCGGCCCGGTTCAGGTAGTACTGCTTCATGGCCGCTTCGCCGCGGGTGCGGGCCTTGTCCAGGGAGGTGAAGATCCCCGCCTTGGTCAGCAGCAGGATCGCCAGGCACGCCGCAACGCTGGTGATCGCACCCTGGTACCGGGCGTACTGCTCGATCGGAGAAGGCTCGGGGCCGGCCTCTTCTTTGAGCCTGCCTGCCTCCGGGGCCTCGCGCAACTGGCGGCTGAGCATATGGATCGCGGCCGTGTTCGCACGCATCAGCAGGTCGAGCCGATGCGGCTGCGACCTGATGAGGGACAGCGCGATGTCCACCTTGCCGAAGGCGGCCAGACGCTGCTGACATCTCGGGCAGGTGGCTGCATGCCTTTGTACCCACGGAGCCGCGGGACCGAACCGGTGATGCGCCGAGTCCGTCAGACGCTCCCAGATCGTCGCAAACCAGCCCCGCGCGCTGCCCTCATGCGAACAGGTTGTCTCCCCACGTTTCACGAGTCTCATCGGTTTTCCTCGTCATTCACCCATGACGCCAGCATCTGCACTGCTTTGCATCGGTAGACCCGGGCGGTGCCGGTGGAGATCCCCATGATCCGCGCGACCTCCGCGTACGACATCTCGCCGAAATCCCGAAGCGTGACGACGGTCCTGAGGTGCTCCGGCAATTGGGCGAGGAGAGATCGGAGGTTCTCGGCCAGATGCCCGGCGTCGAAGTCGGTTTCCACCGCCTGCCCTTCTTCCGCCGCCCGCGTCATCGCGGAGAGGGTCTTGCGCTCGACGATTCGTTGGCGCAGCATCGAGATGGCCGTATTGCTGGCCGTGCGAAACAGATACGCCTTCACCCAGCGCGGTTTTCTCCCGCTTCCAAGATGGGCCAAGTGCAGGAATGTGGTCTGGTAGGCGTCGCAGACGTCCTGCTCGTTGCCCAGGATCCGCCAGAGCAGGGTCACCAGCTCGTGGCCGTACTTGTGCATGGCAGTGAGGATCCACCGCTGGCTCTCCTGGACGGCCTCGGACGCCACGGAATCCCACAGAAGGTCGTACTTGATCGCCTTGTCGAACATAACCCTGCGTCGTGATCCTGGACTCTGCCGATTAGGACGTTCCGCGACCACCCATGTTAACACGAAAAGAGGCAAATGCGAAAAAAATCCGCTGCGACGGACGCCATGGACGCGTTCATCCTGCACGGCGCCCGTCCATCACGTCCGCTTCATCCATGCCGTCCATCATGCCCACGGGCGGTCGAGAGTCCCAGGACGAGCACGTTGACCTCAAGGCGGCCGTCGCCGTATACTGAGCCCAAACGTGGATAGAGGATACCGCCGATGCACGACACTGCCCACTCGCACAACCACGCAGGAGCACACGATGACCATAACCACGATCACGGCGCCGCCCTGCGCGGGGTCTCGCGCAGGCGGCTGTGGTGGGCTCTGAGCGTCATCGTGGCATTCCTGATCGTCGAGATCATCGGGGGACTGGTCACCGGCAGTCTGGCCCTGCTCGCCGACGCCGGCCACATGCTCACCGACGCGCTGGCCTTGGCACTGGCCATTTTCGTCGGTCACTTGGCCGCCCGGCCGGCGACGCCGGAACGGACGTTCGGCTTCCTCCGCGCCGAGGTGATCGGCGCGTTCGCGAACGGCGCCATGTTGATCCTCGTCGTGGGCCTGATCGTCCGCGAGGCCCTCGCGCGGTTCCTGCACCCGCCCGAGGTCCAGGGGGCCGGCATGCTGCTGGTCGCCTTTGCAGGTCTGATCGCGAACCTCGCCAGCGCCTGGGTCCTGTCGGGCAGCCGCAAGGACAGCATCAACATCGAGGGGGCCTTTCTGCACATGCTGGCCGACATCCTCGGGTCGATCGGCGCGATCCTCGCGGGCACGATCATTCTACTGACCGGCTGGATGCCCGCAGACCCGCTGGTCAGTCTCGTCATCGGCGGGCTGATCCTCTGGAGCAGCGTCGGCCTGCTCCGTCGGACGCTGGCCATCCTGATCCACGCGACGCCGGCGAACCTCGATTTTCGCGAGATCCTGGCGGCCATCGAATCGAACGAGCACGTCGCCGCGGTGCACGACCTGCACATCTGGTCGGTGACCTCGGGCTTCCCCGTCCTGACGGCCACGATCTGGCTCAAGACCGATTGCACCAGTCCGCTCTGCTGGCGCGGGGCCCTGCGGGAACTCCAGATCATGCTCCACGACCGCTTCGACATCGACCACGTCACCCTCCAGCTCGAGCCGGCGGGCTACGCCCTGGAAGAGGAGCGGGCCCACTGACCGGACCCGAGACGTGTCGGGAGAGATACTACAAACGAGTCTGTCTATGGATGGACGACTACCTTCGCGTCCAGGGATTCTCGGCGTCCGCAGATCTGCCCAGGCCGGCCTTCGGCCGGAACCAAGAGCGTGTGGCGCTGGGCAGGGTACCGGCGGAGAGAGGGGCGATTCGAGCAACTCTTTGACATCTCCGCCGGCGCCCCATCCTGCGTCAAACGCACTCGTTCGGCCGATCACAAAGCTCCGTCAGCAAACGACTTGAGAGCGTTACCCTTAGTTATCGGGAAATCGTTTTCAGTGGCTGCGAGTCCGTAACGCAGATGACAGAGTCGAGCAGGTCAGATTTCGCTTGCATCTTCAGTGCGGGTCTGCTATGTGATAGGCTCACATATAGGAGTGACTCTCATGCAGAACCTCACAGGGTGCGCGTGTACGGGCAAGACGTTGCCCAAGCTGTTGAGGCCGGCCATTCTATCCGTGCTGGCCAAAGGCGGCTCGCATGGCTACGCCATGATCGAGGAGCTGCGGCGGCTGGCCGTGGTCGGGGATCACCCGCCGGACCATACCGGCGTCTATCGAATGCTCCAAGTGATGGAGAAAGAGGGATTGGTTATGTCGGACTGGGAATGCCCCGAGAGTGGCCCGGCAAAACGCAACTACCGTCTGACGCCCAAGGGCAAGGCGTGCCTGGAGCGTTGGAAGCGGACTCTCAACGAGTACAGAGGCACGATCGACATGCTGCTCAAGTCCCTGTAGGGCAGCCCAAGGAGAATCGTGTGAGGGAATCTGCAACTCTTTCGCAAAAGTGCCTGGCCGAGGTGGTGGGAACGTTCACCCTCGTCTTTTTCGGCATCGGCTCGGTCCATGCCGCGGTGCTCACGGGCGCACAACAGGGAATCTGGCAGGTCGCGGTCGTCTGGGGCGTGGCCATCTCGCTGGCGATTTATGCGACCGGCGCCCTGTCCGGGGCCCACATGAACCCCGCGATGACCCTGTCTTTCGCCTTGTTCCGCGGCTTCTCCTGGCGGCAGGTCCCAGGGTACGTCCTGTCGCAGTTTCTCGGGGCCTTCCTGGCCGCGGCGGTCCTGTACGCGCTGTTCTCCGCAATCCTGGGCGAGTTCGAGTCCGTGCATGGCCTCGTACGCGGGGCCGCGGGCAGCGAGTTGTCGGCCATGGTTTATGGGGAGTATTTCCCCAATCCCGCGGTGGCGGCCGGCCAGCATTGGACCGCAGGCGCCGTCTCCGTCGTGCAGGCGATGCTGGCCGAGGGGATCGGCACCGCCTTTCTGGCCTTCTTCGTGTTCGCGGTCACAGACCCGAAGAACCGCTCCGGCCCCGGCCGGCGGCTGTTGCCGGTGTTCATCGGCCTGACCGTTTCAATTGTCATTTCGGTCGTTGCCCCGCTGACGCAGGCGGGACTGAATCCCGCGCGCGACTTCGGCCCACGTTTGTTCGCCTATCTCGCGGGCTGGGGAACGATCGCCATCCCCGGCCCTCGCGGCGGGTTCTTCCTGGTCTACATCTTGTCGCCCCTTCTCGGGGCCCTGGCGGGGGCCGGGGCGTACCAGCGTCTGGTTACCCCGTCTCCGGCGACGAACGAATCCACCCTCAAGATCGAAGCGTCCCTCTCACGCTGTGGAGACCCCTTGTCATGAGAACAACGAGACTCCTCTTCGTCGGCGGCTTTCTCGGGGCGGGCAAGACCACCCTGCTGTGGCGCGCCGCTGAATCGCTGCTCAAGCGAGGCCTGCGCGTCGGACTGATCACGAACGACCAGGCCCCCGATCTGGTGGACACGAGGCTGCTGTCTCAGCACGGCCTGAACGTCCGGGAGGTCGCGGGCAGTTGCTTCTGCTGCAACTTCCAAGGCCTGATCGACGCGGCGGAGAGCCTGCTGTCCCTCGACGCCGATGTCCTGATCAGCGAGCCGGTCGGTAGTTGCACCGACCTGTCGGCCACGATCCTCCAGCCGCTCAAGGACAAGCTCGGCGACCGGTTCGCCCTCTGCCCGTTATCCGTGCTGGCCGATCCACAACGGCTCCATGACATCCTCGGCGACGGCTCCCAGGCACTCCATGCCAGCGCCGCGTACATCTTCCGCAAACAGCTCGAAGAAGCCGACCTGCTCGTGGTCAACAAGATCGATAGTATGCCGTTCGCGGAGCGAGACCCGATTTCGCAGCTTCTTGCCGCCCGGTTCCCGCAGGCATCTGTGCGATTCCTGTCCGCGCGGACGGGAGAGGGCGTGGAGGTCTGGCTCGATGAAGTGCTCTCCACCCACCAGGCCGGCACGCACATTGTCGATGTGGATTACGACGTCTACGCCGAGGGCGAAGCGGTCCTTGGCTGGTTGAATGCGAACATACAGTTGTCCGCCGTGACGGAGAACGCCGAGTGGGGCACGTTCTGCTCGGACCTGTTGCACGCGCTCCATGCCGGATTCTGTGAGACACAAGCTCGTATCGGGCATGTGAAACTGCTGCTCACTGCCGACGGCGGGCACTATGCCGGCAACCTGACGGACCTGGGGTGCAAGCCCGTTCTCCAGGGCCGGATCGAGGGCGCGCCGGTACAGGCAAACCTCATCCTCAACGCCCGCGTCGAGATGTCGCCGGAGAAACTGGAGCGAATCGTGCGCGACACCTTGACGAAGACCGCCGACCGGCGCGTGCAGATGGAGGTGCGGAATCTGCGCTGTCTGCGTCCGGGTCGACCGCGGCCGACACACCGCTACCGGACCGTAGTGGAATCCTGAAAACCCGTTTGGAGTGACAGGGCGGACGCCGCCTCGTCATTCGACCCATGGCCGGGCCTGTTTGATGACGAGGCGACCCTCCGCAGTGATCTTGAACTCGATGTCCATGGCGAAGTCCTTGTCCGTTGGGCGGACGCCGTAGAGGGCTTGGAAGTGCTTCTGCACCCGGCCCATCGCGTCGGCCAGATCGAAGACCTGCTCCTTCGTCAGGATATGCGTTCCGGCGGGAATGAGGTTGGAATGGCGGATGTACTGGATCTCGTACCGCTCGGCCCCCGCCAGGTCGGCGACGAGGAACTCGTCGGGGATCGAAAAGGCCTGCGGATTCGTCACCAGGTCCTCGCCCACCTGGACGTTCACATAGTAACCCCGCCAATTCGCGTCATAGATGTTCTTCGTAACGGCGACACCATTGGCCCTTTCGTTCTCATAGTTCGGATGGACGAGCACGCCCATCGCCGTCTGCAGGTGATCGACCCGGTAGAACTCCCGCTCTTCGAACGCACGATACGTCCACAGGCTCGCCCACACCTGCTTGATGCTCCGGGCGATGTGCCCTTCCTCCGGATGATGCGTGTAGGACTCGTACAGGCCCGCCCCGTTGAAACTCGGCAGGTCCTCGTTGTTCGTGCTGGACCGGCATCGCAGCGACGTCCCGGGTGGGAAGGCCTCATGCATCGATTGGAGGGCGTCCAGCATCCAGCCGGGGACTTCGCCGTTGCGAAGGGTCTTGCGGAGGGCATCCAGCTTCTTCTCGCGAGTCTGGGGATCAGCCCGAAAGGCCGGGTCCGCCATCACGGCGGCCGCCAGATCGTAGAAGCTGTTATGCTTCATGAACTCGTCATAGAAATAGAACGGGACAGCGAAACCATAGGCGTCCTTGACGCGATAGAACAGCTTCACCAATTCCGCCATATTCGCGGCCTTGACACCGACGCTGTTGGCATCCGCGAAGCCAATTGCGGTCAGCGGGACGATCGTCGTAACCGCCAGGTTCCTCACGGGCGTCTGGGGCTCGCTCGGGCGGATCGAATCGAAGAACGCGTTGACATCCTCGGGAGAGGCCTCTTCCAGCATGTAACCTTGGGGCTGGGCGGCAAAGCGAACGTACTTGCCGGCCAGCGTCAGGACCTCCGGACGCGTCGCGGCGTCCCGGATATAGGCGTTGGGCGTGTGGTTCTGCTTAGCCTTGAGGTTGATGTGCGACAGCGGCGTCTGCGGGATCTCCGTGATGATCCCCGCCACGTGGCTCAGTGTGTTCGGAAGGGTGCGATAGACCACGATGTCACGCGCGGAAACCGTTTCGGGCCCCTGAACGATCCGCAGTCGTCCATATGATTCTCCCGTAGTCAACGGCGCATAGCTGATCTGCCCAAAGAGGTCCTCCGTCCGGACGACCGCCACGGCGGACGCGTCGTAGAGGGCCTTCTCCGCTTCGTAGAGGGCCCGCTGCGTCTCGCCGGGAGCGTGGTAATAGAGCCTGCCCCTGGCAAAGGGCATGTGGTCCAGGATCAGCTCATAGGCGAGCCGGACAAAGTCGAAGGTCACCGGGTCCGTCGGCCAGAACTCCAGGGTATAGATGCCGTGAATCGCGTCGTTGGGCTCGTAGTGGTCGTGGGCGACCAGGCTCCCTGCCAGGTACTTGCGCTGGTCCGAGAAGTAGGTTTCGCGATTGAACGTCTCTATGCTGATGGTGCGGCCCAGGCACTCCACAACGAAGTTGTAGTGAAAGGGGTAGTTCTTCGTGTTCATGAAGTACAGTTGGGGGCTGGAGGTATCCACGCCTGTGATCGTGAACTTCACCTCGGGCACCTGCATCGCACCTGGGAAGTTGTTGCGATCCGCGTAGAAGTCGAAAGAGGCCCGGTCCTCGATCCGGAGCGTCCCGCACGTGGACGAAAGCTGTCCCCAGACGGCGCCGGCAGAAAGACCGACCGCCGCACAGATACAAACCACAAGTAAGAGCCAGGTTCTTGTCATTGCCTACCCTGTCGCCGGGCCGGATGGTACTTCGGGGAACCTTGCCGACCCGTCCACGGCGCCCCGATCCGATTATACCAGATTCACGGCCGAGAAGGGCGCCGCGCGCCCCCGCTACTATGATTCTCACGGCGGGCTTGCAGACGCGGGGATCACCCGGTATCATGCGGCTTTTTCCGGATCATGATGGAGAATTGATTCATGTCCATAAGAACCAAGTGCCGTCTCGCCGTGCTGTCGCTCGTGCTGGTGTCGCTTCCGCGGGTTTCGCGGGCCGGCCTGGCGGGGGGCCCCTCTTCGACAGCAACCGGTGCGTCGGGCAGTCCGGTGCGCGCGGTCACGCGTCCGAGCGCGGACATCACGCTTTCGTTCGTACAGCCCGGCCGGATTGCGCAGGTCCCCTTCAAGGAGGGTGACGCGGTCCAGGCAGACCAGGTCGTGATCCGCCAGGACGATGCGGCCGAGCAGATCCTGCTCGCCCAATTGAAGGCCCAGGCGGAGGATACGACGCAAATTCGCGCGGCCGAGGCCTCGCTGGCGCAGAAGCGGGTGGACCTTCAGAAGCTGGAGAAGGCCGCGGCGAGCAACGCGGCCACCGCGTTGGAGGTCGCGCATGCCAAGCTGGATGTCACGATCTCCGACCTGTCGCTGGAGCTGGCCCGATTCGAGCATGAGCAGGCGATCCGCAAGCACCAGGAGCAAGAGGTTCGAGTCACGAATATGCAACTCAAGAGTCCAATCGACGGGCGGATCGAGAAGGTCGACATCGAGGTGGGAGAGTCGGTCAATGCGCTGGCTGACGTCATTCGGGTCGTGCAGACCGATCCTCTGTGGATCGACGCGCCGGTGCCTCTGCCGGAGGGCATCCGCTTGAAACCCGGCATCGCCGCCCGCGTCCAGATCGTCGGGGCCAGTCCCACTGCCGAGGCGCTGGAAGGACGGGTGATTTTTGTGGCCGCCGTCGCGGATGCCGCCAGCGGGACCCTGCGGGTCAAGATCGAAATGCCGAACAAGACCGGCCGGCCCGCCGGCGAGCACGTGTTGGTCAGCTTCTAAGCGAGGATGTATGGTCAGTTATCAGCGATCGACAATCCTATTCGCCGTCATCATCGTCTCCTTCCTCCTCGGCGGGTGTGTTTCCGACCAAGTGAACGACGCGAGCCTGACGACGGCCTACCAGCGACGACTGGCCCGGTCCGGTCCCCAGCAGCGTCTCGACGCGGAGGTCCCGGTCGAAGAGGAACCCTTGGGATTGCTGAAGCCCGTCGAGGAGGCCGCGGCGCCGGTGCCCGATCTCCGGATCGCGACGGACCCCAACACCGGTCGGAAGGTCGTCAATCTGACCGTCGAGCAGGCCATCGCCATGACCCTGGCGAGCAGTCCGGAGATTCGCATCGTCAGTTTCGATCCGGAGATCGCCCGGCAGGAAGTGGCCGCGGCCGCCGGCGTGTTCGATCCTGCCGTCTTCAGTCGGGTCAACTATGAAGACCAGGACAGCCCGCGCAGCAGTATTTATGAGCCGGGGGAGGCCGAGACACGCCTGTTCGAGTCGGGCGTTCGGCAGCGGACCCCTCTGGGCACGGAGTGGTCGGCCAGTTATGCCCTGGCTCGGGTGTGGGACGATTTGTTCCGCCCGATTCCGCCGACACGGTACGAGCCCGCGGCGATCTTCGAGATCAAGCAGCCCCTGCTGCGGGACGCCTGGCCGGAGGTGAACCTGGCGGGCGTGGATGTCGCCCGGCTCAACTACGAGGCCGCCCTGCTGGGCTTTCGCGAGCGCGTGGAAGAGGTCTCCGGCGGCGTCGCCGTCACCTACTGGCGGCTGACGCAGGCCCGCCGGGACTTGGAGATCCAACGTGAGCTCGTGGCGCAGACCGAGGAGACGCTCAAGAAAGTCGAAGGCCGGCGGGACATCGACGCCACCGATGTGCAGATCAAGCAAGCCGAGGCCTACGCCATGAGCCGCCGGGCGACACTCCTGGAACTACACAAGCGAGTGGTGGACGCCCAGGACGCCCTCGTGCGTCTGATCGCCGATCCGCGCATCAACACGACGACAGAGCTGGAGATCGTGCCCGAGACCGAGCCGCAGGTGCCGACGGAAGTGCCCGAGCTGGCGTCCGCGACGGATCGGGCCTTGGCGACAGCCCTGCAACAGAACCCGACCGTGCAGCGGGCGCACCTGGGCGTCGAAGTGGCCCAGATCAACGTCCGCGTGGCCCAGAACCAGAAGATGCCGCGTCTGGACCTCGTGGGCTCGACGAGGGCCCGCGGCCTGGCCCAGGATTATCCCGCGGCCAACGAGCAGATCGACGAGACCCAGTACGTCAGCTACTCGGTGGGCCTGTCCTTCGAGTATCCTCTGGGCAACCGCCAGCGGGAGGCGGAGTGGATGCGCCGGAGACTCGAACAGCGTAAGGCGATCTCGACCCTGCACAGTACGGCGGATCGCGTGGCCCTGGTGGTCAAGGAGGCCATTCGACGGGTTCGGACGAACCTGGACCAGGTGAAGGTCGAGCACGAGGCCGCCGAGGCCGCCCACATTCATCTGACAACATTGGAAGAGGCGGAGCAGGTCCGCGACCGGCTCACGCCGGAATTCCTGCTGGTCAAGCTCCAGGCCCAGGAGACGTATGCCCAGACCCGCCGGGCCGAGGTCGCCGCGCTCGTGGAATTGAACGTCGCGGTGGCGGAACTTGCCCAGAACACAGGGACCATTCTGGGCTTGCGGATGATCGAATCCTCGATGAGCTCCGTCGTGGATGCGCCTTCGGACGAAGAGGACTCGCAGGAACCCCCGAAATCCCAACGTCTGCTGCCGCCGATACCCCACTCGCCTTCTCTGTAACCACCGTCGTGCAGAATGGAGGATTCTGCCTCCACTCTGCACGACTGTGTTCCGAACTCAGGCAACCGGGACGAACTTGATGGCGTCGGCGTTGGTGCTGTAGGCGTTGCTGGGAGCGGAGCGAATCGTCACACTCGCGATCCCGTTGAACGTGTAAGTACCCAATAGGTTCCACTGGCTGCCGTTGACGGTCTGGTTGAAGGCGACCGTATCCAACAGGTTGCTGCCGCTACGGACCTCGTAGGGCACCGCGGGATATCGGCAGGAGGATTCGGTATACCAGGCGTAGACGCTGTACGGAGTCCCCGGGGCGAGATCGGCCGTAAACGTGTAGCTGCTCCCGGGCGTCCAACTGACCATGGAGTTCGTCCCCCACGGGTTGGGTCCGCCCGACACGTACCAGTAACCCGTCGAGGAGGCCCTGGCATCCAGGTTGTCGACGATCGTCGGAAGGGGAACGGAAGCTGCCGGAACGAATCGAATGGCATCCGCATTGACGCTGGCCGTGGAGGCGGGATCCGCCGTCAGGGTCACGCTCGCGGTCGCGTTGAACGTATAGGTGCCCAGCAGATTCCACTGGCCGCCGTTGGCGGTCTGATTGGCGAGAACGGTGTCCAGCAGTGCGCCGCCGCTGCGGATCGCATAGGGCACCGTCGTATACCGCAGAGGACCTGACGTCCACCACGCATACACCGCATACGAAGCTCCCGGCACCAGATCGGCCGTGAACGTGAAGGTGGAGCCGGCTCCGGTGCTGGTTACGGAGTTCGTTCCCCAGGCATCCGGCCGACTGGAGTCGTACCACACGCCCGTCGAGGAGGTGCCGGCGTCGGTATTGTCCACAATCACCTCGCCCGGGACGCCCGCCTTCGCTGGTTTGCCCGTGGTGATCGCTCCGGCGGAGTAGTTGGGCACTTCATCGTAGGTGAAGGCCGCGTAGTAATAGGTCGTGCCGTTCGTCAGGCCCGCATCCGTACAACTGGCGCCGGTCCCATTGTATACCAGGGTCCCATCCGTCGGATTGCCCGGATAACTCCCCTCCTTGCGCAGGACTCTCACTCCAGCAAAGTCGGCATCCGTGGGATTCGTCCAGCTCAGGCTGACTTGTCCGTCACCGGGTGTGGCCGTCAGGCCGGCGACACCCGCCGGCGGGATCACGTCCGCACCTCCGCTGTAGGTCGCATAGATGCTGTAGAATCCCGTGGTGGTGCTGGCGGCTCCGAAGCTCGTCGGCATTCCGCCCGACCAGGTCGCCGTCGAGGCCGCCCGGCCCGGTAGCCCCTCGGTCCAGCGCTGCCCCGGATCGTTCTCGAAGACCCAGGCCAACCAGATTGTCTGGCCCGCGGAGACCGCGACCGGGCTCTGCAGTCCCATCGTCTGCCAGCCTTCAGTACCGCTAATCAGCGTCGAGTCCGTCATGCCCAGCCGGGCCCCAGGCAAGCCGGAGGCATCGGCGAACACCGCCAGAATCGCATGGCCGGTCCCGCCCTGATGGTAGATGGTCATGCTCGTGAGATTTCCCGTCGTACTGACCACCACCGGCACCGCACGGCGATAGACGCTTTGAGAGACATTCGGATACACCGCCGTATGTCCGACCGTCTCAATGACTCCCGCTGCGGCCGGCGTACCCGTGGCGGTCGCGCCGGCGGAGTAGTTGGGCACTTCATCGTAGGTGAAGGCCGCGTAGTAGTAGGTCGTGCCGTTCGTTAGACCGGTGTTCACGGTGCTGGTCCCGGTCCCGGTGTAGACCACCGTGCCATCCGTCGGATTGCCCGGATAACTCCCCTGCTTGCGCAGGATTCTCACCCCCGCGAAATCCGCGTCCGTGGGATTCGTCCAGCTCAAACCGATCTGTCCGTCACGCGGCGTAGCCGTGAATCCGGTGACTTGGCCCGGAGCGGTCGTATCTGCGCCGCCGCTGGTCGTGAAAGTAGCGTAGATGCTGTAGATTCCACCGTACACACTCGACGCTCCGAAGCTGGTCGGCATTCCGCCCGACCAGGTCGCGGTCGAGGTCGCACGTCCCGGCGTGCCTTCGGTCCAACGCATCCCCGGATCGTTCTCGAAGACCCACGCCAGCCAGATCGTCTGGCCTGCCGAGACCGCCACCGGGCTCTGCAGCGCGATCGTCTGCCAGCCCTGAGTGCTGTTGATCAGCGTCGAATTCGTTACACCCAGCCGCGTTCCCGGCCGGCTGGCGGAATCGGAGTACACCGCCAGGATCGCATGGCCGGTCCCGCCTTGATGGTAGATACTGATGCTCTGGATCGTCCCGGCTTCGCCCATCACGAACGGCATCGCACGTCGCTGATTCACCGCCGAGATCTGCGAGAACACCGTCGTATTGCCGACCGTCCCGGTTTCACCGGGCTCCGTGGGTGCACCGAGGTAGTAGCGCACCAATCCATCGATGTTGCCCAGCAGCACGTCCGGCGTGCCGTCGGCG
>Ga0172362_10001433_pt1 | contig 20382 bp, 13 predicted proteins | sample LakKivs1_kivu2a2_FD_114534 | JGI IMG/M metagenome (GOLD analysis project Ga0172362, IMG submission 114534) | Sediment microbial communities from Lake Kivu, Rwanda - Sediment s1_kivu2a2 | ecosystem: Environmental > Aquatic > Freshwater > Lake > Sediment | place: Rwanda: Western Province, Lake... | reverse complement strand
TGATTTCTAAAGTCCTTACATTCTCTTCTTTCTCTAACTCATAACTCTCAAATATGGTATCCTTAGCTTTAATAAGAAAGAGGGAAGGTTGGTTTCGTTGTTTCTTTCCGTGTTTAACATATACAAGTGATGCCGCTACTATGGACACAATTACTCTCCAAAAATCATAAAGGTAGAAGCACGGATGATGTAGTAAAAGAACTAGGGAATTTTGGAAGAAACATCAGTTCTAGATATGTTTTCATTAAGTGTTTACATTAAATGCATTTACAATAGTGTTTGTACAAGAGACGTTAGAGAAAAAGGGATAATAGAGGTTTTATGTTTGTTAACGGATATTTTGTCCATAGTGATATACACATGTTACTAGATCATAAATATCTATTACCCATAGGGCGTCAAGCTTGGTCAAGAAAAAGTCAAATCTGAACTTCTTTCTCATCCTGAACCAGATAAAGTTTGTAGTGCAAACAGCAGACACCGGCTTAAAAAGTGTAACTGCACTTTGATGGTTGAAAGAAATCTTTGCTTCTGCGATTAGTTTAGATATTTTTAGGCTGCCAGCTGTTTGCGGATGATATTCCATTTTGCTTCCAGTTGGGAAGTTCCAGTCTGGAGTTATGCTATCTACGGTGTCAGCGATCGTTTTATTCTCTTCCAGCAACATTCTCAGCAATTTAGTAGTCTCACGGTCTGTGTGGTTGGTTCCAACCAGGCCCGTCCATCCAATATAGACCTCGACGCTTTTCTTTATGAAAGCCTGCGCCATTTGTTTGCATTCCGGTTTTAGGCTCCAGCAACCCATGGCGATAACTATGCTTTTGGGGAATGAACCCTCTAAGCTTTCTATAAACGTTGAAGTGAACGCAAAATACTCTTTTAGATCATGCGAGTAGTTTAAGACACCCTTTACGAGTAGACCGTTGTTCAGCTCTTCAACGTGATTAGAAGGGTTGAACTTTTCGGAAGTGAATAAGTCTATTGTCGAACCATCTTCTCTCAAGGCTGAATGAACCCTTAAGATTATTATTCCATAGTTATACTTTGCAAGTCCCTTGAAGAAGTTGACATTCAATTCTTCACTTTTATAATAGGTTACGTTGAATCCGGCATTGTCTAAAATGCTGGTGACCTCTTTTACAAATTGAGGATTTGGGAAATCGTCTCCAAGCTGGTCAATTATTGCAGCGTTGAGAGAAAACTTGTTCGGTGTTTGCAGAAGCATTATGGAAATGATAGAGCCGAAAATGACTATGGAAACAAGAATTACTGACAGTATTACAAGCTGTCTATTTGAAAATCGCCTCTTTTCTTTTAGAGCTGCCTTTTCCTTTTTACCCATTAAATATATCTCCAGCCTATAGCGTACGCTATGAGAGAAAAAGTTAAAGTAGCCTATTTTATTTTGCGTCTCAGTAGGCTTAATGCAACACCAAACATTAGCATTAGCATTGTGTAATTGATTAGTAGGATTGTTGGAACATTTTTGCTTAATGAAACTGAGTAGCCTCCAACAGGAACCGCAAGAGCAGTGATCCTGGCAGCGTCTGATTGTACAGTGTTGTTTTTTGCGTCTGTGACTTTTAAGTATACGTAGTATATTCCGCTTGATGTTGGAGTGAATGTCCAGCTACTTAAAGTTGCTCCGGGAACTGAGACGCTGTTTGAGTACCATTGATAAGTGTAAGGTGGTGTTCCTCCGCTGACTGTTGAGGTGAAAGATAGTGGGTCGCCAACAAGAATTGATGCTGAAACTGGACTTATTGAAACTGAAAGGGGCGGTGGGGGAGGGGAGTACGTGAATATAGCTTTTAACGTGTGATTTTTGTTCATTAATACCGTGTAGGGATTGGCCGAGCCGACATTTACGCTGTCGAGTTCCCAATGGTCGAAAATGTAGTCTGCCTCTGGAATTGCGGTAACTTTAACGGATGAGGCAGCAGTATATGTGTGGTCTCCGGCAGCAGGATTTGTTGTGCCACCGGTGGCTGGCAATATCGTTAAAGTGTATGTTAGGAGTTTGTAATGCGCTGTAGCCACGTGTGTTTGGTTCATGTGTACTATAATTTGATTAACAGCTGAACTTTGTGAAATTCCGTCAACATCCCAATAATCAAACGAGTGTTCAATAGAGTCTAGATAGCTTTCATCTGAAGCTGTTAATGTTACGTTAACGTTTTTGTCATACCAATCGCTTGAGGGAGTAGGAGCTGGAGATAAACCAGCTGGGTCTGTTTGAACTTTCAAATAATATTGGGTCTTCCAGTTGGCTATGGCTGTCTTGTTTTGATTCATATAAATTGGTTCGCTTCTAGAGTGGTTTGTTCCGGAGGCATCGCCGCTCCATTGGGTGAAAACTCTGCGGGTTCCATTTCCATGATCAACGACACCTTCGGCTAAGGAGGCAAAAGCGTTTGTACCGTTGTGATACCAACCCTCACCGCTTGGAGTGTCATATGGCGAAACTACGGTTAAATAATATTGCAGTTGAAGTGAAAAGATCATGTCATTGTAGTCCCTGTCTCCTGTTCCATCGCAGTAGGTGCGCTCGTCGAAACCGATCAGGAACATGTTAGGGTCATCCAAATTTCTGTATATCTTAGCATGTTGCTCTCCGTCAGGGTTTCTGGAGGTTTCAGTGAAATATCTGTATCCACAAGAAAGCAACGAAAGACCAAACCGGTAATCAGCCATAAATGGCTTAGTTATCGGGGGAGAAATATATCCAGAACCACCTTCTGGACCTGTGAAAATCAGATTAAATGTCTTTGTACTAACCTCATAATAGCTGAGCTCATTTTCATTGTAATAAGCGGCAAATTCAGCGTATAAAGTGACGTTATACGTTCCTGCTGGAAAAGTTTCAACAGCGGTTTTAGCTACCCTCGGGAAACCTAAGTAATTGAAGACCTCTATCAGGGAAGGTTCAGAAGCATGCACTGAAACGACATGATAAGGGAGAAATAGAAAGAAAACGCCAAGGATGATGCCTAAAGCTAAGAGTTTCATTGAAGCTAATCCTTTCATTTCTCCCTTCCCCTTGTAAATTATGGTTTTTAATAAATTTAAGACTTCTGGAATTGTCTTCTGTCGCGTGCGCGTAGGTTTAGCCTTTTTGAGAGTTCCGCCAGAACGAGTTCTTAAGCTTGTGGTGGAGTTTTCTTCTAAGGGCAACAGCCACTAAGTTCGTGATGATTAAAAATGGCATGAGCAAAATGGCTGCAAACTCGGGCACGACTGTAACTTTGCAGTTGACGATGGTGCATGGTATCTTTGTCCCGTTCCGATTGCTTAGTTCCACGTTTTCGAGGTTTAAGAATTTTGGGTCGTCCAATGATGTGGATTTGAAGGTGATTGTGGCTAATACTCCGCTTCCGTTGACACCAGTTACGTTTAAGCCTGCATGCATGCAATATGCGCGTGCAAAGCCGTGGGTGGCGTTATACCTATCCGTGAATTCAAATATGCAGAATAACGTCGGTGCACCATCTCTTTTAAGAAATTCTCCCTCAGCAATGTTGGTTCCGTTTAGAATGTCGTTTGGGTAGTATAGCTCGAAGTCCCAGCCAAAGAGACCGTTGACGTTGTCAATGGTCACGTTTAGGGAGAAGGTTACGTTCACGTTGGGCACAATGTATGATGTTGGAGAAAGGCAGACGATTGTTTGTTGCGCGCATGCGGTCAGTGCGCATCTGGCCAAAAGGAACAAAGCTAGCGTTAGAGCAGAAAGTGGAATCTTGTTTTTCATATTCTGTCCCCATTTTGTGATATTTCTTTTATAGAGTTATGAATTTTACGTTAAGGAAAACGGAGGAGTTTTTTGTGTTTAAACAGTTTCTCCATAGTGGGCACAGGCGATAACTACGTCGTATATGTCGATTTTTTCATCGTTGTTTATGTCTGAGTTAGCGTCGTATTTTGGGTCTCCTTTCTTGACACCGTAAACGGAGCACATCTTGACTACGTCATAGATGTCTACGTCTCCATCTCCGTCTACATCGCCGGGTATCGTCATGCATATTGCACCGTCAACGAAACTGTTGTTTTCAGTGCTTGTCTCGTATGGAACCGGGCTGGCGTATGCGCTTATTGTGTAGTTGCCGTATGCTCCATCTGCAGAGTTCCACATGAAAGTTGTGGTAGTTGATGTTCCGTTTGCCAACGTTACGGTCTGCGTTTCGATAGCTGTTGTGTTGCAATAGATTGTTAGGTTGAAAGTTTCTGTGAAGTTTCCTTCGTTTTGCGTCGTCACGTTGATGGCTATTGAGTAACCTTTGCCCACTACGGTTTTGGATAGTGTCAAATTGAGTACAGCTATGTCATGACCTCCTACATAGACGTAGCCTCCTATGGTGTCATGAGGAATTCGTTGTGGCTCAAAGCTTGAGTCCCATAGTTTCGTTTGGTCCGGGGGCAGGCTTAAGGGGGAGGAGCCTACACCTGTGACGTTGAAGGTTATCGTGGCTAGGGTTCCGGAGCCGTTGGCACCGGGCCCAGCGTAATACATTGTGCACCCGATCCATATGTGACCGTGGGTTGCGTTATAGTTGTTGTCCCAGGCTGCCACATAGTAGAGGGTGGGTCTAACGTTTTTCAGAAAGGGGCCTTCCTCCCATTCTATTGCTTCTACAACGTATGAGTGGTAGTACAACTGGAACTCCCAGGTGGTTAGGTCGGACACGTTGGCTATAGTTATGTTTATTTTGAATGTTTCGCCCACAGTATGATCACTTACTTCTGGTGGGTCTATGTAGACTGTGGCCATTGTGGACGCTTGGCCTATCTTGATTTGGGAGTAAATAACGGCTAGGAAAGTTAAAGTTGTTAAAAAAAGAATAAATGCGTGCTTCTTAGGCATGAATATTCACCACCCTCATGAAATTTAATATGAACGGGTCATTTAACCTTTCTGTAAATAAATTCTATGAGCAAGTTTTCCTTTTGTTAAATTTTGTACTTGTCGGTTAACTTTTTAAGGGTGAGGCTTTTAAACCCATACGCGCAGTTCGGATTAATTCGTTTGTAAAAGGTTGGGAACGAGTTATGTTTCTTTTCACGTTTGCTGCTTGTATGTTTTTAGACGTGCACCTAATTTCCATCTCCTAATCTTTCGATTGTGGCTTCTCTTAATTGTGTTAGACGTCGGCGCATACGTCATTTCTTGCAGCGATTGTTCGATACAGAATTTTGAGTATCTAGTTAAACCCGTATATCGAAAGCTTAAGATGTCTGAATTTTTAAAAGAGTATTTATCTGAAAGTCTTCATTCATTTATAGGTAGAAGTTTAATATGAAAATTGGAAATGGTGTGATGAAATTGAGGAAATATGTTCGCGCGTTCATTCTAGTCTTCTTAATATCATCGTGTATAGTCAAATGGTTACCTCTCCAAGTGTCATCAGAACCTGACTTGCCAGTCCATAATGTTGATACAGGACTGGATTATGCGACTATTCAGGAAGCTATAAACGCTAATGAAACCTTGGATGGACATACGATTCGGGTGGATGCGGGAACATACTATGAACATGTGTTCGTGGATAAGGCATTGTCTATTGTTGGACACGATAAGTTCAACACTATCATTGACGGAAACGGTACTGGAATCGTGGTCCACGTGCAGCCAAACGGGGTTATGATCACGGGCTTTACTATACAGAATGGTGGAAACGTCACGGGATGTAGTGGTATTCACGTTGAAGGTTCGTATACGAATATGAGCCATATCATCATAAGAAATGCTTACCGCGGAATTATCATTATCGGTTCTAGTCGTAATGTTCTTTCCGACATCCAAGCGTCAAACAACACGTATGGAATCTACCTATACTATTCTAGCAATAATGTTCTTTCCGACATCCAGTTATCTATGAACGATCAAGGAATCGCGCTTGGGTACTCTAGCAATAATGTTCTTTCCGACATCCAGTTATCTATGAACGATCAAGGAATCGCGCTTTTTCGTTCTGAGAATAACATGATTTTCCATAACAATTTCTTGAATAATACTGGATCATTAAGTAGCGATGGTTCGGTGAACTTTTTGGATAATGGCGTTGAGGGTAATTATTGGAGTGATTATAGGGGGGTAGATGATGATCAAGATGGTGTTGGGGATACGCCCTACGTTATCAATCAAAATAATACAGATCATTTTCCATTAATGGGTTTGTTCTTTGGTTTCAAGGTTGTTTACGAAGATAAAAAGTTTCTTGTCTCTGTTATTTCCAATTCAATGGTCTCTGACCTTTATTTTAATGAGACTGTGAAAATGTTGAACTTCAATATTGTGAACAGGACTGTGGCCTTTTGTAGGGTTATGCTTGCCAAAGTATTGGTTAATGAGCCATATCTTGTATTAATTAATGGTGATCGAGTTAACTCAACCGTTCTTCCCGTGTCTAATGGTACACATGCTTTTCTGTATTTTACATGTATTCTCAGCAATAGTCGTAAAGTTTCGATTGTTTCTAAGCCTTTTTATGAGCTGATGGAAAAATACGATGCCTTACTAGCAAACTACTATATTTTGAACTCAACCTTTTATGAACTCTATAACAACTATACGATACTCCTTGGTGACTACAATAAGCTTAAAAATGACTATAAGGTATTAAACGCAACATATCACGAAGTGCTTCAGAATTACACTGAATTGCATGAAAATTACGTTGTGCTTCAGCTTAGCTACAACATTTTGTTAGCCCAGTATGATTTGCTTAACTCTACATTTATCGGTCTGAACATGACCTACAATGAACTGAAAGTCAATTTTACTAAACTGCAGGGAAGCTATGATTCTCTTCATATTAGTTATAGCACCTTGTTAGCCCAGTATGATTTGCTTAATTCTGCACACGCGGATTTGCTAGCTTCTTACAATGAACTAGAATCAAATTATGAGGGAGCAATAAATGAGCTGACCGAGCTGAAAGCAACATATTATGAAGTGTTAGGCAATTACACTAGATTAAAGTCTGATCAAGAGGCAACTAAAAGCGAGTTGGGCTTCATAAAAAATCTAATGTACGTCTTTGTAACAGCCGCGTTAGTCGCAGTTGTTCTGCTTTCATTTAGTGGGATAAGGTATTATCGATTGTTCCAGAGGCAAAAGAAAGTCATCGACATTTACGAAGGGGAGCTTCGGCGGATGAGCCCTTTGGAGATTGCGCGTGCGCTTTTCCAAGCGGATGTTGAGAGGCGTGGGGAGAAGATTGCGAAATTCGAAGAGAAATATGGGGTAAAGGTTCAGCCGCGTAGCACCTTAGAGGATATCATTAGAAGCCTAGAGGTAAAAAAGAAGGTGAAGGATTAACGTTTCAGTATATTTTTAACCCCATTGTTAATCATCCGTCTCCATTTGTACTTTTCAGTGCACAAGAATTTGGTGATGCATAATGAGGTCCGTAACCTTTGCCGTTTCGAAGGGTGGCGTGGGCAAGTCCCTCTTGACAGCGAATGTCGGTGCTGCTTTGGCTGAGAGAGGAAAGAAAGTGATCTTGGTTGAGGGGGATCCAAACCAGCCTTTGCAAACGATTCTTGGAGTCGATGTTTCTGGCGGTTTAAAGCTTGACGACGTTGTGCGAAAGGATATGCAAATTGAAGAGGCGATTTATTCGACGGAACATAAGAATCTTTTTCTGATACCATCAGGGGTTTCTCTGAGGAGTTATTTTGAAATTGATCCAATAAAGTTTGCAAAGAAACTTACAGGCTTAAAGGCGGATTTCATGTTCATTGATGTTCCATTTCCCTTAGGTGAAGCCGCGTTCTTATCGCTTGGTGTTTGCGAATATTTTATTCTTATCCTGACAGAAGATGAGTTTGTCTTGTGTGTGGAATCTGCTATAGACACGATTCGGTTGGGCAGATACTTTCTTAAGTCTGTTCCGCTTGGGTTTGTGTTGAACAGGATTAAGACACCTAGCAAGTTCACTGAAAACTTCGTAAAAGACCTTGAAGATCTGCTTGAGATTAGGTGCTTGGCACAAGTGATGGAAGACCCGAAAGTTTCAAAGTCTTATGGAGAGGTAGGATCTAAAAAAGCTTTTTTGGCGTATCAGAAGTTTAAGGCGGATAAGTTCGCCGAAAGTGTTGATGAAATAACAACATTCCTTCTGGGCGAGCTTCCCGAACCTGAGAAGAGAGATACTGTAAAGTTTCTTCAGGAGTTAATCGAGCGGTCGAGATTGTGATAGGTTAGGTGTCCTTAGAGAATCTCCATCATTTTTCTCCAAAGCTTTACTTTCTTCTTTTCGTCTTCTGTTAGATGGGGATGCACATTTTCAGATTCACATTGGGCGAGCAGATTTTCAAGTTGTATTTTTTGTTCTCTGATCATTCTGGGCCCCATCCCTTGAACTTTACGCGCTATTTCGGCTGTTTTGCTGAATATTACTCCAGCGTGTAATGGATCCCTTAAATTTTCTTTTAGTTGCTGCATTATTTTTTCAACTCTTTCCTTTCCTTCCAGCATATACATGGTTTTCCTTGCATCCGGCTTTTCTGCGAAGATGCCAGACTCACGTCGTACTATTCCAGCGTTTTCCAGCTCTTTCATGTGCTTGAGTACCCCTGGAAGCGTCATTTTCCAGCCGGATTTTTCTAATTTTTCTGCAATTTCTGACAGGGATCTCCACTCAAATTTCAACAGTAATTTGATTATTTCTACTCGGACGTTGTTCGCGAAGACGTTCAAGAGCTCCCAATCGTCAGCTTCCAATGTTGAACAACTCTTTTCGTAACCTTACGTTTGCATAACTTTAGTGTGTTGGCTGTTAAATCTTTTACTTTCGGGTTAAGTGTTACTTACCTAGTCAACGTTAAATAGCTTGTGTTGAGCTTAACTGTTTTGTAAAGGTTGATACCCTTTATATTGTCTTTGGGGCTAACTATTTTTTAGCGCGCTCAAATCCTCTTCAGCTTTCTCCTATGTTCCGCAATGCGCGCTTTCCGCACTTCTTTAAGGGTTCACGTTATGTTGGTTCTAGCGTTCGCAGGGCGTCCCTAACGCTAATAGGTTGATGAATTTAGAAAACTTGCACTATCCTAATAAACTGAGTGTTTTTCCTTTTTTGGCAATAACAAAGAAACGCAGGCGCTGTCTTCGCTCTTTGTTTCTCGGCGAGCGCCTAAACACTTAGGCTGTCTAAAAGCTAAGGATTTATGTCTTTTTTCTGGGTTCACTATAAAAAGAAAAGGGGGATAAAGAGAACGTGCTGTGCCTAACCTATGGTGTAGTATGCTCAGTACACTTGTTTCCGAAGTGTTTTGCAACGATGACTACGTCATAGATGTCTACGCCAGCCGGCCACCCACTGTCGTTCAGGTCGTAGTAGTATGCTCTTGCAGTACTCCACGCACCAGTCGGAGTCCAATCCCACGAGGGCGCATCGTAGTACTTGCATATGATGTTTAGGTCAGCCATGTCCACTTCGCCGTCGCCGTTGAGGTCTCCTTCGACAGGGTCGAAAATGTATAGAGCATCATCAAAGTCGGCAACGCAAGGATCCCACTTGTCGATTCCAAAGGGATAAGCACATATGTAATGGCCTATCAGGGGTCTTTTGTCCTTGGTGCTACCCTCGGTGCCGAGGAATCTTCCAAAGTATATGTTGCATAGGGTTGGACATTTGACGTCAATGTAGCCACTGTTGAAGAATATGTCTGTTGTTGCGTTTTCTGCTTCAAACTCGTGTGGAAGCACTGGATCATAGTCTGGCTGTCTTCCACAGTACCATGGGTCCAGCTTTTTGAACGTGATCTCCACAGCCCACGTAGGCTCTGTCTGGTTTATCAAAGGATAGGCGTCTTTCATCTTAAGCTCGAAGACTATGCCCGACGTGTCGTAATATGGTGAAGGTCCAGTTGGCCAGTCGTATAGGTTTATTATTGGATATCCAGTCTCGATTTTGTCTGCTGGGAACAATGCATTGTTGACTACAATGTCCTCTATCTTTGTAGAGAGGATCTTAATCCATTTGTCTTCAAATGTCACTATGTGGTTTCCGTACCATCGGAGGTCGAAGTTTAGGCTTTTCATCTTGGTAACGTTCGCGATCATGACTTTCATTGTGAATGTGTCGCCGACAACACAGTTTTCCTCAAACACGGGTGAGAGGTAAACCTTGGGCTGAACCGGTATATAACGCCACCAGACAGGATATGTTTTGCATTGACAAATTGGACCGCTGCACGAGTTGCTCAACACGCCCGATACATCAAACCAGCCTTCTATGTCCTCTTGGCACCAGCACACGTCATTGATGAAGTGGAACGTCAACTCTGCCAGTTGGTAACTGCCCGGTGCGGGTGGCACTCCAGGCTTGTGGCATGTTACAGCTTGTTCATAAGGCTCCGTTTTGGCATAGTCAGGCAGAGGCTTTATTTTGTACCAGTTACCCACCCCTGCCGTTTTTCCCCACAAAGCATCCTGGAAGGCTTCGTATTTGAAGTCGACGAGCTCAAAGACCGTACCCCAGTGGGCATCGCTAGCCCAGACCGTGAAATCATAGGCGTAGAGGTCCTCGACGTTCAGCACCCAGACTTCAAGCTTGAACGTTTTGCAGTAACTACCATTTGTCGGCTCCTGGAAGATGATCTTGTCACTGGAATCCTTTGATCCATATCCGTTTATTTTCAACGCAAAAGCTGTACACTCTTCCTCAAGGTCCGGTGGTTTGTCATGCCAGAAGGCAGAAACCGAAATCACAGGCGATATCAGCAAGAGTAGAGCAATCAGCAACACTAATATATTTTTGAAGCTCATTTCTTCTTCTCCTTTCTCCTTATTTAATTCCGCACTATCATATACTGCAATCTTTCCTATTTAAATTATACGGAATTATCTTCTATATCAAAAAGTGCACGCCACGAAAACATAAACTTAATGCTTCCCTCCTTAACCTAATTTATGTAGAGAATCCAGTGTCTTGAGGATTTGCCAGTTGACTAGTCTAAAAAAACTGGAAAAACAAGAAAAAAGCTTATGTTTCGAAGGTGGTTGACTGGGATTTCTGCGGTGTTCTTCGTAATCGTCGTCCTCGCCTTTGCATACGTCTCCTTATTTAAGGGTCAAACCGATCTTAGACAGCAAGCGCAACTCAAAACAGCAATCATCTATCAGCTCAGCAGAACGCATCCCAACAGGACCTTCTGGTGTACAGCTCGAACCGTTTTCAACGAAAGCGGATATGAGATTTATTATTTCATGGGAGGAGCTGACACAGTAGATTTCTACAGAACCCTTCCTGAGCGAGATTTCAAGGTCATAATTTTAAGGTTACACTCTGCTATACACCTTGAATCCGGCGACTTAGCCATCTTCACCAGCGAAGGGTGGGACGACGGAAGGGCTTCAACAACCTATCTAGCCGACATCTTGAACGACGGACTAGCAAAGGTGAGCATTGATGTGGACTCGCCAGAACACTTTGGAATAACGCCCAACTTCGTCAGAGCCATGCGCGGAAACTTAAACACGTTCATAATCATGATGGGGTGCCAAGAACTTACAGGAGCAAGCATGGCGAAAGCCTTCATTCAGAAAGGTGCAGAAGCTTATATTGGCTGGACTGGCCCGTAGAGGCTGGACACACAGACGCTGCCACCCTCCGTCTGCTTCAACACCTCATCTCAGAGAGACACACCATATCTCAAACCGTCTCTGAAACACTAAACGAAGTTGGCGAAGACCCGTATTACGGAAGCAGCTTAAACTATTACCCTCTTAACGTAGGAGACCTAACCATTTCCCAAATTCAAAGCATATCGAACCGTGTGAGCACAATCATGTCGCCCCTTAGGCTAGACTGGTTTTCTGCTGTGCTGATTGTCAACGGCTTTATGTCGGGCGTGAATTCAGTCCGCCGCCACAATGAAGCCTTGTGGGCACGTCTTGAATAGGATCAGGATCCGGTGGGTCGGAAGGATCTCCAGGATTTGAAGCTAGAATGATTACATAACCGTCCACAGCCTTGTTGGGGATGGCTTGCGAACCACAAGTTGTAAGCTTAATTTCATCCGCCTTATACGGATGGTCAGAGTACAGGTCCAAAACAGTTTCGCCTATTGCAGTTGCGTTGAACGTGATGATTGCCAGCGTCCCGTTACCGTTAGCGTATCCGATTCCGTAAATGCAAACCGCCAACCACACTTGCCCCAAAGTGCAACTGTAGCTATCATTTATCTCGTGTTTAGCTACAAAAGTGTGGTTAACATCCGAGAGGAAAGTTCCCTCTTCAAGTCCTATGCATTCCAACAGTCTGGAATCATATAACAACCTGAAGTCGAAGCCTTGCAAATTTGAAACGTCACGAATATTTACGTAAACTTGGAATGTCTCACCAACCTTCACCGTTAATTTCTCCGGATAAACATAAACCGTTGTTTCAGGGAGGGATTGGGAAAACGTTTCGACCTTTGCTAAAACAGTTGAAAACATCAACATGGACATAAGCGAAATCAATAACGTTTTCTTAAGCAAACCCATTTTTCCACCTAGTTTTATAAGTGTCAAAACAGTTATTTAACCGTTCGCAAAATTTCTTCTATTGAATAGTTCCATTTCAAAATGCTTTTCTAGCTGTAGTTGAGATGCTTAGCTAAATCTCGCAGAAGTACCATTAAATAGACGTGAGGAAAATGAAAATCCTGTTTGCAAAAACTTCAGGAGCCTTGACGTTGACAAACCTCACCTTTTAACGGCTTCAAAAAGATTACGGTTGTCGTTGTCCGTAATGGGCGCATGCGATGACCACATCGTACAGATCGATTTTTCTGTTGCCGTTTATATCTAAGTTAGCCTTGAAGTTTTCATCTCCTTTGTTCAAACCGTACACGGCACAAATCTTAACTACGTCATATAAGTCTACATCTCCGTCAGCGTCCACATCTCCAGGTATAGTAACACAAATCTTTGAATCGAAAACGTTGTCATCAGTGTTGTTTTCCCCCAGAACTGGGCCAGCTATGACCCTTATACTGTAATTACCATAGCCGAAGCCTGTTGTGTTCCTTGAAAAAGTTATGGTTACGCTTGTGTCCACTGGCAAGTTGTCAACTGTACGGGTTTCTAGCACGGTGGTATTATAGTATACGGTGACGTTAATTCTCTCCATGTAATCTCCAACGTTTTTCACGGATACGTTAACCTCAACCATCCACCCGACATACACTATGTCAGAGTACAGTTCAACATCCGTCAGCATTATGTCATGAATCCTAATAGGCTTCATCAGCGGATATCTATCTCGATTATCATGGTTAATAACATATGGTTCATCGCCTATTCCGTCACTCCCTGTCAAGTTCTGAAAAGGGCCACCATACAAGTCTTCACCGTGATAATCACTCCAAAAGTTGCCACCACTGGGGTATCCGTCGTCCCAAATACTGATAGACATGTCTAACACTTGAACGTTTATGGTGTTGTTAAGAAAGAGATTGTGAAAAATTTTATTGCCTTTGGAATAGCTCAAGTAGATTCCAGAATATCTATTCTCAGCTATCTCGTTGCCACAAACTATGCTGTCATAAATGGCGACAAAGCGTAACCCCTGGCTGTTGTTGATCACGCCGTTACCAACTATTCTAGTTTGATTGGAACTGTAAACATACAAGCCATAGTCAATATTGTCTGAAATGAGATTGCTTGAAATATAACTGCCATGACAAAAACGCAGGCAGACACCAACGCCAAAGTTGTCTGTCGCATTGTTGCTGCACAAACTATTATTCGAAGAATAATATAGATACACGCCAATATCATTACTTCTTACAATGTTGTGCTCAACAAGATTGAACTGAGATTCATACAAGTAGAGGCCGCTGAAGCGGTTGCTAATAAGGGTATTACCAGCTATAACGTTTAGGTCACAACTTGACTGATGAACACCGTAACCGAGATTACCGCTAATATTGTTATCTTCGATGATACAGTTGTTGCAGTAAGTTAGGTAGATGCCTTCCCCACTATTGTTAGCAATTACGTTGCGAGTCATTCTGCTGTTGCCACTGAATTGCAGCCGAAAACCAAGGCTGTTGTTAACCACAAGATTTTCGTTTAAATCGCAGCCTTCCGAGCTGTAAAGGTAGACACCGCCTTCGGCGTTTAGAGTCACGTTGTTCTGCGCCAACATGGTTCTTCCAGAAGATTCAAGTTCGATCCCTGAACCATCATTCTCAGCTACCACGTTGTCATTCACCACGGCATTGCCAGAAGACGAAAAGCTTATACCTTCCAGATTGTGGACAACCACATTGCTACTTAGATTGCTGTAGCCTGATTGATAAAGTAACGCGCCTCTGCTGTTGTTGGCCATAACACAGTTTTTTACCATTGCGCCGGTTGTATAAGCCAACAGTATACCTTCTTCGTTTTCTGTTAGGTTCAAATCTTTCGCAGTGACGTTGGTGGAGTTGATAATTGCCAGATATCCAACTTCAGGGTTTGTAGATGAGTTTATCGAGAGATCTTTCTGGTCGACCAGATAATATACTAGTTTTCCATTGACAGTGTTGGAAGTGTCAGCATTTTGAATAAAATCAGACAGGCTATCTCCAGAGACTCCAAAATTATACCGGTTTAAGGTCATGCTGTTAGTGCTAAGCGTGTTATTTCCCGATATATCTAAAAAAACACCGTTTTGGTGCCCTGTTACAAAGTTGCCCTCCAAATTATTTATGTTAGAGTGTTGAAGATGGATACCATAATTACCGTTTCCGCTAATAGTGTTGCGTTGAACAATATTGTTGCTGGAATAGTGCAAGTAGACGCTCGTATCATGGTTGCCTGTTACATTGTTGCTTTCTAAGACATTGTCCACAGACGATTCTAGATAGACGCCTATCTGATTATCCAATATGGTGCAATTGCAAACGACGTTACCTCTCGAATTTTTTAGGTATATCCCAAAATAGTTGTTTGCCACCGTGTTCTCTTTGACTTTTACATAGTTCGAGGCAACGAAGATGCCGGACATAGGAGTGGAAAAACCGCTATTCCGAATTGTGAAGTTTATTATGGAAACGTTGTTTGCCCACACATATATGACGGTGCCTACTCCGCCGCCGTCAACAATCGTAATGGCTTCATCTTCCCCAATAAGTGTTATACTTTTGTTTAAAACCAAATTTTCTTGGTATGTTCCGTTATACACAAAAACTGCATCTCCGTCAGCTGCATTGTTTATTGCAGCTTGGATGGTTGGAAACTCTATTGGAACGATAAGCGTTTTCGAACCTGCTGCAATCTTAAACTCTCTCGGCGAAAACGCCAGCAACAAGAGACAGAAGAGTCGAAACACCATTTTTCGATTCATGAGCATCAAGAATTAAAGTGTTTACACATCCTTTTATCGATTTCTGAATTGCGAGTTTTCTTTCAAGGGAAGCTTCTTTATCGTCACTATTGTTGTAGCTATGATGAGGATGGTAAAGATCGTCAGCATCATGGCTGATGGGAACTCGGGTATTATTATCACTCTGTGTTCTGGATGGAGATACGTGAAGTATATGTACGTGTTTGCCGTGTCCGTCCAGTTTCGAAGATTTAATTGCGGATTTCCATCCACTAGGATCGTATAATTGCCCTGCCACAAGTATTCAACGATCACGTTTGGGACGGCTACTCTGCAAAAACCTGTTCCAGTTTCACCCTTAACGTCAAAACTTATTATTTTTTCCGTTGCGTTGAGATCGAAGCTTGAAACGGTGGAGTTGCTAACCACTTGAACCTGAAGAGGTTCACCGTTCCAAATGCCACAGAAAAAGCGATCAATTAAACCCAAGACTGGGAATCTGTCTCGATTGTTCTCATCAATAATATAGCACTTGTCACCTATTCCATCGCTACCCGTAACGTTTTGGTATACCCCACTATACAAATCAGCACAAGCAAAATCACTCCAAAAGTTGCCCCCTGAAGGATAGTCGTCGTCCCACATGTTATTCGTCGAAGCCGTGACGTTCACTTGAACAACATTGCCAATGAAGTTGTTATGATAAACAGAGTTGGCAGAACTATGGGCTATACTTAGACCAAGACTGTTATTCTCTATTCTGTTGTTCACGATCGCAGTATGGTGAGACTGGCGGGTTATGGTGATACCTTGACCGTTATGTATGATGGTGTTGTTAACCACCGTGTTGTTTTCGGGATAGGAGTTTATCCGCACTCCCCTATCGTTGTTGATCACATTATTGTTGGCTATCGTATTGTTGTTGGTTCCCGAGTGAACTACATAAAGACCGATACTGTTGTTTGTAATAGTGTTGCCAGATACCATGTTGTCAACAGAACAATAGTCCAGAGTTACTCCATCCGCACTGTTGTTAGATATGTGGCATGCAGTTATGCAGTTTCTGATTGAGGAGTATAGTTGCACGCCGAAATGGTTGTTTAAGATACTGAGACGTGTTAGGTTACATTCTCTGCTAAATGCTAGTAGCAAACCTTGGCCATTTTCGGTTAAGTTAATATCTTCCACGGTTATATTTGTGCAGTTTATCAACGCTAAGTATCCTAAGTTTGGGTTTATAGTGAAATTTAATTCAAGGGTTTTCTCATTGATTAGATAGTAGATCGGTTTTCTGTTTACAGTATTGGACGCGTCTACATCCACAATGTAATCTTGCATGTTAGCGGCGAGCACCTTGTGGAAGTTATAGCGGTTTCCTGCCATACTGTTGTTTCTCAGCGTGCTGCCGAATGCTGAACCCAACATGACTCCAGTGCCATTGTTCCCTGTCACTACATTGCTAGTTACAGTGTTGTTCTCGGACGAATAGTCCAGAACAAGGCCATAGTTATCGTTATCCGTTATGATGTTGTTCGCTAACGTGTTAACAGAAGAATAGAACAGGTTGACACCGCCATTCCTGTTCTCTATCATAGTGTTGTGTGAAAGGTTGTTCCTCGGTGAAGAAATCAACCAAAAGCCCACGTTATTATGGGTCACCGTGTTGCCAACGCACGTGTTATTAGAGGAGTAAAACAGCATAACACCCTCGCCACTATTATCAGCAATAGTGTTTTCACCCAAAAAGCAACCAGAAGAACTGTTTAAATAGACGCCTGTCAAACCATTGCCTGAAATCGTATTACCAGTGATGGAGCAGTAGCTAGATTCCACATAAATGCCGCTTTCGTCGGGTTCTGCGCCCCCGTTTCGAATGGTAAACCCAGTAATAGCGACGTTGTCAGCTGTCACTTTGATTATGGTCCCGGATCCGTTACCGTCAATAAATGTGTCTTGTCTTCCGTCACCAACCAACGAAACCTTCTTGTTGACCATCACGTTTTCATAGTACGTGCCGTTGCGTACAAAGATGGTGTCCCCGACACTTGCGTAGTCTATCGCCGATTGAATGCTTGAAAATTCGTCTGGGACAATAATCGTACGCGCACTTGCCTTGGCATAAAAACCATATGGAAAAAACAAGCATAACAGTGAAGCTGAAAGAAGCGATATGAACACGAATTTTCTGTACATAACACATCATTGATTACCATTGCAGAGGTATTTTTATCGTTTTCTATGCATCCCAGCAATTATAACGCGCTTTTTCTTATATGAACCGCTTGTTCCAATATAGGGTTAGATTCTGAACTCTTTGCTTTTCAAGTCACTCTCTAAGTTCTAATGATACTAATTAGAGCAGAGTTCCCCATGTCTTGAATGAGAATTGCTATTGAAACTTACTGACACCAATTTCTGGGAAGGATACCTTGACCCTTCAAGGTTTGATATTACATTGTACTATTGTTATGAACCCAAAATTTGGAATGTTGCCGATAATTCTGGACCGTAGGGTAACCCTCCAAGATGGGGCCAGTCGGTGAAGGCGTTTGCGTAAACTGTGGCGTTCCCGGTGCTAGTTGCAGATGGTATCGGCAACCCCAAGATGAAAACCGATGTGCCTGGCATTATCAGACCTCGGAAAGAAACCACGCCAAGAGTGACTTTGGAAGCGTCATAGATGTTCACCGTCACGAGCACAATTTCTGAATCTGGAGAAGTGTTGTTCACTGTTAGTTTGAAGTGCGCCATGGTTCCCTTGACAAAATTGGAGACAGGCTGACCCGACTCATCGCTTGGCACCACTTCAACTATCTTCAATGCCCCTAGCTTATAGGAACGTACCCTTACCACACCATCGACCAACACATTGTTTTTTAGATTCGTTTCGCCCAGAACCTCACTAACCTCAGCTTTAACCGTATAGCTCATGTCAGGCTGCACGCCGGTCGTGTTCCATTCAAAGTTCAAAGTCAATTCACTAGCCGCTTCTAAATCGGTGACCCACTGCGAACCTATAACGGTCTCGTCATAGTAAATGCTAACGCTGAAGCTTTCAGTATAATTACCATAATTCTTCACAGCTACGTCTATGCCAACAACAGTCCCTGTGTACACATTCGTGGCTGAAAGGGCAATGTTCTTCACAGCGATATCGTGGAAGACTACTACGGTCTGTATATGAGGGAACCTGTCCTGATTGACGCTGTCAATGAAGTAGGGCGTGTCGCCCAATCCATCGCTGCCAGTCTCGTTCTGGTAGGGGCCTCTATGCAAGTCTTCACCACCATAATCACTCCAATAGTTGCCTCCAGAAGGGTAGCCGCTGTCCCACATGTTGGGATAGTTCGCTTCTTTAACGTAAGCTTGATAAGCGTTGTTTACGAAGTTGTTGTAGTATACGCTGTTGTCGCGAGAGTAACTCAGGACAATGCCTAAGTAAGTGTTATCTTTAATTAAGTTACCGTGAATCCTATTGTTAGATGAAGAGGTTAACGTGACTCCAGCCCAATTGCCCGTTATGGAGTTGTCGCCGATTTTGTTGCCTAAAGAGCTGAGTAGGTAAATGCCATAGTGATTGGTTATTACGACATTTCCATAGACATCATTGTAAGGAGATGAGTCCAGTAGGATTCCAATGAAATTAACGGTTATGATGTTGTTCACGAATGTACAGAGCCATGAGTTAATAACTCGGATGCCACTGTTGGGCCAACCCAAGCTGCTGTTTCGGATTGTGAAACCCTCTATGTGCACGCTCTGAGCCGAACGTAACGTAATGACAGAGCCAACACGGCTGCCGTCAATAATGGTGGCATTTGGATATTCGCCGACAAGCCTTACGGCCTTTTCTATAACAATGTTTTCATTGTACGTGCCGTTGCGTACAAAGATGGTGTCCCCGACACTTGCGTAGTCTATCGCCGATTGAATGCTTGAAAATTCGTCTGGGACAATAATCGTACGTGGACTCGCTTCAGCATCTAACCTGACGACAAAAAACAATGGTAGCAACAAAAGTAATAGGAGCAGTCCCGAGAAGATAGAACATCTGCATGTCTTTAGCCTAGCCTCCGCTGAGCATACATCCCCAGAAACGTGCGTGATTTTTCTTTCTTTCACGTCTTTCTCACCCCTTCCCCATAGTGGCTCATGGCTAGGACTGCGTCGTACAGGTCGATTTTATTGTAAGGCTCTGTTATGTCTGCTCTAGGATCCCAGTTAGGATCTCCAGGTCGAGAACCGTAAGCAGCAAGAATTATAACAACGTCATATATGTCCACGTCTCCGTCACCATCCACATCACCAGGGATAACAGACCCGCCATAAACGAAGTTTTTATCTTCTGTTGCCTTAAACGTTTCATAGCTAGCGGTGGCGTGCACGGTGTAATTGCCCTTTTTTGAGTCGTTAGGCATGTTGAAATGAAGTTCATAGCTTCCATCAGCTTCTGTTTCCACAACTCTCATCACCATGGGACTTTGGTTTGGATCTCGAACTTCTAAGGCAATCAAAACTCCTTGAAGAGGAAGACCTTCGAAAGTTACGTTTCCATGAATGATGATTGTTTCGCCTACCATATACGATTCTTTAGTTGTTTTAACGGTCAGGGCCAGAGCTTTTAGTTTCAGTTCGAAAGAAGTAGTGTTCTCAGCTCTTGCCTCATTATGACTGCAACTCACATACACGGTATATGTACCTGCTGACGCTTCGGACGGCAACTGAAACTTCGCACTATAGATTCCAGACACGTTTGTTTCCAGCGTCCTCGTAACGATTGTGCTTTCTGCGGGATCATGAACCTCAAGGGCTACTAACTCATTCTCGATAGGAACACCATCCATGGTAACTTTTCCGTATACTAGAATTTTCTCTTCAATGTAATAGCTAGGCTTGTCTGCATAAACCGTGACTTGAAGGGTGGAAGGAACTGCTTGAAGAGGCACATTAATCAACAGCGCAAGGAAAAGGAACGTGAGAAGAGTCTTTAACGCCTTCACAGCTGTGTCACGATCCTCCAATTTCAAAGGTTGCGGACTTCTCTGGACAATAGGCGGTTCCTCCCAGATGAGGCCAATCAGAC
>Ga0172362_10001431_pt1 | contig 20396 bp, 22 predicted proteins | sample LakKivs1_kivu2a2_FD_114534 | JGI IMG/M metagenome (GOLD analysis project Ga0172362, IMG submission 114534) | Sediment microbial communities from Lake Kivu, Rwanda - Sediment s1_kivu2a2 | ecosystem: Environmental > Aquatic > Freshwater > Lake > Sediment | place: Rwanda: Western Province, Lake... | reverse complement strand
TTGTGCAGTTATAGGAGGAATACGGTTAGTGGATAGGGAAACCAAGCAGAGGCAAACTCTCCCCGAATACACATCTAGTTATACTGAGAGTCTCTAACCTACCTGCAGGAAGATTATCTCCTGTGTCATCAGTGGTCGCCTAGTTGTTGGTTCGAGACCACTCGCTTAGATTTCCATCCTCTCGTTTCGAGAGCTGACTTGGTGTGATCTGTTCTCGCTCCGGTTGAACACATCATAGTTTTGTTAGGCTACACTTCGGCTGATTGCCGAGTCGTCTTCGCCAAGTGAACACTATTCCGATATATTGCATATTTTACCAACATTGACATAATTGGTAAAATATGCTATAGTTTGCACATAATGACAACTCGGGGAGATGAAATTATGGCTCAGCTAATCACAGTCGACAAGGCCGCTCAGATACTTGGAATCTCGAAGAGGACTGTCTATAAGCTAATTGCAGAAAAGACGATCGAAGCTGCTCGCATAGGAGGCAGCCTGAGGATTGACCCTCAATCCTTGCCCAGCATTCCGAATATACCACCAAAAGCTATCGCTGACAGCAGCATTAGTGACACTGACTTTCAGGGGGTCCAGCATATCGCGGACAATATGTCACGTGAATTGCAGCAGATGAAGTCGAGCTTCACGGCTCTGGAACGACTGATAAATATCCCTCATCGGCTCTCTAATCTGGGTATAGTCAGTATCTATCCGCCAAGACGCATCTCTCCTGACACATTGGGAGCAATACAGGCGGCTCTACAACGCGCTACGGGAGAAGTTCATCTGCTAGGCATTGCTCTTCGTGGTTTTCTCTGGCAGGACGGCAACTGCTACGATATCATAACGAAGAAGCTAGCTGAGTCTAAAGGTAGAGACAGTATCAATATAAAGGCTCTCATACTCTATCCCTTTGGCGACGCTGCTAAAGCAAGGGCTGTAGCTGAGGGATCCCCAGAATTTGCAGAGTTATCACGCAATCCATCTAAGAAGGATGAATTTGAGGAGGCCTTCCGCGAATCGCAACTCTTTCTTGATATTTGGAGGAGCATCCAAAATGCAAGCAAACTTCAGGAGGCCTTCCCTAAGAAGATGAAGGTAAAGGCTATAGATATGCATCCTACGGTGCATATGATTCAGACCACGGAAACTATGTTTGTTGAGGTCTATCACTTAGGCAAAGCTAGTGTTAATGTTCCTGGTGTTCTTATAGGAGGATGTGTTGGTGAGCAGGTTCCTATGCTGCAAGTAGGAAGTGAAAGTAACCTCTATACTCTTCTTGACGCTTCATTCAATCATATGTGGGATGAATCGAACCCGTTCGTTAAAGTCACGCCTCTTGATAGCATTAAGAAAGAACTGGAGGCCTAAGCAACCTTTCAGCTATTGGCTGAGCTTCCAAGTGAAATGTACGTAGAAGCATGAGGTGGGCAAATGTAAGATAAGGAGGATGATTATGAATACGATGTCAGGCAGTATCAAGGCAGGCGTTCGAAGTTCTTTGGAACGTTCCACTTCATTGGCTTCAAAAGCTCAAAAAGTTGATTCTGTCATCAGGAATCTTCGGATAGTTGCTATACACACTTTAAGCGATGTATACGAACGAGCCAGGAGCTGGCTTGAAGGACACCAGCATGGTGTAGCTTCAGAGATTGAGGTACAACGTCCACGTGACAATACAACTACCCTAGATAGTGATCTGACATGGGTTGTACACAGGAGCTTACACAAATACTTGCAGCAGGTGTCTAACAGGCTAGAAGTGGCATTTGAGTCTAAGTTTGAGATTGAGGAGCAGCTAATCCAACTTCAGATCGAACCTGGCGAAGCTAGTGAACCGGCTGTGAAGCTTGAGGCACATGGGGATCCGCTGGCGGGGTCTAAAAATTTAACGCGCCAAATTGAAGGAGTTGTTAATAAACGTGTATATTCCTTCCCCTTCGGTCCCAATAGTATGAGCCTATTGGCATTTAAGTTGCCGCGCTTGTGTGGTCAACATTATGTAGCTGGAGCGGCTGTTGATCTCGGATACGCGACAATGTATTCAGGGACAAGGCTTTGGTCAGGGAGCTATGAGTCTTTTATCGGTGATCTGAGCGTGGTTCCTGAGAGCTTTAACCTTGGGAAAGCCCGTTCACCCAGAGTCCTACTACTGTCGTTCATGAATATGGATGGTAATCAGGACTTCTACGATCAGGTTAGAAGGTCTATCGAGCAGACGGTAAAAGGTGCCGAGGTACATGTCGGTGGAGTGCCATGTGCTTCTTGGAACCTCACTAGATTGGTAAATGCCACTTATGATGCAGTTGTAGATGTCCGAACTCTATCTCCACAGCGGATTCGCTACTTAGAGCCGATAGATTGTGCGGGCTTGATACCTTTCTTACTTGGAACAGGTTGTTTCTTAGCAAATGAACAGGGTCAAGCGGTAAGTGGATTTGAGTGCGGACGTCGGCCCATCTGCTTGCTGGCATCATATAGCCAAGATCTCATAGATAAACTTGTCAGGGTAGTTAGGCCTATTGGTTTACAGACTGGCGGAGCTTGGAAGAAATAAAGCCAGGGCCGATGTGTTTGCCCTACGGGTGGAGATAACATCCATTACTCGGGTGGCATTTCGCAGGAACCGTCATCATATCTTCTAACAAGATAAGGTGGATTGAATGCCATCCCTCTGAAAGCTGCACATTCTGACGATTTGTGCAGGGGGATGCGCGCTGGGTCTACACAAAAATGAAATTGCCCTTGAAAATTAGGCCGACAGTCTCACCTATTGAACATGACAGCTCACCAGCCTTTGGCGGTTGCAAAGCTGAACCAAAGCTAGGCGAAACCTAAGTCGAAGGTATTAGCATGACAGAGGTAATCTTGTAGAGATGCTAGCGCACTTCGCTCAATCAGCGGCTTTCGACGCTCTTAGTGTACACAAGGGGAAATAAGGTATTCGGCCAGCCCGTCAAGCCTTTTCTCACTCTTTCCCGCGATGAGTTCCTCGAAGTAGAGATTGATTTTTTCTCGGTCTTTGACTTGATGTACAGCGATGTCCTTGGGGAGATAGGAGAGTACATCATGATAGCTTCCCATAAACAGGACCCCTGTTTCACCTTCTTTTAGAGTGTTATCAATCGTCTTGGCGATGAATTTATCCCTTTCTCTGGTTAGCCTTTTTCTACCAATCTTATAGTTGACAAGTGCACGCTCCATATCGGCAGATGATTTGGCTTGGTTGAGTTTGGTGATGGAATCGTACTCCTCCTGGAGCAGAGCCGTATCCTCAGTTTTCCTTAACTCAGCGCCTCTTTTTATCAAATCGAGGATAATCTGGTTATTTTTGCTACCCCGTTTGGCGCTCTCCTCAATAATCCTTTTGCCAAGTTCTCCATCTGCCAGCAGCCCGTCCTGATATATTTTCACTTTAGCAGCATCAACGCCTGTGAAGTAATTCGCAACGTTCGTCCAGAATTCGGCTAATGTCTCTTTATGTTTAGCCCATCGCTTCTCACCACATATGGAGGCGGTCGTTTTATCGAGGGCAGTAGCTGCGCTTCCCAGGTCCGGACCCATGTGTATGATGGGGACATAGAGAAGTTTTCTCATGGCATGATTTTGACTTTCCTCATCGCTTCAATAGCCTCATTGAAATGGCGGGCATTAATCTTGAATTTGTTCAAATCCTTCCTACCCTGATTTATGAATTCCCTGATCGCCAGCATAGAAGCCCTGCGACAGACGGCTTCGATATCTGCTCCAACTACACCCTCGGTTACCAGGGCCAGCGATTCAAGATTAACATCTTCAGTCAAGGGTTTGCCCTTGACATGCACTTTAAAAATCGCAAGCCTTGTGGCCTCGTCAGGTATAGGCAACTCAAGCTGGATATCAAACCTACCCGCTCTGAGTAAGGCTGGGTCTATAATATCAGGTCTATTGCTCGCTGCAAGGACTACCACCCCTTTCAGTTCCTCTATCCCATCGAGCTCAGTTAGAAACTGGCTGATTACACGCTCGGTGACGTGAGAGTCGGCGCTGGCTCCTCTTGTCGGGACAATCGCGTCGATCTCATCGAAGAATACTATGCAGGGGCTGGCCTGTTTCGCTTTTCTGAATACCTCTCTGATGCCCTTCTCGGATTCGCCAACCCACTTGGACAGAAGGGCTGGGCCCTTGACCGAGATGAAGTTCACCTGGCTTTGGCTGGCAACTGCTTTGGCTAGCAAGGTCTTACCAGTGCCCGGGGCTCCCGTAAGCAGGATGCCCTTGGGGGGCCTGGTATGCGCCTGCTCGAACAGTTCAGTATACTTCAGCGGCCATTCAATGGTCTCGATAAGGACTTTTTTTGCTTCCTCCAGACCTCCGACATCGTCCCACTTGACATCGGGTACTTCGGTAAAAACCTCCCTGATAGCTGAAGGCTCGACCTCCTTCAGCGCCTCGAGAAAGTCGTCCATAGTGACCTGTAGCTCGGAGAGCGTCTCATATGGAATATAATCGGCATCGAATTCAATCTTGGGCATCAATTTTCTGAGTACAGTCATAGCAGCCTCGCGGCTCAGCGCCTCCAAATCAGCGCCGACAAAGCCATGGGTTATCTCAGCGAGTTTTTGCAGGTCTACATCTGAGGCCAGAGGCATGCCCCTGGTATGAATGTTCAGTATCTCGAGTCTGCCGGTTTTGTCCGGGATGCTAAGACTAATCTCACGGTCGAATCTGCCGGGCCTGCGTAAAGCAGGGTCGAGTACGTTTGGTATATTGGTGGCACCAATGACAATTACCTGGCCTCTGGATTCGAGACCATCCATAAGGGCCAGAAGCTGTGCGACAACCCTTCTTTCCACCTGCTGGTCGCCTCTGACCTCTTCTCTTTTGGAGGCGATGGCGTCAATCTCGTCAAGAAAGACTATAGCTGGAGCGTTCTGACCCGCCTTCTCAAAAATCGCCCTGAGGTTTGCTTCGCTTTCCCCGTAGAACTTGTGAATCACCTCCGGCCCGCTTACGTGGATAAAGTAGGCGTCGGTCTCGTTTGCCACCGCCCGGGCAATCAAGGTCTTGCCGCACCCCGGAGGGCCGTGGAGCAGCACCCCCTTGGGAGCCTCGATGCCCAGTTTCTCGAAAAGCTCAGGATATTTCAGGGGAAGCTCGATCATCTCCCTTATCCTTTGAATCTCCCTCTGAAGCCCTCCGATGTCCTCATAGGTTACGCCGGTTTTTTCCTTTTGAACGGTGGCCTCACACTTCACTTTTATGTTAGTGGAGGGGCCGATTAACACGATACCCTTGGGATTGGTATCCGCCACTGAGAACTCCTGATAGCGGCTGCCCAGGAAAGTGGCTCTAACCTTGTCCCCCGTCGTCACGGGCAATCCTTCAAGTAGCCGTGCCAGGTATTTTCTGTCCTTCTCGCTGATAAAGGTCTTAGAGGATGTCACAGAGGCGAGAACCACAGTGCTGGCGTCCTCATGCTCAATCTTCTGAATTTCAACTCTTTCGCCTAAGCCGGACTGGGCATTTTCGCGGGTGATCCCGTCTATCTGTATGATTTCCTTGCCTCGATCCTCGGAGTAAGTCGGCACGGCCTTGGCAACCGTGAGTTTCTTTCCTTTAATCTGGACTATATCTCCCACACCAACCGCTATCTTAGCCATATCCTGGGGGTCGAGCCTTGCCACACCTCTACCCACATCCTTAGCCAGAGCCTCGGCGACTCTAAGAGTTAAAATTTCATTTTTCACCGGTGTCATCCTTTTACTCCTTTTGGGCTCGGCAAGACCTATTTCCTCTTTTTGAGCTTGATTTCGAGGACACCATTTTTATAGGAGGATTTCAAGGAATCGGCGTCCACTGGCGAGGGTAGTAGGATTTCTTTACTATATTTCCTGTCTTTTGCCTCGGCCTTCAACTCCAGGATGTCTGCCTTTACTTCGATGAAGATATCCTCTCTTGACACGCCAGGGAGCTCGGCTATTACTAACAGAGAATTACCTTCATCTATTACATCGACCAGCGGCTCGCGAAACTCGGCGACTGCAGCGCCTGTTTTGGTAGCCCTGATGTTGCCGAATGTCTCGACAACCGGTTTCCCGCCCAATCCCAACTTTAGACTGAATCCGTAAACAGCTTTTCCTTTGCCCCCTAAAACCTCTATCTCGCCGGAGTTGCTGTATTCATCCTTGCTCTGCTCCGTTATTTTTGAAGCTAGCTCGAATAAGTTACCGATCCCCCTGAACTTGCTGCCGAGGCTAAACTCGGCGGCATCATGGGGTTTCTTCTCCTTCTCATCCATAGCAGCACCTCCTACAAAGCAGATAGGTTACATGTAGACTAAGCCCTATCTTCGATAACATCTTTGAGTTGCTTGTGGATAGTCCCCAGCAGTTCCCTCAAATCTTTACTCTGCGCTACTATCTCAGCACCTCGTCCGCCGGCAAGTGCTTCCTTCACCTTGAGCACGGCTTTCTCGATTTCTTCTGTTTGAGATTCCTTTCCCAGGTTGGAGGTCTCTTGCAGTGCTATCTCAGCAGCAACGATAGCATTTTCGGCTTGTATACCCGCAATTACCCTTCCTTTACGCTCCTTGTCTATTTGGGCAAATGACTCTGCCTCCTCAAGCAAACGTTTGATATCGTCTGAGGGAAGTCCTTTCGAGGAGACAATCTTTACTTTTACTTCCTCCTCTGTCATCAGGTCTTTAGCAGACACGTGCGCAATCCCATCCACATCGACATCAAAGGCGACTTCGAGCATAGGTATTCCTCTGAAGAGAGGCGGAATGTTCTGGAGTTGAAACTGCCCCAATGAAATATTGTCTTGTGCAAGCTCCCTCTCCCCTTGCAGCACATGGATGTCTGCATAAATCTGATGGTCCGCTGCGGTGGTAAAGATGCGTGACTCAGAGGCTGGCAGCGGAGTATTTCGAGGAATAATCCTGGTGAAAAGACCTCCCTGGGTCTCAATCCCCAGCGATAAAGGAAGCACGTCCAAAAGGACCGCTTTATCGATAACGCCGAGAAGCATACCGGCCTGAATGGCAGCTCCCAGGGCTACAACCTCATCAGGGTTGATGCTTTGATAGGGCTCCCTTTGAAAAAGCCGTCTGACGAGTTCTCGCACTGCAGGCATTCTGGTGGCTCCCCCTGCAAGGATAACCCGGTCGATGTCCCGGGGCTTCAAGCCTGAGTCAGCCAGCGCCTGGCGAGTGGGCGGGACTAATTTTTCAAGCAAGTCGGCGGTAAGTTCCTCCAACTTATCCCTTGTCAGAGTAGTTTTCAGGTTTCTATGAGTGTCTGAACTATCGCTGAAAAAGGAAATGTGAACATTGGTTGATAACTCTCTGGAAAGGTCTATCTTGGCTTTTTCCGCAGCCTCCCTCAGCCTTTGCCGCGTCGTGCCGTCCCTGGGAAAATCGACCCCGTGCGTCTCTCCATATTGCTCTGCCAGGTAGTCCATGATGCGCTGGTCATAATCGTCCCCGCCCAGCCAGGTATTTCCGCTTACTGCCCTCACGTCGAAGATGCCATTTTCCAGTTCCAGGATGGAGACATCGAATGTGCCTCCACCCAAGTCCCAGACCAGCACAGTGTGAATATCCTCTCTCAGGAGGCCATAAGCCACGGCAGCGGCTGTAGGCTCGCTAATGATTCTGACGACGTCCAGGCCCGCCAGGATGCTGGCTTCCTTGGTTGCCTGGCGTTGCCGGTCATTGAAATAGGCCGGTATGGTTATCACTACCTTCTCCACCTTCTCGTCCAGGTATTCTTCTGCATCCTCTTTAACCTTACGCAGAATCAGACCGGATATCTCTTGAGGGCTATACTCCCTCTGGTCGAGCTTAACCCTGTATTCTGAGCCCATGCGCCTCTTTATCGAGAAGACTGTTCTACCTGGGTTGGCAGCAGCCTGTCTCTTAGCCAACTGCCCCACCAGAGGTCTTCCCTCCTTAGTAAAAGCAACTACGGAGGGTGTGAGTCGCTGACCCTCGGCGTTGGGTATAATCTTGGGCCGTCCATTCTCGATGACAGCCACTACTGTATAAGTTGTCCCGAGGTCGATGCCGATAGCTTTAGTCATTTTCTAACAACCGTATTCAATGGGAGAACCAACCTGGTTAGTTTAGCTTTCTCTTCTGCTCAGGGGCTTGTAAGACTGCATCGCTGCCGATTTCCTCCTGCGGGTCGGCTAGTTCAGGATAGCGATTTGTTGCAATGCCTTCACTCGAAACGATTCGATTAAGCTCTCTCTCCCAGGACATGAGGTGGTCTCCTGAAAACGAGACGACTTCTTTGCCGCACCCGCCCTGGTATATTACATCGAGAACCTTCTTTCTATTATTGGTGTGAGCAGCTTTGCATTCATTTGTAACCAGTATTGAATGTACGACATGCTCCAGAGGAACCTCGAATTCAAGCCTTCTCTCAAAATCGTGCCACCAGCAAAGTCTTCTATTGGTCAGGTACAGGCAGCCATGCTGCCAGTTTTGACTTGGAGCTATTCCCTGGCTGTGAGATATTGCCAGATGCCAAGTCTCTCCCTGGCAAAGGACCTCTTCTCCGCCTATCAGGAAGCTGGCGGTCTTCTTATCCTGCAGGGATAGGCCGGGGATTTGCTGCCAGCTAAGGCCAAGCGTGAGTAGTCTCCGTTCAATAGCTTCTTTCAACCCAGGTACATCAGAAGTGTGTAATCGTGCTATTTCTCCTGAATCGAGAAGGAGGCAGAGGCTCTTTCTTGCCTTTTCTGTGAAGCATTTTTCTTCTTCCAGCGTCAGTCCTTTTATCCCTTGCAGTGGTGTTTCAAAAAGAACTTCGTCAAAGCTTGGGTTATACAGGATAAGCCTTTTATCCGTGAGGTAAATGCGGCCTGTTCTCCAGGCGGTATATATGCCTTGGCTGTAGTGATAGGAACCAGGTATCTCCAGCAGGACTTCTTCCCCCGAGATCGCCGCAGCCCTTCTTGCTTTTCGGTGTTCACTCTCCCAGGTGCGGGTGCATTTATCCCATTCTTCCATTATGCCGTACTGAATCATGGTCTCCATGCCAGCTAACGCCGCTCTCAGGTTTACTCCGATGAGGGGGACGCCTGCAAGTGAGATGATGAGGTCAGCGTGTATTATGAGTCCCTTGTCCAGGACCCTATCTAGCAGGTCGACCAGAGTGGCATGTGAGTTGCGTGTTGGCTCCATAAACACCTCTGCTATGAACCACCGACAAAGCTATAGGGAGGCCAGGGTCCGGTGAAGCGCACCGAGAAGCCTTTCATCTGGTTGATTTGGCTCAGTTCCTCTCCCAGCCCGGCGTATTTGTCCTTATGAACCAGGCAGGAGAGGTTAAGAACCATCTGCAGGTTTTGCTCTGCCTTCTTTGTCTTTTCCACGCGTATGTCGCCGGTGTGCTTCTTTACGCGGCTGTAGAATACCCTGAAGCAAGTATCCGCACTGGTCTCCATCTCGCGCTTGATCAGGTTTTCGAGCTTCTGCCTGTACATATAGGCGAGACCTTTAGGCTTGAGCTTGATTTCCTTATTCAACTCCCTGATTTCCGGATTGGTCTCCATCAAATTCTGGGCAATGACATTAGGGTCCCAGAAAATCTGCACCCCATACTCCGCCCTATCTCTCACCTTATCCAGTTTGTTCCTGAGATTTTCATGCTCGCGCTTAAGCCAATCCTTCATATTCTGTTCAGCGCCGTCTCTGGATTCCCCCTTTATCATAGTGTCGAAGCTTGAGGGAAGAACTGTGCCCCATTTTTTCCATGCCATGTCAACTACGCCCTGGTGTTCTATTACCCACGTTTTCATAACTTCCTGGTTATCCGATTGATAGGGCTGGGCCGGACAATGGTGAACTACAGCGCAGATGTCGTTGTAGGGGATGGTATAGACCTCGTGTCCCGATATGCCTATGGCCCCCAAGCTCGCTTGTTCTCCGCCATCGGCAACGCAATATAGGTATAATGCCTCTTCTTTAACTTTGTTCTTTTGGCCTTGTCCGGCTTTGGTGTCATCTACGTATTCCGTCTCTAAGCCCATTGTTCCTTCCTCTCTTCCCATCGTTCGGGGTTTATCATCCTGTCGAGAACATCGTCCACCACCTGATCGAGGCCGTCTCTAACCGACTTTACCGATTCGACAATCCCCTGCTCCTGCTTTATACCCTCAATGGCAGTGTCAAGCTCCAGCAGTGCTTCCCCAAGCCTATCCATTTCTTCTTCCGTGAGGCTGCCACCTTCCATACGCCTCATCGCCTGGAGCTTGAGGGCATCCCGTATTATCTCAACGATTGCTATAACCAGGCCAAGCACACCGTGTTTGAGGCTCTTCTCGTCGATGTCAACTACCACTGTCCCGGGTCTTCTTTCTACGATGCCTTCTTGGGCAGATGAACTTCGAGTATCCCGTTCTTGCAGCTTGCTTTCATCTTGTCACCATCCACCTTGGAGCTGAGCTTGATTTCCTTGCAGTAATTTCTGCGTGCCGATGATTTGGTAAAGAATGAGAATATGTCTCCATTGACCTTGAACTCGAGATCAGCTATCTCGACTCCCGGCACCTCAGCTATGACCACTATCTCTTTGGCCTCGTGGAAAACATCTACCGGAGGTTCAACAGCTTCAGGTGCCTCAGATGCCTTCTTTCTCTCCTTCACTTTGAGCGGTGGTTCGGTGGTGCCGATATGGTACTCCCTATCGCCCAGTATGCCCCTTGTACTGATATGCCCGCTGACGCTCACTTTGCCTTTTCGCCATTCCTCATCGCTTAAAGTCTCTTTCCCGCCTGCTTTCTTTAGTTTCTCTCTCAGTTCCTCAAGTTGTTCATTCAGACCCTCCGAGGACGAGAGAATCTTACTCATATCTATCTTCAGGCCAAGAATGTTCAGCGTGCCTCCTATGACTCCGGAGTCTTCTGATTCTTTGGAACCTTTTTTCATGGGACCTCCTATCTAGCCTCTATTTGTGGGATTTCTTCTTGATGATGTCCGTTGCCCCGAGAGGAAACTCCTGCCCTTTTAGCCTTAGCGCTCAGCCAGCCGCACCAGGGGCAGCCTTCACCAATCAACTCTTCTGCTTTTACCTTTTTTGTACACTGCGGGCAGGACTCTTTCCCAATCATCGCTTCGCGCCAAGCCTCTGTTTCCATTTTTGTCCCCGATGGGAACTCCAGGCCGTATTTCGCGGCAGTTTCAAAGGATGCCAGAGCAGCCCTTATCTTGATACCTAATAGTTCGACACCTGTAACGGACACAAGGATATCGGCGTTAATCACCAGCCCTTTATCCAGTATGCGGTCGATTGTGTCCCCCAATGTGTTGACGGTCTCTCTCTCTGCTTTTAATGCCATGCTTCACCACCCCTTTCGTTTTTTATTACAACGATTTGGTTATCCGAAGCATTCATAACAGCCGTTGCTCGATTATGTGACGTACAAAACTTGAGCCAGTTCGTTTAGTCCCTCAGTTCCCCTGATTGGTTGAGCAAACAAAGGGAGCCGGGCTATAACGTGGTTGGGGAACTTAGCCTCTATTTCCTTCAGATACTTTATCTGCTCCACTCTTTTTGTGGTGCAAAAAGCACAGCGAGTGGGCGGGATGACCATGTTGACGATTAAAGTCGTGAAGGGAGTCCCGAGCCTGTCTAGGGAGCGAGCGAGGTCTTCTGCCTCCGCAACAGCCATAGCCTCGGGTATGGTAATCATCACGAATTCTGTCCTTGCAGGGTCGGAGAGGATATTTATAACCTCTCGCGTCCCTTTGGAAAGCTCCAGAAGATGCTCTGCGGCAGCGGAGAACTTAGATACCCCCAGGCTTCTGTACTTGAGCAGCAAATTGAATGTAGCCTTGAGCCAATCCCTAACCAGCTGGGGTAGCTCCAGGAAGCGAAGCAGATGACCCGAAGCAGCCGAATCCAGTATAAAGATGTCATAAGCGCTGTCCTTCAAGAAGTCTAAAATCCTTCTCAAGGCCATCAACTCGTCGAGCCCGGGCGGAGTTACGCTGAATAATTCCTGAAACATCTCCCGATCAAATTTCATGTCCAGATTCCCGCCTAGGAACTTCTCGAAGGCCTCCTGTATGTCATCATTTAGTTCTTGTTTAAAGTCCTCCAGCAATTCTTTGCCCTCTATCTCCAATGCGAAAAGATTATCGAGCTGTCCCACCCGCGTTACCTTATTGCCTATATCAACACCGAAAGCATCGGAGAGGGAATGCGCCGGGTCCGTGGAAAAGATAAGCACCTTCTTCCCCACCCTGGCGCGCGCTACATGAAGAGCACTGGCAGCAGCGATAACGCTCTTTCCCACACCGCCCTTGCCACCGAAAATAATGAAGCTTCGTTCTTGCAGTAAGAGCTTAAGCGTCTTTTCCTTTCCTGTCGTGACGGATGAACTTGAAGGAAGTATCGCGGTAGTGGCCCAATGCTCTTTGCCTTCAAAAATAGTCTGAGCATACTCCATCAAACTTTGCTGGCCTCGAACTTCGTGCGGGAATTGAGGCACTTTCACCAGATTGAAATCAGCGAACCTTTTTTCTAGATCGAGTACCCCAGTTCGCTGCTGGGCCTCTATAGAGCTGCAGAAGGGGCATGCTCTCTCCTCCATCACTCTATTAACGATTACATTTTTTACCGGTATCCTGTCTTCAATCAGCGTCTGAACGAGCTTTTCTACCTCGGATATGCTCATCGGTTGGGGGATGGTTACCAGGACGAACTCGGTAGTTGTAGCATCGCTTAGCAGTTCTTTTACCCTTTGAATATCATCCCTTTGATCTTCAATGTAAGCGTCGGCCTCATTCTCTCTGTAACTCCCTATCATGGTCTTGACCATATAACGATGTTTCGCAAGAAGCTTATCTACCAGGTTAGTCCATTGCTCCATCATGGCAGGGAGTGAAAGAAGGATCTTGGTATGTCCGGTGGGAGCGGTGTCCAAAATAATAAGATCAAACTCCTCACTTTTGAGCAGATCGGAAATTGCGATTATGGCCATCACTTCATCTAGGCCGGGGAGAGAGAGTTCGAGGAAACTCTCGATATCCTGTTCATCGAAATAAGTGGCTCTTTCGGCGATTTTCTTGATTATTTCACCATAGCGATTTTTGTAGTCAGTGAGTAATTTATCGGCATCTGTTTCCAGGCACCAGACGTTTTTCACAACGGCAGTAATCTTGTTCCCCTGGACAACTATGTTGAAACTGTCGGCCAAGGAATGGGCCGGGTCAACAGACATAGCCAGAATTTTTCTGTTCGGGTGGATTTTATTGAGGTATAAAGTGGTAGCTGCAGCGGAGGTTGTCTTGCCGCTGCCACCTTTGCCGCCGAATATTATGAGCTTAAGGCTAGGGTTTAACAGTGAATCCAGCTTGCCCCAATGCACTCTCTCTAGCTCTTCTGCTTGCCACTGTTTCGCAATCGTCGTGTCTCTCTTCACCTGGTTCACCGTTTCAGGATTTCTATGGCTCGATCACTATATTCACGAAGCTATAAGGGGGCACAGGCCCTATGTATTTAAACTTGATTCTGTCCTTATACTGTGCAGCCAGTTGTGCCACCTCGTTGTCGAACTCTTTCTCCCGAGATTTGTCGACTAGAAACGCAGCATTCATCAGCATGTCGTCGCCGTATGTCTGGTTCAAAAAAAAGTTACCGGATATTTTCCCGAGCTGTTTTATGATTGGCTCACCCTCTCCAGCCTTTTTACCCTGTAAGGCTAGCTTAATTATCCGGTCCGTGGCCTCTCTGTTTTTGCTTTCCTCTACTACCTCGTTCAGAATAGTGTTCATATCCTTCCAAAGGCACTTAAGACCCAGTTCCACCTTGTTGTCCATCTCACGCAGCAGTCTTTTGAACTCCAGGTAGCGCTTTCTAAGGAGATTGCGTATCTCCTCGGCATTGGGGGCCACAGTGTAAAACCTCACCGGAAGTACAGTGTAGTCTTCCATCACTTTCTCAATAACCTTCTCATGAGCCAAAATCGTTTTCCTGCTGACAACGTATTTGGCCATAGGAACGCTGCTAACCACGGCACTGAGGTCTTTATACGAAATGGTTATCACAGAGTCGTTTCGCTCACCTATCCCCATAGAGCCGAAATTCCTTGCCTCATTCGTCTCGATAATGCAGTAGACATATTGCCCTTCGAGCCCTACACTCGTTGTGGGGCTTTTCAATCCTATTTCCGCCAAAACAGTATTCGCAGGATGGCTGACCACTCTAAACCTTCAACATGATTTTTATAATCTCTATCTCTCAATAGGTTGACCACGGAGATGGGTTCTTTTACGCTCAAAACTGAGCAGTTTGCCTTCATCATCCAGCAGTAACTCGTATTCCCCCAGGATGTCGGTAGAAGCAGGTATCCTGGTCATCTCAAGCATATCTATCACCAAATGCCATCCCTTTTCGTCCCTGATGGCTCCCGTTGTTGTCACTGGCTTTAGCCCCGTGAGCTTCGCAATCTGGCTCTTAGCTTCTTCAGCCAACTCAACCATATTCAAAGTTGGGTTTGCGCTTTTCTCCAGCCTTCTTCTAGCCTTCTCGGCTAGGTCGGTTATATCAACTTGTTGCTCTGGTTGACCCGCACCGGGTAGGTCGCTCGTTTTAGCCTTGTACTCTCTCCCAGCCTTCTTGCCTTGCTGAGCCGGCTCTACTGTATTCATAGGTAATCCTCCTTAAAGGTTTTAGAGAGCTGCAAGTTTTGTCACTGCTGATATTGTTTAGACTTCGCCTCGCGAATAGCATTTAGCTCTTCCATAAGTAGCTTTTCCTCTTGGGCATACTCGTCCTCGGTTATTTCACCCACCTCAAGGCGCATCTGAAGCTCCAAAAGCTGCCCTTTGATCCGGTCCTCATCCAACAGCTCGGTCTCAGCCACGTCAGCAAGTTTCTCGCCGAGCCAGATAACACCTCTTATAGGGCCTAAGACGGGGGCGGTCAGGATATCAAAAATAAGGCTCTTATATTCCTTCTCATCTTATTTCCTGCCAGTTGACGACGATGTTTACGAAGTTATAGGCCGGAACCGGGCCGACATACTTGATAGCTATGCGTTTGCCGAACTGCTTATCCAGTTGCTCTACTTGCCCATCGAAGTCAGGCTCTCGCGCTTTATCCACAAGGAAGGCTGCGTTCACTATAATCCTGGTTGCCAGCAAGGGATTCTCCTTGGTGCTGCAGGCTATTTGCCGAAGAGGCGCCAGCATCTGAGTTGACTCCCTGTCCTTCTTGTGATTTATCGCTTCTTCTATCATCTCGCCGAGGCGTATCCTCTCAAAATGAGATGTCTCATATGACTTGAGTGATATCGAATCGCGAAGTCTTCTGATATCGATGTTCTCGGCAACTATTTCATTGAAGATAGCCTTTTCATCGCGCCAGAAAGCCTTTAGTCCCAGTTCAACCTTGCCTCGCATCTCCATTAGCAGATTATGGAACTCCTCGAGTCTCACTGAAAGAAGCTTCTTGATGTCTTCGGCGGGGGATGCAGAATCGGCGATGGTTCCGAATCTGACTGGAAGGAGTGTAGTCTCTTTCATTACTGCTTCCAAAACCCTCTCGTGGGCTATCATGTTGTTTCGGGTGCTTTCATATTGCTTCGCAGGGACGTTGCTTATTACTGCTGCGAGACCTTTATTGGACACAGTATGCACTGCGCTTCCATTATTCCCTATACTCGCCACATCGAAAGTGCGGTCATCTTGGCAAGGAATGATGCAGTAAATATATTTCCCCATCTCAACCATCAGAGACTCCAGATAGCACACCCGCAGCGAAATGAAGGTGCTCACCTTCCTCATCTCTGGCACGCCTTATGTTAATTAGCAGGTTGCTCTTTACTTCTCCCTCCCCCCGCGAATAAAAAATAAGAAGGTCCGATGCCTGTCGAAGCTCGGTAAACCTTTTTTTCGCTGATTGGTCATCAGGATTGCAGTCCGGATGGGTTCTAGCTGCGAGATGACGATACGCGCTCCTGACGTCAGGCTCTGAGAAAGTCTCACCCAGTTGAAGAAGTTGCCTGGCTTCCTTTAACTTTTCCGGATTTAGCTTCGTGATTTCCACCATAGCGAAGCTGTAAGGTGGCAGTGGTCCGATGATGCGAAAGTCGATCTCATTGCGGAAAAGGCCATTCAATTGCCTGACGCTTCTATCAAATTGCTCTTGGTTAGACTTCTCAATAAGGAAGGCCACGTTCATTACCATCTGGTCTGAGACTAAAACGTTCGTCTGAACATCTATGGCCATCGTCTTGAGAATATCTATCATTTGCTCCTGATAGCTGTCTCTGCGGCGATCCATAGAGGCTTTGACCATCTGCCCCAAACGTATGTGGTCGCTCAAAGTCTGCTGCTCCGCCTTGCAGGCAATAGCTTTCTTTGTCATCACGATATCTTCCTCTTTGCTTATCTCCTGTAAAACCCGTGCCGTGTCCCATGTAGCAGCCACTTCCACCTCCACCTTGCCTCGGGTCTGCGCGAGGATGTCTACGAACTGTGAGTAACCCTGCACTAGTAGATTGCGCACCTCGGCTGAGGTGTCAAGAACCGTTCCGAATTTCACGGGGAGCACATTGTGCTCTTTCATAACATACTCGACCACAAGCTCGTGTCCGAGAAGACTGCGTACAATTCTTCCCTTTGGCATGCGGCTGAATTCTATGCCATGGTAATCGCTAAGGAGACAACTAAGGCCTTGATAGCCTATGGTGTATACTCGGTTCGAGTTTCCCAAGCTGTTTATGTCCACAGTATACTCATCATTACCGGTGATGATGCCGTAAATATACTTGCCTTCCACTGCACTCCCTTCTTACTTGAGCTTGGCCCTTTCTTCTGCCCAGCGCCTAGCCTCTATTTCCAGTATGTAAAAGCGGGGGGCAATGCGTTGTTTTCGACCCAGCGCCCTTGCTCGCTCCATACTCATGAGACGTCTTGAAAGGGCGCTTATTCCCGCGCTGTTTATCCTCCCTGCTTTAGTTATTTCAGTTCTCCTCCTATAAGGCTCCGCGCCCCCCTGTAATCGCTGCTTCAAGTCTGTCTCCGAGGGTTCTTCGCCTCGGTCTCGGGTGAGTGGCACTTCTCTGAAGGAAAAAGGGCATGTCTCTACCAGTCTTGGTATAGAAATCATCTCTTGCTTTCTCACGAGGTCTGTTCTGGAACTCTGCTTCTCGCGTTTCACTATTTTGCCTCAGGTCCGGAGATGGCAAGCATCTTTATTGCACTAGAGAGACGGGAACATTATCCTGCCCTCCGCAACAAGCACAGACCCCTGTCCGGTCTGCTATCCTACCGAATAATAAAAATTTCGGGAACGCTGATACCTGCTGACCAATTTACCTTCGAGGCCGTCTAGTACTCGACTGCTAACTTACTCCATCGGCGATGTCCTCGTTGTTTGGCTAATTGTTCTCGTCTCCCCAGGAGAGAATTTTGCGCGGAGCTCAGCAGACTATGCTCCTTTAGTGCTGTTTGGTTCAGACCCTCCATGTCATTCCGTATTTCTCCCAGCCGCGTTTCGATACGCTTTTTGCGCAATTCCATGCGCGACAGCTCGGTCTCCAACCTTTGCCTTTCCCGGTCCAGGAGGTAGAGGTCAAGATAGGTAGCCCCCTTTAAGGAAGGCATGCCGGTTATATGATGGCTGGTAGCCGATCTTATGTCGCCTAGCCCCTTAATCTGTGTAATATTCTTCATAAGCATCACCTCAGCGATTTTGCTCTACCAACTGGCTGACCACTTCCTTAACCCTCGTAGACTGGGACTTGCTGCCGACCCTGGTTGACTCGGAGGCCAGTATGTCAAGACACAATTGTCTGAAAAGGCCGTTCCTGAAAGTACCCAGACCATTTCGCAGTTTTAGGGCTTTGGCTATCATGATGCAACCACGAATCGTTGGAGCAAACTCACATACGCCGGACTCCCGTAAGCCCCGAACAATGCGCACAATTCTTTCAGCGTCCTTACGTTTAATTCCGGATTTTGACTCTGTTATCGCCACCTCCGTCTCTTCATCAAAGAAATCCAGGTCGAGGGTAACCATCCTGTCACGAAGGGCATCCTGGCTGCGGTAGACGCCCGCGTACTCTTCGGGGTTGCTGGTGAATATAGCTGTAAAATCCGGGTGAACCCTCAGGTAATTCTCGCCACCTCTCGCTGCCGGCATATCCAGCATCTTCTCCTGAAGCACCGAGAGCAGGGTGTTGTTTGCCTCGGGGCGAGAGCGAGTGAACTCATCGTAGACCAGGGTAAGCCCATATCTACAGGCTATGGTGAGGCGGTTATCCACCCATCTCTTGCTGACATCCTCCTCCGTTTTGAGCACCGAGTGGATGAAGTTGTCTATCACCTTCTTCGTGCGGTAGCCGTATTCACCGCCAACCAAGTCTGAGGTGGAGAACTCTTCATCTCCGTGTATCATCACTACCGGGCGGCCCAGCTTGTTGGCTACATGAAGGGCAAGCGTGGTCTTCCCCGTTCCCGAGGCTCCCCTGAAATGGATGGGAAAGCCCGCCGCAACGTACACTAGAGCCCGCTCCACCACCTCCTTGACAAACGGCGTTTCCACAAAATTGGCTAAGGGGCGTGGCTCCAGCAGGGTAGCAACCCCCTCAGTTACGATATTTGCATTTGCCATACAACTGACCTCTCTCACTTGTTGCGGGGCGTGACGTAATTCTTTCTTCGTTCACATCCGCCGCCTTGGTTGATTGTTCACTGTTTTTTAGTTGAGCTTACTTTATTTGGAAGCTCTGCCTTTCTTGACTTCTTTTTTTGCCCTTGGTTTTTGTGGCTTGGGGAACTCTGGCGTAGATTCTTTCGTGAACTCGGCTGCCCCACCTCTCTTCGCCCTCAACGTAGTCTTAAGCTTGCTCCATTCCTCCTGTCCGCCGGCCAGCGACGTACGCAACTCCCCAAGCTCTATACCAAGGCCATTGAGCGTAGCACCTACACTATGTTTGAGTTGATCTCTATCCTCGGCCAGGTCGGCCCGGAACTTATCAAATCCGTTTTGCATTTCCTTGGACATTGCCTTTCTGTGGTTGTGAAACCCTTTTAGCTCTCTGGCTACATCTGCGTTCCTATGGGTTGCATCTTTTGCGAGATCAGCGTGCAGTTCCTTACCCATGGTTGCTCTGGAGTTCTCGAGTCCTTTCAAGAAGTTTTGGGCTTCCTCCAGGTCGATTCTGACGGTATCCTTTATATTTGCTATCCCGTTCATCCTGCTTTCGAACGAGCAGATGATGTCGTCGGCTAGACTTCGCATTATTTCTCGTGTTGGCATTTTATTACCTCTCCTCTCTGCGCTTGGAGTAACCACGCCACATGTATAACTGCGTTAGCGTTCCGCTGCTTCGTTGGAGCTGTTCGCTTTGTATTCACCCGCGATAGAGCCAGATTGTGACCTTTAAGGTTATGGCATGGTTACCCCAAGTCGCCCCAAGTGATATTCGATTATGCTGCGGCCTCAGTTAGCCCAATAGCCTCAGCATACTTCAGGTATGTTTCCACACCGGTCACCACAGCTCTGGCCTCAATAGCTAGTATCTCGATTCCAACGAGGCTGACGCGCACCCATGCGTCTACCACCAGTCCCTTGTCCAGAATTCGGTCGATTATGTCAACCAGACTGGACGAGGCCATTGATTTCTCCACTGCCATCTTAATCACCTCCTTTCCTCAGTAGATATGTGAGCAAGTGAAGTGGAAGAAGAGGCCTTGACTTCCATTTGATGAGGCTGTTTTCACTTCCTTCTCGCCCTGATACTGAAATTTCCCTATAGGCATGACACCACTATACGCCACGCTAAACTGGGGGAGACAACACCCTTTTGGGTGATTCTTATTAGAGCCAGTCTAGTTAGTAGCACAGTGATTTATGTTTGCGATAGCGGCCAAAATAATTACCCGTATGGGGGGGTGAGTCCCAAATGTCCGCGCGCCACTTTTCTTCAAACAACACTGATGATTTAACCGAGGTAATATGTCATAGAGAGGAGATGGCAGGCAAAGAAACCAAGTGGTAACTAGTATGTGGTGGCCCATTCTGATTAGTGGAAGCCTAACCGGGGTAATCGGTTTAGTTAGACAATAAATGCGTATCAAACAGGATATCGGAAACAACAGAAGCTTGTTTTGTGCAACTTGTGTGAGCTTCCACCATTTGCCTGGCCTCCAAGAGATATCGGTTGCAATGCGGGGTACCTCTTAGCTAAATCAAGCAAAATACTTAGGTGCTGAGGCTAAATGCTAGGTTAAAGGTTCTGCCTATTGTACGGTACTGCCCACCATGAGTGCTCTCTTCTTTCCCTGCTTTTTATGTATATTGCCGTTCTCTTTTATCGTTTCCCCTAGAAGCATTCCATCGCATTAATTAACGAACTGCCGGGTCAAGTTCCCCGGCATCTGAGTAGCA
>Ga0172362_10001429_pt1 | contig 20415 bp, 27 predicted proteins | sample LakKivs1_kivu2a2_FD_114534 | JGI IMG/M metagenome (GOLD analysis project Ga0172362, IMG submission 114534) | Sediment microbial communities from Lake Kivu, Rwanda - Sediment s1_kivu2a2 | ecosystem: Environmental > Aquatic > Freshwater > Lake > Sediment | place: Rwanda: Western Province, Lake... | reverse complement strand
CGAGAAGAGGGTCCAGCCATTGAGTATGCTGATGGATCTAAAGAGTGGTATCAACATGGCAAACTTCATCGAGAAGATGGCCCTGCTGTTGAAGATGCTAATGGAGATAAATATTGGTATCAACATGGAAAACGTCATCGAGAAGATGGCCCAGCGATTGAAGATGCTAATGGAACTAAAATTTGGTATCAAGATGGTAAACGTCATCGAGATGATGGTCCAGCAATTGAAGATGCTGATGGAACCAAAGAATGGTATCAACATGATCAATATCATCGAGTAGATGGTCCAGCGGTTGAAGAAGCTAATGGATCTAAAGAATGGCTTCAACATGGAGAACTACATCGAGATGATGGCCCAGCAGTTGAGCATGCTGATGGAACCAAAGAATGGTACCAACATGGTCAATTACATCGATTAGATGGTCCCGCTATCATCCATCCTAATAATAACCTATATTGGTACTTCCAAGGAAAACAGATCGAGGTATCCTCCCATGAATGGACTAATGGAACTAAACATTGGTATCAACATGGCAAACGACATCGAGATAATGGTCCAGCCATGATTCATTCTAATGGTGACCAAGAATGGTACATCAGAGGAAAACAAATTAATGTTAAATCCCAACAAGAATTCGAAAGATATCTCAAACTAAAAGCTTTCTGGTAAAAAGATGTACACCAAAACTGACCAAAATGGTAACAAAAGATATTATAATGACCAACAACAGCTCCACCAAGACGATGGCCCAGCCATTGAATATTCTGTTGGATCTAAAGCTTGGTATCAACATGATCAATGTCATCGAGAAGATGGTCCAGCGGTAGAATTGGCTAGTGGGGATAAATTTTGGTATCAATATGATAAATTGCATCGAGAAGATGGTCCAGCGGTTGAATATGCTAATGGATCTAAAGAATGGTTCTTGCAAGGACAATTAATCAACGTCAAATCACAACAAGAATTTGAACGCTATCTCAAACTAAAAGCTTTCTGGTAAAACTATGTATACTAAAACTGATCGCCTTGGCAACAAATTCTGGTACAATGACCAAGACCTACTAAATCAAGAGGATGGCCCAGCGGTTGAATGGGCTAATGGAGATAAGTGGTGGTATCAACATGGCAATCTTCATCGAGAAGATGGCCCAGCGATTGAAGATGCTGATGGAGATAAATTCTGGTATCAACATGGAAAACGTCATCGAGTAGATGGTCCTGCCACCATCTATGATGATGGCCTGCAATATTGGCACTTCCAAGGAAAATATATCGAGGTCTCCTCCCAATTAGAATTTGAACGACTCCTCAAACTGAAAGCCTTCTGGTGAAACAATGAATCCCCAAATTGATAAAGATGGTAATAAATACTGGCTTAATGATCAACATCAATTCCACCGAGACGATGGCCCTGCCATTGAATATGCTAATGGAGCTAAAGAATGGTATCAACATGGTAAAAAACATCGAGAAGATGGTCCGGCAGCTGAAGATGCTAATGGAAATAAATGGTGGTATCAACATGGTCACTTGCATCGAGTAGACAGTCCAGCTGTCGAGTTAGCTGATGGAGCTAAAAAATGGTACCAACATGGTCAATTACACAGAGTAGACGGTCCAGCCATTGAGTATGCTGATGGAACTAAAGAATGGTTTCAACATGGAAAACGTCATCGAGAAGATGGACCATCCATAGAATATGCTAATGGAGATAAATATTGGATTCAACATGGCCAACTTCATCGAGAAGATGGTCCAGCGATTGAACTTTTCAATGGAACTAAAGAATGGTTGCAACATAATCAATTACACCGAGTAGACGGTCCTGCCGTTGAATGGCCGGATGGTACTAAAGATTGGTACTTCCAAGGAAAACAGATCAAGGTTTCCTCCCAATTAGATTTCGAAAGATATCTCAAATTAAGACCCTTTTGGTGATGCCTCCCTTCATTTTAAAGCTATTTTCCCGCAAAAGATGCTTATTAACCCAAAAATGGTGAAAAGTGGGTTAAAGTGGTAAATCAGACCAGCAATCATGAGAGATGCTATCTACCAAGAGACTCAAAGAAATCTTAAATCAATCAAACCGCCCCCAACAATCTATGATCAATGAGTTAGAATTAATCTACCATTCTAACTAGTAATCAATAGGATTGTAACTCTCTTTTGCCGCGAAAAGACATGACTTGTATCGGATAGTATTGTCACTCATAGTCATTCTTGTGATTAGATACCTGATGCATTAATTGGATTGTAGATTGAACTCACTTAAACCAATCATGCCTGTTTTTAGTTCCCCCTTCAAAGCTCCTATTTAGTTTCATTTGGTTCCATTTAACTTCATTTAAAGCCCCTATTTGGTTCTATTTAGCTTTATTTGGTTCGATTTAAAGCCCCTATTTGGTTCTATTTAGCTTTATTTGGTTTCATTTAGCTTTATTTAGTTCGATTTGGGGGGCAAGAACCGGGCCAACACCCCACTCTCCCCCATCTTTTTTGCCCACCAAACCCTAATGGCTTAACTCTTGCAATCTTTCAATCTTTAGACCACTTCCTTTCTTTAATTATTAATTAATAATCTTGGCATCATTCTTGCTTATTATTCTTTTTGGTATGCTCTTTGCTTTTCTTTTTTTAATATCTAGTTGGTATTACCTTTGCTAACTAGCAATTCTAATACCATTCCCCTATTGAATTAGGGTTAATTGGCATCCTCTTTGCTAATAGCAATTGACAGACTCCGGACCTACTATGCAAGAAAGGTGCCAAGGTGGCAAAAGACTTGCCATTAGCAAGTTACATACCAGGCAACGATCCGTTCCTAGCGACTAACAAGGGAAACCCACTAGTCGCACCGTGAGTGCACTGGACGAATCGACAAGAAACGGGTTTCCGTTGAGCGCGCTCCTAGCGCCTAACAAGGGGTTTCCGATCAATGCACAGTGAGTGCAAGTCGCCCGAAAGGAAAAGGCCATGGATTACACTGATCTCGTGATCAATCGTATGCTTTCTGCCTACCTTCCCAAAGAGTCTCCGGCCCAAGTTGCGCCCGAGAAGTCTGCGAATCTTGCCCAAGGTGTCTCGATCCCTAACGTTCGGGGTCGCAAAGTGCGCGCTGTGGTCAATGATGCAACGGCCGTTGCCATTGCGGCACCGATCGCGATCGTCAAGATCGATGCGGTAACTTTCACGTCTCGCATGCAATCCGCAGGTTACCGCAACGGGGTTTTCGATCATTCCCTGGAACGGTCCGACAAGATCGCTGCGATCGAAGCCTTCGTTGGGTTCGATTCCAAGGGAAACTTTGGCTCGCAAGAGCTGAACGCGATCAGCAAAGCGTCTTTCGAGATTCGGCAGGCTCGGGGCGAAAGGTCCACTGCTCCGTCTCGTGCGGAAGTTCGCCGATTCAATGCGAACCTTTCGGGGTTCGTGGCTGGGATGCCCGATCGGGCTGGCGTTCGTCAGAACAACTTTCTGGCTCGCGAGCGGCTTGCGGTGGATGCGATTATCGAGCACGAGCATGCTTCGATGGTCGCGACTAACGACCAGGATCGGAGTGTTTCTCGCATGCTGGCGAATGCCGAGCGCGAGCGCTTGGAGCATATCCGAGCGGATCTCAATTCTGGCGAGTGAACCTTGAGAGCCAACCATCCACTGCGTGCGTTGCACGCGTAGCAAGACTTGTGCCAAGGCGAGAGTCGGCCCTAGCGACTAACAAGGGTGAACCTACCTGGGCCATTGTTTCTGCAATGGATCTGGTGGGATGGTCAAAGCTTCACGGAATCGGAGGGAATGTTTGGTGCCTGCGATGTTCTTTCGTGGCGAGAAGTGCTGAAGCTCTTGAAGCAAAAGGCCGGGAAGCGCGAAACGCGTTCGCACAGTGATTCAAACCTATCGGAATTCTTGGAGTGGCAAGATCCATTCCAGAAGGCGCACGAGGTACGACTGAACGAGGTAGTTGGGTACCTCGCAGAAAGGTCCTAGCGACTAACCAGGGAAAGTTGGTGAGCATGACTGACTCTGATTGGGAATATGAGTGTGCTCTCATGGGTGCCGAACTAGAAGAGGAAGCACTTGCTGATGAATTGCGCCAGCAAGATCCAAGGCGAGCCCTCTGTCAGACTGACTGGTCCATTCCCAAGTGCACAGCACACCTAGAGGTTCCTTTTTGAAAGTGAGGCATCTAATGCTTTAACTGGCTCTCCTTTGTACTATGGCGCAGTGAACCTTTCAACCGAGGGTAGTGTCATGTAGTGTCATGTAGGATAGGGTAGTGTATGACAGCTTCAATGGGGATTGGCCCATACCCAAGTTCGAGTCTTGGATTGAAGCCCGAGGGACCTAGCGACTAATCGGAGGAAAGAATGGGAACGCGCGTCTTTGAGAGCTTGATTGGTCAAGTGATGAAGTCGGTTGTCACTCATGGCAGCAACATCTTGAAGGGATCTCGATGATACTGACCTTGTTGATTGTACCACCTTTTGGTACCAAAGCGGTCAGTCTCACACCTATTCATGATGCGCCTGCCATTGAGTGTGCTGATGGAGCCAAATATTGGCTCCAACATGACAAGCTTCATCGAGAAAATGGACCGGCCATTGAATATGCCAATGGAGGGGTGAAGTGGTATCAACATGATAAACTTCATCGAGAAGATGGCCCGGCGATCGAATGGGCTGATGGGTCCAAAGAATATTGGATTCGAGGCGAAAAGTTGACGCAAGAAGAGTTTCTGAGCAGACGTGCGTGACGTACAGAGCCAGCCAAAAGCTGGCTTTTGCTTTTCTCGAATCGAGTTGGCACGGTTTTTGCAAGATGCAGAAGATATGCCAACCCACTAACTCACACGAAACCAGAAACCTGTTTGCTAATCAAACCGCTGGTCTAAGGTTTGCAATATTCAAGAATGATGCCAGGGAGGATTCTTCTCTGGCTCTGTTCTATGTCGAGCGCACTTGCTTGGCACGGTTTTTGCTAAAAGCAGATTACATGCCACGCTTCGCTCTCCTAATCTGCGCGCGCATGACGCGCGTAGCAAAAGTCATGCCATTGCAAGAATAATGCCATGGCCAAAGTTACTCCTAGCGACTAACACGAGAAAGCAGATAAACGCAAGTCACGCAACGCAACGGGAAGGGGAAAGCACGTTGCGTGCCAAGTCGAAAGCGATTCCTAGCGACTAACACGAGAAAGCAGATAAACGCAAGTCACGCAACGAACGGCGCCTCACATATCGCCTAGCTTGCGAGTATGACTAGAAAGTGACGCAACGTTACTCCTAGCGACTAACACGGGAAAGCGAGTCGATGAACGGTGCGAACGAAACAACGCACCTAGCGACTAACACGAGAAAGCGAATGGTTGAGACAACGATTCAACCTAGCGACTGACACGAGAAAGCGGTTACTGTGAGACAAGGTGAGTGAACGTGCTCCCTAGCGTCTAATCATGGTAACGTGAAAGGATAAGACAATGGGAAAGATTCTAGTGGTCGTGGCCGGAATGCTCGGAATGCTGATGTTGATCAACATGTTCATTCCCCAAGCTTGGAACAGCGGTTTTACCATTCTAGGACACAAGATCGTTTGGGGTCTGGTCCTGATGGTCGGATTCCTCTACATTGCCTGGGGTCTCAAGTCATAGTGTATACGGTACACTATCAATACGGGCAAGTGAAAGGACAAGTCAGAAACTTGTCTTTACCATCAGCAATTATGATGGTCGCACAATTCCAGCGTGACAACTGGATTGCGACCATGCAAAAGGAGAAACATGGCCAAGAATCAAGTACGTCTCGTGGTCTCCTATCCGAACCGAGCAAGGTGCGATGAAACCTTGCTGACTCAAAGTCGATTGGTTCTGGAATGGCCTTGCACCAATTCGGTCGAAACTGAACGTGTGTTCTTCTCGAAACTGAAGGAGCACGACCCCTTCCAACGACCTAGCGACTAATCGTGGAAAGGTGTGAAACATAATGATTCAGACACGGCGTTATCTCTAGCCAAGTGAGTGCTTTTCCCCAAGACACTTGGCAATAATCTGCATCGAGGAAAGCTTCAATGGGACCGGCCCAGCCTATGCGTAGGGATCCAAGTTCGACTCTTGGATTGAAGCCCAATTACTCTCACCAAAAGGAGTAGGTATGTTTGACCGTTTCGACATCTGCGAGGCATACTATCTGTATGCATCCCATTGACATGGTGGCCAGTGGAGTCAGGAATATCGGATCTTCGGTCGATTGGAGCGAATTAAGTTTCGCCCAGCGCCTAATCTGAGTTTCTCTTCTCTCTCGGAGAATGGCAGGGACATCTATCAAGGTCTTGTTCGTAAGTCTGGCAACATGCCAGAAGATTACGAAGTGTGTGCAACGTGTGGTTTCGACCACGAGTATGAGTCACTGGAAGCGCAAGCGGCGCACCTAGCGACTAACACGAGAAAGCGGTAGGTTGACGATACAGTCAATCGAATGAAGTAACTTAACAATCTAACTAATCAATAACGTTTCTTTCAATTCAACAACATTTCTTTCAACTCTCAATAAAGGTATCAACAATCATGAATATCAACACTGTTCTCTGTTTCCACACCGACGGCTCCATCGATGAGGAGCGCTCTGTCCAGGCCTTCAAGGATAACATGGAGGTCTTCAAGGCTGAGCGTCTCTTGGAGGAGGAGTCTATCGGGAATGCCGTTCACGCGGTTTTCGATCGGTATGCTGGGGCTTCTCTCAACATGCCTGCTCTCATCTCTTTCACTCTCCAGGGGCTTGGAGCGCAGCCTGCTAACTACATGACGCTGGAAAAGAAGATTCACGCCTACATCCAGCAGAATGCGGATCAGCCGGAGAAGAAGGATCGCAAGACTGGGGCTCTGCTTCAGGCTGGTGAGCCGCCCCGCACTCGAACGTTCCGAATCAAGCGTGGTCGTGGTGATTCCAGTGGTGTTTCGCGCTGGTCGGACGTTCCCACCAGCGAGTGATTCCTAGCGACTAACTCATGGGAGATACTAGTTGTCTCCCATGAGTGAACGCGACAATAAAGGCGAAACCTTCGTGGTCTAAGCGTGAAGCGCTTACTGATGAGCCTGCGGTTATCTACGAGACCAGGAAGTTAGGTGCACCTAACTTCCTGCATAATCGGGGAGACTACTGATTAGTAAGTGTGAGTAGGGCTGGATACCTCAATTGTATGTGGAAACTCCAGATTAGTCTCTGGAGCTAGGTTCGAGACCTAGATTGGGGTCTAATTGAAACTCTCTCAGAATGTGGTTCAGTGTGAATAAACGTTCACATCCAAGTTCGAATCTTGGGGGGGCCTAGCGACTAACGCAAGAAAGCGTATCAACACGAAAGGGTCTGAGCATGAGTGATTCTGGATTCTTCGATCAAGTCAGTGATCTCTTTGCTATGTATGGCGACTTCTATGAAGTTGACATAGGTGACCCGGTGGTGATTGCCTACCATATTGAGAAATTGCTGATAGTTGTGTCCCTAGATGGGACCACGTAATTGATTATTGTGTATCGTGGGGACTTAGGAAAGACCTTTGAAGTCAGGGCGCAATCTTTGCGCCGAATCGTGAATCCGATTGGTTACTTGAATCTGTTGGGTGCGCACATGCTTCAAAAGGTTCATCAGTCCAAGTCCTAGCGACTAACACGGGAAAAGGAAAGGTGGGCGGTTCTGAGTGCATAGGAAAGCCCGCCATTCCTGGGAAACTGTCATGAATGGGAATGCTCACCAGTCCTAGCGACTAACATGGGAAAGCGCTATGAACGAGAAGAAAAGCGAGAAAGAAAGTTTTCAGGAACGACTCTTTGTGGCACGGGTCAAGTATGCATTGACCTACATGAGTGTCCAGCAATTGTCAGTGGTTTGCACTGTCAGTCAGTCCACGATTGGCCATTGGGCAGAAGGAAAGAATCTCCCGCATCGATTCATCATTCCCAAGTTGATTCAATTGATTGAATCGGTGCCGTTGCCTGAGAAACTGGAGTATACTCTCTCATGAGTCTCCCGAAAACCAGAATGGCGTCTAAGTGGATGAGTGATCACACGGGAACCAAAGTGGTGTGTGGTCCTGTCCCGAATGGGCTGGAATACTTCCAAGGAACCTATCGAGGTCGCCCAGTGGAATATTCCCTCTATCAATTCGAGTACCCCACTGAAGTCTGGATTACTTATCTAGATGTAGGTGAAAGTGAGAGTGTCGAAGCAGAAATGGTTCTGCTGAGTGAGATTGGCACCTAGCGACGAATCGTAGTGTTCTAGAAGGAAGGATCATCATAATGAAGTCGATGACGAGCCGTGGGTTTCTGAATAAGAGCAATACGAAAGCGGCTGCTTCGGCTTCTGCTTTCCTACAGGCGCACCGAGAGTTTCTCTCGACTGGGGAATTGGCACCTTTGACGGGACCGATTCTGGCGAAGATTGATTCCCTGGAAGTGATGCCGACACCTGGATTGGAACAGATTAAGCAGGTGGTTTTGGCTCATCTGCTGGCGAGTCAGCAGGATAAGGCATTTGTGGAGGCAGCTCCACGTGTTTATCGTCACTGGGTGGTGACGATTTTCAATGGTGACGGGGAGATGGTTTCGGTTCAGAAGGATGGAAAGTCTTTGGATCTCCAGGAGGAATTCGAGAAGCCTCAGGATGCGGATCGTTGGGCTGACCGACGATTGTTCGATGGGGAATCGGATTGGTTTGCGGTCGTTCAGCATGCCACGCAGCTGAATAAGCATGGGGAATTGCTGAGCACGACGATTCTTCGTCAGGATTCGATTGCTCGGATTCTTTCTAAGAAGAGTGGTCCGGCGGTTAAGTCTTCGTCCAAAAGCAGTGGGAAGTTGGGCTGGGGAGTCAAGTCTCGCCCGTCTCATGCCAAGTTCTCGCACGGATGAATCCATGAGTCGGATTCTTTTTTGTCAATGGCTGCCGGCGAGAGTCGGGCGGCCATTCAAAAAATAGTCGAGCATTTACCCTTGGTGCTATCTCAAGCAAGGGAGAGTGTGCTGATGGAACCAAGGACCAAAATGCCATGAATTATTGGGATTATTGGGATAATGAAAAAGGTAAAAGACAGCAATTGGAGAATGGTGGTACGTGCGTGATTGACCACGCTGGCTCCAAGTTTTGGTATGATGAGAAAGGTGAGTACCATCGAGAAGAGGGTCCTGCGATTGAATATGCTGATGATGGATCCAAAACATATTGGATCCATGGTTAACAGTTAACCGAAGAAGAGTTTCTGAATCGGCGCAAGTAGAAACGCACTTCTGAGTCAACGCTTGCGTCTCAAAAGGTTGAGGCGTAAGAGTAGAAGCAGAACCTAGAAGCAGAACCTTTGAGTACCAACAACAGGAGGATTGTGATGATTGAAGTTACCATCAGTGGTGATTACACTGATTCTGGGGAGGAAGAGATCCATTCTTTTCCTAGCAAAAAAGAAGTTTGTCCTAATTGTAAAGGAGAGGGCAAGGTTCTTTGTGGTGGACTTCGTCATCTTGACTTTACTCTCGAAGAGTTTCGAGAGACTTTTGACGAAGAAGAGAGGTATGAATACTTTCATGGGGATATGTTCAATGTTGTCTGTCCCCTTTGTCGTGGATTGAATGTGATCGATGTCATCGATCGATCTGCTTGCAAAGATGTGCGTGCATTGCAAGCTTGGGATCTCCAAGAAAAGGAACGTCTCGATTCTCTTCATATTCAGAAACTTGAAAGAATGATGGGCGCTTGAGAGTAGAAGCTCAACCTAGGTAAAAAGGAAGGACAATGGGAAAGATTCTTGTAGTTGTGGCAGGAATGCTAGGAATGATGATGCTGATCAACATGTTCATTCCACAAGCTTGGACCAGCGGGTTTACCGTCCTAGGACACAAGATCGGCGCACCTAGCGACTAAGAAGAGTTCATTCGATATTTGAAGTTAAAGCCTTTCTGGTGAACATATGATTAAATGCAAAACTTTTCCTGATGGATCAAAAAAATGGACTGATAAAGTTAAAGGCATTTTGGTAAAAGATGAATCAGTCGATAATTAATCAGTTTGGAACTAAAATTTGGTATAATGATCAAGACCAATTCCACCGAGAGGCTGGTCCAGCGGTTGAATTTGCTAATGGAACTAAACATTGGTATCAACAAGGAAAACTTCATCGAGTAGATGGTCCGGCAATTGAGAGTGCTAATGGAAATAAATGGTGGTATCAACATGGAAATTGTCATCGAGAAGATGGTCCAGCGGTAGAATGTGCTAATGGAACTCAACAGTGGTGGATTAAAGGGAAACAACTAAATGTTTCCTCTCAAGAAGAATTTGAACGATATATAAAATTAAAAGCTTTTTGGTAGCCAATTCTAATAAATAGAGCCAATTAAATAACTTTCACCAGTGTCACGGCTATCGATATAGATGGTGAGGGAACAGCGAGAAAATATGTCAAATAAAATAGAAGCATTTTTTAAAAGTTATTCAGAGTCAGATGATCAGTTGGATTTCAAAATGGCCAATGAAACCGTTGGTAAGAATTTAGAAGGAACCTCAACCGGCTCCCTTCTCCTCGATGAAGCCTTGTCAGCAGGCGGCTTACCAAAAGGTAGAATCTTCCAGTTTTACGGTCCATCAGGTAGCGGTAAGACATTGATGGCAATGTTAGCTGTCAAAGAAGCTCAACTCAGCGAACCAGAATCAAAACAAATGTGGATTGATGCGGAAGGTACTTTTGATCCTAATTGGGCAGAGTCTCTCGGAGTAGATACTTCCCGACTAATCTTAGTTGAGCAGGAAACCGCAGTTGTCGGTCGAAAATGTTTCGAAATGATTTTAGGAGTTCCCAAAGAAGATAAGAGAACTCATGAATTAGTTGGTAAGACCAAAGAGGGTTTACTAGGCTTAGTCATTTCTAAAGAAATGAACGTCAATATGGTGGTGGTGGATTCGTTGGGAGCGATCATCCCACCAGGAGAAGATGTATCGAGGGTTGGTAAGATGAATATCTCATTGTTAGCGAGATTCCTTACCACCACTCTTCGCAAGCTTTCTTTGGAAGCAAAGAGGGCTCAAGTTCCATTTATTTTTATCAATCACAAAAAGGATTCTATGGATCCGTATGGCGCTGACCATACTTATTCTGGAGGAAACACTTATACTCACTTCTTGTCGGCTAATATTTACTTTACCGCAGCCAATGCAAAAGATAAGCAAATTCTAGACGAAAAAGAGCAAAAGATTGGGCATGTCATGTATGCTACTGTCGAAAAATCTAAATTTGGCCCATGGCCCAGGAAGTGTGAGTTTAAAGTCAATTTCGGAGTTGGCGTCATTGATCGACATGAAGAGATTGCCGCACTTGCTTTGGATTATGGAATTGTTCAAAAGACATCCACTGTTACTCATGAGTATGGCGATAAGAAATGGGTTGGCTTCCCAAAGTTCTGTGAAGCCATTGAATCAGATAAGGCGCTTGGTGATGAGCTGCTAGCTAAAATTGTGGAAGCCAGAAACGCCAAGCTAGAAGAAAAAAGATTAGAGCAAGAAACTAAAAAAGTAGAAAATACAAAGAAAGGTAAGAAAGGCAAAGAATAATGTCTGAAAAAGATTTTGCAATTGGTGCAGTTGGTTTACCAGTGGTCGGAAATATCAGCAAAAAACCATGCTATCTAGTTTCATTAGTAGATAGTACTGGCAAAAGTAAGAATCTAATTCAATTCTTAGCAATTGATAAGCCCGACTTACTTAATGGTTTCATCCAAGTCAAAGGAGTTTATACTAGCTTAGCAGAAGACGAGCTAGTTAAAGGATTCAATGACTTGTTATCTAGTACTCCAAAAGAATCTATTTTAGATTTACTGTTACCATGTAATCGAGTATATAGTATTCGTAGTTTGGTATTTAACGCAAATAAACCGTCTTCTTTAAATAAATAACATAAAAGGGAATAACATGAAAGGGAATAATATGACATTTAATAGTAAGAAAGAATCGACTTCTGATGAATTAATTTTTAACGGCATTTCTGCCTTTGTTAGTACAAGGAGAAGTTGGACTGGAACAATGACTGGGTTAAGCTCAGCATTACGTGTTAGTATGAATAGAGAAACTAGAACTTTTATGCCTAGAAGCTCATCTGCTCTTCGAGTAGTTATTAATCGGGTAGTTAATCGTCTTCGTAATCGAGGGATTAGCGTCAAGTTTAGTAGAGCGACAGATCGAAATAGAACTAGATTAGTGAAATTTTCACTAAAAAATTCGTAAAAAGAGATAATATCATAGTCAGATTTTGTTAAAAGAAAAAGTACATAGTGTACAGTAGATAAAAAACAAGGAGAAAAATATGACTACATTCGGTGAAATCGGTTGGAATGATGACGTTTTTGGTGGCGATACCAAGAAAAATACAAATAGCAAAGATTTATTTCTTCGTTTAGAAGAAGGATCCAATGAAATGCGCTTAATTACCCAGCCATTTCAATATCTTGTCCATAAGTATAAGAAAGAGGGAGATCCTGGATACGGACAGAAAGTTCTTTGTTCATCGATTCATGGCAGCTGCCCATTGTGTGAAATGGGAGACAAAGCAAAGCCTCGCTGGTTACTCGGCGTAATTTCTAGAAAGGGTGGAGCATATAAGATTTTAGACGTTTCATATGCCGTCTTCTCTCAAATTAGAAAGTTAGCACGAAATACTCAACGTTGGGGAGACCCAACTAAATACGACATTGATATCATTGTTGATAAGAACGGTGGAGCGACTGGTTACTACTCAGTACAACCAATTTCTAAAGAACCGCTCTCAGCCGCTGAACAACAAATCAAAGACAATGTTGACTTTGATGACTTGAAGCGTCGTGTCACCCCACCAACTGCTGATCTCGTCCAAAAGAGAATGGATAAGATTAATGGAGTTGGCGAAGGAGCCGCCCCAGCCGCCCCAGCCGGCCCAGCCAATGCTGCTAAAAAACCAGCTCCAAAGGTTGCCGCTAAAGCTCCAGCTGTTAGCATGACTGATGATGAGGATATGGATGAATCATTCCCATCATACAGTGATGACTCTCAGTAAAACAATGCAGTAAATAGCACGATAAAAGGTGAGTTAATAACTCACCTTTTTTGTTTCCGCTAGAATACTAATATTTAACCAAAAAAATATGAAAAGAGTTTTAGGATTTGATATTTCTTCATCTTGCATTGGATACTCAGTTTTAGATATTGATGATGATAAAAACATCTCTCTCGTTAAGGCCGGCTTCTTAAAGCCGATTAAAAAAGGTTCTTTAATTGAAAGAATTGTTGATACGAGAGATCACGTCAAGAATATCATTGAAACATATCAGCCCAATTATATTGGAATTGAAGATATTATTCAATTTATGCAAGGAAAGAGTTCGGCCAAAACTATTATTATGCTTACTACTTTTAATCGAATGGTTTGTTTATGTGCCTTTGATTATTTAAAACATTCACCCGAGTTGTTCAATGTCATGTCAATTCGGCATGGCTTAAAAATGCAAAAAAATCTTCCAAAAAAAGAAGATATGCCAGAGCTTGTCGCGAAACATCTAAATATTACCTTTCCCTATGAGTGGACTGCGAAGGGCAAGAAAAAGGGCGCCATTAAAGTCGAAAGCTACGATATAGCTGATGGGATTGCCGTTTCACTTTATTATGCGATGGTCCTGACCAATCGTATCAAGAGAAAGAAAAAATGAAATTAAATGAAGCTTATAGCGTTTTAGGAATCTCACCCTCAGCTACCCCAGAAGAGGCCAAGAAACAATATCGTAAATTAACGATGGAGTTTCATCCTGACAGAAACAAAGACCCAGGAGCGGAAGATCAGTTCAAAAAGATTAATGAAGCTTATCAAATTGTTTCTTCCGGCAAGAGCACCGATCGGGAAGAACAGCCGGACTTTAATCCATTCTCTGGATTTAATCAAGATATCTTTTCTGGATTCAATGATCAGTTCGGTGCAGGTCGTCAGCAGATGATTCATCCCGCTGAGCCAGTCACTCTCTTTACTCAAATCTCATTTAAAGAATCTATCTTAGGGACTAAAAGAGAACTCAAATTCAATAGAAAAGTTAAATGCCAAGATTGCAATGGGAATGGAAAATTTGCGATCTCAAATGGTTGCGATGTTTGTCAGGGAAAAGGGAAGGTCGTTGGTCGGCAAGGTAACATGATGTTTGTTAGCACTTGCAGCAAATGTCGAGGCGCCACCCAATCTCAAAATTGTCAAAAATGCCAATCGAAAGGAACATTAGATGCTGAAAGCTCAGTCAGTGTTAATATTCCAGGCGGCGTTCAGAACAATAATATCTTAAGATTAAGTGGAATGGGGAACTTTGTTTCCTGCTTCGGACCTATCGATCAATATACAGATGCCCATCTCCACCTGAACGTAGATTCAGACCCAGAAATGTCATTAGATGGTCAGAATGTAGTTTCTGAAACCAAAATTTCTTTGTTGGAAGCTTTGCAAGGATGTACGAAATCGGTTAATACAGTGCTCGGTCCAAAGTCAATTGACATTAAACCCGCATCTAAAAATAAAGATGAAGTAACTATCCCTAAGTCAGGAGTGAATGGCATGGGAAATCATCGAGTCATTCTGAATGTTGAATATCCTCAACAGTTAGACCAGCTCATTAACTACTTATCAAATTAAGGTTTATCATGGCTTTTTCAACACATTGTAATAATAAAGGTTGCGGAAAAATTCAAGAACCTTATATCGATCCTCAAAATGATAAGGTTTACTGTTCTCTTTGTCATGGAGAGATTTCTAATCTGACGCATTTTGCTAAGATGCAAATGAAAAGTTCGAAGCAGTTTAAGCAAAAAAGCAATACTTCCTTTGCTGTTAAATGCAATGTTTGTGGAAGAGAAGAGCGTCCCAAAATAGTCAATGGTGAAGTTGTCTGTGGTCACTGCTCGGGGCCATTGAATAATCTATCCCCAATCTTCAAGAATATGTTAAAAGAAAAGCTGAAGTTAGCAAACAAAGATATTTAGAAAGTTATCTATGTTAGATCAAATTGTTGATTCGTGCAACTATCTGTTGCATCATTTCCCAGATGCCGAGCCTTGCCGAGATTATCTAAACTCTAGAGTTAATCAAGAAAGTCAAGAGAGGTTTGGCTTTGGTTATTTCCCATCCGTCAATAACCTTCAAGTCTTAACCGATCTGGTTGGAGAGCATTATCTTCAAAATAATCATCTCATCTACTCTAAGATGATTGAGGACTCTTTGGGTCCGCGCTCCGTCAATTTTTGTTACTTTGAAGATTATCCATTAATTATTCCATTTCGAGATACCTATGGGCGAGTTGCCGGTTTAATTGGTCGCACTCTGTTAAATGAGAGTGAAAGATCAGCCAAAGGTATTTCTAAATATAAATATACAAAAGATTTTAAGAAGAATCAATTCTTATTTGGATTATATGAAAATAAAAAAGACATTATTGAGCAGAACTGTGTTTATATTGTCGAAGGTCAGTTTGATGTTATTAAGGCGGTGGAGAAGGGATTTAAGAATATTGTTGGGTTGGGAACATCCAGTATGTCAAGTTATCAATTTGCAATCTTAAGTCGATATACCAATAATTTCTTCTTACTACTTGACAATGACTCTGCCGGAGAGAAGGGCAGAAAAATGATTACCAATAAGTTCGGTGAGTTTGCCAACATTCAGAATTTTTATTTGCCAGATCCATATAAGGATATCGATGATTACTTCTCTTTATCCGGAGAAGGAACTATTTCATTGTTGGTGAAAGATTAGGATTCTTGATAATTAATGTAGCTGTTCGTTATATATTACTGCATCTCAAGACACTTTTGATATGCATTTTATCTACAAAATCAGCAACAATATAAATCAAAAAATCTATATTGGGCAAACCAACAATCCAAATTTAAGATGGTCTCAACATAAGTCGAGTGCCAAATATAGTCGTGGCAGGCAAATCATCACCAAAGCCATGGCCAAATATCATATTGATAATTTTCATTTTGAGATTATTGCGACCTGCTTAGATCAAGAGGCTGCCGATCAAGCAGAGGAAAATATTATTGAACAATTTCAGTCACGTAATCCATTAAATGGTTATAATATTTCAGCGGGTGGGAATAGCACGCCACGCACTCCGGAAATTCAGAAAAAGATTACGGAAAGTTTAAAAAAGCACTATCAGAGCCATCCTGGCTGGCTGAAGGAAAAAAAACTACCCAAAGAATGGAAGGAAAATATCTCAAAAGCCTCTCTTGGTAAAATTGGGACCAATTTAGGTAAAAAGTTTTCCGATGAACATCGAAAGCGGATCTCTGGCTCATTGACAGGAAGAGTTCTGTCAGAGGAACATAAGAAGAAGCTTTCGGAAAGTCATCAAGGACAGATTCCAGTTAATAGAAAGTTAACTTTTGAACAAGCTGAGCAAATAAGAAGAGAATATGAAAGCGGTTCTTATACCCAAAAACAATTGGGGTTAAAATATGGTCTCTCACAGGATTGTATTTTTAATATTGTTCACCGATACACATATCACAGTGAGGTTTAATTATGGAAAAAAGAAAGAACCGCTCAGACCATTATCAATGGGTTTTGCTCGAAACCGCCTGCTCTAACGAAATGCTAGAGTCATTTTGCAATGAAGATAGTATCTCTGCTCGTTTAAATCCATTTGAATATAGTGAAGATCTAATTGAGTTAGAGGAACAATTGAAAAAAGAGTTTTGGCGAGTTGTCGATACTCTCTTGACACCAAGACAACGAGAAGTGATTCGATTGTATGGTGATGGCTATACCCAAATGGAAATTGCTAAAATGCTTAATGTTAACCAAAGCTCTATTACGAAGAGCCTAAATGGTAACGTGGACTATAAGAATGGTAAGAAGATTTATGGTGGGGCCACCAAAAAAATTCGAAAAATAATCGAAAATGATCAGGCGATCAAAGATATTCTTCAAAAAATACAACAAGTTAGAGATGAGAAGTGGTAAAGATCAAATAATTTGATATAATTATTACGATGAAGGTTTGTACGAGATGTCGAGAATTACAGGGGCATCACCAATTTAATAAGCAGAAGAAGTCACCTGATGAACTATCAAATTGGTGTAAATCTTGTACCAATCAATATAATAGGGCCAAGTATCAGGAAAACTTAGAAAAAAAGCGAAATAAAACCAATGCCCGACGAGCCGCCCGCATTCAATGGCTTCAACAACTGAAAGCGCATCAGAAGTGTGTGGATTGCGGGCAAACTTATGAGCCTTATTGTATGGATTATGACCATCTTCCCAATAAAGGGTCTAAAATTAAAAGTGTTTCACGAATGGTCATGGATAATGTTCCTAAAGATAAAATATTAGAAGAAATTAATAAATGTGATTTGGTTTGTTTATTATGCCATAATAAAAGAACATATATTAGGTTTAATGAAACTTTAGGAGATCATAGGAAATATCGACCACATCAACAGCGAAATATTGATTTAATCAATCGGTTTAAGAATACTACCTGTACATTTTGTCATCAGAAATATGATATTTGTAATATGCAAATAGATCATATTGATCCAGCGACTAAGCTTTATGATGTTTGTACTTTAAAAAGTTGCAAGTTAGAAAAATTAAGAAGTGAACTTGATAAGTGCCAGGTTCTTTGCGCGCTATGTCATCGTAGAAAATCGATTCTTGAGCAAAGGGATAAGAAATATCATGTCCGGCGGGCTCAGCCACATCAGCGGAGAGAGTTATTTTACGATTTAGTGGCTAATTCTAAGGAATGTGGTCTATGTTATCAAATCAAAGATCTTTTAACCTTTCGGATTAATAAGAAAACTTCTTCAGGATATGATACCTATTGTAAGGAATGTTTTATTGAATATAAGAGAAAAAGAAGAGCTTTTCAGAAAACGCAGTCAGTTGTGATAGAAAAATAGGCGGTACTAATTGAAAGTTGATTGTTAAGCACAAGAAATTATTGAATTGGTGAATAGATTCTATCTATACTACAGAATATAAGTATACTTAAAGTGCGTGTTTTGTTTATTGGTATTGTGCAGTAGACAAGAAAATCAAGAAGGAATAGTTTTGAAGAAGAGGCTGGATTCCTTTAAAAAATCTAGGTATGGGAGACGTAATGTCAAAATTTGAGATAGATTACTCTAGTTTGGGAAACAAAATTTATAAGAAAGCTTATAAATTGAGCGAAGTCAGAGATCAGCTTCAAACTGTCGCTTTTGATATTGTTCGTTTTAAAGATAGTGATAAGAGTGCTGATTTATGGCAAGTACAAAATGCGGAAGATGGAGACTATATTGTTGCTTTGTATCAACCAGAAGAGGAAGTAAAGACTGCTTCTTGGGATGTAGTTTACAGTAAAACAGCCAGCATGCTTCATATTTCTTACAAGGGCGATCCTATTTTTAAAGTTGCCTCTGATAAGTTAGGAATCCCGCCTGCCGAACTCCCCAAGGTTCAGGGATATTTGCCAGCTAAATTGGCTAATAACAAAAAGTTAGTTGTCGCTCTCCTCAATGGTTTACCCGAATCAACTAAAAAAGAAATTCTAAGTAAATATCCAGAAATATTAGCTTAATCTCACAGCATAGGTGTTCACAAATGAGCTTTGATAAATTACATAAATTAGTAGGTTCTCTTGCCAAATCATTAGAAGATAATGAGAGAGTGGCTACACCATTACTTGCCACAAAATTAGCTAGAGCTTGTGAAGCCTATCCTGGTGATCAAACAATTGGCTCGATGTCAAGAGTGATCAGTGCGATGGTAGAAAACAATAATGTTTTTATTCGCAAAGCTGATTTAAAGGCTCTTGCCAATAAGCTCTATTCTCGCAATAGTAAATTTGCGGAATTATTTAAAGATGAATTAGGATTAACCTCACATCTTCCAACTCCAAAAGTCATGGAGAGAGACGATGCTAAAACGATTAGCTCATATGAAGTAGCCGATGGTGTCTTGGCTAATGCGCTCAACAGCGTCTTTGACAAGAGTATTCCAGTCAAGATGTATTCACAAAAATTGGCCAATCAAGCTTTAAGATCCGTTTCATCTAGCTTAGATGCCTGGAATCTTAAGCCAGTTTTTTTGACAGTTGATGATGGGAATGAAAAATTCTTAGTCATTAAAGCTGATTACGAGACTCCTAAGGGATTGACCAGCCTCTTTATTCCAGTTGAAACTCCCAATGATAAGATTGTGGAAGCTTCTGTTTTTATGGGTAATGTTGGGCCGCAAGAACTCAATCATACTGCCATTAAGTCTTACCTCACCAATTATGCCGGTTCCAAGTTAAAAATCAATGGAACCAGCATTTTGTCTGTGTTAACCACTGCCGCTTCCGAAAACCGAGAAGTGAGTGACGCAGAAATTGCGCTCACCAAATTAACTGCTTCTCGTCAAGGAAAGTCTGACTTTTTCCAAAATTCTATTATTGGACAAAAGGTAGCTGAAGAAGCCCGCCCCGATGTTCAATTAGACAAGTCTGATGAATTTATTTCTTTCGAAGAGAAATTTACATCAGCTCAAGGCCAAGCTTCATGGCACTTTGGCGCTGACAAGGTAAAAATTGCCAGAGACAGCATTCTTCGTGAGTTAGTTAGCTACGGCCACAAGAACCCTCAAGTTGTACTCAGCAAGAGCGATCACCAAACTGTGTTCTATAATGTCTCATTAGATGCGGGTCGAGTGGGATTTGTGGTACCAGTTAAGATTGCTGGCGGCAAGGTGATGGCTCCATCAATTATGTTATGCAATGGTTCCGTCAATTCCTTTAATCGAGAAGGAATTAATGCGCTATATGTCAAGAATCACTCTGATTTTAGAGCTGCGGCTGGAGCTTCTTCATTCTCTGGTCAAAAGCCAAGTGAAGTATTGAACAATCTCAGAGTAGCTTTGGCTGAAGAAAACTATTTGAAAGCTGAGGATGCATTAAATGTATTAGCTCATTGTGGAGATGCCAAGGCTCATGCAATGGGAATGCATATTTATTTGAACGGCTTGTCTGCTAAGAAAGAAGCAGGAGCTACTGTTAAATGTGCACATGCTATTAAAAACAGCACCAGCCAATACGAGATTTGCTCACACACAGGATTACCAGTTCATAAAATTTACCAAGACAAAGATGGCAATTGCCGACCTCTATATCGTAGAGGCATGGCCGAAACATATGAAGGTGCTGTCTTCAATAATCACAAGATTTTCGGATAATGTATGAAAATTATTAGACTAGCGAGCTTCTTCGAGATGAAGTACGATTTGAAATCTGAAGCATCTAGTTTATCAGATGTGATGGTTCCTATTAAAGAGAACCTAATTTCTGCTTATAATCTTTATGTGAATAGCAATACGGCTAAAGAGCCGGTCTTGCAAATTGTGGCAGATT
>Ga0172362_10001427_pt1 | contig 20434 bp, 22 predicted proteins | sample LakKivs1_kivu2a2_FD_114534 | JGI IMG/M metagenome (GOLD analysis project Ga0172362, IMG submission 114534) | Sediment microbial communities from Lake Kivu, Rwanda - Sediment s1_kivu2a2 | ecosystem: Environmental > Aquatic > Freshwater > Lake > Sediment | place: Rwanda: Western Province, Lake... | reverse complement strand
AGAGGGTCTCACGCTGACCATCACAAAGGATCAGTACATACACATCGGGGAATCAACGGTCAATATCAACCTGCTCGAGAGACGGCTCCGCCAGCATTTCTGGCCAAGTGCCAAGAAAGTGGTTTACCTCCGGGCCGACGAGGCTCTCCCCTTCGGTTTCATAGTCCGGGTGATGGACATCACCAAGAAAGCCGGGATAGAAGTCATCGGCATAATAACCGAACCCATCGAAGTCCAAAAAATAAAAAGATGACTCCCGCAAAAAGGGTGAACCCGAAAGCTTTCAAGAGAGCTCTATTTTTCTCATTGATTCTTCATGTCCTGCTTGTGGTTTTCCTGGCCGCCTCGGGAGCTCTTAACCGTCCACAGAAGAAGGGTATGATTCATTATGTCAATTTCATCGGCTTCCCCGGCGGAGGCAGCGGCGGGCCGGGAGGAGGAGGCGGGGGAACCGGAGCTGGGACAGGAGGCCCGGGGGCTGCCCGGATCGGCTCCGAAGAATTGACCACGACACCGGCTCCTCCGCCGGCAAAAAAGGAAAGCCTGCGTGATCTGACAATTCCCGAGAAGGCTGCCCCGGAACCGAAATCGTCGCTCCGCTATCCGACCGACAAACCGAAGAAAACCGAGACCAAGAAAGCCGCCATAACCAAGCCCGAAGCCCGAAAACCATCAGCCGCGTCGGATCAATCCCAGGCAACCGCAGCCGCCGGCGTTTCTTCCGGAGGTTACGGCCTCAGGTTCGGTACGGGTTCGGGAGGCGGCTCCGGAGGCGGCACAGGAGGCGGGGGATTCGGTTCCGGCTACGGCGATCCGTTCGGAGCCGAAAGCTTCCCTTTCACTTATTATTTGCAAATGGTTTCGGACAAAATCTCGGCTAACTGGTTCACTTCACTTTCGGACCCGGGTCTCACGGGACAATTCGAGACCCATGTATATTTCCGCATTTTCCGTAACGGCCAGGTCTCCGATTTGAAAATAGAAGTTTCCAGCCTGGTCGAGGCTTTCGACCTGTCGGCCCTCAGAGCGATCCAGACGGCCGGGCCTTTTCCGCCATTGCCGGCAGAATACAACGGACAGTATCTCGGCATCCATCTAATATTCGAGCATGCAAAATGAAAAATAAAAGAATAATCATCGCCCTGCTTGCGATCATCCTTGCGCCTCTGCGGCTTCCCTCTCAGCAGGAAGTCGTCTTAAGAATCAGCGAGGGCATGCCGATGATCTCAGTCGCCGTTCCCAAAATCATTCTCCAAAGTCAAACCCAGCTGGCCAAAGACGCGGCTGCAGAGATCCATTCCGTTCTTTTGGCCGATCTCAAATACAGCCGAATCTTCCAGCCTCTTCCCGAGGATTACTATGGTTATGTCCGGCCGCTGAACCCGGAAAAAATCATTTTCAAGGACTGGGATTCCGTCCAGGCCAAGTTGCTTTTCGTCGGCGAAGTCCGGGAAAACGGCGGAGTGGTCGGCTTCGACGGCAAAATCTACGACGTGAGAAGCGAACGCTTCATAATGGGTAAACGGTACCAGGCGGCTAAAGCCGATCTGCGTCTGGCCGCCCACAGAATCGCCGATGAATTCATGAAACTCTACGGGGAAAAACCGATTTTCACGACCAGGATAACTTTCGTCTCCAACCGCGACGGCAACGACGAGATCTACATGATGGACTACGACGGAGCCAATCAGACGCGGATCACCTTCAACAAAATCAAAGATTACATGCCGGCCTGGTCCCCCGACCAGCGTAACGTGGTCTTCACCTCTTACCGGAAGGGCAATGCCGATCTTTACATCCGCAATATTTACGAAGGAAAGGAAAGACTCGTCTCCACGAAAGGAACCAGCTATTCGGGGGCTTTTTCCCCCGATGGTAAAAAACTCGCCTTCTGCTCGACGGCATCCGAAGACGGCAATGCCGAGATCTACGTGATGGACCTGGCCGCAAACAGGACAAAGCGCCTGACCTTCAATCCGGCCACGGATACGGCCCCGTCCTGGTCGCCTACGGGCCGGGAGATAGCCTTTACTTCAGACCGGACCGGCGCCGGCGCTCCCCAGATTTTCATAATGGACGCCGAGGGCGCCAACATAAGGAAGATAAGCTTCGGCGGCAACTATCACGATGCTCCAGCCTGGTCCCCCTGGGGAGACCAGCTCGTTTTCGTTTCCCGCGTGGACAAGATTTTCGACCTGTACCTTCTCAATATCAGGACTAATCAGGCCTCGAAGTTGACCGAATCCAACGCCCTCAATGAATCGCCATCCTGGTCACCAGACGGCCGGCACATCGTTTTCTCATCCAGCATGTCCGGCTCCTTACAGTTGTATACGATAGATTACGATGCCCGGAATCTCCGCCGCCTGACCAGTCTCGGTCAGAATAAACTGCCCAACTGGACCAATTGAATCTGTCGGATTCCAACCCTAAGCCTTCTTCAAGCCCCATTAGTTCACGTCCCCATGGAGAGGCCGGGTTTTTCGAAGCCAAAAACGAACGAAGGCTTATCTGTTGTTGACAGGCCAACGCTTAAAATTGTATAAAAGACAAGGCAGGCTTATAGGTTAGGTCTGTCTCGTACGACTAAATAACAAGGAGGAATAATGAAAAAGTTCCTAGTCATTTCGATTTCGATCATACTGGCTCTGTCTTTCGCCGCATCGTGCAAGAAGGCACCCAAGGAAGTTCCGCCCCCTCCGCCCCAGGTTCAGGAACAGCCCAAGGTTGAACAGGTCGAACCGCCCGTCGTCAAAGAGCCGGAGCTTTCCGAAGAAGAACTGTTCCTTCAGAAATCGCTTGAAGAGATTAACAGGGAAAAGCCTCTGGCCAACATTCATTTCGACTATGATAAGGCCGAAATCCGCTCCGACGCCGCATCGGTTCTCGAAACCAATGCCTCATGGTTGATGCGTTTCCCGACCATCAAGATTCTGATCGAAGGTCATTGCGACGAACGAGGCACTGAAGAATACAACCTCGCCCTGGGCGAAAAAAGGGCCACCAACACGCGGGATTATCTGGCCAGCCTGGGCATTTCGACCGACCGAATGAGAATAATCTCATATGGAAAAAGCCAGCCGATGGACCCCGGCCATAGTGAAGAAGCCTGGGCCAATAACCGGCGGTCCCAGTTTGCCGTAATCGAGAAATAGGACTTGCATAAGAAAACAGCCGCGGTAATACTCGTCTTCCTCCTTGTTCCGGGATTTTGTCTTTTTGCCCAGGATAAAAGCAAAAAGACTTACGAACTCATCTATGAAGATGTCCAGTTTCTGAAGGAACAGATCCAATCCCTGATTCAAATGCTGGACCGGACGGCGGCTGATATTTCCGAAGTTCAGGGAAGACTGAATAATCTGGCCGAGCTCCTGCGACAGCAGGCCGCCCGCCAGGATTCACTCGAACGCGATCTCAAAGCGGTCCCGTCTCAATACCGAGACCTGGCCGGCAAAATCGATCAGATAAACAGCCAGCTCCTCAAGATCACCGCGGATCTTGCCGCCCGGCAATCCGCGACCGGAAGCGAAGCCACGCCAACCGCCGGGGAGTTACCCGTTCTGAAGGGAAAGCCTGCCGAAGACAAGAAACCGCCAGCCAAAGTGGAGACGCAGACGCCGCCTAAACCGGGTATCTCGCCGCAGGAAGCTTATAGCCTGGCTTACAACGATTACCTCAAAGGCAACTTCGAGCTGGCCGCCTCGAGCTTCAGACTCTACCGGCAGCAGTTTCCGGATAGTCCTCTGGCTGATGACGCCCTCTACTGGATAGGTGAATCTTATTACAGCCAGAAAAAACCAGTCGAGGCCATAGAGGCTTTTGACGAACTTCTCCTGGCTTATCCGCGGACTGAGAAGGCGGCGGCGGCCCTTTTGAAGAAGGGATTGTGCCTTATCGACCTGGGCAAGAAAAATGATGCCGTCACGGTCCTTAAGCTTCTGGAAGCCAAGTATCCTCTTGAACCCGAAGCCCGCATCGCCGCCGAAAAAATAAGGGAATTGACGACAAAATGAAAGACATCAACAGCATGAACAAGGTCATCCTGGTCGGAAGACTGGGAGGGAAACCGGATATCAGGTATCTTCCCCAGAAGGACCGGTCCGTGGCCCGATTCTCTCTGGCTACCAACGAGCGTTTCATAAATTCGGAAACCAGGGAAGCGGTCGACCGTACGGAATGGCACAGAATCGTAGTCTGGGGCCGCCTGGCTGAATTTTGCGAAAAGTATCTCAGCCAGGGCCGGCAGATCCTGCTTGAGGGCAAACTGCGGACCAGGAACTGGCAGGATAAGAACGGGGCCAAGAGAACGACGACGGAGATCGAAGCTACCAGTATAATTCTTCTCGGCAAACGGGAAGAGGCCGCCGTGCCCCAGACCGAAGAAAGCGGCGCCCCATCTTTCACCGCTCCCGAAGAAGACTTCCCCGGAACGGAAGAATCCGGCGGCGAAGACGATGTTCCTTTCTGACGGGAGCGGGCGTCCGTACCGGCCGGGAAATCAAGAAGGACCGCCGGGGTGAAAAAAGACGCCTCGCCGGAGTCAGATTTCAAGTCGGCCATATACGAAGAAACGAGGCCGTGGGGCAAGTTCCGCAGATTCCCGCACGAAAAGGCCGCCAGTATCAAGATCATCACCGTCAACCCCGGAGCGGCCTTATCCCTCCAGATGCATGAAACGAGAGCCGAATTCTGGTTTGTCCTCGATCCCGGCCTGGAAGTGACTGTCGGCGAAAAAACCTGGAAGACGTCGCCGGGTGAAGAAATCTTCATACCCGGCAGAACCGCTCACAGGCTGCGTAATATCGGATCGGTTTGCGCCCGGGTCATGGAAATCTGGATCGGCCAATCCAGCGAGGAAGATATAACCCGGTTTAAGGACGATTACGGCAGAATGTAATCCTGGGCTTCCCGGCTTTGGTCCGGCCGTCTATGATCCTGGCGCCGAGAAAAACCTCCGGGTGTTTGACCAGAATTTCCTCGATGACATATTCCTCAATTTCCTGGGCGCTTTTAAGCTTCATGGCTTCCGTGGCGATTTTTTCGGCTGTCGAGACCTCAACCAGCCGCAAAGCCTTTTTGACCCTGGGCAGAAAAATGGGATTCATGCTGAAGATTCTCAGTCCGAAGCCGAGAAGCAGGATAGCTGAAACCGGATCGGCAGCCATTTCACCGCACACGGATACTTCCTTGCCGGCCTTGCCGGCACTTTGAATAACGCGACTGATCAGGCGGAGGACACCTGGGTGGAATGGTTTGAACAAATAAGAAACCATTTCGTTGGACCTGTCTACGGCCAGAAAATACTGGATAAGATCATTCGTGCCTATGCTGACGAAATCGATCTGACTGAACAGAAGATCGACGAGCGATGCTGAAGCCGGGACCTCGACCATTATGCCAAGAGCTATTTTTTCGTCGATTTTTTCGCCGTTTCTCCGAAGCTCCGCCTTGACTTCCTCGAATATTTGCCGGACTTCCATTACTTCTTCGATTTCGGTGACCATGGGAATCAGGATCTTGATGTTCCCCCAGCGGCTGGCCCGGATTATGGCCCGGAGCTGAGTACGGAAAAGCACTTTGTTCTGAAGTGAGAACCGGACGGCCCTCAAACCAAGGGCGGGATTCGTTTCCTGCTCGATATTAAGCTGAGGCAGGCTTTTTTCCCCGCCGATATCCATGGTCCTGATATACACGGGACGGGGCGCCGCTTCCCTGGCCAACCTCTGATAAATTCTCAAGTGATCTTCTTCGCTGGGTAAGCTCGAACTCCTCAGGTAAATGAACTCCGAACGGAAAAGCCCGATACCCTCGGCACCCATGGAAAAAGCCGTCCGGATCTCTTCGTGAAGTTCAATATTGGCTAATAAAGAAAACCGCACCTTGTCCAGGGTGACCGGCTCCAGGCTGGCGGTCTTGCACAGATCGCGGCAGTATTTCTCGTATTTCTCCTGCTTGGCCAGAAATTCCTTGCGCACGGCTGGCGGCGGATTGATTATGACTTCGCCGTCAAGCCCGTCGACAATTATGAAATCCCCTTCCTTGACGTTCTTGGTCAAATCTCTCAGGGCCAAGACCGCGGGGATGTTCAACGAACGGGCCAGAATGGCCGTATGAGAAGTCCGCCCTCCCATATCCAGGGCTATGCCGAGCGTCCAGCCCCTGATTATCTTGAGAGCGGCCTCCGAAGGCAGAAGCTCGTGGGCGGCAAGGATGTGCTGACTATCCGGCCTTTCCTCTTTTTCTCCGTCGGCCAGGTTCCGGTAAACCCGGTAGAGAACGTCAAAGATATCCGCTTTTCTCTGGCGGAAATACTCGTCCTTAATGGAATCGAAGATCCGGGCATAGTGGTCGTTGATGCGCGAGATAGCCCATTCGCTTTTGACCTTCTCCTTTTTTATCGTCTTTTCGAGTCCGGACAGCAAAGACGGGTCATCGAGCATCATCAGATGAGCATCGAATATGAACGAATCTTCCTCGCTTATATTGTCTCTTATCTCTTCCCGGAGACGAATGACTTCCTCTCTGGTTTTGCCTATTGCGGCCAGCAATCTCCCGATTTCGGCCTTAACCATATTCTCAGGTATTTCTTCCTTTTCGGTGGCGAAAATGACAGGCCTCTGGAGGAACACTTCCCCCATGGCCACGCCCGGGGAAACGCCCAGCCCGCGCAAACGGATGACGTCGGTACTCTTCATTCCGGCTCATCGAAACGGTTGCCTATCAATTCCATCAAGGACTTGAGGGCAGCCGTTTCGTCCTTTCCCGAAGCCTGAAGTTTTATCTCACTGCCGTTAGTGGCAGCCAGAGTCAGGATGCCGAGTATGCTCTTACCGTCTATGACGTTGCCGTCCTTTATGATTTTCACGTTCGAGACGAACCTGTTGGCCAGATTAACGAATTTCACCGCCGCCCGGGCGTGCAGGCCCAGCTTGTTCTTTATGGTGGTTTTCGACTCAACCATCTGCTCTTACTTGGCCTTCGAATTCAGCAAAGCACTGACCAGGTGGATGTTCTTCTTCCCCTGCTCGGCAACTTTCCTGGCTACGTCTTTGACGGCATTGCTTCTCTGGAGGGAGATAAATTTTATGAGCATGGGCAGGTTCACTCCGGTTACTATCTCAACCTTGCCTTCCTTAAAAAAAGTGAAACTGAGATTGGAAGGCGTGCCGCCGAACATATCGGTAAAAATGACGACCCCGTTTTTTTGGTCGACTCTCTTTATGCTCGTGGCTATTTTCTTTCTCGAATCCTCGATATCATCGTACCAGCCGATCGAAATAGCCCCTATGTTTGGCGCTTCCCCGAGAATGATAGTCAGGGCGTTCAGCAATTCCTCGGCCATCCGGCCGTGACAGACGATGACACCCCCTATCATTTTCTCTTCCTGCCTTTTCTTTCTCTCGACTTCATTGTCCAGCCGGTTTTCTCATTCTATACGATTTCGCAGCTATTTAAAAAGGTCTCTATGATAGATCTTGATTTCCAGGTTTGGCCGCTTCAGGCAACTCTTGAGTTTTTCGGCAATGACTACCGACCGGTGCTTGCCCCCCGTGCAGCCGATCGAGATGGTCAGAGTGCTCTTACCCTCTTTGACGAAATGGGGGATCAGATAATCCAGAAATCCGGATACCCTGTCAACGTATTCAACGGTCTCAGCGCCGCCCAGCACGAAATTTCTCACCCGGGGTGATTTGCCGGTCAAATCACGCAGATCCTCAATGTAGAATGGATTCGGAAGAAATCTCGTATCGAACACCAGATCTGAGTCGAGCGGTATGCCGTACTTATAGCCGAAGCTTATTATAACCACCTGCAAGCGCCTTAACTGTTTGCTTAGGACCTTTCCCCCTATGATCTCCTTTAATCCCGATAGGTTAAGACTGGAAGTGTCTACGACATCGTTGGCCAGCTTCTTTATGGCCTCGAGCTGCCTTCTCTCCAGACGGACGGCCTGGAGAACTGACCTGTTCCGGGCTAGCGGATGAAGCCGCCGGGTTTCGCTGTAGCGCTTGACCAGGGCTTCATCCGACGCTTCGAGGAATATCAACCGGATTGGATATCGTTTCCTTACTTCCTCGAGAATTCCGGGGAAATCCTGCACGAACCGGGGCTCACGGATGTCCATGACCAGAGCCACTTTGTCCATTTCGACTTTCTTGCTGAGCCACAGGTTGACCAGTTCCCGGATCAGTTTGGCCGGGATATTATCGATACAGTAATAGCCGAGATCTTCGAGATAATGGATGACGGCGGTTTTCCCTGATCCCGATAGTCCGGTAATGATGATGAAACGGTCATTTCTGTCCGGTTTCGCCTTCATCCGGTCACCTCAAGGCCTCGTCCACACGCTTAATGAACTCGCTGGGGGCATGATAACCAGATTGCCTGAGGACGTGAACCCTGCAGGCCACTTCTATAAGCGTAGCTATGTTCCTTCCCGGGGCCACCGGTATGGAAAGCTGGGGGATTTTTTCTCCCAGTATGTCCACTGAATCCTCGACGCCAAGGCCAAGCCGGTCGACTTCGAAACCGCGCCTCCATTTCAAGAGTCTTATAACAAGGTTGACCAAAGCGGAGCCGGCCACGGCTCTGGCGCCGAATATCTCTTTTATGTTTATAATGCCGAGGCCCCGGATCTCCATGAAATTATGGCTCACTTCAGGTGCCCGTCCTATCAGGTCGCCGGCCTGATTTTTTCTGATTCTGACTACGTCGTCGGCGACGAAAACATGACCCCGGGAAACGAGTTCGAGCGCGCTTTCGCTCTTGCCGATACCGCTGTCTCCGATTATGAGGGTCCCGACCTTGAAGATCTTGAGCAAGCCGGCGGACATCGTCACTTCCGGCTTTTTCCGTTCCTTCAAGCTGCGAGCGTTTCTACTCACTCTCGCGTTCTTCCTCCATCTTTATCAAGCCCATTACGGCCGCGACGTCCGGAGCTTTTACCAGTCTGGCGGCCAGATCCCGGGATTTGCGGGCGAGCTGGGCGATTACGGCCAAAGTTCTCAGGTTAACGTTCGGATCTTCCGGCGAAGTGACGACCAGGAAAACGGCCTGGACCGGCTTACCGTCAGTCGACCATTTGTCAATACCCCGCTTCGACAGACCGAGAACGAGCACCGGTTCTTTCAACCCTTCCAGCTTACAATGCGGAATGGCGATTCCGTGCCCTATGGCTGTCGAGCCTAATTTCTCCCTGTCGAGAAGCCTCGCCAGCAGTTCCTGAGCCTTGACCCGCCGGTTGCTCTTGCTTAGATGAGTTACGAGCTCCCGGAGGACTTCTTCCAGCTTGTCCTTATCCAGGGTTACAACGTCTTTTTCGGAAATAATTGTCCAGAGTCTCACTTAAGTATATTCTCCTGTCATTCCGGCAGAATCAAGCCGAAATTGCCGTCTTTTCTCTTATAAACGACGGCCCAACCGTCCGAGTCATCGCGACGGAACATGAAGACTTCCCTGTTCTTACCCCGCAACTGGAGCACGGCTTCCTCAACGGGCATAGGCTTGTGTGAGTAAGATGCGCTATTGACGATTCTGGCTTCCTTTTCCTCTTCCTCGTAAACGGTCAGTTGCTTTCGCGCCCGGCCCCCTCGCCTCTTGCGCTCCAGCCATTTCCCCTTTTCCTTCTTGAGCTTGCTCTCCAGACTGTCCAGGGCTCTCTTGACCGCATCGGTCATGTCGTCCGTTTCTTCGGAAACGACGACGGTCTTCCCCTTCATTTTCAGGTTCAGCTCGGCTTTCCGCCTGTTTTTTTCCTGGGTCAGAATGACATCGACATCCATTATTTTCCCGAATAACCTGACCAGCTCTCCGAGCCTCTTTTCGCAGTATTCCCTGATATCGGGAGTCAAAGTGGTGCCCCTGGCCATGAATCGAAGCTTCATTTGACCTCCTCCATTTGAAACTTCCTTTTCCGGATGTGGGAAGGTTCGATCCGGAGCTGTTCTCGGTACTTGGTAACAGTCCGCCGGGCAATCTTAATCCCTTCGCCGGCCAATAAGTTCCGGATATCAATATCGCTCAGCGGCCGGGCTTTGTCCTCCAGGTCGACCAATTTGCGGATTTTTTCCTTTATGAGGAGAGAAGATACATCTTCTCCCTGCCCGGAAGGGATGGATTTGTGAAAGAAATATTTCAAGGACAAAACCCCGAGAGGAGTTTGTATGAACTTATTAGCCACAACACGACCTACTGTGGACTCGTGGACGCCGACCGCCCGGGCCACTTCAATAAGAGTCATCGGCCGCAGATAATCCATTCCTTTCTCGAAAAACTCCTCTTGCTTGCCGACGATGTACCTGGCAACCTTATAAATGGTCTGATTCCTTTGATCAATGCTTCGCAGAAACCAGAGAGCCTTTTTCAACCTGTCCTTTAAATAAGCATAGGCTTCCGGCTGAGTGCGCGACGCCTGGGCCAGTAGTTGCCGGTAATACTGATTGATCCTGAGGCGGGGCAGCCCTTCTTCATTGAGAGAAACATTCCATACGTCACCCGTCTTTTCAATCAGGATATCAGGCACGACATAATTGTCTTTCTCTTCGCCGTATTTTCTGCCCGGCGCCGGGTCCAGGCTCCGTATCAAATCCAGATGAGGTTTGAGTTCCGAGGCCGACAGATTGAGCACTTTGGCCAGCTGGACGAAATCCGATTTCTCAAGGAGATGGATATGATCCCGGATTATTTTGCGGGCAATCTCATCGTTAACCTGGAGTTGATCAAGCTGGACAAGCAGCGCTTCGCCAAGATCAAGACTCGCGCTTCCAACCGGATCGAAATTCTTGATCCTTTCTCTGATCGACTCAACCTTGTCCAGGCCAGCCCGGCAAAGCGAGGCTATTTCCTCCACCGAAGAAGTAAGATAGCCTTCTTCATTTATGTTGCCGATTATGAACCGGGCAATCTCCAATTCCTCCGGATCGGTAAAAGCAAGAGCCGACTGCCAGCCGAGATGATCCCAAAGCGACGGCGTCCGGGACAAATAATTCTCAATGCCCACGGCTTCCTTCTTCTCAACGTCGAAACTGGGGCGGAATCCGTCATCCAGGTACTCCTGGAAACCGGCTTCATACATCCAGTTCTCATCAGGATCCTCTCCACCGGGCTCCATCGCCTCCCCGCCCGTTCCGGTTACGAGACCGGCCTCTTCAAGGGTGGGTGATTCGCGATTATCATCGCGGCCCTGCTCCTCATCGGCTATTTCGATCATCGGATTCTGGGCCAGTTCCTCGTCGACGGCTTCGACCAGCTCGAGATTCGTAAGAGGGAGCAGCTTGATGGCCTGTTGTAAAGCCGGAGCCAGAATGAGCTTCTGGACCTGTTTCTGGTCGAGTCTCTGCCTTATGGTCATATCCGCTTCCATAGTAGAATCCCATCTTATAGACGGAATTCATCACCCAAATAGCTCTTCCTCACCTCGTCGGACGCTAATATTTCTTCCGGGGTTCCTTCCATGAGCTGTCTTCCGCCTTCGATGATATACGCTCTGTCTATGACGGTCAATGCTTCCCGCACAGAGTGATCGGTCAGCAATATCCCGAGCCCTGCATTCTTAAGCTCCATTATAGACCGGCTGAGCTCGGCGACGGCCTTAGGATCTATCCCGGTGAAAGGCTCGTCTAAGAGCAAGAACTCGGGCCCGGCCGTCAGGGCCCTGGCAACTTCGAGCCGCCTGCGCTCGCCCCCGGACAATAATACCGCGGGTGAATCAGCCAGGCTTTCCAGACCGAAATCGGCCAGGTATTCGCCGGCAGTTTTTCCGCAACCCGTCCGTCCGGATGTCATTTCGAGGACGGCTTCTAAGTTCTGCCTGACCGTCATCCGCCTGAAAATTGAGGGCTCCTGGGGGAGAAAACCAAGCCCTTGCCTGGCTCTGAGATGCATAGGCAAGTCGGTGATTTGCTCATCATTCAGATATATCCGCCCGCCGTCGGGTTTGACAAGTCCAACTATCAATGAAAATGCGGTTGTTTTACCGGCTCCGTTCGGGCCGAGAAGACCGACTATTTCCCCTTTGGCAACCCTAATCGAAAGGTCCTCGACCACCTTGCGCCTTCCATAACTCTTTTCGAGATTCAGAGCGACGAGGGAATGATTCATCTTTCGAGTTTCAGTATTATCAGGGACCTTCCTTTTCCTCTCCTTTCGACGAAAATTCTATCATTCGAGATATCAAAAGTCAATTTATCGCCCCTGAGGAAGTCCGCTTCCGGCCCCTTAAGAGATGGCTCTCCTTCGAGGGTTAGAAGACGGCTTTCAGGCTCGAATGTGGCCAGGTTACATTCTCCTTTGAATTTCCCGCATAGCAGCCGGACTTCCCCTTCAAGTTTCAATCCCTCCATTTCGGGGGATTCTGCCGAGAACGAAATCATAGCCTTCCGGGAGGAAGCCGAAAAGGCCGGAATCTTCATTTCCACCCCGCCGCCCAAACGAGCCCTTCGGCCTGAAGCCGAATAAATCATATCTCCAGCCTTGATCTCGACTTTCTCATCTTCTCCCGAGATAAAAAAGGCTTCCAGACTTCCTTCAGAGGAAAAATCCCGGGACCCGGCCATGAATTCCAACTCTGACCCGGTAAGCCAGGCGTTTTCCTGCCATATTTTGATCATATCCAGAAGCTTCAGGGATTTCGCCTCGGACCGGATCAAAGCCTTGCCTCCCAGGAAAAATACTGGGTTTGCCGGCCGGAAAATACCCGTCTGGCAACCGTCCATCCTGGATTTAACGTACCCTTTTACCCCGTCTGTGGCTTCTGCCTGGCCCTCGCCAGATTGGAAGACGACGTTTCCCGCTTCAAGCACGAAATCCTCATCCTCGATCCGCGCCTGATCCGTCACGACGAAAGAAGCCCTTTCGGCCGAATACGAAATTTTTTCTCCGGACAAAATCGCTTCCGGACGGGATTCTAAAGAAAGCCGGGCCACGACCCCGCCCACAGCCTCGAAATCCGCCGGCACTCCTCTCCGGTCAAAATCCATCCTGAATGCCGAACAGTCTAGGATTTGACTTCCGCCTTCGGCGACCAACCGCATGAGCTTTACTCCGGCCGAGGCATTTATCGCCGAAGTCAAGCCAGTTTCGGCGCCGATCGTCAATTCGGCCTTTTCCGCTTCAAGAACAGACTCATTGAAGCCGTTTGGAGTAGCTTCCTTGAACTCAAATCTCACGGAGCCGGCCAAATTCACTTTTGCCAGGCCTTCCCCGCCGGGTTTAAACGAGAAGCCGCCAACATCTGACCGGGCCACCAACGAACCGGCCGAAAAACGGACAAGCCCGGATACCACCCCGGCTGCCGTCTTCATGTCGTATTCCAGAGACCTTCCGGAAATCAATATGCCGGGGCCGTCTTCGGCCGAAGCGATCCGGGCCTCGAAGCCGGTTTCGAGCCTAATCTCATGCCGGCTCGCATCATAGATCGCGCTCTCCGCCACTTTCCTTTTATTCGTCTTGCCCAAAGCTCCCGGAAAAGGCGCCTGGACATGTAAACGCCCATAAATCGCCTCGACCGGCCCGGATACCCGGAAGACCTCCTGTTCGGGATCATAAACGATCGTTGCCGCCGATAATTCTGTCTTCCCGCCCGCCGGCTCTCCATGTATTACGAAGCGCACGTTGCCCGTGAATGTGACGTTTCCGTCTTCGCCGGCCGTCGAACCATCGGCCTCGATTTCAACCGCCAGCCGGCCCGACCTGAATTCCAGGTGCCGTATGTTTTCGGCCGCCTGGCCAGGCTCTGATTCAATCGGGGGAGGAACTGCCGTCTCCCGGCTATCCTTCAGGTTTCGATAAACGAGACTGGCTACCACGCAGGAGATAACGACCAGGGAAAGCAATGCGGCCGGTTTAACGAGCCTTGACCACCGGAAGCGCCCCGATTCTTTCATGTCGGCGCTCAGGGTCTAAAATCCTCCATGAACAGATTGACCCTGCTTTCACCAAGATATTCGTTCAAATTTATATAAAAAACGAGGTCTATCTTGCGTCCCAGACTGAGTTTCTTCATCGCTTCGGGCATCTCCCAGCCCACGACTTCGAAAAACCGGCCATCCTGGCTGGCCAGGAATTTAACGTGTTTATCTTTCATCAAAAACGGCCCGCCGCGAACCTCCACCTGTTCGGCCATGAACAGCGGCCGGGAATTGCCTACGCCGAACGGGGATAAAAGCCGGTATGTTTCGATAAACTTCGAATCTATTTCCGTGAAATTCAAAGGAGCGTCGATGTTGATTCTCCTGGTTAGCATATCCTGGTTGATTTGGGCCTCGGCCAATTTGTTGATCTTGTCCTTCAAATCGGCCATTCTGGCCACGGGCAAGGTGCAGCCAGCCGCGTATTTATGACCTCCGAAGCTAGTAAGAATGTCCGAGCAGCCGTTCAAGAATTCTATGAGCGGCACGTCCGGAATGCTCCGCCCTGAACAGTACGCTTTATCGCCTTCGTATGTGAAAAGAAGCACCGGCCGGTGAAAGAAATCCTTTAGCTTAGAAGCCACTATGCCTATGACGCCTCTGTGCCAGTCTTCGCTTCCCAGTATTATGCAGCGGTATTTCTCGGCCAGGCCGCGTTCGATTATCTTGTTTTTGGCTTCTCCCAGAATCTTTTCTTCCGTTTTCTGCCGGATCGAATTTAACTTTTCCAATTCCTTGACCAAAAGTCCAGTTTCGACCGGATCGCGGCTAAAAAAAAGCTTGACAGCCAGATCGGTTTGGCCCAGCCTGCCGGCCGCATTTATTCGGGGCCCGATCCTGAAGCCCAGGTCGCCTTCGGATATTCTCCGGCTGCCGAGCCCGCAAGCATCGATGAGACTTTTGAGACCGTCGTTGCTGACCTTGTTCAATCCTTCCATCCCGAACTTGACGAAAATGCGGTTCTCACCCTTCAACTCAACGACATCGGCCACCGTGCCTATGCACACGAGTTTCAGATAATGAGGGATATCGGCTTCCCGCCCTTCCGCCCGAAGAAGAGCCTCGATCAGTTTGAAGGTGACTCCGACCCCGGCCAGATTCCTGTCAGGATATCCAGAATCCTCGACAACAGGATCAAGCACAGCCACGCAGTCGGGCAAAGTCTCCCCGGGCATATGATGATCTGTAATGATCATATCGATCGCGGCTGACCGGGCTTTCCGAACGAATTCGACCGCTTTGATCCCGCAATCCACGCTGATGATCAAAGTGGCTCCCATCTCCCTGATTTTCTCCAGATGGCGTTCTTTGATGCCGTATCCATCCGTAAGACGGCCGGGGATGAAATAATCCGCATCACCCCCAATCCCGCCCAGGGCCCGAAGCAGCATGACCACCGAAAGAATGCCGTCCACGTCGTAGTCACCGAAAATCAATATCTTTTCCCCGTCATGGACGGCTCTCCGAATCCTCTCGACTGCCCGGTCCATGCCCTTTAAAAGATAGGGATCATGACAATCCCGGGGATCAGCGAATAAAAAGCGTCTGGCTTCCTCCAGAGTTTTGATCCCGCGATTGACCAGAATTCTGGCAATGACCGGGGGAATCCTCAGCTCTTCATGGAGCCTGTCGGCTTCCAACCCTCCGGGTTTGATTATCCAAGAGGCTGAATTCATCGTTCAATATATTTATCATATCCGGCTTCATCCCTCAAATCCCAGGCTGCCTGGATCGCGATTCTGCCGGCATACAGCAAATGGCCTCGCCGCCTGGATATGGGCGTCCGGGCCGCCGGCAAATTGACAAGTTTACGGGGGGAAAATAGAATGAAGAAGCAGTGTTCGCCAAACTCCAGAAAAAACTAAGCGGAACAAGATCAGTCTTCAGGAAAATCGGCTCTCTCTTTCTGAGCGGGAAGGAGAGGGAGGCCGTTCTGGAAGATCTCGCCGAAGCTCTGATCATGGCCGATGTGGGCGCACCTACGACCGAAAAAATAATCGGGAGTATCCGGACGGGCACCGCCAAGGATGCCGGCCCGGACGAACTCCTAACCGCTCTAAAGAAAGAGCTCAAATTGATACTTACCGGTGCGGTACCAACCTCACCCCCGGCCGCTGGCAACGCTCATTTCGTTTTCCTTATGGTCGGCGCCAACGGCGGAGGCAAGACGACTTCCGCAGCCAAGCTGGCCGCCAGGGCTTCCAAGGCCGGGAAAACGGTAATCCTGGCCGCCGCCGATACTTTCCGGGCAGCGGCCAAGGAACAGCTCGTAATCTGGAGCCAAAGGCTCGGCACCCAGGTGATCACCGGGCAATACGGTGCCGATCCGGCTTCCGTCGTCTTCGACGCAGCCGCATCATTCAAGGCCAGGACGGCCGACCTGTTGATAGTGGATACCGCCGGCAGGTCTCACACCAACCTGAATTTGATGAACGAACTGGAAAAAGTCAACCGCATCCTCAAACGTGAATTGCCCGAAGCCGGCCGCGAGTCGCTTCTCGTTCTCGACTCGAGCATCGGCCAGAATGCCATAGTTCAGGCCCGGGAATTCCTGAAATTCTCCGCCTTGACCGGGACCTTTCTGACGAAAATAGACGGAACAGCCAAGGGAGGAGTCGCTGTGGCCATAGCTGGAGAGCTCGGGTTGCCGATAAAATACCTGGGAATCGGCGAACAACCAGAAGATTTGGTCGATTTCTCAGCCGAAGAATTCGTCGAGGCACTCCTCACATGAATCGCCAAAAAGACGAAGCATACATGTCGATGGCCTTCGCCCTGGCCGAAAAAGCCCGCGGACGAACCAGTCCCAACCCGATGGTCGGAGCCGTCATAGTCAAGAATGACCGGATCGTAGGCTGGGGCTATCATGAACAGGCCGGAAAACCTCATGCGGAAATAATCGCCCTTAAGCACGCGGCCGACAAAGTGCGTGGAGCGACACTCTACGTAACTCTCGAACCGTGCGTTCACTATGGCCGGACCCCGCCCTGCATCGATAGACTGTTGCAGTCCGGCCTGTCCCGGATCGTCATCGCCTCGCGCGATCCCAATCCGCTGGTCGACGGCCAAGGCATCAAACGTCTCAGGCAGGCAGGCCTGTCCGTCACGACCGGCATACTCGAACATCTGAACCAGAAACTCAATGAAGCTCACATCAAATACATTACCAAGAAGATGCCTTTCGTCACTTTGAAAGCCGCCGCCAGCCTGGACGGCAAAATCGCTTCCGCAACCGGTGACTCGCGCTGGATTTCCTCGCCGGCATCGAGGGAATACGCCCATTTCCTTCGCGAAGAAAACGATGCGGTCATGGTCGGCAGCGGTACCGTGATCAAGGACGATCCTCTCCTGACCGTCAGACACGGCCGCCGGCCCGGGAAGAAAATCGCCAGGGTCATAATCGATTCGAGGTTGCGCATTCCTCTTTCAGCCAGGCTCCTTCGCGCTCCTCTCGGCGGACCGGTAATCATCTTCACCGGGGCCAATGCTCCAGAATTCAAAGTCCGGGCCCTGGCCCGGGATGCAGTGGAGGTCGTCACAGACGGCCGAAATGAAAGATTCGGGCTCGAACGCGTGTTGCGGGAACTCGGCCGCAGGGAAATTTCGTCCGTTCTGGTCGAAGGCGGGTCCGCCCTTCTCTCATCATTCCTCGACCAGAAACTGGCCGATAAGGCCGTCATTTTCCTGGCTCCCAGACTTATCGGCGGCCGGTCGTCTCCAGGTCTTTTCGGCGGCCGGGGAGCGGATAAAATTGCCGATGGCCTCCAATTGAAAAAACCGGCGTATTTCAATCTGGAGGGCGATATAATAATCGAAGGATATTTTTGATGTTCACAGGCATAATAAAGCACGTCGCTCGTTTCCACGGCTACCGGCTGAACAAACAGGAACTGGTCATAGAGCCGCCCCGAGACCTTTTGGCCGGGCTCAAGCGGGGGGACAGCCTGGCTGTGAATGGAGTTTGCCTGACCGTAAGATCGCTCGGAAGCGGCCGGGCCTCCTTCGACCTGTCCCGGGAGACTCTGGATAAAACGACGCTCGGGAGCCTGGCTCACGCCGATATCCTGAACGTCGAACTTCCCCTGACTCTCTCCGAACCGCTCAGCGGCCATCTCGTGACCGGTCATGTAGACACAGTCGGCAGGATCAAGCGTTTCTACGGAAGAGCAGCCGGGAAAAGAATGGAGATTTCGCTCGACCGTGGGCTGCTTAAATTCGTCGTGGCCAAAGGCTCGGTGGCCGTGAATGGAGTCAGCCTGACCGTGGCCGGCCTCGGAAAAAACTCTTTCGAAGTCGAGCTCATACCGCTCACTCTCAAATGGACCAACCTGGGACGTTTGGCCACCGGTGATGCGGTCAATATTGAATGTGACATAATTGCCAAATACGTATATAATTACATCTTACAGAAAGATAAGAAATATTGACGCCTGGAACGGTTGATCCACTCCAAGCTTCAGGTACTGTATATGACTGAAAAAGAAAAAAAACTCCAAACCATATCGGTCGAAGAAGCTCTCGAATACGTTCGTAACGGTCGCCTGATCATCATCGTCGACGACGAGGACCGGGAGAACGAAGGCGACCTCATGGTCGCGGCCGAAAAAATCACTCCGGAGATCGTCAATTTCATGGCCGCCCACGGCCGGGGACTGATTTGCCTGCCCATGACCGGCAAAAGGTTAAAGGAGCTGGACTTGCCATTAATGGTCACCAGAAACACCGCCCGCTACGAAACCGCCTTCACCATTTCGATTGACGCCAGAGAAGGAACGACGACCGGCATTTCAGCCTATGACCGGGCCAGGACGATTCTGACAGCCATCGAGGACCGGACCAAGCCCGACGACCTGACCCGCCCGGGCCATATCTTCCCGCTCCAGGCCAAAGAAGGAGGAGTCCTGGTGAGAGCCGGCCAGACCGAAGCTTCGGTTGATCTGGCCCGCCTGTCTGGGCTCAAACCGGCAGGCGTCATTTGCGAGGTCATGAACCAGGACGGATCAATGGCCCGTCTACCCCAGCTCGTCGAGTTCGGGCTGGAATTCGGCATCCCCATCCTGACGGTAGCCGATTTGATCAGCTACCGTATGAGACACGAAACGCTCGTCCGGAAAATCGAAGAAGCCGACCTTCCGACCCGTCACGGTAATTTCAGGATAATCGTTTTCGAAGACATCATCCATCGCGATCAATACGTGGCCCTGGTCAAGGGTCAGCCTAGACCGGATAAACCGACAATGGTCCGGGCCCATTCCCAATGCCTTACCGGGGATACTTTCGGCTCTTGCCGTTGTGATTGCGGCGAACAACTCGCCCGGTCGATGGAAATGATCGAAAAGGAAGGGCTCGGGGTCGTTTTGTATATTTTGAATCAGGAAGGGCGGGGCATCGGCCTGACCAATAAAATCAAGGCCTATGCTCTGCAGGACGAAGGAGCCGACACCGTCGAAGCCAACCACCAGCTCGGTTTCAAAGCCGACCAGAGAGATTACGGGATGGGCGCTCAGGTTCTGGCTTCGCTCGGTATCAGGAAAATCCGTCTTTTGACCAACAACCCGCGCAAGTTCGTCGGACTGGCCGGATACGGGCTGGAGATAGTCGAAAGAATCCCGATCGAAATCGAACCAAATTCACACAACTTACGGTATCTCAAGACGAAGAAGGAAAAGCTGGGCCATATTCTGAACCGGGTCTGAAATCAGGGTGCGCACCCGGGAAATGGAAAATAAATTAAAAAACGGGCCGGGCGAAAAGAAGGTTGCCGAAGCCGATTGCTATTCTGCTTTCCTCGAAAAGCTCAAACGAACCAGCCAGGCCGAAAATAGACTCTTTATTCTCAAGACCTGCGCTAAACTCGGCCGACCCTGGGTGGAAAAACTTCTCTGGAAGTCTTTGGCCGACCCTTGCGAGTCGGTCCGCGATTTCCTGATTCGTGAATTATCCGGCCGGAAAGAAGTAAGGCGCGCCCAGGCCGTGGAGATGTTGTCCGGCCCTCCCTGGTATGCCAGATGCGCCGTTCTTAAAATCGCCGGGAAAAGAAAGATGGCCGAAATAATCCCCTATATCGCCTGTTTCGTTCACGACCCGAATCTGGAAATAAAAAGATCGATGGCCGAAACTCTCGGGAAGATAGGGGGAAGCGAAGGCCTTCGCTTGCTCGTCAAGCTTCGCCAGGACGCCAGCCCTTACGTCCGGGCCGCGGCCGAGAAAGCCATCACCGAAGTAAGCGGCTTACGCTTTACCTGATTTTCTTAAAAATATTTATTCAGCTGGAAACCCTGTTCGATTGGCAGGCTCCGCAGGAGACAGGGTGACAATTGCAATCGTCGTGAAAGGCATGAGGGGCGACCGGTGGAACGTTTTTATGCTTGCAGTGGCAGAGCACGGATTCTTCGGGCTTGCCCCGGAACAATATGACCAGTTCCGGAGTTTGCCAATTTCTTTTTACCAAAACCGATCCTCCTTTTTTCGCCGGGCAACGGCCATCTTTTATTTTAAGCCCTTCGCCTGTTTTTTGTCAATATTTT
>Ga0172362_10001426_pt1 | contig 20450 bp, 20 predicted proteins | sample LakKivs1_kivu2a2_FD_114534 | JGI IMG/M metagenome (GOLD analysis project Ga0172362, IMG submission 114534) | Sediment microbial communities from Lake Kivu, Rwanda - Sediment s1_kivu2a2 | ecosystem: Environmental > Aquatic > Freshwater > Lake > Sediment | place: Rwanda: Western Province, Lake... | reverse complement strand
GCGCTGCGCCGGATGATCGATCAGGGCTGAAGCCATCGCCAGGTAAAGCCTGGCTGTTCCTCTCCGCTCATGTGCTGCGCACATGTCAGCATCCGCTGTTCCCACGTCGCATCCGCACAACCTGTGCGGAACGCCCAGGTTCCGTTGCCTCCCTTGGACACATGTCCACTGAATGCAACAACTATCGTAAATCGCTGAACAGCATTAACTTATGCCACACATAGCCGCTGAAAGACGCGGAGCATGTTGTTCCTGTGCAGCATGCTCCTGACGGCCGGATCGGCAGACTGATTCATCATGTGCATCATATTATGTTGCCGGTTGCTGATTTTCGCCTGTCACGCCTGATTCAAAGCCGAGTGGCACGGCATTTGCGTTATCCACAATTGGGTGAAGGTATGCCCGATGCAAGGCCGCATCGGGATGTGCGGACAGGTCGTTTCGAGGGATCGGACATGATGAAAGCTCTTGCTGCACTTGGACTTGCAACGCTTATGTCCGTGCCTGCGGCGGCGCTCTCATGGGAGTGGGACTGCAGCGTCGACCCGACGACGCTCGACTCGAACAAGGACGACGTCCTCGACTGGTTGGTCCGGGGAGGCGTCAATCCAGGTTCATTCAACATGGCCAGCATCGTCGACGGGAAATGGACTGGCGGCCAGATCCTCGACGCCTTGCCGATGAACGACTTCGCCGCCAACACCAGCGTCGACATCCGCTGGAAGAGCGGCGGCGTCGGCTGGAGCGCCGTCTTCTGGATGAACCTCGACTACACCGAGGTGAGCGACACCCTCACCACGTTCTCGCCCGTCCATTTCCACCTCGAGGACGTGGGCGACACGCAGACGCTGCGCGTCTACAACGTCTACGCGAACTGGGTCGAGAGGGAGATTGCGACGATCGAAGGTCTGCCCGACGACTTCATCGACATGCACATCGACGTCGACACCGCCGCCGACACCGTGCAGATCAGCATAGGCGGCGCCGACAGGGGCACCTACGGCTACACCGCTTGGGGCCCCGCCAACAACGATCGCTGGCCGACCGTCCTCGGCAGCGCCGTCCAGTTCGACAGCGTCAAGATCCTGGTGAAACAGCCGACGGTTTTCGGAGACGCCAACCTCGACTGCAAGGTGAACATCCTAGACCTCATCTTCATCAGGAACCGCATCGGCCAGAGCCCGTCGATTGGCGACAACTGGTCGGCGGACGTCAACAACGACGGCAACATCAATATCCTTGACCTGATCGCAACGAGGAACAGCCTCAACACGGGGTGTCCTTAACCTGGGCAGCCACCTTGACGGAAAAGGTGAAGAACGAAAAGGAGGTGCAAGCGACGTGAAAAGGGCCGATTTTGCGGACGGCCGCAATGAGGCCCGGACGGCTGTATCGAGACGCCGAGGCGCCCGCGAGCGCGTCGCCTCGGCAGCGGCATCCGGGGGAATCACAGGGGGAAAAAAGAATGCGAAAACTGGTGTTAGCGGTGTTGATGGCGGGGCTGATGATTCCGTCAGCAAGCGCCATCACCTGGAATTGGGATTGCTCGGTTGATCCCACGACCCTCGACAGCAACGCCGATGGCATCCCCGACTGGGTGGTGCGGGGCGGCGGCGCGTTCGACATGGGCAAGATATCGGCCGGGATCTGGTCGGGTGGGCAGGTCCTCGACAACCGGCCCTTGAACACCTACTCCTACTTCACGACCGTGGACATGGCCTGGAAGAGCAACGGCACCGACTGGAGCGCCGTGCTCTGGATGAACCTCGACTACACGAGGGTCAGCGACACGATGGTCACCTTCTCGCCCGTCCACATCCACCTCGAGGACGTGGGCGACACGCAGACGCTGCGCGTCTACAACGTCTACGCGAACTGGATCGAGAGGGAGATCGCGACGATCGAAGGTCTGCCCGATTGCCTCATCCAGATGCACCTGGACATCGACACCACGGCTGACACGATCGGGATCACGATCGATGGCGTTTCTCGCGGCGTCTACGGCTACACCGCCTGGGGCGACGCCAACGCCGACATGTTCGCCACGGTGTTGGGCGACAAGATGTGCCTCGATTACATCAACATCTATGTCGCGCCCGAACCGGCCACCATGCTGCTCCTGGGCACGGGCCTCCTGGGCCTGGTCGCCCTGAAGCGCCGCATGAAGTAACCCACCGCCCAGATGTGCCGAAGAGCCTCCGGAGGACCTCCGGGGGCTCTTCGCGTTTCAAGGGTGATGCGCCGGCGGCCGAGCCGCTTCGCCTCAGCGGAAGAGGTTGTAGCGCAGGACCCACCACACCGCCGCAAGGCCGTCGCGCCAGCCGATCTTCTTGCCCTCGCTGTAGGTGCGGCCGCTGTAGCTGATGGGGACCTCGTAGATGCGGCAGCCCGCGCGAGCGAGCTTCGCCGTGATCTCGGGCTCGAAGCCGAAGCGGTTGGACTTGATCGTGATGCCTTTCAGCACGCACGTCCTGAACGCCTTGTAGCCGACCTCCATGTCGGTGAGGTTGAGGTTGGTGAAGAGGTTCGAGAGGGCCGTGATGATCCGGTTGCCGATGTAGTGGCGGTAGTAGAGCACGCGGTGGGTTCCGCCCAGGAAGCGCGTGCCGAAGACGGCGTCGGCGCGGTCGTCGAGGATCGGCTTGAGCATCGCCGGGTAGTCGGCAGGATCGTACTCGAGGTCGGCGTCCTGGATCATGACGATGCCGCCGGCCGCGTGCTCGAGGGCGGTGCGGATCGCCGCGCCCTTGCCGCGGTTCCTCTCGTGGAAGAGCACGTGCACCGCGGCGTCGTCGATCCGGCCCAGCAGCTCGCGCGTGCCGTCGGTCGAGCAGTCGTCGACGACGATGATCTCCCTCCGGAGGTTGATGGGGGCGTCCTTGACGCGCGCGATGACGGTGAGGATGCTGGCTTTCTCGTTGTAGGTGGGGATGACGACGGAAAGCAGCGGCTTGTCGGCTCGCAGTGTTTCGTGGATGGCAGGTGCTCCCAATCTGCTACCGGATCTGGCGCAGGACGCTCATCGAGAAGGCGACGTCCACCTCCGGCAGCGAGGCTTGCACGAGATCGCCGGTGTCGAGGGCCAGCGACTTCATCTCGATGCGGGCGGCGGCATAGCCGTTGCGGAGGATGCCGCAGATGCGTTCCCATGCCCGGTCGGGCTTCGTTTCGAGGCGCTCGACCTGCTGGGCGGACCACTTCGAGCCCCAGTAGAAGCGGCGGTTGAGGCTGACGGTACCCCTGACGAGGTGCTCGATGAACTCGATGCGCGCCTTGAGCTCGTAGAGCGGGTCGTTGCGCACGGCGCAGCGCTCCAGGTGCGCCATGCGGCGGCAAGCGGCGGAGTACTGCGCGTAGACGCGCCTCGCCTGGTACTCGCGCGGGTATTCCTCGGCCAGCATCCTCTGCCACTGTGCCGCGAGGCCCTCGGGATCGAAGACCGGCACGGCGTCGGCCAGCGACGCCAGCAGCCCCTCGGCTCTATCCTCGTCGCTTTCGGGCGGGAGTTCGGCGTTCCAGCAGAAGTTGGCGATCATCTGGCGCACCTGGTCCTTGCCGGCCATGAAGTGGAACTCCGGCACCACGCCGTGCAGCCGGAAGTGGTCGGTGTCGGGGTCGCCCGAGCGGCCGGCGCGGCACCTGGTGACGATCTCGCGGCGGCGCGTGTCGGATACCGGCTGGTCCCAGATTGCGATGAGGTCGAGGTCGTCGGGCGGCACGAAGCCGCGGGCGTAGGATCCGGTGATGAACATCCCGGCGAGGCCGCCCATGTTGGTGAAGCTTCGCCGGATCTGTTCGACGGCGAGGCGGGGCTTCTCCGGCAGGCTGTTGAGCACGTTTTCGTTCATCGCACACCGCACGCGGCGATCAGGCCTTGTGCATGAAGAAGTCGATGGTCCGCGAGAAACCTTCGCTCCGTGGCACCTCCGGCTCCCAGCCGAGGATGGTCCGGGCGCGCGTGATGTCGGGCTTGCGCACCTTGGGGTCGTCCGCGTTTTCCTTGGGCATCGGCACGAGGTTGACCTTGCTCTGCTTCGAGTTGGCGATTCCTTTCTCCTGGGCAAGCTGGAGGACCTCCCTGGCGGCCTCGAAGACCGTCACCTCGTCGGGGTTGCCGATGTTGACGGGCAGCACCTCGCCGGACATCAGCAGCAGGTAGATGCCGCGGATGAGGTCGGAGACGTAGCAGAAGCTCCGCGTCTGGTTGCCGTTGCCGTAGACGGTGAGGTCTTCGCCGCGGAGGGCCTGCGAGATGAAGTTCGGGAGGGCGCGGCCGTCGTCCAGCCGCATCCGCGGGCCGTAGGTGTTGAAGATCCGCACGATCCGCGTGTCGAGGTTGTGGTAGCGGTGGTAGGCCATGGTCATCGCCTCGGCGAATCGCTTGGCCTCGTCGTAGACGCCGCGGTAGCCGATGGGATTCACGTTGCCCCAGTAGTCTTCCCGCTGCGGGTGCACCAGCGGGTCGCCGTAGACTTCCGATGTGGACGCGAGCAGGAAGCGGGCCTGCTTCTGCTTGGCCAGCCCCAATGCCTTGTGCGTGCCGAGCGAGCCGACCTTGAGCGTGGGGATCGGGAGGCGCAGGTAGTCCACCGGGCTCGCCGGCGACGCGAAGTGCAGCACGAAGTTCACCTGCCCCTGGATGTAGATGTAGTTGGTCACGTCGTGCTTGACGAACGTGAACATCTCATTCCCGAGGAGGTGGGCGATGTTGTCGGTGTTGCCCGTCACGAGGTTGTCGATGCAGATGACCTCGTGGCCCTGGGCGAGCAGGTAATCGCAGAGGTGTGAGCCCAGGAAACCGGCCCCGCCCGTGACGACGCTTCTCATTCGATGCCCCTTCTGTTTCTCCCTATTCTCATTTTACCAGCATGTATCGGCGTGTTCAAGCCGTTGGTCGAGCCCGCAGCGACGAGGAGCAGGGGGAAAACTAGGGAAAACTAGGGACGCTTACGAATGGCGTGAAGTCAGGCGCTTTTGTACGATAACAATGTGTCAGCGTAGCGGCCCGCGCCCCGGCCCCTGCACATCGACACGCCCAAGGATCATTCGGCCGCAATGCGAATCAGCGCCTGTCTTCAGCACCAAGGGTGCGGCATATTACAGCCTATGGCAAAGCGACGCCCGAAGGGCGGAGCGACGCCATAGGTATGCGGCAACGACAGGCGCGAGCACTGAAGGTGCGGCAGAACAGAGCTCATGTTTCTGTGCAATCGCCTACCTGGGGCGACGCTCGGCCTGATAGGCCTTCGCTCTGCCCCAGGCTATAATATGCCGCACCCTTGGTGCTCAGAACAACGAGGAACTGCGCGACTGACATTGGCGGCATGAACCTGGCGCACCACGTATAAGAGCCTTAACTTCACGCCATTCGTAAGCGTCCCTAGTTTCCTAGTTTCTTGGCATGGAGTTTGAAAAGCTGAGCCTACCCCTTCAGGCCGGTCATGGCGATGCCGCGGATGAATACCCTCATCGCGAGGAAGAAGAGCACGATCAGCGGGAGGCTGAAGGCGGTCGACGCGGCCATCAGCAGGTGCCATGGCGTGCCGCCGTGCTCGGATGCGAAGGCCTGCAGCGACAGCGATAGCGTGAACTGCGACTGGTGGTTGAGGTAGATCAGCGGGCCGAGGAAGTCCTTCCAGGTGCCCAGGAAGGTGAAGAGGGCCACCATCGCGATGGCCGGCCGCGACAGCGGCACCACCACGTTCCAGAGGATCTCAAGCTCCGAGCAGCCGTCGATGCGGGCGGCGTCGAGGAGGTCCTTCGGCAGACCCAGGAAGAACTGCCGCAGCAGGAAGATGAAGAAGGCGGAGCCGAACCACGACGTCACCCACAGCGGCTTGAACGAGCCGATCCAGCCGAGGTCGCGGTAGAGGAGGTAGATGGGGATCATCACCACCGGGAACGGGATCATCATCGTGGCCATCGTGATGCCGAAGAGGAGGTCGCGGCCCCTGAACTCGAGGAAGGCAAAGCCGTAGGCGACGAGCATGGAGGAGATGACGGTGCCGGTCACGACCATCACGCAGAGGAACAGCGTGTTGAGCAGGCTGCGGCCGAACCTGATGCGGCTGAGTGCGGCGACGTAGTTGTAGGGGATGAGGCGGACGCTGGTGCGGATGGCGCTTTCGGGGAGGACGTCCCATGCGCGGCTGACGTCGCCGCCGGCCGAGCCGATCTCCTTCTGGTCGGTGTCTTCGGGCCGCCACTCGCGCACCAGCCAGAGCTTCTCGGCGGAGGGCTGGATCTGGCGGACGGGCGTTGCGGGGAGCGTGCGGCCGGAGCACAGCGTGAGCGTGCCCGTGCCGGGGTCGAAGCGGTTGCGGTCGTAGGCAAGGACGGTCATCTCCGGCGTGACGGGGGCGTTCATCAGCGCCAGCTCGGCCTTGTTGAAGACGGGGTACTTCTGCCAGGTGTCGGGGCCGAACGGCAGCCGCAGCTCGCCGGCGGAGAAGGCTTCGCCGGGACGAACGATCCACGCGGGGCTGCCCGGCCCGACGGTGATCTCGCGCTCGAGGACGACGTCGCAGTCCCGTCCGCCGAGCATTGCGCGATTGCCGGTGCCGACGAAGGCCTCGGCCACGCTCCGCGGGGGCCGCATCGTCTGGTCCAGCGGCTTCAGCGACGTCACGATCATCCACACCAGCGGCATGAGGAAAAACAGCCCGCCGACCGCGAGGATCGCGTGGATGATCATCGACTGGTGCCACGCGGGCCGTTTCTCTGTGACGTCAGCGCCCCGCATAGTAGACGTGCCCCCGGGAGATGCGGAACGTCAGCAGCGTGAGGATCACGATGACCAGGAACAGCACCCAGGCGACGGCCGAGGCGTAGCCGATGCGCTGGTACTGGAACGCCTGGTCGTAGATGAACATGGCGACCATCCTCGTCTTGTCTTCGGGGCCGCCGTTGGTCATGATATAGGGTTCGGCAAAGACCTGCATCGCGCCGATGATGCCCATGACGGCGTTGAAAAGGATGACGGGCGAGATCATCGGGATAGTGACGTGCCAGGCCTTGCGCCACCAGCCGGCGCCGTCGATGTCGGCCGCCTCGTAGAGGTCCACCGGCACGTCCTGGAGCTTCGCGAGGTAGATCACGGCCATCTGGCCGACGCCCCACATCGACATCAGGATGAGGGCCCAGAGGGCCCAAGGCGGGGCGAACGGCACCGACGCCGGGAAGGGCGTGCCGTCGGTGAGCCAGCCCGGCAACTCGATGCGGCTGGGGTTGTAGGGCGTCAGCCAGCGCAGGAGGGCATCGGCGAGGGAGACGACGCCGACGGCGATCCATGCGGCCGCGGCCGACAGCAGCAGGCTCCGGAGGCGCGGCCGGCGGCTGAAAGGCCCGGGCAGGAGCTTCACAGCCGCCGCGAGCAGCGGCCCGGCCAGCAGCAGCGCTGCCCAGGGACGGAGGAAGCCTGCGGAGTCCAGCGCGAAGAACACCTCCGCGAGCATGTCGATCGCTCGCGGTATCGCCCCGAGCAGGGCGTTGAGCAGGCCGAAGTGCGGGTTGAATATCCACAGCCAGAGCAGCGCCACCACGACGGTCGGCACGAGGTGCGGCAGGTAGAAGATCACGCGGTAGAAGGACTGCCCGCGGACGTGCGTGTTGAGGGCCATCCCCAGCGAGACCGCAAGGAACACGCCCAGCGGCACCGCCACCGATGCGTAGGTGAGCGTGGTGGCCATGGACCGCTGGAAGACGTGGTCGCGGAGCAGCTCGGTGTAGTTCGACGTGCCGACGAACAAGGGGCTCTTGAGGGGTGGGTAGTCGCAGAAGCTGAAGTAAAAGCCCGCGACGAACGGGTAGCCGACGAACGCGACGAGGGCGATCAGCCAGGGGAAAATGAACGCGTAGCCGGCCAGCGGCCCTCTGCTCATCGCGTGCCCCCCTCGCGCAGCCGGTCGTAGGCGATCTTGCTGTCGAGCCTCGCCTGCATCGTGGTGTTGACGCGCTGGAGTGTGCGGACGATCTCGCGCTCGCAGAGCTCCTCGACCTTCGCCTCGCGGGCGGTTCCGTCGAGGCCTGCGAGCTCGGACTCGGGGGGCAGCCAGTTCCACACGTGCTCGAAGGCCCGCGAAAGTTCGTCGTTGTATTCCTTCCAGAGGCTGAGGCGCGGGTAGACGAAGGCCTGGGGGGAGGCGGCGACGGCCTGGAAGACGTCGAGTTCGAGGTTCGGGTGGCCTTGGCGGTACCACGCGGGCGGGTTTTTCACCGGCATGTGCTTGCCATGGAGGCGGCAGAGGATGGCCAGGCCGCGCGTCTGCGAGTGGAGGACGAACTTCCAGGCCTCCTCGGGGTGGCGGCAGCCGCGGGGAATCGCGATGACGTCGGCGTCGATGAGCGTTCGCGGGCCGGGCACGCCCTCGGCGCAGGGGAAGGGCGTGACGCCGAACTCCATGTGCGGGCGGTGCCGCCGGATGAAGTTCGGGAACCACACGCCCTGCATCTCCATTGAGACCTTGCCCTCGATGAAGGCGTTGAGGGGGGAGTCGAACGTGCCGAAGCCGGAGCGGAATTGCAGGAGCTTGTCGCGGCCGTAGGTCTCGGCGTAGCGCTTGATCCACTTGTACGCGCGGACGTTCTCGGGGGCGTCGGCCGTCATCCGGCCGGTGTCGGGGTCGTAGAGGCCTCCGCCGAAGTAGTAGATCCAGGACGAGTTGAACCAGCCGGGCTCGGTGGGCAGGAAACCCATGACGCGCGGTTCGCCGTTCTCGTCGAACTCGTTGAGGACGGCTGCGTAGCGGTCGAGTTCCTCGATGGTCGCGGGCGGGCGGCCGGGGTCGAGGCCGGCGGCGCGCAGGGCATCGGCTTTGCGCCGGAAGTGCTCCTTGTTGTAGAAGAGGGCCACGGACGAGGGCGTGGTCGGGAGGGCGTAGGTCTTGCCGGCGTATCTGCCGAGCTCGAGGTAGCTGTCGATGTAGTAGCCGGGCTCGAGCCCGGCTCGGGCCATGAACTCGTCGAGCGGCATCAATGCCGCGGCCTCGGCGAAGGGCAGCACGTCGGGCGCCCACAGCCCCACGACGTCCGGCGGGTCGCCGCCCATGATCGCGAGCATCGCCTTGCGGTTGACTTCGGAGGTGTTGATGTAGTGGACGAACAGCTCGTGCTGGTTCTGGTTGAAGTCGTCGACCATGGCTTGGCAGGCATCGCGCTCGAAGCTGCCCCACTTCTCCCAGTAGGAGAGGTGCAGCCGACGGGCGGCGTCTTCGGGCAGGCGCGCGGCATCGGAGCTTTCGAGACTGGGAATGGTCTCGAAGTAGCCGACGAGGACGACGCAGGCGATGAGGGCCGCGAGGGCGGCGTGAATCCGGCGCATTTTTGTTGCCCACTGGTGAATGCGAAGTTGCCCGTGTATCATAAGCTCCGGCCGGGGCATTTGCAAGCGTCTCAAGGCGTCTCAAGGTGTCTGGCACCTTGAGGAACCATGAGGAAAGGGTGACGAATATGAAGCTGCTGCGTTTCCAGGCCCCGTGCACGAGGGGCGCCGCCCGCTGCGGCATCGTCGAAGGCGACAGGATCACGCTGCTGAAAGGCGGGCCGCTCGATCCGGCCGAGCCGACTCGCGCCACCTGCGCGCTGGCCGAGGTTGAGAGGTTCCTGCCGCCGGTCGACCCGCCGAACATCATCGCGCTGGGTCTCAACTACCGTCGCCACGCCGAGGAGAGCAAGATGGCCATCCCGGGCCATCCGCTGCTGTTCCTCAAGGCCGCGACCTCGGCCTGCGGGCACGGCGAAAGCATCGTGCTGCCGGCGATGGCCCCCGGCGAGGTCGATTACGAGGCGGAGCTTGCGATCGTGATCGGCAGGCGCGCGAAGAACGTGGGGGTCGAGGACGCCCGCCGCTTCGTGCTGGGCTACACCTGCGCCAACGACGTGAGCGCCCGCGACTGCCAGTTGCGCTACGACACGCAGTGGGCGCGGGGCAAGTCGTTCGACACGTTCAGCCCGCTGGGGCCGTGGATCGTCACCGACCTCGAGCCCAACGACCGCCGCCTGCGGTCACGCCTCAACGGCACGGTCATGCAGGACTCGACGACGGCCGACCTCATCTTCAACTGCGATCAGCTTGTCAGCTTCCTGTCGCGCTGCATGACGCTGCTGCCCGGCACGGTGATCATGACGGGCACGCCGTCGGGGGTGGGCTTCGCGCGCAAGCCGCCGGTGTTCCTGCGGCCGGGCGATACCATCGAGATCGAGATCGACGGCATCGGCGTGCTCGCCAACGGCGTGGTCTCGGAAGCCTGAGGGCGAAGAGGAAGAGGCGGGCCCGGGTGATCCAGGCTCGCCTCTGCGTTTTCGCCATCCTGGCGGGCCGGTCAGCGACCGCCCCGTGCGGCCGCCTTGCGGTAGGGGTCGAGGTTCTGGAACGTCCTGAGCATGAAGTCCTTGGTCTCGACCTTGGCGCCGATGGCGGTGTTGTCGCCGTAGTCGCCGAGGATGAAGCCTCCGTCGGGGGTTCCCCAGTATTTGAGGAGCAGCTCGGCCTCCTGGGCGATGGCCTTGCGGTCGCCGGGGGGGAGGGTCTTCTGGATGTCGCAGAGGGATTCGAAGCAGATTCTGCCGGCGAACTGGCGGCCGACCTCTTCGATGCCGTTGGTGCGGGGCTGCTGCATGTTGATGACGTCGAGGCCGGCGTCGATGAGGAAGGGGAGGGCCTTGTTGATCTTGCCGCAGGAGTGCATCAGCGCGTGCCAGCCGCACTCGTGGATGGCGTCGAAGAGGCGCTTGTAGCGGGGGAAGAAGAACGTGCCGAAGATGTCGGGCGAGATCATGAGGTCGGTCTCCGTGCCCCAGTCTTCGCTGAAGTTGAAGCCCTGGACGCGGCTGCCGCAGATGCGGTGCATGTTGCGGACGACGCCGATGTCGTAGTCGATGAGGCGGTCGGCCAGCTCGTGGATGAGGGGGGAATCGTCCATAAGGTCCATCATGCAGTTCTCGAAGCCGTGGAGGGTGTGCATGCGTTCCCAGAGGATCATGAAGATGCCGGTGACGGTGTACTTGTCGCGGCGGATGGGGTCGGCGGCGATCTCGTCGAGTTCCCGGTAGGTCCTCTCGTAGCGCTTGGGGTCGTTGGGGTCGGGCCAGGGGTGGTCTTTCATGCGGGCGAGGTTTTCGAGGGGGTGGCCCTTGACTTGGCCCATGTTGGGCATGTCGGTGCGGTCCCAGCGGCACAACCACTGGTCGACGTTGGGGAGGTCCCGTGCTTCGGGGGGCTTGATCTCGTCGTAGCCGACGCCGCAGACGTCGCTGATGTCGCCGTAGCCGTTGATGGGGAGCCGCGGCGGACGCCTGAACTCGATCGCCATTGAGTAGACTTCGCGGGGTTTCATGCGCGCGCCTCTCCGTAACACGTGCCCGTGGAGGAACGCGCCGGGCCGCCAGTCCGGCCGGCGCGATAGTGTCGTGCACGCCCCTCGATGGGGGGCATGAACGGGGCTGATCAAGTGCGCCAGGTTCTCGGGAGCAGGATGATCAGCACCGAGTAGAATTCGAGGCGGCCGAGGAGCATGCAGGCGCACAGCACCCACTTGCCGGCGGCGGCCACGCCATCGTAGTTCTGGTAGGGCCCCACGGCCGACAGCCCGGGCCCCACGCCTCCCATGGTGGCGGCCACGGCCGAGAACGCGCTCGTGATGTCCGGCACGAACCACATCATCGTTGCCGTCGCGAGCGCGAAGATGCCCATGTAGAGGATGAAGAGCCCCACGACATTGGTGAGGATCTCCTCCGGGATCACCTGCCCGGAGAGCTTGACGGGCAGCACGGCGCGGGGGCGGATCATCCGCTCGATCTCGCGGCGGGCGACCTTCGCGAGGAGGATGATGCGGATCGTCTTGAGGGCGCCGCTGGTCGAGCCGGCGCTGGCGCCCAGGAACATCAGCACGATGAGCAGGAAGCGGCAAAAGTTCGGCCAGAGGTCGAAGTCGGCCGTGCTGAAGCCGCAGGTCGCGTTGAGGGTGACCACCGTGAACGCCGCGTGGTGCAGCGCTCCTGGGAGCGAGGCGACCTTCGCCTGCTCGGCCGCGAGGCGCTCGGACGACACAGTGACCGGGCTTCCCGCGGGAACCGCCGGCGGGACGAGGTAGACCGAGAGCGTGACGAGGACGATCGATACCAGGATGACGGCGGTGTAGAGTTGCGTCTGGCGGTCGTGGATCAGCGGCTTGAGATTGCCGCGGAGGGCCTGGTAGTGCAGCACGAAGTTGATGCCGGCGAGGAAGGTGAAGATGATGACGACGACGTCGACGTAGAGGCTGTTGAACCCGCTGATCGAGAGGTTCCTGGTGGAGAAGCCGCCGGTGGCTATCGCGCCGAACGTCTGGCAGAGGGAATCGAACAGCGACATCCTCGGCAGCAGCAGGATCACCATGATGGCGGTGAGGAGCACGTAGACGCCCCAGAGGATCTTCGCGGTCTCGGCGATGCGCGGGGAGAGGCGCTCCTTGGTGGGACCGGAGGTTTCGGCGCGGTAGAGCTGGTAGCCGCCCACGCCCATCGCGGGGAAGATCGCCACCGCCAGCACCACGATGCCCATCCCGCCGATCCAGTGCGTGAAGCTGCGCCAGAAGAGCAAGCCGTTGGGCAGCGACTCGATGTCGGCGAGGATGGACGACCCGGTGGTGGTGAGGCCGCTGACGGTTTCGAAGTAGGCGTTGGTGAAGTTGCCGAAGGCGTGTTCTCCTGAGAGGAAGAACGGCAGCGCCCCGAAGAGTGCGAGTACGGCCCATGCGACGCTGACGACGGCGAAGCCGTCGCGCACGCCGATTTCGCGGGCGCGTGCGCCGTGCGTCGCGACCTTGAGCAATAGCCCGCAGACCGCCGACAGCCCGATGGCGAGCGAGAAGGCGAGGATCTCGCGGCGCCATTCCCCCTGCGAGAGCGGCACCGCGCGCGCCCCCGGGCCTTCATGGAAGATCGCCACCAGCAGCGGCACCGCCATCAGCCCGCCGAAAAAAATCAGCAGCGTCCCCAGCGAGGAGACGATCACGCGGATGTTGAGGATGAACCGCCGGCCGCGCTCCGGCTCGGCGGCGTGGTCGTCACGGATGTCCTTGCCCACCGGTCCTTACCTTCTCACGAAGAGCTGCTCCACGTCACGGATGGCCTCGGGCAGGGCGAAGACGATCACGCTGTCGCCCGGCTCGATCACGCTGTTGCCGTCGGGTATGATGAGCTCGTCGTCGCGCATGATGGCTCCGACGATGGAGCCGCCGATGAACTTCCTCCAAACGCGGTGCAGGGGCTTGCCTGTGCCGCGTGTCTGTTGCTCGGCGACGAGCTCCAGCACCTCGGCCGCGCTGTCGCGGATGGGGATGGCGGAGAGCACGCGGCCCTTGCGCACGTACTGGAGGATGATGCCCGCGGTGATGAGGCGGGGATTGATGACCACCTCGAGGCCGATGGACTTGAGGACGGAGATGTGCCGCGGCTCGGTGGTGAGGACGATGGCGCGCTTGGCGCCCTCCTTCTTCGCGAGCAGCGAGCCCATCATGTTGTCCTCGTTGTCGTCGGAGACGGCGGCGAAGTAGTCGGCGGTGCTCACGCCCGCGTCGCGAAGCGTGTCGATGTCCGTGCCTTCCCCCTGGAGGACGAGCGTGTTGGCGAGCTTCTGCGAGGCCACCTTGGCGCGGTCGGCGTCGGGCTCGATCAGCACGATGTTGTCGATCTGCTCCTCCATCTGCGTGGCGAGGCCGATGCCGGTGAGCGTGGCCCCGTAGATGACGAGTTTGCGTGTTTCGCCGAGGCGCCGGTCGAGCAGCGAGAGGAAGGGCTCGAGGGCGTCGCTGGACATCACGGCGAAGATGTTGTCGCCAGGCTTGATGATCACGTCGCCCTTGTTGGGGATGGAGAGCTTGCCGGCGCGGTAGATGCCGACGATGAGGACGGACTTCATGGCGTCGAGCTGCTTGAGGTCCATCAGGGAGCTGTTGGCGATGGGCATCTTCTCGGCGACCATGAAGCCGCGCATGAGGACGCGCCCGCCGGCGAAGTCGGCCACGTCCGTCGCCCCGGGCGTGCCGATGTATTTCATGATGTAGTCGACGGCGATCTGCTCGGGGTTGATGGCCTTGTCGATGCCGAACTTCGCGGGATCGAAGGACGGGTCCTCGCCCGAGAACTCCTCGTTGCGGACGCGTGCGATCTTGAGGGGGACGTTTTTTGCGGCGGCGAGAGCGCACACGATCATGTTCACCTCGTCGCTCTGGGTGACGGCGATGACCATTTCGGCGTCGCCCATGCCCGCCGCTTCCAGCGTGCTGGGGCTGGTGCCCGAGCCGGTGACCGTGAGCACGTCGAGCTTGTTCTGCAGGGCCCGGAGCACCTCGGGGTCGCGGTCGACCAGCGAGATCTCATGACCCTCCATCGAAAGCTGCTCGGCGAGGTTCGAGCCGACGATCCCCGCGCCCACGATGAGTATGCGCATGAAGTACCGCCCGAGGCAAGCCGCCCTGCGGCATGGCGTGGCTCTCGCGGGCACTCGCCCGCAGACCGCCTCCGCCCGGGCCGCTTCAGAGAGATTATAGAGGACGCCCCGCCTTCAGTCAAGCGCAATGCGGCGGCCGCCGCCGTCCGGGTTTTTCGCCTTGACTGCGACGCCTATGCTGAAGATACTTCACAACGGGAGGAGACTCCGGGGAACGGGGCGCCGCTCCCCGCCAGGAAGGTCGAGACGCCGCAACCATATGCTCTGGAAATACGTCAGCCACCCCCTCGCATGGATCGCGGCGGCCATCATCGCCACCGCCGTAGCCGTCGTCTTCTGGTACGTCTCCCAGAGCACCACACCAGCCGTGCTGCGGCCCGAGGCCTCAGCCCCGGCCCCCGGCTTCTCCCTCCCCGGCGTCGACGGCCCGCCCGCCAGCCTGTCGCAGTTCAAGGGGAAGGTTGTCCTCCTCAACTTCTGGACGACCGACTGCCCGCCGTGCGTCGACCAGATCACGGCCCTCATCCGGCTCCGCACGCGCTACCCCGGCGACCTCGTCATCCTCGGCATCGCCGTCGACACCACCGAAGCGAGAGTCCGCAGCGCCATCAGCAACCTGAACATCAACTATCCCGTGCTGCTGGGCGACGCCGACGTTGCGAACGACTATGCCGGGCCCGGGCTGCCGCGGAGCTACCTGATCGACCGCGAGGGGAGGATCCGCGCCGTCGCGACTGCCCCGCTGAAGGATGCCTACCGCTATTTCTTCGACGCCGTGGCCGCCGTCTACCGCTGAGGCAGGCGCGCGATGCACTCGATCTCGACGAGACTGCCCTTCGGCAGCTTCGCCACGCCGACGGTCGCGCGGGCGGGCGGGGCGTCTCCGAAGAAGCGTGCGTAGACGGCGTTCATCTCGGCGAACTGCTCGAGGTCGGTCATGTAGACGGTCGTCTTGACGACGTCGGCGAGGCCGGCGCCGGCCTCTTCGAGCACGGCGGCGAGGCTCTCGAGCACCTGGCGCGTCTGCGTCTTGATGTCGGGCCCGGCCAGTTGCCCGGTGCGGTCCAGCGGGATCTGCCCCGAGACGAACAGCAGGCCGTCCGATTCGATCGCCTGCGAATACGGCCCGACAGGCTCGGGCGCGGCTTGAGTGAGGATCACGCGCTTCATCTTGTCATCCTTTCTGTGCCATGAGGGCGGGTCACGATAGTACCATCTTTGGCCGCTTTCCAGCAGGCGTCAAGATAACGGCGGAACCTGACTTCTTCCGCCTCATACGTCTGACGGAGGCGCTGGTCGCGTGAGGTTCCGGCAAAGCGCTGTGCCGACAGATAGCCTTCACCGTTGGTAACCGCTCATTCTGATCCGACCGCTGCATCAGTGTGCCGCTGACGAGTCGGTCTTCCTGGGTGGATTCTGCCCCTTCATCAAAGCATCTACCACCTCTGCACTCAGGACCACTGATTCAGGGTTACCAGGATTCACAATCACCCTCTTCACATGTACATCCGAATCTCTGACAAGAGCAAAGGCGTCGCGGCCAGGCAATTTGACGTACCGCATGGACTTCACATAATGCTTCCGTAGAGTCCTCTCGGAAGAGAAGACACACCCGAGTACTTCACCACTTGGCTCACGATAATAGTCAAGCTTGATCTTGCCAGCTTCAATACTCCAGAATGGCACAAGCAGCGGACCAAGTACCAAAGTGCTGTACAAGAATGAGGGATCCACCTTGGAGTCCTTCCTCAAGCTTTCTGCTATACGCCGTTCGATATCGCGCTCTATGCTGAGCGGCATGCGCGCCTTCGCGTCCTCATATGTCTGACAGACGAAGCCGAGACCGAATGGGTGCAGGTTGGAACGATCTGCGTTCATCGAGTCTGTGGGAATATCATTCCGCAGAGCGAGGGCGTAGACATGGACGGGGAAGCGTTCTATCGGAAGGAGGCCGTCGCCTACATTCGATGCCAATACCATATTGTCTGTGCATCTCAGCCCGGCGGTTTCATCTTCGCTCAGAGGCGGCGTCACTTTCACGAGCAGAAGATCCTGCTTGAAATCGCCTCCCAGGCGCCTTAGGGCAATGCGCTTTCTCGGCTCGATCAGCGGGCCGTCGTCTATGGTCAGCCAGAAATCAGCCCTGAACAGGCACACGCACGTTTGGTCCAGCATGTCAGTTCTCTCCTTCATTTACGGGCTTTTTGGGCCCTTGGGAATGAATGGTGTGATTTCCCTGTCACACGATAGGCATCTTCATGATCTCCATTCCCGTAAGGGCCTTTCTCTTGATGTCTGCTCTTACCGGGTCAGTCACGATCAACGCTACGGTTGACGCTGGATAAGTGAAAACGTTATGGCCTGTCACTGCATCTCTCGAGAGGACGGGCTGGATCACAAAGTCTTCGTCACCCGCATATATGGTCCTCTCCCGATCAAGCACGTTGGGCGGCGCTGGAAAGTGCAAGTGGTAATACTTCCTCTCTTCCTCTCCGCGTTTCACAATCACGTCCAACCACTGCAGATGGTCATTGTTGGTGGCATGGGCATCCAGAACGGACCGCATCTGCTCCGAACACATACGCATGCAGTAGTTACTGGCAAGGTAGTCCGGGTAGTCGCCGTCCCGGAGCTCCAGGACCACCAGTTTCCAGTCTCGTATCTCGCCTCTTGTGGGCGCAAGGAAGAGGGGCAGTTTCCTCAGGGTATACCCAACGCCCAGGTGCTCTTCGTCCTTGTGGAGTATTTCGTAGCAGTTCATTTCCGTGGCCATCCTTTCTTGCGAAGCAGGTCCGGATGCCCGAATGCCTGTTCCTTCACTCTCAGTCGATCAGGATACGTGACCTGCGTGACGAGGGCGGCGTCGACCGCGTCGGACCCGTCTTAGAGCGTCACCGGTCGCCGTGCACGATTCTTGTTGGGAGGAGAAGGCGGGGAAGCAGACTACTCAGTGTCTGTCCCCCGGCCTGGCACTGGGCGAGGTTCTGCGGGTTGTGGTCGCAGGCGGCGACGATGGTGAAGAGCCCGGTCTCGCGCATCCGCGCCCGGCGGCAGCCTCCGAAGCCGCCGACGCCCACGTGCCCGACTCGCAGTCTATCCTGGTTGCCCATGGCTCATCCTTTCACCCGCTCCTCCACGTCGACCACGGCGTGGGCGTAGAGCGGCCGCTGGCGGTCGAGATTGGGCAGCCCGTGGAAGAAGCCCGGCACTTCGCCCATCGGCGTGATTATCATGCCGTGGCCCACGTGGTACTTCTCGCGTCCGTCGTAGCCGCAGAGGTTGACGGCGGCCATCGCCCTGCCGCGCTCGATGCAGTTGATTATGCCGCGGCCGGGGAAGAACACGCCCTGCAGCACGTTGAGGTACTTCTCGCGGCCCTCCGCCGTGCGGAGATCCTCGGTCGTCACGCGGTCTTCGCGCCTGCCGCCGGCGCCGGTGGGCAGCAGCAGCAGCTCCACGCCGTTGCTGTCGAGCTCGTCCTGGAGGCCGATGATGCCGCTGTCGGCGCAGATCGCCACGGCGCAGCGGACGTCGCGGATGCTGAAGTAGTTGAAGTGGATCTCCTGGGGCTGGCCGGGGTCGGCTGGGTCGGTCTCGTCGCCGCGCCTGACGCAGACCACCGGCGAATCCAGCGGCTTCTCGGCATAGGTGACCTTGTGCTTGCGCTGAACCACGAAATTGCCGTCGGGGCGGACGGCGTAGTGGCAGAGGTAGCGCTTGGGCCCGGCTGCCTCGACGAACCCGGCGCAGATGACGACGCCGGTTGCCTTCGCCATCGCCGCGAGCTCGCGGTAGATCGGGCCGTCGCCGGCGGGCTCGGCGGTGGCGATGTTCTCGGGGTAGGGCCCGTAGCCCGAGGCGCTCATCTCGGGGGTGAGCAGCAGGGCCGCGCCGTCGGCCGCGGCCCGCAGCGCGAAGGAGGTGATCTGCCGCAAGTTGCCCTTGACGTCGCCGGGCTTTGACGTCGTCGACGCTATGGCGATGTGGATCTTCTTACTCATGATGACGTGCTTCCGCCAAGAGTGCAGGGCGGGGGCCTCGCCGCTATCGGGGGGATTGTACGCGAAGCAGCAGGGCTTTTCAATAGGCTCTCCCCGGGCGTCCGGCGCCTCGATTGCGCTTGAACCTGTGCGCCCCCCCGCCTATACTTGAGGCGGTCCGGAAAGGGAACGACCGCAACCTCCAAAGGAGCATCAATGCCCACGATGAAAAAGGCCGTCGTCACCGGGCCGCGCCGGATCGACGTCATAGACGTGCCCGCGCCCGCCCCTGGGCCCGGCCAGGTGCTGGTGAAAGTGCTGTCGATCGGCATCTGCGGCTCTGACCTCCACTATTACGCAGGCGACCAGATTGGGGACCGCGCCATCAGCTACCCCATGAGCCTCGGGCACGAGTTTGCCGGGGAGATCGCCGCGGTCGGCCCGGGCGTGGCCAACGTGAAGCCGGGCGACCGGATCATGGCCGAGCCCGCGACCGGCTGCGGGCAGTGCGAGTGGTGCACGAGCCGCAGGATCAACCTCTGCCCGAACGGCAGGTTCTGCGGGTCGCCGCCGGTGGACGGCGCCCTCTCGCAGTTCTACGCCCTCGATCAGCACCAGGCGGTGCCGATCCCCGACGACATGAGCTACGACGCGGCCCTGATGGCCGAGCCGCTGGCGAACCTCATCCACGGCCACGAGATGTCGCGCATGAAGAAGGGCGACACGGCCTGCATCATCGGGTGCGGGCCGATCGGGCTGCTGCTGCTGCAGCTCGTGAAGCACGCGGGCGCATCCAAAGTCTTCGTCTCCGAGAAGGTCGGCTACCGCCTCGAGCACGCCCGCCGGCTGGGCGCGGACGCCTGCTTCAACGCGACGGCCTGCGACGCGGCCGAGAAGATCCTCGAGGCCACCGGCGGCCGCGGCGTGGACGCCGCCTTCGAGGCATCGGGCGACCCGCAGGGCATCGACCAGTGCATCCGCGCGGCCGCGCGCGGCGGCGTTGCTCTCATCGAGGGCATCCCCGCCGAGACGACCATCCCGCTCGACATCCGCACGGCCCGCCGCAAGGAGCTGACCATCCAGTTCGTGCGGCGCTGCCCCGATCCGCCCCACAAGGCTCTCGAGATGATCTACCGCGGGCTGATCGAGGTCCACTCGCTCATCACGCACCACTTCCCCATCGAGCAGACCGCCCGGGCCTACAGCCTCGCGGCCGGCTACGCCGACGGCGCCGTCAAGGTGATCGTGAACCCCTGGCCCGATTGTGAGCCGCTGTAAGAATTTGTTAGCCTTTTTTACAACTCCGCTCTACTGTACTTCTGGGACGCCGAACGGAATGCAGCCTGACGACGACCTGCTGGTCAAGCGGGTTCTGGAGGGCGACGGAGAGTCCTTCAGGACGCTGATCGCGCGCCACACCACGATGGTCCGCGCCGTGATCTTCAGCATGGTCGGCAACAGCTCGTCGATCGACGATCTCGCCCAGGAGGCATTCCTCCGGTCGTTCAAATACCTCGGCTCGCTGGTCGACCGCGCGAAGTTCGGCGGCTGGCTGTGCGGCATCACGCGGCGCGTCTGCCTCGACTTCCTGCGCTCCAACCGCAGGCCCGCGATCTCGCTCGACGAGATCCGGGAGGCGGGGGCCGACTTCCCCGCCAAAGATGCCGATGCCAAGCTGAAAAACGAGGTGCACGAGGCAATCATGAACATGCCCGAGCAGCTCCGGCAGGTGGTGCTGATGCGATACGTCGACAAACATTCATACGAACGCATGGCGGAGCTGCTTGGCGTGTCGCGGGCAACCGTCAGCTCCAGGCTGATCCACGCCCGCAAGCTGCTCCGCGAGCGATTGAGCGTGAAACGTTGAGGCCCTGCGAGGACGCAGGGGCGTCTGCCGGGTGCTCCGGCGAAGGATGAGGCTCGGATGAGCTGCCCTGAATGGGAAATCCTGATCTCCGAATACCTTGACGGCGAGCTGTCGCCCGGCGACGCCGCCCGCGTCGAACAGCACCTGTTCGAATGTCCGGCCTGCGCCGAGTTCT